>Ga0187862_10002299_pt1 | contig 19500 bp, 20 predicted proteins | sample June2016WEW_10_1_FD_133003 | JGI IMG/M metagenome (GOLD analysis project Ga0187862, IMG submission 133003) | Peatland microbial communities from SPRUCE experiment site at the Marcell Experimental Forest, Minnesota, USA - June2016WEW_10_150 | ecosystem: Environmental > Terrestrial > Soil >...
ATTCCAAAAAGCTCCATAGCAGAGCGTTACGGGGAGTTTTTTGGAATGAAAATGCGAACTTACGAAAATTGACTGGCTGGTTTGATTCGACCCTGGCTGGCCGGTTTGTGGTGACCGCTGACAAAATCCCATTCGGTTTTACCAACCGGATTCAAAATGTCGGCACGAGCATATCCGCCGTTGGCTGAAAGCGTGGCCTCAAAAATCGGCCGCTTTAACGGAAGATGTTTTTGGGTCAACTGGATTGCACCCTCGAAATCGGTGGGGTCTGTGTCAATTTCAACACCGTCGGGAAACATCCGCTTGGCAAACGCACCGACTTCATGGCCTTGGTCAAACACGGCTTGAAGGGCGTCGTCAACTTCGGGAAACAGGTGTTTTGCGTTGTAGGCACTCCAAATCAGCTTGGGACATTGCAGCCCTTGAAGGAATTTCGTTTTTGAAATGTATGGGGCGCGGCTCATCACGTTTACCAGCAATTAAAGATGACAATTTTTGCGGCGGCAACATCCTTTTCCCATGCCGACACAACCGATTTAGAAACCACGAGCCACGAAATATAGCCACGCCGTTTTGTTGGATTTTGCTTGCATTCATTGGCAAGAAGGTTCAGAAATGGAGAATCCTAAAAAAGTCAGTTTGGTTGCCGGGGACGGCTGTTCAATCCCGGTGGGATTGAGGCTTGACGGGGTGGAAATGGACATGTTGTTTTCCCGACGAAATGAGAGCGTCAATTATGAAAACAACAAAAGCATTACTGCTCGGTATTCTCGGCATCGGTTTGGCAATTGCGGGTCAGGTTCGAGCTCAAACAGTGACAAAGTTTGCCGGAGGGGGTTATCACAGCCTGTTTATCAAGAGCGACGGCAGCCTGTGGGCTACGGGCCGCGACGATAACGGCCAGTTGGGCGACGGTATTCTCCATTTGGAGGCGGACCAACCCGAGCAGATTGTGGCCAGCAATGTTACGGCGGTTGCCGCAGGAGATTGCCACAGCCTTTTTATCAAGAGCGACGGCAGCCTGTGGGGCATGGGTAACGATGGGTCTGGCGAGTTGGGCGACGGCACTTATGGAGGCATAGATGGCTACACTAACCAGCCCGAGCAGATTGTGGCCAGCAATGTTACGGCGGTTGCCGCCGGATACGTCCACAGCCTGTTTATCAAGAGCGACGGCAGTCTGTGGGCCATGGGCTTCAACTACGACGGCGAGTTGGGCGATGGCAATAACGGCAGTGCCCCTAACTACGCAGCCAACCTGCCACAGATGATTGTGGCCAGTAACGTCACGGCCATTGCCGGAGGATACCAACACAGTCTGTTTCTCAAGAGCAACGGGAGCGTGTGGGGCATGGGTGATAATTACTTCGGTGAGTTAGGCGACGGTATTCGCAGCACTAACGCTCCCTATGGATTTAACGTCCCGGTGCAGAGCGTGGTAAGCAATGTCACGGCAATTGCCGCAGGAGAATACTTTAGCCTATTTCTTAAGAGCGATGGCAGTCTGTGGGCCGTAGGTAACAATAGTTATGGCCAGTTGGGCGATGGCACTTACAACAATACCAACCTCCCTGAGCAGATTGTGGCGAGCGGGGTCACGGCGATTGCCGCAGGAGAAATGCACAGCTTGTTTTTAAAAAGCGACGGAAGTCTGTGGGCTACGGGCAGAAACACCGAAGGTCAATTGGGCGACGGCTCTTTCAACAACACTAACCAGCCCGAGGAGATTGTGGGCAGCAACGTCACGGCGATTGCCGCAGGAGAATACCACAGCTTGTTTTTAAAAAGTGACGGCGGTCTGTGGGCCATGGGCTTTAACGAATATGGCGGGTTAGGTGACGGCACCGATAACCCCTTTGTCAACCAACCCGAACAGATTGTGGCCGGTTCACCACCCGTGCTTGTCATAACGACGGTCAGCAATATGCCACTGTTGGTCTGGTCTGGGTTGGCCGCGACTCATGTGCTGCAAATGACCACCAATCTGGCCTCCGGCAATTGGGTGACGGTCACCAACGGGATTCCCTTTAGCGGCCTGCAAATCACCAATGCTCCCGGCACCGCCTTTTTCCGGCTGAATTAACTTTAGAAAGCAAAAAATATTCAAAGCAATTGTTCCATTGTCGGCCACAAAAACCGGTGGAGTTTTTCATTTTTCGGGCTGGTCTTTTCCAAGTTGGAACAATCTCAAATCTCCGTTGCCGACAATTTTACCCTCACGCGTTCTGGTTCTGTCATCTGACGAATCATGCCTCGCCACGATACGGCCAGTGCCATCGCGCAAAATGTTGCCGTCGAAACGGCCCACGATTTTCCCCTCACGATTTCTTAGATATCCGTCATTCATTTGTTGCCTCATCAATTAGCGGGTGAATCGTTCAATCAGTTGTCGGACAATCCGCAAATCCTTGTCAACTTCTGGATTCTTGGCCACCGCATCTAACATCTTTTCGGATTTTTTCAACAGGCCGGCCACCCATTTTTTGCCGAATCCACCAATCGTGGAAATGTCAGGTGCCGGATGTCCACCAGCGGAGAACGTGTTGATGGCCTTTTCCAGCACAGCGATTTCATCGGCGGTGAACGGCTCTAATGTTTTCAGTGTGGTTATTTGTTTTGGTCGTTTCATGTTGTGTTTTGGTTTGATGCCAGACGACTGGCGGGTTAGTTTCATTTAAATTTTGTCGGCTCTCGCGTCACCAAAGGTCTTCCGGTTTGAAAAATCTGTAAAAGTCATTTTCAGAAAATCCCTCGCCAAGAGCCTGAAGCTTTCTTCCAACTTCCGCCAAGTCATCATGTTCAAGTGAAAACCGGCTGGCGTTCACTTCTTCAAAAACACGCTCCGTCACATTTTCCGTTGCAATGGTGATTGTGTGTGAACGTTGGTCATCCGGCTTTTGGACGAACAGCAGACTCAATCCTTCGCGTTCAGCAAGAACGACGGCCCATACAAGGCGTTTTGTTCCGGGGAGACGGAACGGAACTTTTCTCAATATGCAGATTTCCATAAAGTTTAGACGTTTTTCAAAATTCGTTGAACCGTTGTCGTGTGCCATTTGGGTTGAATACCGACACGGTTAATTGTCCGTGGTTTGATGCCTTCCAAGTTCAACTGATTGGCGATTTCAGAAATTGAAAGCCCTTTTGAACGATAGGCCAGCATCTTGGTAATGACCGATTTTTCAAATTCCGTGAATCCGTATGGTTTCCGCCCCTCACAACGGCCATCGGTTTTTCGGATTCTCATGCGAGCGGCGCGGAGTTTTTGAACCACAACGCTTTTTTCCCATTCGCTAATTGCACCAAGAACCTGCCGAATGAGCTTTTTGGTCGGGTCGTTATCCTCTACGGTTAGTTCGGTTCCGCACTCGGCAGAGATAACTTTGACGCCAATCTTGCGGAACTCCCCTAAAAGAATTTCTGAAATCATTAAATCACGAGCAAGTCTGTCAGCCCGCTCGACAAGCACCAGCCGAACCCCGTTGGCCTTTATCGCAATAAACAATTCAGTAAGGGCTTCACGGTCAAAAGCGTCTTTGGTTCCGCTGACGCCCTTTTCACAAAACTCGCGCTCAATTTCAATTTGATGACGTTTTGCATATCGGGTAACGGTGTCCCGCTGCCGGGGGAATCCGTCGCCGGAAATTTGACCCTTTCCACTTACGCGAAGGTAAGAAAAAGCTTTCGTTTTCATGTCGGCCAAGTCCCATACGGGCCGACTCCCGGCAACACCAATTCTACAGAATTCGTGCTTTTTTTGAGGGAGTAATCAGCTAAAGCGTTGTTGGCATTGACATTGTGACGGGAAGCGAATTTTTGGAGCGTTTCAGTCGTCACGGAAACGTTCCCTTTGACCACCGCTGCTGATTTTTAGCCAGCCGTCAGTCGTGTCTCAATCCTCAAAACCACAGGACGACCCATTGGCGTTCGCCAGTTGGTCGGCATGGTGGATTTGGACGCGGGAACGGTGGAATGTCCTCAATCTGAACCGAACTGCCAGAACGCAAATCAGCGACACTTGAATAACCGCGTCATTTGTGGCGTCATTTCGTCTGTGGCATCGGTGCCTGCACAATGTGTAAAGTCATTTGAGCCTCATGTATAAGATTCACCGCGTAAAACGCCGGTATAATTCTAGACATTTTTCCCCCGGTTTCGTCTCCATAAGTTGCGGAAACAAATCCCCAGCACCGACCCCCTCCTGTCGCGACTGCTGGGCCAGTAGATGTTATTACAACTCTCGAATCGCCGGATTGGATTAGTGGTCCGCCACTGTAACCGCTGACGCTCGGGTCTTGAAGTAAGAAGAATAGGCCATTGTCATCGTGCAGCATACCACTTGCAACCTTTGACTCGCGGGATAATGGAATAAATTGCCCTTCAGCACCGAGTCCCAGCGGAAAACCAAGGGCAGTCACATATACATCTCTGGATGGCAGATTGGTTTCTGACGCCAACGCTCCCAATGGAATTGCTCTTTGGTTTAGTGCTTTGATGCCTTCGGTCGTGATTGAAGGTAGTGGATAAACAGAGATATCTGCGACTGGGTGATGAAACCACGTGATGCTGGGCTGTCCGGTTATCGAGGAAAGCTGAAAATGCCAAGGCTCTTCATTTTCACCTCCCATAATAACTTCACATTCTGAACTCATATTTACCGCGACGTGTTTAACTGTCACTAAATAGCAAACATTGGAGCTTACAACAATCAAACCGGTTCCTGTGATTCTGTTTTTCTTAATGATGAACATGCCGTTGGTAGGATTTTTTAACCACACCTCATAGGGAATACCATTGATGTCCTCTGTAACCGGTTTGTTGTCAGCCAAGAAAACAACAGACTTTGAGAAATCATCAATTGTGCCGCCCCAACAAGCGGAGGTGCAAAAGAAGCCGACAAAGATTAGAAATCTGATTGTTTTCGTAACTGACATAACGAGTCCATACTGAGCCACGCTGGAACGACGATGTCAACCGCGAATATCGGTGTGCCGAATACATAAATACGTGCGTTTTCCCTTGGAATTTTCCTGACCACCCGTCAAACGCAGGGATACTTGGGGCCAGCACTCGTTTTTGACCCATGTTCAGAAGGGCGGACCCCACCATGGCGGGTGGGGGGTATGGGCAACAGCATCGTCGTCTGTAAAAGATATTACTGCCGTGAGGTCAAAAAAGAATGGACGAACACATTTTGGGGATTGCGTCCAAAAACCTCATTGCCCTTAGCAAAAACTGATTTTGTCAGAATTGTGTCAGAAGAAAATCAGTATAAAAACGAACGAAACCCTTAAAACCCTTGAAAACAAATGGTACTCCCGTCCCGAATTGAACGGGAATCCACGGTTTAGGAAACCGCTGCTCTATCCATTTGAGCTACGGGAGCGCGCCCACCGCAAAATACCCCCGCCGCCGCGAATGGCAAGTCCCTGCCGTTCCGCAGAATGACTAATTCCTAAATCCGAATGACTAAAGAATTTCCAAATGACCCAATAACCAATGATCTGTCCAAGCTGTTTATTCGGGCTTCGGGCTTCTTTCGTCATTATGGTTTCGGAATTAGTCATTTCCCATACCCATTTCGCTTTTCCGCCGCCCCCGTTTCGCCTAACTTGCCGTCATGTTCAAGCCAGCCGACTTGTTTGACCTAAACCAGACCGAACACGCCGCCATTTTCGACGGCTGCAAATTCACCTGGGACGCGCTCAAAAAAATCGAGGGCTACCTCGCCGCCAATTTGAAACCGGCCCGGCACAACTCCGGCGCGGGCAGGGCATTCATCGGTGAAAAAGTTTTCATCGGCGAAGGCACCGTCATCGAGGACGGCGCAATGATCAAAGGCCCGGCCATCATCGGCAAAAACTGCCAGATCCGCCACAACGCCTATCTCCGCGAAAATGTCATCATCGGCGACGATTGCGTTGTTGGCAACTCGACCGAAATCAAAAACTCGCTGCTGTTCAATCACGCCGTCGCGCCGCACTTCAATTACGTTGGCGACTCGATTCTAGGCCACAAGGCGCACCTCGGCGCGGGCGTGAAAATTTCCAACTTCAAGATGTCCCCCGGCAACATCGAGGTGGAGATGGACGGCCAGCCGTTTGACACCGGCCTGCGCAAATTCGGCGCGCTGCTCGGCGACGGCGCGGAAGTGGGCTGCAACGCCGTGCTGAACCCCGGCAGCATCCTCGGACGCGGCGCGGTGGTTTACCCGAACGTCTTCTGGCGCGGCATCCTGCCCGCGAATATGATAGCCAAAAACAAGGCGGGAATTGACGTCGTTGTCAAACGGCCAAGGGAAAGCTGAGCAACCAGCGCGGTTGAAAAAAAGGAGCGCGTGCGTCCCGCACGTCGTCGTTACCGTCCCGGCGACGACTTTGAATTTCAAAATGTTCGGCGGGACGCCGAACCTGGTGCGCCAGCCGCCGTCGCGCCGGAGCGGCGCTTTGGCGCGCCGCGAAGGCGGAAGGCACGCGCTACCCACATCATCCTGAATTTTCGCGCAACCGGCGAATCAGGTTCTCTGCAACCGTTTTTGCCAAATCTTCCGGCTTCAATTCAATCCGCTCCAGGTTTTTCTGGGCGCGGAACCAAGTCAGTTGCCGCTTGGCAAATTGCCGGGTGCGGATTTTCACCAGCTCGATGGTTTCCGCCAATGACCGCTCGCCGCGCAGATGTTCCACCACCTGCCGGTAACCGATGGCCTGCATCGCCGTTTTGTTTTCCGCAAGGCCATGCTTGAGCAATTTGCGGGTTTCGTCCACCAAACCGCGCGCGAACATCGTGTCCACGCGGGCGTCAATCCGTCGGCGCATATCTTCCGTCGAACGGGTGACAACAATTATGGATGTAGGGCAGACATTCTTGTCTGCCGGTTCTGGCGACTTTCCAGTCGCCAGTTCGTGCGAGGGTGAAACAACATCCGCTTCCACGGACACGGGACAAGAATGTCCCGTGAACCCGCGGACAGGAATGTCCGCGCTACGAGGCCCGGGGAAAGACTCGCCCCACCGTGACTGTTGTGCGGAGAACGGTTTCCCAGTGAGCCGAATTACTTCCACGGCGCGGATGACGCGGCGCGGATTTTTTTTATCAATTTTTTCGTAAGCCGCCGGGTCGCGTTCGCGCAGTTCGGCCAGCAATTTTTCCAGCGGCGTGGCTTCGAGTTCGGCGCGTAATTTGGCGTTGCCCGACGGTGTTTCGCCGAGTCCTTCGAGAAAGGCCTTGAAGTAAAGTCCGGTGCCGCCGCAAAAAATCGGCACGCGGCCGCGCGACTGGATTTCCGCCACGGCGCGGTGCGCGAGCCGGGCGAATTGCGCGGCATCGAACGATTCGGTCAAATCGCAGATGTCAATGAGGTGATGCGGTACACGGGCGCGGTCGGCGGGCGATGGCTTGGCCGTGCCGATGTCGAGTCCGCGATACACCTGCATGGAATCGGCGGAAATGATTTCACCGCCGAATTGTTCCGCGAGGCGCAGGGCGATTTTGGATTTGCCGACGGCGGTCGGGCCGGCGAGAAGGACGGGGTGATATTTCCCCGAACGAATTTGCGCTTTGAACCCATGATCCGGGGCGCAGTCCCTGGGAGCGCTGGCGTCTCGCCGGCGAGTTCCGGCTTTCAGCTCCCGACTGGCCGGCGGGACGTCAGCCTTCGCTCTGAAGCTTCGGCGCGACAGGCCGGCGCTCCCAGGAGGTTCATGGAAAGGATGGAGGTCGGGGGTATTTGCCATCTTCAATCCTCCGTGCTCTATCCTCGTTTCGGCTCGCGGCGGGAGAGAAACGCGGCCAGCGTCAAGCCGGCGATGAAAATGGGGATGCTGGCCAATTGTCCCGACGTGAGGCCGTTATGGATGTGGTCCGCGGGATAATCGCCCCGAAAGTATTCCACGATGGAACGGAAGATGGCGTAGCCGATGAGACAGGTGGCGAACACCTGGCCGTTAAATTTTTTGTGCCGGAACAGCCAAGCGAGGCCGAGGTAAAGGGCGAAGTTTAAGAGCGCATCGTAAATCTGCGTCGGATGCACCGGCAGGCCGCGGGTCACGTGATCGGCGGGAAACCGGATGGCCCACGGCAGGCTGCACGCCCGGCCGTAACAACAGCCATTCAGCAGGCAGCCGATGCGGCCAAAAACATTTCCCAGCGCAATGCTTGGCGCCAGCACGTCGGCGGTTTTCCACAGCGGCAATTTTTTCCAGCGAATGCAAATCATGCCGGCAATCGTCGCACCGATGAGGCCGCCGTAATACACCAGCCCGCCGTGTTGAATCATGAAAATTTCCGGGAGCGGCTGGTTGGCGAATTCGTCCTTCCAATAAGTTGTCACGTAAACGGCGCGCGCGCCGAGAATTGCGCCGAACATCAGCCAGAACACGATGTCGGCGATTTTTTCTGCCGAGATGTTTTCGCGCCGGGCGCGGCGGGTGGCCGTCCAAAGCCCCGCCAGGAATGCCAGCGCAATCATCACGCCATACCAATGAAGCTTGAAGGAGCCGAGTTGAAACACAATCGGATGCACGGTGGAAAATTAAGGTGTGGCGGCGGAAATGGGAAATTGAAATTTATGCGTGTTCAATCGTGATTGGTGGCCACAGCGGAGTGAGCCGTCGCCGGTACCGGCGGCGGTGGCGGCAAGAAACCGGGCGGCAACGGCGGCCATTCGGGCACATGGGTCACCAGATCGCGCCAGGTCTGGCGATCGGCGGGTGACATCTGCGCCCAGCGGTCGGCATTTTTGAGAAATTCCTGCTGTTCTGCCGGGCTCAACCCGGCAAATTTTGCAAATGCCTGAACGCACTCGGTCCGTTGTGAAACGGGCATCCGGTCAAAGGACTGCAAGGTTTTTTTGATCTGTTGCCGTTCCACCTCGGACAGCGTATTGAGGGTTTCCTGTTTTTCGTCCGCCGTCAGCTCGAAGAACCGGTTGACCTGCTCGGCGATATTCCGGCGTTGGACATCGGGATACAGGCATGCCGGGATTGTGCCCACATCGGTTTCCGGCGGACTGCCGATCGGGTTGATTCGTTCGAAGTATTTCAATACGCTTTCATCCTCAAGAAATTCCTGCTGCAATGGCGGTGGCAGGATGTCCCATTGCGAAATCCGGTCCTGGACCAGATCCCGGATGTCATCCGGGACCGCCGCCAGTTGCGTGGCACGATTGGTGGGGGATTTGTGCATCAGCGGGAGCAGGTACCAACGCAACTCCGTCGCCCGCAACCGCAGTTCGCGCTCGTTGGGATCGAGTGCCTCGTATTCGGCGACCTTGGCCAGAATCCGGGCGCCGATTTCAGGCGGGCGGTTGGTCAGATACTTTTCCCGGTCTTCCGGCGTCATGGCCAGCAGTTCGCGGAATAAATCGACGGGTGACTTCGAATGTGCCATCTGCGGTGGCGAAAGGTTGGCCGGGGCCGAAAACAACCTGTGCGGGGTGGGGCCGTTGGTGACCGTTTCAGCGGTGAGAGGGAAGGTGGCAAAAAAGCCGACGGTTGATGCAACGACAATCCAATCCCGCAAAGCGGGATGCTGCAGCGAATGAATCATTGCATCAAGGCCAGCAATTCATTGTCCGCATGCTGTGGCTGGCTCATGCGGCGGATGGCGTCAAAATTTTCCAGCGCTTCCGGGCTGGGCATAAGTTGTCCCCTGGTCACGAACGCAACGTTCCTGGCGAGCGCGATGCGCTGGCGGTAAATTTCATGGTGTTGCAAGGCCAAACCGGCGAACGCAATCACCGCAGCCGCAAAGGCGACGCGCGGCACCAGCGCATGCCAGTTCCAACGCCAGCTCCAGCCGTGCGGCCGGGCCTCTTCGTGTTCGACCGCCTGAAGCACGCGCGCGGTGAAATTCAACGGCACGGGCGCGTCCGGCAATCGGGTGAGGGCGGCGTTCAAGGCTGATTCCATTTCCCAATCGGCGCGGGCGTCGGGATTGGCAGTGAGATAAGCGCGCAATTCGGCTTGTTCGGCTTCAGTGAGTTTCCGCCGCCAGCTTGATTCGCGGAGTTGGGAATGGAGTTCGTTGTCTTTCATGGTCTCGCTTCTGATTAAAAACCGGGGTTCGAACAAAGTTGCTCAAAAAATTGAAAGCGCAACTCGCTGTTCAAAACCGATTGAGTATGCTAATAACAATGCAGCCGTAATGCGCTCAAAACACATGGCCGCCATCGCATCCAACGCCAGCGCCGACGCACCTGCCGCCCCGGGCAAACCGACGAACCGCCGCCGGTTTCTCGACGCCTGCCACTGCCGCGCAACGGATCGCCCGCCCGTTTGGCTGATGCGGCAGGCCGGTCGCGCCTTGCCGGAGTATCGCGAACTGAAGGAAACGCATTCCTTTTTGGAATTGATTCAAACGCCCGAGCTTGCCGCCGAAGTCACGCTCCAGCCGGTTCGGCGATTCGGATTCGATGCGGCGATCCTGTTCAGCGACATCCTCGTCATTCCCGAAGCGATGGGCCAGCCCTACCGTTTCCGCGAAACCGGCGGCGTGGTCATGGACTTTGCCGTGCGCACCAAGGCCGATATCGAGCGCCTTTCCGTCGAGCGCGTGGTCGAACGTCTCAGCTACGTGGACCAGGCGTTGCGTCTGCTCCGGAAGGAACTCGGCGACCAGACCGCGCTCATCGGTTTCTCGGGTTCGCCGTGGACGCTGGCCACGTTCATGATGGAAGGCGGCAGCGCCGAAAAATACACCCGCGCGTTGAGGCTTTTTCACGAAGACCGGGGAACTTTTTACGCGCTGGCCGAAAAGCTCACCGCCGCCATCACCGCTTATGTGCAAATGCAAATCAGCGCCGGCGTGGACGCGCTCCAGATTTTCGACAGCTACGGCGGCCAGCTCGCGCCGACGGAATTTCAGGAAGCCTCCGGACGCTGGATGCGGGACATTGTCGCCAGCATTGGAGCGCCGGTCTCCAGCACGGCCCAGCCTGAAAATCCATCCCAGCGAGCCGTGCCGGAGGCCGGCGTTCCGATCATCGTCTTCTCCCTCGGCACGCACGGAAATTGGGACGACCTGCTGGCGACCGGGGCAAGCGTGCTGGGCATAGACTGGCAATTTCCGCTGGCTCACGCGCGCCGGCTTTTGCCCGCGGATATCGCCCTGCAAGGCAACCTTGCACCCGCGCTGCTCAGCGACGCCACTCCGGAAATTGTCGCACAGGAAACACGGGCCGTTCTTGAGGTCATGCGCGGCCGCAAAGGCCATATTTTCAACCTTGGTCACGGCGTGCCGCCCAATGCGAAATTGGAAAACATTGCCGCATTGGTTGAAACAGTGAAAAATTTCAAATGATGAACGACATGGTTGAACGTTTTGTAGCCGCGGACGTCAGTCCGCGCATACTTTTTTTCAGGCGGATTAGCGCCGACTGACGTCGGCGGCTACATTCAATTGGCATGAGCACGCTCAAAGTTGATCTCGGTTTGGTGGAAAAATACAACGTGGCCGGGCCGCGTTACACCTCCTACCCGCCCGCCACGAAATTCACCGACGCGATAACGTGGCCGCAGTTGGCTGAAAAAATTTCAGAAAACAACCGGACCCAGCGCGGCCTTTCGCTCTATTTTCACATTCCATTCTGCGAGACGCTCTGCTGGTTTTGCGGCTGCACCACCGTCATCACGCTCAACCACGACAAGGGCAGGGACTATGTGGAATGCCTTGGCCGCGAGGTGGCGGAGATGGCGCCGCGGTTGAACCCGCAACGCAAAGCCGGGCAACTCCACTTCGGCGGCGGTTCGCCGACTTTTTTACAGCCCGACGAAATCCGCCGGCTCGGCGAAATCATCCACCAACACTTCACATTTTCGCCGGACATCGAAGCCAGTGTGGAAGTGGACCCGCGCCGGCTCACGCGCGATCACATGGTCGCGTTGCGCGAGATCGGTTTCAACCGCGCCTCGATGGGCGTGCAGGATTTCAACCCAAAAGTCCAGGAGGCCGTCCATCGCATCCAGCCACGCGAAATGACGCAGCAGGCGATGGATTGGATGCGCGAGCTGGGTTACGGCTCGATCAATCTCGACCTCATCTACGGCCTGCCGCACCAGACGCCGGAGTTGTTCAACGAGACGCTCGATATCGTGCTGGAAATGAAGCCTGACCGGCTGGCGGTTTTCAGCTACGCGCACGTGCCGTGGGTCAAGCCCGCCCAAAAAATCTTGGAGCAGCAACAGCATCTCCCCGCCGCCGGGACCAAGTTGCAGGTGCTCAAGCTGGTCATTGAAAAACTCACCGCCAACAACCAATACGTCTATATCGGCATGGACCATTTCGCGAAGCCAGACGACGAGCTGGCCGTGGCCCAGCGCAACAAGCAGCTTCAGCGTAATTTCCAGGGCTACAGCACGCGGGCCGGCTCGGACATTTACGCGTTCGGCATGTCGAGCATCTCGCAGATTCCGGAAGCCTACTGGCAGAACGAAAAGGAACTCCCGAAATGGCAGGAAGCCGTGGACGCCAGCCGGGTGCCGTTGCAGCGCGCGTATTTCCTGACCGACGAGGACAAAATCCGCCGCGAAACCATCATGCGCGTGATGTGCGACCTCTCGCTCGATTATGCCGCGATGTCGCAAAAGCTCGGCCTCAACTTCGCGGAACACTTTGCGCCGGAACTCGCGTCGCTCGCGCCGTTTGAAGCCGACGGCTTGGTGCGCCGCACGCCGGCCGGCTTGGAGGTGACCGACACCGGCCGTCTGTTCATCCGCAACATCGCGATGTGCTTCGACAACACCCTCGCCCCGGTGGGCGAGCGGAAACATTCGAGGACGATTTGAGCGGCTGTGGGCGAGGCGCAAGCGAGCGCGCCCACGAGGAGAAAATCTGGCGCAATCGGAAAGTTCTCGGTAAAATTGCACCATGAAAGACGCCCTTCTGGACATTCGAGCGAAACTTGACGAAAAAGCCTACAAGAACGAGGAGCACGTCCGGCTGAACTTGGTTCTTCGAATTCTTGGCGAACTTGGTTGGTGCATCTGGAATCCGAAGGAAGTAAATGCGGAGTTCGTTGTTGCTCCTGGCGAAGACAAGACAAAGGTTGATTTGGCCATTTTTTTGACCAGCTACACGCCGGTCGTCTTCATGGAGATTAAGGCTGTCGGCCAATTGAGCAGCAAGCTTGCAGAAATCGAGAAGCAGTTGCGTGACTACAACCGGAACCTCACTGCTTTGTTTTCGATAATCACCGACGGTCAAGAGTGGCGTTTCTATTTCTCGCAAGCTGGCGGTGAATTCTCGCACAAGTGCTTCAAGGTTGTTCACCTGCTTCGCGATGAAATTGAAGACATAGAAAAGAACTTTCGCAGCTTCCTGAGTAAAGCCGAGATTGCGTCCGGCAACGCACATCGAGAAGCCGAAGGATATTTGCAACTCTCGCAAAAGCAGCGCGTGATTGAAGACTGCTTGCCACTCGCACGCCGCCTGATTCAAGAGCCGCCCTACCCGTCGTTGCCAGAAGTCTTGGTTCGCCTTGTGAAGGAACGGGGTTTCACTCTGTCCACTGAAGAAGCCCTAACGCACATCCAAGGAGCAATTGAGAAGAATGATTCAAGTGCCGCTGCTGAAAAGACCGTCAGACAAACAAGCCAACCAATTCACGTTCCGGAACGAAGTGGTCAACTTAGACAGATAAACCCTGACGACCCCGGCGACTTGCGCTTCACCAGAGCTTTAGAGGGACAACTTGGAGAATCAAGAGGGACGACTTGGCGAGAACTTCTGGAGGCCGGCATTCGGCAGACGTTGAAGCAAGGTTCGTCACTTGCCGATATGCGCGCAGAACTGACCTTGAACATTGTGGAGGGTGATAAAACCGATAGCGGTTTTTCTCCAGTCTCAGGGACGAGTGTTTCGTTGCAGGGCGTGGACGCGGGGAAAGCTGTCAGAAACCTTGTCGCCATGGCTCGCCGCAATCGGTGGGAGCTCTACGTTCGGGTGCGGTGGGGCACGGATTCAAAATTCGCCGGCCAAGAAGGGGTTTTGCACATTCTCCCGTCTGCTTGATCGGCAATGCAGTCGGATGACTGCGGCGTTTGACGTTGCGCTGGGGTTGGATAGACTTGGGTTGCCATGAAACAAAGCGACCAGCAGGCCGATGAAGCCTTTCGTGAACAGTGCCGCCGGCAGATGGAGCGCTCGCTGGAAGAACGCATTAAATAGGGCTTTTATCGTGTTTACAAACCCGTGCTCGACGATGCTCCTTGGCGCTCATTCAACTCAACAGCAGAATATCGCGCCTGGTGCGAAGCAAACTTGCCGGAGTATCTGGGCTTCAATCGCGTTTCAGCTTTGGGAATTTGATTTTGGATGAAACCCGTCGCTTTCCTGCACTTCCGGCGACAGGGCGCGGTAACTTTGCCAGAAATTACCCGTGGTTGATGATTTCATCGAGCGGTTTCACGCGACCGGCGGCTATGTCGGCCCTGGCCTTTTCCCAAAGCGGATCAAGCCGCCCGGCGGCGATGTCCTCGTCCATTTCCTTGTCCCACTTCGCGTCGAGGTAATCGCGCAACCAGCCCGCGACGCTCCAGGCATCCTTGACCGGCAAGGTGCTGATGGCGGATTCGATTTCGGCGACCGTGCTCACGTAAATTAAATTACGACAAAGACATGGAAGCGCAAGTGTTCTCGACAATGCGGATGCGTGGTTTAAGTTTTCCAAAATTGAATGAAATCCGTCGCCATCATCGGGGCCGGCATCACGGGGTTGACCGCGGCGTTTTATCTGAAACGCAAGGGCATTCCGGTCACGGTTTATGAAGCCAGCGGGCGCGTCGGCGGCGTGATTCAGTCGCTGCGGCAGGGCGGCTGGCTCGCCGAGTTCGGGCCGAACACGCTGCTCGAAACGTCACCGAAGATTGGCCAACTCGTCCGCGACGCCGGTTTGCAGTCGCGACGGCTGGATCCGGACCCGAAGGCCGAGGCGCGTTACGTTGTCCGTTACCAGCGTCCCATCGCCATGCCCGGTTCGCCGCTCGGTTTTTTCACGACGAAACTTTTCACCGCCGGGGCTAAGCTCGCAGTCCTGCGCGAACCGTTCATGCCGCGCCGCCACGATGGTGTCGAGGAAAGCATCGCGCAATTCGTCGTGCGCCGGCTGAACCAGGAATTCCTCGACCACGCGATTGACGCGCTCGTGGCCGGAATTTACGCGGGCGATCCACACCAGCTTTCCTTGACGCACGCTTTTCCGAAGCTCAAGGCGTTGGAGGACAATTACGGCTCGCTGATCAAAGGCCAGATTTTCGGTGCGCGTGCGCGAAAGCGGAGCGGTGAAGTGGCCAAGGATCGCGCGCCAAAATTTTCCTTCGACGAAGGGTTGCAGGTCCTGCCGGATACGCTGGCGGCGCGACTTGGCGACGCGGTGAAACTGAACACCACGGTTACAAAGCTGATGCAGACCGCTGACGGTTGGGCACTCACACTTTCGGAGGGGCGAATTCCACGAGTCCCACTCACTGCGGATGAAATTGGGGACTCGCAGAGCTCATCCCTCCGAAATGAAACTCAAGCGGAGCACAGCGCGGTGATTTATTGCGGCACGGCGTTCCGGCTGGCGGAATTAAAGGTGGAATTGTCTGCGGGTGTTGGTAGGGCGGGCAGTCCTCTGCCCGCCGTTCGTCCAAACGCCAATGACGGCGCGCACGGAGTGACGCGCCCTACCAGTGAAATGGACCTCTATGCCTTTTCCGAAATTCGTTATCCGCCGGTGGCCAGCGTGGTTTTGGGGTTCCGGTGCGAAGACGTGGCGCATCCCTGCGAAGGCTTCGGCATGTTGATTCCCAAGATCGAAGGTTTCAAAATTCTCGGCACGATTTTCTCGTCGTCGTTATTTCCCAATCGCGCACCCGCCGGCCATTTGACGCTGACGAGTTATATCGGCGGCGAACGTTATCCAGAACTTGCCTTGCTGCCGGCGGAGAAACTTGTCGCGCTGACGTGTGAAGACCTGCGGGTGCTGCTGGGCATGACCGGCAAACCGACATTCCAGCACTGCGTGCTTTATCCGAAGGCGATTCCGCAATACAACGTCGGCTACGGTCGTTACCGGGAATTGATGCACAAAATCGAGAACCAGGCTGCGGGCCTTTTCTTTGCCGGCCACTATCGCGACGGCGTTTCGCTGGGCGACACGATTGTGTCGGGTGTGAACATCGTGGAACGGGTTGAAAAGCATCTCAAAATCACCAATGGACGCGAATAAACGGAAATTGAAAGGGTGTGCTTTTCACGAGACTTGTAGCCGCGGACGTCAGTCCGCGCACTCTGAACCGCAAGCCAGTCAGCGCCGACTAACGTCGGCGGCTACGGATTTGTTTGGTGTTCATTTGGGCGCATCCGTGGTTAATTTTTCCGCATGAACAAGGGCGTTTTACTGGTCAATCTGGGTTCGCCGGACTCGACCTCCGTCGGCGACGTGCGGCGTTATTTGAATGAATTTCTGATGGACGGGCGGGTGATTGACACGCCCTGGCTGCTGCGCCGGTTCATCGTGGGGATGATTCTCATCAACCGTCCGAAACAAGCCGCCGAGGCTTACAAAAAAATCTGGCCGCCCGAAGGTTCGCCGCTAATCGTCACGAGCCGCCAGGTCCAGGCGAAATTGCAGGAGCGCGTCACCGTGCCGGTCGAACTGGCGATGCGTTATCAAAATCCGTCCATTCCCGATGCGATTCGGAAATTGCGTGAACGCGGCGTGGACGAATTATTTCTGATTCCACTGTTTCCGCATTACGCCATGTCGAGTTACGAGACCGCCGTGGTGCGGGTGCAAAAGGTTGCGCGGAAGGTCGTGCCGGGCATGAAAGTCGTCGTGCAACCGCCGTATGGCGACGCGCCGGATTACATCGCGGCCTTGGCGGCGAGCGCGGCCAATCATCTGGAGGCAGGCTACGGCCATTTGCTGTTCAGTTTTCACGGCATTCCGGAGCGGCATCTGCGCCAGTCCGACCCGACCGGCCGCCATTGTCTGGCCACGCCCAACTGCTGCGAAACCCCCAGCCCGGCGCGCGCGACGTGTTATCGCGCACAATGTTTCAAAACCGTCGCCGCATTCGTAAAACAGGCCGGCGTGCCCGCCGGAAAATTTTCCGTGTCGTTCCAGTCCCGACTGGGCCGCGAGCCGTGGCTGAAGCCGTACACGGATTTTGAACTGGCCGGACTGCCCGGGCGCGGCGTCAAAAAGCTTCTGGTCCTCTGCCCGGCCTTTGTCTCGGATTGCCTGGAAACGCTGGAGGAAATCGGCATTCGCGGGCGCGAAACATTTTTATCGGCGGGCGGGGAGGAGTTCGCGCAAATTCCGTGTCTCAACGAACATCCGCTCTGGATTGCGGCGCTGGAGAAAATGGTCCGGCGGTTTTTGAAAGACCGATCGCCGTCCTGAAGCCGGACCTTGGACCTTAAAATTTCTCGCGTTTAACGGAGTTCCGGAACCGGATTTTGACGGTATCCCGCAAAAAGCCGATGAACGTTTTTTTCTTCACCTGTTTCACGACTTCAATGGGTTCGCACTTGTGGCTGCAAACCGTGCAGAGGAACAGCGGCAGGCCGCCTTTGCGTTGCAACACATGCACGCAACGGTTGCACATCACCTCGTTGCAGTGGGTGCATTTGTAGGTGACCGGCGTCTGCGGATGGCGCGGGCAGAGGATCACGCCGCCTTTAAGCACCACCGGCGGTTTGGGACGCTCGCGCTCATACTTGGGGATCGCAACGCTGACCTCGGTGGATTCGACGAATAATTCCACGTCGCCCAAACTCACCGCCTGGCCGGGAAGCAGCCACGCTTCCTTGACCGGATCGCCGTTGACGAACGTGCCGTTGGTCGAGCTGCAATCGCGGATCAGCACGCCTTCGCCCGACAACACCAGTTCGCAGTGGTTGGTGGACACGGTGGGATGATCGATGGGGAAATCACAGTCGGGGTCGCGCCCGACGCGATTGGTGCCGAAACGCAACTCAAGCGTCTGGTTTTCCAACCCCCCGGTCTTGATGAGCAGTCTGGCCATATTTCCTCCGAAACTGACTTAATGTTGCACCGTTGGAGAACGAAAGTCGAGCGGAAAATGGGGGTGGTGCAGCCTGAATTATGGCGATAAAGGTTGGGAATTAATGTTAACCGGACCGGTGGGATTCACGGCAACGGATTATGCGCAAAGGCAAATTCCTTGACAATTTCCCCGCCGATCAAGTGCTCCTGAATGATGCGTTCCAGCACTTCCGGCGTGCAGGAGTGATACCAGACGCCTTCGGGATAAATGACTGCGATTGGCCCGCGCACGCAGACGCGCAGGCAGTTGGCCTTGGTGCGATAAACCAGCGGCTCCGGGCCGGCGAGGTTCAGTTCCTTGAGCCGCCGCTTCAAAAATTCCCAGGCGGCCAGCCCTTGTTCCTTCGCGCAACACTTCGGTTCCGTCTGGTCGGCGCAAAGAAAAATATGGCGTCGGAATTTTTCGATGCCGAGCGTTTCAACTGCCGCTTGCAACTCCGTTTTCATTAAAATTCGTCCTCATTCTTGATCCGCAATCGTTTTTCGAGGAGGAGGACGAGAACGAGGACGAATGGAAAATCGTTTTCCTAAATGATTCAATGCCAAAATGTCAGGCCCAACACGCCCGCGACGGCGATGAAGCCGCCGGTAAGCGACCGCGCGGTGATTTTTTCACCCTCAAAAACGCGCGCCAGCGGCAGCATGACGATGGGGGTCATGGCGATGATGGCGGTGACGATGCCGGTGGGTGTGGTTTCGAGCGCCCATTGCATGCAGCTCACGCCGACCGTCTGGCCGGCGAGGCTGTTGACCAGAACCCACGGCCAGAGCTTTAATTTTTCACGCGCGGAAAAGGAATCCAACATTTGCGCATCGTCGCCGTGCCGGCGGGCATGCCGCCATTTCACAATCAAAAAAATCAAACCGAGCGCGACGGCGCCGCCGATGACGCGCTGGTAACCGGTCGTGCCGGGGTCGGGATGTTCGCCGGCCGCGTGCGCGACGAAGTAGGCTTTGCGGCTCAACACGGCGCCGAACGCGCCGCCGAGCGCGGCAATGGTGCTGGCCAGAATGCCAATCCACCACCGGCGCGGGGCGATTTTCAAATGATCGCCCGGCGCGAGCGCGGTCGCCACGCCGGCGAGAATCAAGGCCACGCAAAAAATTTCCGCGAGGTTCAGCCGGGTGCCGAGCCAGACCCATTCGATCAGGGTGGCGAACACGGCGGTGAGGCATTGGGTGAGCAAAACGGTCCGGCGGCTTCCGATCCGCGGCAACGCTTGAAAATATGCGGTGTCGCCGAGGCCGATGCCGGCCAGTCCGCTCAGGACAAAAATGGGGAACGCCGCGCCGCTGGTGCCCGCGCCCAGCGTATTCGCCCAAAGCGCCAGAAAAAACATCGCGCCGCAGATGCGCCAGAAATTCGCCTCCACGCCGCCCAGCCGCGTCGAGGTGCGATGGCCGCAAATGGCGGAGATGGAAAACAACAGGGTGGTGAGCAGCGCGGC
>Ga0187862_10002300_pt1 | contig 19493 bp, 20 predicted proteins | sample June2016WEW_10_1_FD_133003 | JGI IMG/M metagenome (GOLD analysis project Ga0187862, IMG submission 133003) | Peatland microbial communities from SPRUCE experiment site at the Marcell Experimental Forest, Minnesota, USA - June2016WEW_10_150 | ecosystem: Environmental > Terrestrial > Soil >...
CGTTCAGAGCAATCCGCAACCGTCGTCCCCAGCCGCCCATCGCACGTTCCGGGCAGGCCTGGGACAACGCAACCACGATTGCTTCGATGATCTCGTTGCAGCAATGACTGGTGCACATGGTGACCGGGGCACCTTCGCGCGCCCAGACGATGGTGCCTTCTTTAAGCACGACTTTCAGCGGCCGGAACGCGCCATCGTTCTTTGTAATGTCTGGATCCAGCAGGAACGCAAAAGCGATTGCCACGGCAGATTGGGTGTTGGCATGGGAAGAATTGATGAAACCGGTCACCTGCGGATCGGAGTCGCTCAGGTCGACCGTGACCTCGCTGCCCTGCTTGGTGACATGGGCGCGAATGACGATGTTGGTCTTGCCGAAACCATCATCGTCCAGCACGGCCTCGCCATCATACACACCATCTTTCCAGGTGGCGACAATGGATCGCGCGTGACGCTCGGCGGCGTCGAGCATCGCCTCGACGGCGGCCTCCAGCATTGGCGCGCCGAATTCCGCGATCACCGAGGTCAGCCGCTGACAGCCCAGACGCGCGGCACCGATCTGGGCTGCGAGGTCACCGCGGAAATCTCGGGGATGGCGGACGTTCAGAGCCAGCATCTCCAGCAGGTCCTCACGCAGCACGCCGTTCTCGGTCAGCCGCATCGGAGGAATGCGCAGGCCTTCGTGCCAGATTTCGGTCGCCGCGGGATTGTAAGCGCCATGCGTGGCGCCGCCGATATCAGAATGATGCGCACGCACAACGGACCAGAACAGCAGCCGCCCATCCGCAAAGATCGGCACGAATGCGGTCAGGTCGGGCAAATGCGAGCCACCCCGATAAGGGTCGTTCAGCAGATACACGTCGTCCGGCTCCGGGTCCGGAAACCGCGCCGCCAATGCCTTCGCAGCCCATGACATCGCACCCACATGCACCGGGATATGATCCGCCTGGGCAACCAGACGACAATGGCAGTCGATCAACGCAATGGAAAAGTCGCGTGACGAATTGAGGATTTGCGAATAGGCGGTGCGCAGCATCGCTTCACCCATTTCCTCGGCGATGGCATTCAGGCGATTTTGCAGAACGGCGACGGTGATGGGATCGGTCATGGCACGATGGTGCCGGATTTGGTCCCGAGGCGAAAGGGCAGCCGCCTCTTCCCAAACGTCGCCCGGGAGGATGATAATCGTTTGTGGTGATACGTTATAACGTTCCAAAATGGGGTGGTCCGCGGCCTTTGCCTGATGCCGGTTCCGCCGAGCATTTCAGTGCTTCTGGGCAAGGCCGAACGCCGGTATCCGCCCGGAAAAACCGGCACTTTGGCTCGGGGTTGGCGTCGCTCCTGCTGCACGCCGCCGCAATCGCGGCGCTGGTCATGGTCGTGACACCGCCTTTGCCGCCGCCACCTGAAGAAGCCTCGATCCAGTTGGTGTTCGAGCAACCGGCGCCGGCACCTGCTGCTCAGCCGGAACCGCCGCCTCCAGTGGCCGAAGCGCCACCGGAGCCCGCTCCACCGCCGCCAACACCCGAGCAACCGCCACCTCAGCCTGTCCCACCGCCACCGATACCGGAGCAACCGCCGCCCCAGCTTGTCCCGCCGCCTCCCGAGCCGCCACCTCCTAAGCCCGCGCCTTCGCCACCCGAACCGGTTCGGCCACTACGTCCGCCGCCGAAGCCGCCAGCGGTGCGGCAGCCACCCCCGAGGCCCGTGGAGAGGGCACCGGTGGCCCCGCCGCCTCAGGTCGGGCCGGAAACTCGGCCGCCCGCACCTGCTCCCTCCGTGGCGGCAATGGATCGGGGTTGGGTGGCCGCGGTCTCCGCCTGGCTCGCCGCGCATCGTACCTATCCGGAGCTGGCCCGCGAGCGCGGCGACGAAGGCAACGTTTCGGTTCGCTTTACAGTCGACCGTTCCGGTCGGGTGATGGAAGCAGCGATCGTTGGATCCTCCGGGTCCGCGCTGCTGGACGAGGCAGCACTGGAGATGCTGCGGCATGCAGCGTTCGCGGCTTTTCCGGCGGATATGACGCAGGCGCAGGTTACGATTACGACAAGCCTGCGATATTCGTTGCGCTAGGCGTCAGCGGTTGCGATACGGATGGGTCAGCGCATGGAGATAACCGGCCTGCCGACAAACAGCGCCTCGGTCAATGTTTCCCCACTCCGTATTCCTGGATTGCACCGCGGATTATTCGGTCCAGCGCGGTCCCGGATTGCCACCTTCCAGATATCTCTTCATGCGGTACGTCAGTTCGGCGCAAGGCGATTCGCATAAAGCATACATTTCGCTAATACCTGGTCCACAGAAACGCGCCTCCGGTCGTTCGCCGAGAGATCGGCATTTTGTGCGTCAATCGACGTGACGGAAAACAAAATCCGGTCCGGCCCACAGGCCGGACTATTTTAGACGCCCACCAGCTTACTCACCAGGCACCACCTGCAGATCGGCAACCATCACCCGTCCCTTGGTCTCGGGACTGAAGAACAGTGTGATGACGAAGCTGATCAGCCCGCCGACAGTGCCGATCAGCATCGGCTCGGCGAATCCCATATGCCGCTGGATCGCAAAATAAGTCAGGATCGGCGGCACAAAGGCTCCTGCGATCGCGCCCACATGATAGCAGAAACCCGCCGCGGTTGCTCTGATCTCGGTGGGGAAGCGTTCACTCGCATAGCTGGGGTTGATGCCATAGATCGCCCCGGCGAACGCGCCCTGAATCGAGAACGCGATGGCCAGCGTCATATAGTCCGTCGTCAGCAGATAGATCGGTGCCACGCAGGCGCCGATGACGGCGGGAATGATCATCGCCCAGCGCCGGCCGATACTATCGGTCAGACTGCCCCACACGAAACTGAAGATAAACGTGATCCCGTTGGAGAAAGCCAGCGGCCACCCCACCTGTGACGACGTCATGTGCAACTGACCCGTCATATACGTCGCGAACAGCCCAAAGATCGAGTAATACACGACAAACGCGCTCATCAGCCACCAGCAGCAGGTGATCGTGTTCCAGGCCATGCCTTTGCGAAACAGTGCAGCTACCGGGACCTTTACATGAGAGTTCCGCTCGGTCTGCTGCTTCTGATTTTCCGTCCAGATCTCAGGCTCTTTGACGTAGACCCGAATCCAGACCACCGCCAGCGCCGGCAGCACGCCAAGCCACAGCATGCCGCGCCAGCCAATATAGTCATACAGCGTCGCATAGATGACGGCCGCCACCAAATACCCCAACGCCCAGGAACCTTGCAGAACCGAGGCCATGAGGCCACGGGAACGGATTGGCCAGCTCTCGGTTGCCAGTGCCGCGCCGGCCGGCCACTCCGCACCCATGCCAATGCCCAACAGCGTGCGGAACACCAGCAGGAAGATAAATGTAGGCGAGAAGCCGGCGATGAAATTGCACACCGAATACCACAGGATCGAAATCATCAGCGGGGCGCGGCGGCCCAGACGATCGGCCATCCAACCGGCGGCGACCGCTCCAACGAACCGCATCAGCATGGTCAGCGTAACGACCGGCACGACCAGCGCCAGGTCGGCGTGAAACTCCTTGGCGATCGGAACGAGCAAGAACAGAAATACGGTGAAGTCGAATGCGTCCAGCGTCCAGCCGAGCCAGGCGGCGGTGAAGGCATACCATTGGTCTTTGGTCGGCTCCCGCCACCATGGTCCAGTAGCTCGTGAGCTGGCAGCGTACGACATCGTGAAGTTCCCCTTCCCTGGTTTTGCCGGGTGATGGCAGGTCCGCCGCGCAGTTTGGCCAAGGTCCCGAGGGTTGACAAGGGTTTTTCCCGACGTTTCTGGCTTCTTTGACGGGTATTTCCCCCGGCAACTGCCAGCTAAATCGCCGACAGCCACGGAAACTGCCACAGGATGCAAGATCACTCGGCCGGTCACCGCATGGCACCACAACGAAGTAAAGACGGTGTTGATGCACTGGGAGATACCGTATACCGCCGGACCGCCAGGCTACCGATTTCGCTTCGACGGCCGCCCGCGCCACCCAACACCAATCCCGTTGCTTACCCGGTCATTCGTGTGATTGGCGCACCACATCCGGGTATGGGAACCATCCCTTGACCGATGCGGAGTCGCCCGTCACACGCGACCTCATGTCCGCCCTCACCCCGACCTTGCATCACAGCGCGGCGATCGGCCTCGACCATGTCGGCATCGTCTGCACAGACCTCGGGGCTTTGGCTCAGGCATTCTCCGGGTTGGGGTTCCGCCCGACCCCGCCCGCCATGCACGCCAGCGGCCGCACTGCCAACCGCTGCGTGATGCTGCGCGACGGCAGTTATCTGGAATTGATGGCGACCGTGCCCGGCAAGACCAGCACGACACTGGATCGGTTTCTCGCGCGCGGCCCGGGAGCCTATATTCTGGCGCTGGAGGTGGACGACGAGGTGGCGGCACTCGACCGGCTACATCGCGCCGGCATCACAAGCGAAGTGTCATTGACCGAACGTGACACGGACCTGGACGGAGCCAAAGCCCGGTTCGCTCTGATCCTGCCGCCGGACCCACCCGAGGGCCGGATGCTGCTGATCCGGCATTTGACCCGCAACCTACTGTGGCGGCCTGGCAACGTGATCCACCCCAATCAGGCTGTGGCACTGACCGAAGTGGTTTACGCCTGCGACGCACCAGCCGAGACAATGACCCGTCTGTCGCGCCTCGCAGGTCGTCCTGCCGAGCCCGATCCCGTGGGCGGCTACCGCATTCCTCTTGTCCGGGGTGTGCTGCGTATATTGCCGCGCGCTGCCACCGCCATGTTGTTCCCCGGTGCTACCGGCCGTGGACCGCTGATTGGCCTGACCATCGCGGTCGAGTCATCCAGCAGCACAGTCGCCAGTGTCCCCGGCGGGACGCGCCAGGCGAGTACCGGCGAAACGATCGCTCAAACCAACAGTGCGTTGCCCTTGGGTCAGTCCATCAATGCCGGTGGTGTGGCAATTCGCTTTATCAGGGCTCCCGGCTGACAGATGATCGATTGGCTCACTGGCATCCTTTCGACACTGCTCTGGCCGTTTTCGGTGCGGCCCAGTCTGGTGAATCTGGCGGATCCCGAGATGCGGCGGCTCGTCGCAACCGCATTGTCGGAGCTTGGGCTCGCGGTGTTGCTGCTGGCGATTACCACTCTCGTGCGGCGGGGGCGGATCGTGGCTATTCTGCTCACGCTGCCCGTGGTGTTCACGCAGGTTCCGTCGCTGGCCCTGCTGCTGGTGCCGGCAACCCCGACCAGCTATCACCCGTCACCCACTGGCTTTACCGCATCGTCCATTGCCTCTGGGCGAGCGGTATTTGCCGACACCTGCGTCTCCTGCCACGGCGAGGCAGGTGATGGGGTCGGCGGTCGCGGTGAAATCGCCGATTTGCGAGCGCCACACATCTGGAGTCACCCGGCGGGCGATCTGTTTTGGTTCGTCTCGCATGGGATCAATCAACCGGATGGCACATATCTGATGCCCGCGTTCCAGACCCTCCTGCCGGACCGCACACGCTGGTCTTTGATCGATTATGTGCACGCCCTGAACGCCGGGGCAGTCGCGCGCGGTCTGGGCGGCTGGCCAGGCCGGGTGCCAGCACCATCTGCGGCCATTTCGTGCACAAAAATTGCTGCCCGCTCGATCGCCGACCTTCGCGGCAAAGCGGTACGCATCATCCTTGGTGCGCTGCCCGTGCCGCTCACCTTGTTGCCACCCGTGAACGGGATTGCGGTGGTCACCGTCTGGATTCCCGGCGCAGCGACCGAGGCTGCGCCGGCTGCCGGCGTGGACTGTGTCGCTCAGGGCAGTTCGGACGCCGCGACGGCGTATGCAATCCTCGCCGGGTCAGCCGACGGAAAGTTAATCCCTGCCCGGTTTCTGGTCGACCCTGAGGGCGTGCTACGTTCGGTGTGGCGCAAGGGCGACGGTGACGACTGGGCTGACCCGAACCGTCAACTGCAGGAAGTTCGAACCATCTGCACCGAAGCCTTTTCGATCGGACCTGGAGACGAGCATGAACACCATCACTGACCGGGGACCTTCCAACGGCACGGTCTACGCCATCATCGGATTGTTGGTGGCGGTCCTGTTGCTGGCCGCGGGAGGATATTTGTTCCTGTCCGGCTCGCAGCCGGCTGCACTAACAGTCGGCGGTCCGTTTTCCCTGATCGACGGCGACGGTAAGCCGGTGACGGATCAGACCTGGCGGGGCAAATACATGCTGGTCTATTTCGGCTATACGTATTGCCCGGATGTATGCCCGACCACACTGACCAATGTCGCCACGGCATTGGATAAGCTCGGACCCAAAGCCGATCAAATCCAGCCGCTGTTCATCACCATCGATCCCAAACGCGACACGCCTGCTGTGGTGAAGCAATACGCCGCCGCATTCAGTCCTCGGCTGATAGGGCTGACCGGCACACCAGAGCAAATTGCCGTGGCAGCCAAAGCCTACCGAGTTTACTACGCCGAGCATCGGACGGGCCCGGGACCGGACGATTACTCGATGGACCACAGCTCGGTGTTGTATTTGATGGGGCCCGACGGGCGGTTCATCGCGCCGGTGCGGGCGGACCAGGATGGGCCCGAGATCGCGGCGGCTCTGACGAAATTGATGTCGTAAGCCGGCCGGTCCGCTGACGCCATGACGATCGCCGCGTTCGGGCAGCCTGGGGCCGAAAATCCCCTGTCGGAACGCGCGGCATCCACAATGTTTCGCCATTGCACACAACGATGCCACGAATCGTGACGCTCAGGCACCGGCGGAGGGCTGTGGCGCAGCCGTGCGGGTCAGGATAAGATCGCAATTGCATACTGGTTCATCGCAAGGAGCTTCGCGTGCCCTTAGACGAAACAGGCGGCCGTCCGGGCCGCCGGCCGTCCCGCAATGTCATGGGCGGCCCATTGGACATCTGCTCCACCAAACCGATGACCGGTTTCTTTCGCAACGGTTGTTGCGACACCAGCCCGGAGGACGTCGGCAGCCACACGGTCTGCGCCGTTATGACGCGAGAGTTCCTGGTCTACAGCAAACAAGCGGGCAACGACCTGTCCACGCCGATGCCCGAGTTTGGGTTCGCTGGATTGAAGCCGGGCGATCGCTGGTGCCTGTGTGCACCGCGTTGGCAGGAGGCGTTGGAAGCGGACGCCGCTCCCAAAGTCGTGCTGCGGGCGACGGCCGAGGGCGCGCTGCAACACTGCGCACTGGCGGATCTGGTCCGGTTCGCAATCGATCTGGGAGGCTGAAGGGAATTTCCGCGCGCGCGCCCCGGACGACCAATCGGCCAAAAGACCGACACGCCGCCACCCCATGCATAGTGGCTGCCTCTCGGCCTTGTCGGGGGGCCATTACGTGAAGAGCCGACCGAGTTAACCTGAGCTGCGATCAGTACCAGGAATTCCGAAAGCAATCAGCGCCTTCCATATGTAGCCGTTCTCCGGGTTTCAGTTCGATGGTCTGCTCAACAGGAGTAACCATCCAGTGGCGCGGCTGGAATTCACACGTCTATACGCGGAGTTGCTTTCAGACGAACCACCTGATCAATGAACTGGTGTGCGTATGCCAGCGTATCGGTGTAGTCCTGCTCTGAATAACCAGGATGCCGGTTTTCGATGAACGTCTGCTGTAACCGTTCCAAGAATTTTGGCTCCGATTCGCTCATGTGGGCAATGAGAATCTGCAGAATCCACTCGTGTGCCAACACGCGGCGTTCGAGGTCCGTATTTTCGACGTCCATGCGATATCTCCTCGGAAAGATGAAAATGAAGGCTAAGGCAATCCGGCATCGTGCCGCTCAGGAACTAAGCGTCGTGCGAACTCCCGGCAACACGGACACTGCGAAATGTTCGCGCGTCACTTCGGGTCGTAGCGAAAGCCCAGTTTCATGCAGACCTGGTAGTGGGCAATGTCGCCGTCGGCGATGTGTCCCTTGATCTGTGTCACTTCGAACCATTCCAGGTGTCTGAGCGTTTTCGCTGCCGTCCTGACACCATGTTGAATGGCGTCCTCCTCGCTGGTTTTCGATGTTCCGACGATCTCGGTCATGCTGTAAACGTGATCGTACATCTGTGGTCTCCGGTTAACGTCCCCGTGAGGTTTCACGAAAAGGAGTGGTCGCGCGATGGATGTCAGGCCCAACAGTGACGTTCACGCCGCGGTCGAGACAGCGCTACCTATTACCAACGGCCGCCCGGTTAAGGCAGCCTCGGAAACTACCTGGCCCGGCGTTCCAGACCATGAGTCGAAAGGACGCGCCCGCGCACGATCCCGGGTGGCCGGCTGATTTGGCAGGCGGGCGGGACCAGGGTGTGACGACAAAGAGGTCGGGACGTCAGTTTTTTCTGAGCCTGGCGTTCAGTGCCAGGAAATTAATAACCGCGCTCCCAGTCTATGACATTCGTTAACGTTCCACCGCTGATATAAGCGCGCAAATTATCGCGGAACAACTCGATGCCGCCGTGCAATTCCCGGTCGCTGGCGCCCGAGATATGCGGCGTGATCAGCACCCTTGGATCAGACCAGAGCCGAGCCATCGGAGCGTGCTCGAACTCGCCGACGTAAACATCGAGCACGGCGCCGCGCAGATGATTACGTTCAAGCGCATCGGCGAGAGCGTCTTCGTCGACGATCTCGCCCCGGGCGACATTGACGAAAATGCCTCCCGGTTTCATCGCGGCGAAACGGTTGTGGTTGAACAGTCGAGTCGTCTCCGGCGTCCATTGGCAGCAGACCACCACGATATCGCTGTCCGGCAGGTAGCGGTCGAGATCCTCGGCAACACCGAGTTCAGAAAACCCCTCCGGCAGAGCTTCCTTGGGCCGCCGGTGCCGTCGGGTGCCGACCACCCGCATGCCAAGGGCGGCACACAACCGGCCAACCTCAAGACCGATGCCACCGGCGCCGACAACGCAGACGGACTTGCCGGACAGCAGCCACGGCCGCCAGGCGCGCGCATCGAAAGCCGCCGCGTCGCGCTCGATCGGGATGCGATAAAGACTTTTGGCAACGTGCAGAATGCCGGTGACCGCATATTCGGCGATGGCCAGCGTATTGCCCAACCCGCGCGACGTCGTTACGGTCACGTCGCTGCCCCATAAATCTCCCTTGAGCAAATTGCTGGCCCCGGCCGGCCGCTGATGAAACCATTTGAGGTGCGGCGCCCTGGCCCGCAGATCAAGCGGAAACGGCCAACTGCCAAGAATGATTTCGGCCTCGGCCAACATACGATTGCGGTCCTCGCGGGTGCCTTTCCCCGTGGTGCCCGGCGCCAAATAGCGGCTCGCACTGAACGCCGGCCAGGTCTCGCGATACTCGCCGTCAAACCACCCTGCGGCATCGGTCAGCCGAATCGCCGGGTCGACCGCCTCAATCTTCGCCCGGTCGTCGGCGCTGAGGCGCGTGAGGGTCAGGACATTGAACGTGCGCATAAGGGACTTCCTGCGAGACCAGTGGGTGACGAAACACGCCAATCACCGAGTATGGTCTGGAACTTGTCCAGAGACCATGGTGTTGGCCGCTGCCTGACGCCCCGCCCGCGGACCAAAGTACTGTCTGCACCAACCGTGCGCCGAGCGACTGCCCGGAGCATGACCGGATCAGTCCCCGCTCGGCTCGGCTGCCTTGGCCCATTCGTTCAGCAAGGTGAAGCCGATACCGAGCAGCACCGGGCCGAGGAAAATGCCCAGTACTCCGAAGGCCAGCACCCCGCCAAGCACGCCAAGGATGGTCAGCAAGAACGGCAAATGGGCGCCGCGGGTGATGAACCAGGGCCGAATAACACTGTCGGCGCCGGAAACTGCGATAACCCCGTAGGCCGCGAGGAAAATTCCCCATCCGAGGTGGCCGGCGCCGAGCAACCAAAGTGCCGCCGGGATCCAGACCACCGGCGCGCCAACCGGCAAAACCGCCACCAGGCCAGCGAGCCCGCCCAGAAGCAGTGGCCTGGGCACACCGGACAGCCATAGCCCAAACGCGGTCAAAATGCCTTGCACGACAGCGGTGCCAACAATGCCGTACACCACGCCGCGAACCGTGGCTCCCGTCACCTCGGCCAGCCGATCTGCCTGATCTCCGGCAACCCGCTGCAACACCAGCCGCAGCCGCACCGCAATCGGGTCGCCATAGACGTAGAAAAAGAACGCCACGAACAGTGCCAGCAGGAACATGACGACCCCGTTGGCGATGCCGAGCACCACGCTTAGTCCGCCCTCCAGAACAATTCCCAGGAACGGCCGCAATGCCTCGAGCAACGCGCCAATGTCCGCCGCCCAATGATTCCAGAGACTGGCCAACGTCGGACCCAGCAGAGGAACGTCCTCAAGCCAGGTCGGCGACATCGGTAGGCCGCCGCGCAGCGCATCGAGGATCGCATGTCGGAGCTGCGTCACGTCATCGCTGCCGCCCGGCGCCGCGAGCGCGATCGGCAAGACCAGAATCACCGCGGTCAGGCCAATCATGACCAGGGCCGCAGCCCCGCGCCCCAGGTGCAGACGGGCACGGATCCACTCATGCACCGGCCAGGTGGTGAACACCAGAATCCCGGCCCATAGCAGCGCGGACAAAAACGGATACAGCACTGCGACGCAGCCCACGACCACGCCGCCGATCAGCAACGCCATGAGGACGCGCTGCTCGATCACCGCGCAACCTGTCGCTGGCTGGTCAACCCGCCGACGGACCTGTAGTTTCCGCACGCGTTCGATCGGAGGTCCATCATGCCGCGTCTGGCCGCGAATCTTTCGATGATGTTCAATGAGGTCCCGTTCCTGGAACGGTTTAGCGCTGCGCGCAAGGCGGGGTTCGAAGGCGTCGAATTCCTGTTTCCATACGAATTCCCGGCCGCCGAACTGCGCAGCCGCATGGTCGGCGAGGGCCTGACCCAGGTTCTGTTCAACATGCCCCCCGGCGATTGGGCCAATGGGGAGCGCGGACTGGCGGCGCTGCCTGGCCGTCAGCCGGAATTCCGGGAGGGGGTGAAGCGCGCGCTCGATTACGCCGCCACATTGGAATGCCGCCGCGTGCATTGCATGGCGGGAATTGTTCCGGCCGGCGTCTCTCCGACCACTGCCGCCGCAGTCTACGCGTCCAACCTGTCGTGGGCTGCCGAGCAGGCCCGCCCCGCAGGCGTGAAGCTGATGATCGAACCGATCAACCACCGCGATATGCCGGGGTATTTTCTTAACACGCAGGCACAGGGTGCAGCGTTCGTAGAGGCCATCGGCGAGGACCGCCTCGGGCTGCAATTCGACGTCTACCACGTGCAGATCACCGAGGGTGACATCACGAAGCGCATGGAACGGTTCATGCCGGTCATCGATCACATGCAGATCGCCGATGTGCCTGCACGCAATGAGCCGGGCACCGGGGAAATCGGCTGGGAGTTCGTGTTCCGGCGGATCGACGAGCTTGGCTATATGGGTTGGGTTGGCTGTGAATACCGGCCGGCAGGCGATACGGCGGCCGGACTGGGCTGGCGGCAGAGGTTCGGGGTGTAGCGGAACAGGCCCGCCGCCCTGCGCGCTAAGCTTGACGGAGCATACGCAATTCACGCATAGATTGCCCGCGCATCACGGGCCAGCAGTCTGACGATGTCCACACTGAATTCGTGGAGATTATCATGCCGCCGCGTGTCGAGCAGGCTAAGGTGCCCTGGCATCTTCTGGATCTTGAGCTTGGGGCAGGCGATGTTGCTGATGCCCGGCTTTCGAACGGTGCGACCGAGATCGAAGCGATGTTCTACCTGCATCTCACTGAAAGGGTGGCCATTCCTGGGCGGTTGGACATCCAAGGCGCAGGACCGAACACGCTGGGTGTGGCGAATCTGCGTGACCTGGCGTGATCGTTAATGGAGTTGCTGGATGTCGACAAACTCCGAATTGAAGGCGCGGCTCGCACGTCTGGGGCCGGTCCGGGACGCCGACCCGCCCCCCTCGTTTTCAGGCGAGTTGGTTACCTTGGTGTTGCGGTTGATCGGCCCGCTCGATGAGCCAATTTCTGTCGCCCAGCGGCTGCGCGCCGCGGGATTGACGTTGCGCGCGGCGCACGCGGTGATCAATCGGCTGGCAGAGACGCGATTGGCGATTTGCCGGATCGCGGAAGGCGCCAATATCCCCGCACTTGCCGCTGATCTTGTCGTCTTGAACGTGCACACTTATCGCCGGCGCCAGCTTGATCCCGGGCTGATCGCTGAGGTGCGCGCACGCCATGGATTGTCGCAACGAGAGTTCGCCGAGGTACTTGGTATCGACATCGACACTTTGCAGAACTGGGAGCAGGGCCGGAACAAACCGGACTCGGCAGCACTTAACCTGGTGATGCTGTACGACAAGGCGCCGGAGTTGATCGAACAGGCCGCATTCGAGGTCGTTGCCTGAGCGAATTGCCCCGGTCGATGCGTCGGGAGGGCAGCCTTGCCGGCGCGGCCCACCTGTAGCAGCGCCTATCCCGCCGCGGTTCGTGCTTCCACCCGATTGTCCGCCGGCGCGCCGCTGAGACCATAAACCCCGCGCTCTCCTGCCAGGGGCGCGAAGCGAGCCGTGATGCCCAGTACCGTTTCGGCCCCACCGAGATACAACATGCCGTCCGGCGGCATTTGTGCCGCCATCGCCTCCAGCACTCGGGTCTTTGTCACCTGATCAAAATAAATCAACACGTTGCGGCAGAATACGATGTCGAACCGGCCCAGAGACCGCAGATCGCCAAGCAGATTGAACTCGCGAAACTGCGCCATGTCGCGGATCTCGGGGACGATGCGCCAGTGCGGTTCTTCCTTTTTGAAGTATTTCATCAAATACTGCACCGGCAGGCCGCGCTGCACCTCAAACTGGGTGTATTGCCCGTCGCGCGCGCGGGTCAGCGGCCCTCGCGCGATGTCCGTGCCGATGATTTCAATCTTGCGACTACCGACCACCGCTTTGCACTCAGCCAGGATCATGGCTACCGAATAGGCCTCCTGACCGGTCGATGACGCGGCCGACCAGATGCGCAACGTGGCCCCGGCTGGGCGAGCAGCGATCAGCCGCGGCAAAGCCTGCGCGCGGAAATGTTGGAATGGCTTGTCGTCACGAAAGAAGAAGCTTTCGTTGGTGGTCATCGCCTCGACCACTTCGCGCGCCAGCGGATCGGCACCGGGCCGTCCCAACCGATCCGCCAGCGCGTTGAGGTCGGCCAACTGCTCCCGCCGCAACAACGTGACGAGGCGGGTTTCCAGCAGATAAATCTTGTCCTGGCCGATAATCAGACCAGATCGCGCCTTCAGCAGATCGGCGAGCACCGTGAATGCAGCAGACGTCAGAGGTGCGCTCATTTCGCGGGCACGCGCAACATTTCAAGCAATTTCTGGGCGATCCGCGGCAACGGCAATACAGCGTGGCACAATCCGGCCTGCGCGATCGCGCCGGGCATGCCCCACACAACACTGGTCGCCTCATCCTGAGCGATTGCCGCGCCGCCCGCTTCCACCACGCGACGCGTTCCTGCCAGGCCATCGTGCCCCATGCCGGTGAGCATCGTGACCAGCACCCGGCCATCGCAAGCACCGGCAGCCGAACGCAGCATCGGATCGACAGCGGGCCGGCAAAAATTCTCCGGCGGGTCGCTCGACAACCGGGCACGAGCCACGGCGCCGCCCATCGGAGCGCGTTGACCGTTCGGTTGACCAACCAGGCGGCCGCCAGCCGGGGTACCATCGCGTTCGATGATCAGATGCTTATCACCCGGCGCAAGATAAATTTGGCCCGGCAACAGGGCCTCACCATCTTTGGCTTCTGCGCAGGGCAAACCGCCCAACCGCGTGATATGCTCGGCGAGGATCGGGGTGAAGGTCGCCGGCATATGCTGGGTCAGCACAATTGGAACGTTCACCGACCGACCCAATGCCTGAATGAGGGTGAACAAAGCCTGTGGGCCACCGGTGGAACTGCCGATTGCCAATAGTTTTGGCGGCAGCATCGGCGCCGGACGGGTCATGCACGACGCTGCCGGACGCACCGGTAATGTCGCGCGATTGCGCAACCGCGCGAGACCCTTCACCTTGCTGATGATCTCGGATTTGAAACGCTCATCGCTGGTGGCGCCGATGGTTGACGGCTTTGGCACATAGTCCGCCGCGCCCATCCGCAACGCACGCATGGCGATGTCGGCACCGCGAGTGGTCAAAGTCGAGGCCATGATGACCTTCAGACCGGGATCGGTCTGCAGAAGCAACGGCAAAGCGGTCATTCCGTCCAGCACCGGCATCTCGATGTCCAGCACGAGCACGTCGACCTTGGTTCGTTTCAGCTCCTCGATTGCCATGCGGCCGTTACTGACCTTGGAAACCACCTGAATGCCCGGATCCGCCTCCAGCATGCGGCTGATCGCGCCGCGAATGGTTGCCGAATCGTCGCAAATCATCACCCTGGCGGGTGCGCCGGCGGCTGCGGGCTGGGCCCGAACCAGGCCACTCACAACAAACCGGCCTGGCCGAGCTTGCCCAGAAGAATGTCCTCGTCGAACGGCTTCATGATGTATTCTTGCGCGCCGTTCATAATGGCCATTTCGATATGTGCCATGTCGTTTTCGGTCGTGCAGAAGATTACCGTCGGGTTATCTGGTCCGAACTCGTCACGCAGCGCGCGCAAGAAAGTGATGCCGTCCATCACCGGCATGTTCCAGTCCAGTAGCACGAAGTCGGGCATACCGGCGCGACAGGCCTCGAGCGCCTTTTGCCCATCCTCAGCTTCGGCTACCGTGCAACCGTTTGCTTCCAGGATGCGACGGGCAACCTTGCGCACGACGCGGCTGTCATCGACGACAAGGCAGCTCCGGCCCATGTCTACCTCAACCCTGGATCGCGTAATCGAGCAGGCGGCCGACGTCCAGAATTACCAGAAGTCGCCCGTCCAATCGATAGATCCCATTGCTGAACATGGCCCAATTGCGTTCCAGCGTCGGCGGATTCCGCTCAAACAGGGTGGCGTCCAAACTCATGACTTCCGAGACCTGGTCGACCAGCAGCGCATAAAGTTCGCCGGCCTGTTCGGCGACCACGGACATGCGTTTCTGACCTGGCTCCTGCGGCGGCAGGCTTAGCCGGCGTCGAAGGTCGATCGCGGTGACGATGCGGCCGCGCAAATTCAGGCTGCCGGCGATATCAGGCGGCGCGAGCGGAATGCGCGTAATTGGTTGCTCCGCCAGAATGTCACGCACGCCCAGTACTGGAATCCCGCAGAGTTGGCCTGCGACGGTGAGGGTCACGTAGACCTGCTCCTCACCGGCGACCTGATCTGTTCGTTCCAATAAATCAACAGTCATCTTAATCTCCTGGGTTGCCTTTTGTCATCGGGAGACGTGTGGGGCGGGCACGATGTCATGAAGGAACCATTTCAGTCAGGCATTGACGTAGTGACTCGATGATCTGGTCGCGTTGGATCTTCGCAACATAATCGGTGAAGCCGGCGTCACGGCCGGCCTCAACCTGGCCAGGGTCGGCATGGCTGGACAGTGCGATCATCGGCAGGCTGGCCCATGTGCCGGAGGCGCGCACGGCGCGAGCGAAGGCCAGTCCGTCCATGTCCGGCATCTCGATGTCGGATACGATCGCACTGAACATCCGTCCGGATTCACGAAGGCGAAGGGCCTCAGCGGCGCTGGCGGCGGCGGACACTTTGAAGCCTGCCGCGGTCAATGATGGCACCAGCAGGTTACGGAAGAAGGCGCTGTCCTCGACCACCAGGATGTGATGGCCTGGTGTGCTGGCACTTTTGGCGTTGGCGCTGAACCAGTCCCGCCACGCCAGGGTCAGCCAATAACCAGTATCCAGCACGTCCGTCGCCTGGCCCGCAATCACCGCTGTACCAAGCGTCCCCGAACGGGCGGAGCCAAGTTCGATGTCAAGCCGGTCTTCAACCACATCGATGATCTCGTCGACCATCAGGCCCATGGAATGATCGCCATCGGCGAATACCAGCAATGACTGCGAAGGCGTAGTGTTGTCCTCATGGTTCGTCAACGAAACCAGCGGCATCAGCTTGCCCCGGTACTGCGTGACCGGAGAGCCGGACGACATTTCGATCTTGTCGCGGGCGATATTCTCCAGCCGCGCAACGAGGTTGAGCGGCACTGCCATGCGCTCGGCGCCATTCACGCGGAACAGCAACAGCGCCATGCGGTCGGCCGATCCGGTGTTCTCGACCGTTTCCTGTTTCGCTGACTTATCGCTGCCACCGGCGCCGACGCCAGTGGCGCGTGCGATACCCGCCGGGTCCAGGATCATGATCACCGAGCCGTCGCCAAGAATGGTGTTACCGCTGAACATCGTGATGTGGCGAAGGATCGGCGCCACCGGTTTGACAACGATTTCCTCGGTGTCGAACACCCGATCAACGATGATGCCCAGAAGGCTGCTGCCAACCTGAGTGACGACGATATGCGCGCCACTGGTCCCGGTCTCCGAGGCGCCCAGTCCCAGCAGGTCGCCGAGAGAGACGAGCGGCAGCAAGCGATCGCGCAGGCGCAGGACCGGTGTGTCGTTGATCAATTCGATCACGCTCTCACCAGTGGTACCCGGGGAGTTGTCACCGGCACGCCGCGCCCGCACCAGCTCGACGACGCTGATTTGTGGAATGGCGAACCGTTCCGCTACCGATTCGACGATCAAGGCCGACACGATCGCCAGTGTCAGCGGGATCTTGATCATGAAGGTGGTGCCCTGGCCGGCCGTGCTTTTCAGATCGACGGTGCCACCGATCTTTTCGATATTGGTCTTCACCACGTCCATACCGACACCGCGGCCAGACACGGCAGTGACATTGGTGGCGGTGGAGAAACCGGCGCGGAAGATGAAGCGCTGAATTTGCGCCTCCGACATGACCGCGAGTTCAGCCTCGGTGGCGAGCCCATTGGCCAGGACTTTGGCGCGGATCTTGTCGGCAGGCAGGCCGCGGCCGTCGTCGGCAACCTCGATGATGATATGGCCGCCCTCATGGTAAGCATTCAACGTGATGCGCCCGGTCTCAGACTTACCGGCAGCGCGCCGTTCGGCGGAACTTTCCAGCCCGTGATCGCCGCTATTGCGCACCATGTGCGTCAACGGATCCTTGATCAGTTCCAGCACCTGGCGGTCGAGTTCGGTATCCGCCCCCAACATGACGAGTTCGATTTTCTTATTGAGGTCGTGTGCAAGATCACGCACCAGCCTCGGCAACTTGTTCCAGGCGTTGCCCACCGGCTGCATGCGGGTCTTCATGACCCCTTCCTGCAATTCCGACGTGATGTGCGACAGCCGCTGCAGCGGCGCTGTGAAACCACTGTTTTCCTGCATTCTGGCGAGTTGCAGAAGCTGGTTGCGGGTCAGCACCAGTTCGGACACCAAGGTCATCAAATCTTCCAACACATCCACGGTGACGCGGATGGTCTGCGCGACATTCGGACCCGTGCCGGCTGCCCCTGCCGGATCCGATGCTGCGGCGGCGGCGGCCGCAACAGCCGGTGCCGCAGCAGTGGGTTTCGGCTGGGCAACCGGAGCAGGCGCCGCGGCGGTCGCAGGCGCAGCAGGTGGCTCCAACGGCGCAGGCTTTTCGGGGGCAACTGCTGCAACCGGGACTGGAGCCGGGGGCAGCGTGATTGCCGGGGGCGGCGACGGGCTGGCTGCCGCCTGCAGAGGCGAAGGTGGCGCGGCTTGCGCCGGTGCCGGGGCGACTGGTGCGGCAGGAGGTGGACTGGCTGGCACGGCCGGGCTTTCCACCTGGGCCGGCGGTTTGCCGGACGCGGTCGCGTTCAGCGCCTCGATCAGGCCGCTGTCGTCGCCGGCCGGCTCGGCCCCGGATTTGGACAGATCGGCGAGGATTGCCTTGATGCGATCAAGTGCTGCCAGAATCTGGCTGACCATATCCGGCGAGGCGGACAAGGTGCCGTCGCGCAGCTGGCCAAGAATGTTCTCTGCCGAATGAGCAACCCGCTCCAGTCGCGGTAAACCCAGAAATCCGCAGGTGCCCTTGATGGTGTGAACCATGCGGAAAATCAGCCCGAGGGTGGCTGCGTCGTCCGGGGTACGCTCCAACGCCAGCAGGGCAACGTCGAGTTCGGCCAGGTTCTCGTTGGTTTCGGTCAGAAAATCGGCAAGCAAGTCGTCCATTGCGGCCCCCGCGGCGGTGAAGCTGTCTGTTGGGGCCGGAGTAGTGAACCGAGATCACGAATAAAGTGTAAACCTCCGGGCGGTTCCGGAATTTATTTTCGATGGCATGCGGCCGCAGTCATTCACTTGTATGTCACGATAAACGCAGTGGATGCCTGGCCGCAGAATTGCAGTCCGGCAGGCGATGCCGCCGCAGGAATGGCGGGTTACCCCGGGCTCAGCCGCAACGCTTCGATGCCTGACGTTGGTCCCAGCACTGGTGACAGTCGCAACCCTCCGCTCTGTGCGAACAGCGCCGTCAGCGGCATTTGCACCGACAGGGCACTGGTAAGGGCGGCGAGCGCGGCGGCCTCATCGCGCATACAGTCGGTAAATCCTGGCGGCCAGGCGGCGCCCGGCCCAACAATCCGAACCAGCAGATCGGTCGGCTCACCGAGCAAAACAATCGTGCCGCCCCTCGGTAAACAGTCGCAGGCAAGTATGATCAGGTTCAGCACGGCCCGTCCAACCAGCGGCGCGAACTCACATTCTGGCGGGAGAGCGCTGGTGTCGAGCCGGACGCGCCGCGCCGCCAGCGCCTGGGTCACGAGTTTGACCAGCGCGGACAAGGTGATCGTATCGCTTTCCGGCCCCCAGGCGGTGCGCATCAGGCGCAAACGCTGGGTCAACGCATTCGCCGCTGACGCAGCGAACGCCAGGACCTCATTGTCCCGGCCCGCGTCCTCCGTCACCATGTCGAGTGCGTTGCCAACGGTGCCGATCAGCCCACCGAGGTCGTGGCACAAACGGGCACAAATCAGTTCCACGAGGCGTATGGTGTCGCCTGGTTGCGCCATCAGCGTACCTGCCCCTGTTGTCCTAGGACCTTTGCATTGCGTCCGTCGACCCCACTTTACATGATGACACCGACCCGAAAAGGCACCCTCCTCCGAGGCACCTACCCCCGGGGGCGTTGCCAAGGCATCTCGTGTATCGGCTGATGGGATTGCCCGAGTGATATGAGAAGGAGTATTAACACTGTCATGATCGACCCGTTTGGCCGCCCCATCACCTACCTGCGGGTCTCAGTGACCGATCGCTGCGACCTGCGCTGTGTGTATTGCATGGCGGAAGACATGACGTTCCTGCCGAAGCGCGAATTATTGACGCTGGAGGAACTCGATCGCCTGTCCGGCGCGTTCATTCGCCTGGGCACGACGAAGATCCGCATTACCGGCGGCGAGCCGCTGGTCCGCCGCGATATCATCCGTTTGTTCCAGTCTCTGGGCTCGCGCCTGGGTTCCGGCTTGAATGAACTGACGGTCACCACCAACGGCACCCAGCTCGCGAAGCACGCCGAGGGGCTGTATGCAGCCGGTGTGCGGCGGATCAACGTGTCGTTGGACAGTCTCGA
>Ga0187862_10002308_pt1 | contig 19447 bp, 14 predicted proteins | sample June2016WEW_10_1_FD_133003 | JGI IMG/M metagenome (GOLD analysis project Ga0187862, IMG submission 133003) | Peatland microbial communities from SPRUCE experiment site at the Marcell Experimental Forest, Minnesota, USA - June2016WEW_10_150 | ecosystem: Environmental > Terrestrial > Soil >...
CCGGGCATCCTGAGGTATGTGGAGCCGTCCCCGATGTTGTCCAGTATCTTCCCGAGGTGTCCGGACTGGGAGAAGTCTATGATTGCCCTGTGGTTCGGGTCCATGTTGGCACCGGGCATCCTGGCGTATACCAGGCCGTCGTTGATGTTGTCGAGGACCTTGTACAGGTGCCCGGGCTGGGAGAAGTCTATGATTCCACGCCGGTTGGAGTCCATGTTGGCACCGGGCATGCGCAGATAGGCCAAACCATCTGCAACCTCGCTGTCCAGGGATGCTAGGCGGACGAGGTGGGGCTGGGAGACCCAGGCGGAGTGGGAGCCTCCCGAAGAGTCATTCCGTGACAATGGTATGAACTGGACATAGGATGTGTTGGCAGGAGCGGTGGCGGTAAGGGTTTCCTTGGCCCACGACGTGGTGGAGTTCGTAGGGGAATAAAGCGGGCTGAGGGTATTCCCCGCCCCGTCGTAGAACACCAGCAGCATCCCGGCCTGGAACGTGCCGTCTCTCAGGAGGTATACGGAGGCGTAGAAGACGTCCCCTGGCGACGCCTTGAACAGGCGGGTATGCATAATCTCCCCGCCCGGGACAGAAGTGGTTACCTGCAAGGACTTGCCGTTCGTAATCGGGGAACTGGCGCTGACGGAGAAGGTGACCGGGTAGTATATGCTGGCCTGCGACCATCCTGCTGTCCCGGCGAGGAAGCTCGGGTTATCCAGCACGATTGCCGACCCAGCGTACTGGGCAGAGCGGATATAGCTGCTCCCGTCCGCCAGCACGTCGAGCGTCGCAGGGCCCTCTATCTGCCAGTGGGAGGGGGTCCAGGAGGCATCGGAGTTCGCCGTGGTACAGATAAAGTAGTTTCCCGTGACGGAGGGGTAGGCCACCTCCTGCCCTACCAGGTAGGATGTACCTGCCGGAGGAGGTGCCCATGCTCCCCTGTAGGTATAGGGGATGCCGTTGACCAGGGCGCTGGCAGCAGGAATCTGGGTCTGGAGCGGGATTCCGGTCGTGGACCCTGATGGTATGGCGTCGGAGTTTACAGGGCCTATGACGGTCCAATAGCTGGTGTTGGTGGGGGCAATGCCTGCCGTTGTCTTTGCAGTACAGACATAGTAGCTCCCGTTGGAGGTCACCTCCATGCCCACGGCATAGGCGACGGAGGCAGAGTAGGCCCCCTGGAGCGTGTAGGGTATCCCGCTGACCACCCCAGCGGACAGGGTCCTGGAGTAGAGTGCCCCGTCGCTTATGGCATCGACGGAGGCAGCGGACATGAGCTGCCAGTATGCCGGGGAGGCAGAGGGCGGCTCAGGGTTCCCCCCCGAGCCGGTGGGGGGCGCAGGGCTTCCCGGTCCATTTTCCACCAGGCACTTGTATGGGCTGCTGGTACCGGACCCCGTGGTGGTGTAGTACACCGTCATGGCCACGGAGTTAAGCTCTATGGCCGCCCCCGTGCCGGGCGAGAGGGTACATTGGCAGGATGCCTGGAACCCCAGCGTCCCGGCCTGCATTGCCGCCAGCAGGGCCGCCGGGGTGATTCCGAACAGGCTGCCCCCGGTGCCGCCGTACACGACGGCCGTGGGGGTGGACGGGAAGTTCCCCGAGGGGTAGGCGGGCGCAACGCTGGCGGAGTTCCCCGTCATCCCTATCAGGACGATGCTGTCGAACATGGAGGCGGAGGTGCCGCCCGTCTGCGCCACCTTGGCCGAGAAGGAGATTCCTGTTATGGTGGCACTGGAGGGGACGCCTCCGTAGTTGAAGCCCGTGAACTGGAGGGCATAGGACTCGTTTACTGTGTTGTTCGAGCCGTAGAGGGTGCAGGTGGCATAGGCGCTCGTCCCCTTGGCATTGCTCGGGTTAGCCCAGGGCTTCTGGCGGGCCACCTGCGTGACTACCGTGGGGGCCAGGCTGCCCGTATTGCCTGCCCCCGAGGAGGCCGGGGCATACGTGACCTCGTTCCCTGGGAAGTACAGGGTCGTGGCATTCCACGGAAGGACAGGCACAGGAGGGAGCGTCGGGGGGGCAATCTGCGTCCAGTAGACGATGCCGTTGGTGGTCGTCTGCCCCGGCATGGTGTTGTTGCCCAGGGCAGTGGCGTTCATGCACACCCAGGTGCTTCCGCCAGACGGCCAGCTGACGATGTTCCCAGGGTCGTAGTCCAGTGCCGCCGACCAGAGTCCCAGGTAGACCTGCGCCCCGCTGGTCGCCCCGGCGACAGCGGGGCCGGTGAGCTGCCAGTAGGGGCTGTAGGCGATGGTCGAGACGGCCGTCGGAGAGGGCACCGTGCCGGGGGCGGCCACCTCCAGCCAGTCGGGGTTGGAGGACACGGGGGCAACCGTGGAGGTGTTGGCCACCAGGCACAGCCAGTAGTTGCCGGATATGTCCACTACCAGGTTGGCCGGGTTGTAGGGGGTGCCGGACGTCCATACCCCCCTGTAGTTGAAGCTCGGCGGCTCGACTGCGGTCTCGGCAGGCCCGTTGGAGACTAGGCAGAGGTAGAAGTTGCCGTCCAGGTAGGCCACCTGGTTCCCCGGGTCGTAGTTCTCCCCCTGGCTCCACACCCCCAGGAAGGCCTCGGCCCCGGAGATGCTGTTTATGGAGTCTGGCCCTACTAGCTGCCAGTCCGCCGTGCTGTTGGGAGGCGGGACGTTGGTGTTCGGCAGGAGGCAGAGGTAGTAGTTCCCGTCCGTGTACGTGACCTCGTTCCCCGCCTTGTATGCGATGTTGTTGCTCCATGCCCCCAGGAACACCTGTGCCCCCGCCATGGACGACACGCTCTGCGGCCCCACCAGCAGCCAGTCCGTGGCATTGCTCGGGGGGATGACGTTGGTGTTGGCCACCGTGCAGATGTACTGGTTCCCGTCGATGTAGCTGACCTGCTGTCCGGGTATATATGCGATGTTGTTGCTCCATGCCCCGACATAGGACACGCCGGTCTCGTTCTGCCAGTCCGTGGTGTTGGTGCTGGGCGGCACATTGGTGTTGCCTGCCAGACAGACGAAGGTGCTGCCCTGGTATAGGACTTCTTGTCCTGGGAGATAGGCCAACGAAGAGGACCATGCCGTCACCGCCGCATTGCCTATCTGCTGCCAGTCATTGGCATTGGTGTTCGGGGCCACGTTGGTACAGGCCGTCAAGCACAGGTAGGTGTTCCCATTGTAGGTGACCTCCGAGCCGGGGGAGTACGCTACGCTCGACGACCATGCCCCCCTCCACCACAGGCCTCCCAGCGGCATCCAGTCCGTGGCATTGCTCGGGGGGGTGACATTGGTGTTGGCCACCAGGCAGAGGAAGATGGAGCCTCCGTAGTTGACCTCCTGTCCAGGTATATAGGCGATGTTGTTGCTCCATGCCCCCTGGAAGGTCAGGCTGCCTAGCGGCTGCCAGTCCGTAGCATTGGTGTTTGGGGGGGTGTTGGTATTCTGTACAAGGCAGAGGTATAGCGAGCCGTTGTACGAGGCCTCCATGCCCGGGACGTATGTGGCCGAGCTGCTCCATGACCCCTGGTACGGGACCCCTCCCAGGAGCAGCCAGTAGGTGGGGGAGCCTGTAGGAGACACACCCGTGTTCTGGATAAGGCACATGTACAGGAAGCCTCCATACGAGACCTCCTGGCCTACCGAGTACGTGGCCGAGCTGCTCCATGACCCCTGATATGCCATGCCCCCCATCCAGAGCCAGTCGTTCGTGTTGGTGTTCGGGATGACATTGGTATTGGATGCCAGGCAGACGTAGATGCTGCCAGCATAGGACACGGTCTGGCCGATAAGGTAGGTGGTCCCTGAGTTCCATGCTCCCTGGTATGCCTGGCCGGTGGCGACGAGCTGCCAGTCGGTGCCGTTGCTTGGGGGAGGGACATTGGTGTTGCTGACCTCGCAGATATAGAGGTTCCCAGAGTACAGGACCTCCTGCTCGGGGAGATAGGCGATGGAGCTGTTCCAGGCCCCCCGGAAAGATATTCCGCCGAGCCACTGCCAGTCCGTGGTGGAGCTGGTCGGGGGCACGTTGGTACAGGATACCAGGCAGAGGTAGACGGCGCTCTGGTAGCTGACCTGCTGCCCTACCTGGTAGGACTGGATGTTGCTCCATGACCCCTGGAAGGTGGTGGCGGACATGAGCTGCCAGTCCGTGGTGTTCGAGGGGGGCGGGACGTTGGTGTTGGCCACCGTGCAGAGGTAGAGGTTGCCCGAGTACCCTACGACTTGTCCGACCAGGTAGGGGACCGAGCCTGACCATTGCCCCGCATAGCTCATCCCTCCCAGCCATGCCCAGTCCGTAGCGTTGGAGGACGGGATGACATTGGTATTGGCGACGAGGCAGCGGTAGATTGCCCCGTTATAGATGATATCCTGTCCCACCAGGTAGGCTACCGTGCTGCTCCAGGCCCCCAGGAAGGTCATCCCCCCCATGTACTCCCAGTCGGAGGTGTTGGACGGCGGGGGCACGTTCAGGTTGGACTGGATGCAGAGGTATATCCCGCCGCTATACAGTACCTCTTGCCCCGGCTGGTAGGTCACGGTGCTCGACCACGAGCCAGCATAGGTCATGCCGCCCAGCCATGCCCAGTCCGTGGTGCTGGAGGTCGGGACGATGTCCGTGCAGGAGACCAGGCACTTGTAGATGTTGCCCAAATATCCCACCTCCTGGCCAGGCAGGTAGGTGCAGGTGTTGCTCCAGGGGCCCATGTACGGCCAGCCCCCCATCAGCTCCCATTTGGCGCTGCCGGGCGGGGGGGTATTGGTGTTCGCCGTCACGCACAGGTAGAGGTTGCTGGCATACGATACCTCGTTCCCCGGGAAGTACGGGGTAGAGCTGCTCCAGGCCCCCAGGAAGGTCTGGCTGCCTGCCAGGGCGCTGGCATTGGCAGGGCCGATGAGCAGCCAGTCTGCGGTGTTCAGGTTGGGCGTAGTAGTGCTGGAGTTCCCGGTCAGGCAGAGGTAGGTGTTGCCTGAGTAGGAGATTATCTGCCCTGCGGAGTAGGTGCTTCCAGATGCCCAGACCCCCACATAGGACAGGCCTCCAAGGGGCTGCCAATGGGCCGCATCGGAGGGCGGGGGGGTCGTTCCCGAGACAGCGACAAGGCAGATGTAGACGAGGCCGCTGTACGAGACCTCCTGGCCAGGCAGGTAGGTGCTGGTCCCGGACACCCAGACCCCGAGGAACTCGGACTGGGAGCCGATGAGCTGCCAGTTGGTGTTCCCTATGGCGGGGGCGGAGTTGGTATTGGCCACAAGGCATAGCCATATGCTGCTGCTGTAGCTTACCATCACGCCGATGGCGTAGGCAGTAGAGGGGGCCCATGCGCCGGAGAACGAGAGCCCTCCCCCTAGCTGCTGCCAGTCTGAGGCATGCGTGTCAGGCTCAGCGTTGCTGTTGTCGGCGATGGCGATGTAGAGGTCGCCGTTGTAGGTAATCTCTTCGCCCACCGCATAGTCTGTGCTGTTGTCCCATGCCCCCATGAACTGCGAGCCGCTCCCCACGAGCTGCCAGTTGGTGTTGGTCAGGGAAGGGGGGGAGTTGGTGTTCTCGGCAACGCACAGCCAGTAGTCGCCAAGATAGGTACACTCGTTGCCCGCCAAGTATGGCGTGATGTTGCTCCACGGGCCGGTGAAGACGTTGACGTTCGATGCCCCGGTCTCCAGGTTGAACGCCCCCGGCGTGCCCGTCAACGCCACTGCCAGGGACTCCACGTCGGCGATGGACTGCTCGGTGTTCCCGTAGGAGTTGAAGCTGGTGGCCTTCAGGTAGATGGTCTTGCCCACGTACATCTGGGCGTACTGCTCCTGGTAGCTGGCCTCGTCCAGGCGCACGAAGTCGCTCCCGATGGCAAAGCTCTTGACCGGTGTCCCGTACTGCCCCCTGCGCAGGTAGGACAGGCTGTAGGTCTGGAGGCCCGTCAGGCTGACGTTGGCATAGCTTACCAGCTCCAGGCCGGAGGTGCCTATCAGGGCGCTGAGCGTCTCCAGTTCGTCGGCGTTGGACTCGGAGACGGAGGCGAGGGTGGCGTCCGGGCTGGCCATCTGCACCGTCAGGGTGTCTGTGGTGTCGGGGTCGGCAGTGGCAGGAAGGGCCGTCACCAGCGTGCCAATCCTGCCCGGCACCTCTATCTTGGCGAGCCAGCTAAAGGTGGTGTTGTCATAGCTGTACCACAGGTCGCACCCCCCCCAGTTCGAGCCGGTGCCGCAGGCGAAGATATACAGCATGTTCGACTGCTGGAGGGAGGCTGCGGCGGGCACCTGGACGGCCAGTACCTCGGTCTCGTCCGGGGCGGAATAGGCAGCGTCCAAGGTAGAGCTGGGGAGCTGGGCCTGGGCGTTCTGGAGGATGGCGGTACCTACGCCCCAGGGGAACTGCTCCGCCTCGATGGTGATGCCTTTCTCCGGGTCGTCCGTCATCTGGGTGATGCGGACGCCAGTCCTTCCGAACATGGTCCCGGCGGTTCCGAGCAGGCCATCGGTGATGGTAACGATGTCGCCGGGCGAGAGGAAGGCAAAGTTGGACTTTAGGGTGAAGCTGTACTTGGTGTAGATTGCCGACAGCCTTTGCAGCCGCATGGCGGCGGCCCACTGGGCTGCCGGGTAGGTCGTTATGAACTGGTAGTCCTTGGGGTCTTCCGTCTGGAGGCCGTACTGCTGCACCGAGGCATCGTCCTGGAGGGGATAGGTGTCCTCGTTGTAGGCGTTCTCCCTTACGGACCACCTGATTCCTATCCTGTTCCACCTGCTCTGCCAGGGCGTCTGCTCGATAGTGACGGGGTCCTCCTTGTCCGCCACGAAGTCGTTGTCGTCCAGGTCTATGACGGGCTGGGTAGGGGGGGTGTAGGTGTAGCCGTTGGCCACTGCCGTGGTGTCGCCCAGGGGGATGAACTTCAGCTTCCCCTCGTCCCATGAGATGTAGCACTGCCCAGCCTCCAGCCACTCGCCCAGGACGCTCATGGCGCTGTCCTGGTTCTGCAATATCTGGGAGATGAAGAAGCTGTTGGCCGCCCAGTAGGACTTGGCGGAGGAGTTGTTCGAGTCCCCTGCCAGGCTGGGGTCGATATACGCACCCGGAAACCCTATGCCGAACACGTCCGAGGTCAGGACTGCGCCTATGGCGTCGGCAGGAGAGGCATCCACGATGCCGCCCCCGAAGGCCAACGGCCCCACCACCTCGAAGTTGTACTGGGGGAGCTGGGGCGCTGAGCCCATATAGATGCCGCTCGACGCCACGCAGGCTATGTCAGAGTAGCCCAGGTCCTCGCCAGGGTGCTTGCTTGACAGGTAGGACCATGGCTCCTGCCCCTCGCCCCGTTGAGGAAGGTGAGGTTAATCATGTTCGGGGCGTTGGCGTCGGTGTTGGTGTCCTTGTAGCTGTAGAAGATGGAGATTCCCTGGCCGGCGTCGGCGGCGGCGAACAGGTAGTTTCCATTGTTGTAGCTGTAGGTGCCTGCCACAGTGGGCGTTCCGCCCACCGCTGTCATTGCCGGGCCGCCGGGGTAGTATCCTACCCCGTTGTCGGAGTTGAACTGCGACTGGTACTGGACGGTGACCTGGTAGGGGGAGTTGAGGGGTACGATGGCCAGCTCGTTCTCCTGGATGATGTAACGGTAGGACGCATAGCTGACAGTGACGGCGTTGCCGTACTGGGCAGAGTTGAAGACATACTGGCCCGAGGAGTTGATGGTGTACTGCCCTGGACCGGGCGGGTTGCTGGCGGTATAGACCAGGGGCACCTGCTGGGTACCGCTTAGCGTCGCCGGGCCGGGAGAGCCGTAGTCATTGGCAGTGACGTTGTAGAGGCTTGCCACAGACACGCCGATATCCTGGGCGAACTGGGGGTAGTTTACGGGGGTATAGGGGCTGCTGCCTGCCGTGGTGACCTCGGAGTTCGAGTCCACGGCGTAGCGGCCGGTGGAGTCCCAGACCCCCAGGAAGCCCTGGCACGGCCCCATGCATAAGGCCCCGACCACGGCGGCGGAGTAGACATAGGACGAGGCTCCGCCCGCCTTCTTGCTGGCGCCCTGCGCCTTGGCCGAGGTGAAGTCCCCGTACCACAGCAACATCCACGACAGCCTTTGCTGCCCGATGAGGACGGGCAGGGTGGTGCCCAGGATGGCCTGGTTTGTCCTCAGGCCGTTGTAGCGGGTTGTCGGGGTCTGATTATAGCCTGATCCAAAGAGCGACATAGCCTATCCTATCAGCGTGAAGAACCGTCTGAGGCGGTTCAGCAGGAAGCCCTCCTTTGTCCCGTGGGAGCCGACTGCCCCCCTGCCCTCCACGGAATGGATTACATACGATGGCCATTTCACGATAATCCCCCCGTGCGTCCAGCTATGCACGAGCCTCCAGAGCACGAGGTCCCCAGGCCTGGCCCCGGCCTCGGGAACCTCCCGCTTCGCCAGCCTCAGGACCAGGTCCAGGTAGGTCGTGTCCTCCCTCCTCCTGTCCGTGAGCTGCTGGATGGAATAGAAGGGAAGCTCCAGGTCCTTGGGAATAAGGCCCACGGCCTGATAGACCCGCAGGGGGAGCCCTGCGCAGTCGCAGCCATACCCCTTCAGTGCCGACCTGCCCACAAAGGGGGTCCCTATCCACCCGATGGCCTCCCTGACTATCGCCTCCCTGGTCTCTGCCTCCGTCATTGCTACACCGCCTGCTCCGGGTTGGGGACAAACGGGCATCCCCCGTAGTGGATTTGGTTCCCGTACAGGCCGCACGTGGCCATGGTCTTGTCGCACCCCGGCACCAGCAGCACGGTGTCCCCTGCTGCCACGGCGAAAGGCATGGGCCTGATAAGCTGGAGCTGCACCAGGCCGCTGCTTACCGCCATCGTCTTGACGCTGCCGCTGAAGCCCGTGTTCTGCCCGCTGGCAAAGGTCACGAAGCCCAGGGTGTAGGCATTGGCCATGCAGGTCCAGACGACTGTCCTGTCTGCGGCCGTGGAGTACCGCTTGCTCGGCAGCGAGGGGACGCTGGACGCCGTGGTCCCCTGCTGGCTGCACATGTAGGGGATGCCGCCCGCCAGGATGGTGTTCCCCTTGCTGTACCCGTGGCCGCTGTACCTCGGCGGGAGGTCCAGGCTAAGCCATAGCTGGGTGCTTGCAGCATCGAGCGGGACGGCAGTGCTCTGCCAGTTGGCCTGGAGCAGGCCGCAGCCGGGGCTGAACAGGGTGTGGCGGCAGCTAGACTGTATCTGGTAAGGGGGGAGGGGGCGGTTCAGCATGTAGGTCATGTCGAACAGCTCGAAGACCGCCTTGCTGCGCCCTGTCTTCTTCACGTTCCCTACCTGCCCCACGTTCAGCATCATAGTGCCTACGATATTGCCGTTGGGGTCCGTGCCGCCCGGCCAGTAGGCAGTCTGGATGGTCACCACCGCCCCGTTGAACACCCCTGCTGCCATCGCCTGCATGAAGGTAGCGGTGGTATTGGGGAAGCTTGCCGTGGCCTCCTGCCACAGGGCCGTCAGGTCCATGCTGCTGGCGCTCGGCCTGTACTCGGCGGAGTTGGTGAACGCCCCCCGCTCCCATGCCCCCCACCTGCTGGCGTAGTAGGTTGTCCCGTTGTAGGTGATGTCCGTGTTGGTGCCGTACACCACGTTCAGGATGGTGCCGTTGGAGATGGCGATAGAGATAAGGTCGGCCCGGCCAAACGTCTCGTTCCCGAGGAGGAAGGCTTGTAGCTCGGTTGTGATGGTCTTCGGCATGGTCTCCCTACAGCAGGTGGCTGCTGAACTTCACCTCCTGGCACTGCCATACCTGGAGAAGCTGCTCCTCCAGGCCCTCCAGGGAGTCTGCCTCGAAGTGGCAGCGGAAGTAGAATCCCCCCGTCCACGTGACCGCCTGCCCCGAGCCGGGGCTGTAGCCGCCTGCCCAGGTAAGGTTCCCGTACTGGTCGATGGCGAACTGGCCTGAGGTCAGGGTAGTGCTCCCCACCTTGATGGTGGGGGTGCCCTGGAAGTTCTGGACGAGGTCCCTGGCCCCGCCAGGGGTGACCAGGGTACGGTACATGGTCAAGACCTGGCTGCTGCTACCATTGGTCGTCCCTATGGCCTGGCTGGTGACGGAGTTGTCGTAGGGGTCAAGCCATAACCAGTCTTGACCGGCCCCCTGCACCGCCATGAAGAAGTTGACGAACACCTGCCAGGCGGAGTTGGACTGGGTGGCGTCCCCGATGATATAGCTCAGGTCGTACTGGAAGTCCCACAGGGGGAAGAGCATCAGCGGGATACGCACCTCTCCCCTGCCCGAGGCAGGGGTCTGGACTATGGTCTTGAACCTCGGAGTCCGTTTTACAGGCCACGAATAGGACATTTGCCGTGTAACAAACAAGGGGAAGACTAGCATCTAGGCCACCCCCATCCTAGAGATTTTGGACTTCAGGAAGCTCACCATCTCCGTGCCGTGCTTCTGCGGATTGAAGGGCTCGCTAATGACCGGGGCATAGTGTATTCCGCCATAGATATTGGTCCCTCCCCCGACACCGCCCTCATGGGCGGCAGCACGCTGGATAAAGGTGCTGAGATGGGCAGGCAGGGTCATCTCCTGGGCGTGCCCCATGTAGAGGCCTGTGCCGGGGTGGATGCCGCCCTTCTGGAAGCTGCCAAAGGCCATCGCCTCCGCATAGGCCGCTGCTGCCATCGCCGGGGCCAATGCCACGTTCAGCGGGAAGGGCTCGGCGACCATCACGGAGGCGAACTCCGCTGCCGCCGCCAGCCCGGCCTTCTCGCCTACCATCTGCTGGTCCTTCTTCTTCTGGTCTCCCATCCCAGGCAGGTGGCTCTCAATCTCCCTCAGCCCTATCAGGATTACCTCTTGCACTATCTGCTGGACAATCGCCGATGCTACCTCTCGCATCGCCTGGGCAAGCGTCTTCTGGCCTACCACCCACTGGGAGATTCCGCTCGCCATGGTCTTGTCCAGGAGGTCGAAGTGGTCCCTCATGTTCTTGAGCTTAGCGATTTCATCCTGGGCCTCAGCCTTCATTGTCTGCCCGACCTTCCCCCAGGTCATATGCATCTCCTGAAGTTTAAGGTTGGTATCACGGATGGAGGTGCTGTACCTGTCCTGCCCGGCAGTTATGGCAGCAAGCTGTTCCTTCATCTCCGCCATCCTGCTGACGCTCGTCCCATACTCGACGGTACCGGGACCCTTGCCTATGGCAGCAAGCTCCTTCTGTAGCTCAATCTCGACCGCTATCCCGGCCGTGACCCTTGCTTCCTCGTCCGCCTTCGCCTTGGTATAGATAGCGAGGAGCTGCTGCTGCTCGGAGAGCCTGCTGACCAGCCCCACCTGGGCCTCCACCTGGACCGTCCTTGCCGCACCTGTGGTGGCCGTCTCCTCCGTCCTTCCACGTGCGGCGATGCCCTTGGCAGCCTCCTCGGCCTTCTTCTCCGCCCCCCTCGTCCAGGCCCCTATCGTGGCGTCTACAGTGGCATTCTCCTGCTTCAGGTCCTCCTCAAGACCCTTGTCCCTAATCTCCCTGAGCCTCTTCTGTAGCTCCTCCCCGGCCTTGTACTCCCTGTCCACGTAGGCATCGTTTATCGCCGTCCGCTTGTTCTCGTATGCCTGCTGGCTCTCCAGGCCGTCCGCCAGCATGTCCTCGTTGGCCTTGAGCCTGGCGTCCCTCTCCTCCTTCGCCCCCTCTATGGCGGCATTCCTGGCCGCCCACGCCTGTGAGACAGTGCCCACGGTCGCCGGGGTCGCAGCCTCCTCCCTGCTCTTCGCCAGGGAGACGGCGTATGCCTCGTCGCCCCTTATCTGCTCCTCGATGCCCTTCTTGTGCGCCTCCGCCTGGATGTTCCTCTGCTCGTCGGCGCTCTTCTTTGCCTGGTCCTTGAGGTACTCGTAGAAGCGGGCGAGGGCCGCCCTGCTGTCCTCAAGCTCCTTGGTGTAGGTCCCCTTGGCCTCCAGGTCGTCCAGCTCCTTGAGCTTTGCCTTGGTGACGTCCATGGCGACGCCCAGGGCCACGCTCTTGTCCGTGCTGGCGGTTATGCCCTCCTGCACGTCCGCCATGAACTTCTCGGCGTCCTTCGAGCTGTAGGTTGCGGTGGCGGGGGTGGACTCGGGGACAATCCCGAGGAACTTGGCGGGCACCAGGGCAAGGTTGGCAAGGTAGACAAGGACGCCCGAGGCCATCCTGGTCCAGCGCCCCTCCTGCTGCTCCAGCAGCTTGTCTATCACGGACAGGGCGGGGCTGAGGTCCAGGGTCTTGAGCCTGATGTCCGCCAGCTCCCTGGCATACTGGGCCATGGAGCCGCCGGTGATTCCTGCGTACCGCTCGTCCAGGACCAGCAGCTCGTCGCCCTGCTTGCCGAGCACCAGGTTGACCTCTGCCTGGTCCCTGGAGAGGGCAAGCAGGTGCTCCTGCCACTTGTCGTAGAGGATGAGGCCCCCGGCAAGGGCTGCCAGGGGAATCATGGCAAGCAGGAAGGGACCGGCTATGCCCGCTGCGGAGGCAAGCCTTCCGAGCTGGCCCCCGAGCATCCCTATACCGCTCTCCATGCCCACCAGCTTTCCTGTGGCCATGGCAGCGGTATTCTCCAGCCTCGACACCCCTGCTGCCGCCCCAGTAACGGAGGGGGTCAGGGTGTCCAGCTTGGAGGTCAGGCCGGAGACCTGGCCCCTCAGGGCATCTATCGTGGTGTTGGCCTCGGCGATTGAGACCTTCAGGCCCGAGATATCGCCGACAATAGATACGATTATCTGGTTCTCGTCAGCCATTCCTTATCCTCTGGCGCTCAAGCTCCCTTGCCTTCTGCACCCAGTCGGGCAGGGTCTTCTCGAAATTGGGGTCCACCGGCTTGAGGCTCTCCGCCTTGCGCTTCTGCCCCACTGGCCTGTCAAGCTCCTTCCTCACCCTCCTCCTCCTTCCCAGCCCCGCCTTGGCTGCCTGTATCAAGTGCGTGGGCGGGTTCTCGCTGAAGTATTCAAGCAGCTCGAAGACCGCCGGGAGGGGCTGGGCGTCGAACTCGGACAACGTCCACCCCGTGACCGTAGTTACCAGGCCCCTCAGGTCGGCCATCTCTAAGGGGCTATCGTTTCCCCCTGTTTGTCCGCCAGCCCGCTCATGCTCTTGATTTCCTTGAGAAGCTCGTTAATCATAACCTTGTCCAGCTCTGCCTTCAGCCGCTCTACCGTCATCTTGTCGTCTGGGTTGGCATTGTTGTACCCATCGCAGACGAAGGCATAGTATTCCCGCTCAAGCCTCTTCATATCAGGGGGCTGGGCGGCAAGGCACTCGGCCTGGACAGAGAGGAAATTATCCGCCTGGCCGCAGGTCAGGGGTGCCACCGTGATGGCTACGCCATCAAGCTCTACCTTCTTCTTCCTTGTAAAGGACATAGGTCTCCTCGTTCGGTTTTGGGTTTGGGTTGTTCCTGCCCCGAACTGGGTGCCAGGTGGAGGGATGAGGATAGCCCCCTGGGGACTGGCGTCCCCAGGGGTCGTACACCCCATCAGGACTTATACGCTGGACAAAAATGTGAGTACTTGCCCCGAGGCGTTTGCGAACGCCTGGAAGTCCAGCTCCAGGATGCAGTAGTCTTCCCGCTTGAGGGGCATGGCAATCTTGGACACCCTGCACTGGTACAGGACAAGCTCGTTGTCGCCCTGCGTCGGGTTCGTGAGGTAGGCCACGAACACCGGCCGGACGGCATTGCCCATGATTTGGTTGGTGACAGTCAGCGTGTTGCCGGTCGTGGTCGTGTAGCGGTAGCTGACCAGGATTGCCGTTCCCTCGTCCGAGGAGTAGAAGGTGTAGGTGCCGGTGGCGGCGGCGCACTTGTAGGTCCCTGCGGCGGCCGGGGTGGTCGATACCGCCTGAAACTGGTTCCTCGTCCCGGCGTACCAGACGCCCAAGTCCATCAGGAACACCCCGCCAGCGGGGGGAGTGACGACCAGGGTCGCTGTCGGGGGAGAGGCGGCTCCGGCATTGTGCGCCTCGAAGCTCATCGTGGCGACGGAGCCTGCGGTGAGGCCCTCGCCGAACACGAAGTCGTTGAGCTGGCTGAGGTTGATGCGCCCGGTGGTAATCTTGCCCGTAATCTTGCGGCTCGCCGAGCGGGTGTCCTCAGGGTCCTCGGTGGACCCCCGCAGCTCCTTGATGGTCACGGCGATGTCAACGCTTGCCTCCTGCACCGTGGCGAAGTTGCCCGGCTGGATAAGTGATACCGGCGTGCCCGATGTCCCCCCGCTCGTTGCCAGGCCGTAGACATAGCCTGCCCCGAACCAAAGGGTGTCAGTCTGGGTGTTCGTTGTGCTCATGCGAAGTACCTCTCAATATAGGATTTGGTATCTAACTTCCGCCGACGAAGACCTGGACCGGGACGACCATGAGGGCCTGCCCGTCCGTGCTCCCGTCAGCAATGTCGGCCTTGCCGCTTATCCTGGCGTTGTCTATCCCAGGGGTGCCGAGGATATTCCTGCCGTCCGGCAGCCTCCCGGCGTCCATGGCGTTGTCGATGGCATCCAGGATGGGGTTGATGGTCTGGCCGTATATGTCGGCATCAGGATTCTGCCAGTCCACCTGGACGTATACCCATATCTCGTACAAAAGGACATACTTGTTGGCACCGTATGCCTTCTGGCTGATGTCCTCGTCCACCCTCCTGACGAACACGGCGGGCTGGAGGGCCACCTGGGACCAGTGCTGGAGGTGCTTGGAGGCATACTGCCACTTGTAGGCGTTCTTCATCACCGCCATCAGGGCGTCGTCAACCTTGGAGCGGGGCAGAATCATCTATCCTCCGGTCACAGTTTCTTCTTCAGGATGGAGATGAGCTTTCCCATCTCGGAATCCGCCGTCTTCTCGGCTTGTTCAAGGTCGGCCTTGATGGCTGCCAGCTTCTTGAAATTCTTTATGCGGCCAAGGGCAAAGCCCCCTGCCATCAAAACGATGCCTACCACGATTTCGACTATCATCTTATCCTCCGAATGCAAAGCTCTCCGAGACTATCGGGCCGCCCACGATGTCCATGATGCGTGCCCTCAGCTCGTCCGTCGGCCCCCCCATCCACCTTCGCTGCCTGAGCGGGGGGTGGGTGACATGCGCCACGACTATCATGTCCTTGGTAAACCCGAAGCTCCTCTGGTGCTTGGCAACCTTCGCTGGCGTGCCAAAGGCCAGCCATGCCAGGGCCTTCCTGTCCACGGGGGATATGTCGTAGCTGGAGAGGCCCCCCTTCTCGTGGACGATTCCGTACCAGGAAGTACCCCCTGCGCCGTGTACCCCGCCCCTTACTGTAGTGCCCTCTATCCCGGCGGGGATGACCTGTACGGAGCCAGCCAGGCCGGACATGCCGTGCCGGGAGTGGATGCCATAGGTGCCGGCCGCCAGGCCAGCCACTATCCTCCCCTGAAGCTCGGCACTTGCAACATCTACCCGCCTCTTAAGGACGATGAGGGCCTTGTCTATGCCTTTCTCCAGCCTCGCCTTGACAGCCTCCGCATTCCTGATGGTTACCTGCATGCTAGCCCGCCCAGCAGGATGTGCGCTTGTAGTTCTGGAGCATCAGCCTGAAGGCCGGGGGGTATGCCCAGGACCTATAAGAGGTTACCGAACCAGTCTGAGGCGTAGCACGTCCGCCCTCGTCTTCACGCAATCTCCTGTTCAGGAGGACTGTCCCGGCCGCCAGGCAGCCCAGGAAGAGGTCCTCGGGGACCTCGCTGTAGCCGCCAGGGTAGGCCAGGCTTACGTTCCCGATGCCGTGCGAGAACCTGAACGGCCTCCCCCACCAGGGGGACTGCCCCTGTAGGTATATGCCACCGCCAGGGCGGAGGGCTATGCTGCTGCCACCCTGCTCGACGAACCATCCCCCGCTCCCGCAGCCGGAGGACTGGGGGATGCCCCTGGCATCCACCATCACGGAGACCTCGGACAGCTTCGTGGTGTCTATCGGGCCGTTCAGGACGTACATCTTGTGCGAGCCGTTGCCGTCCCGGACCTCGGTGTAGGTATCCCCGCCGGTGAAGTAGCCGTCCGCCCTGCCGGTGGCCCAGTAGACAAAAGAACTGACTCCTGAGACAATCTCCTCCACGGTGCTTACCAGGTTCTCCGGGGGGGCGGACTGCTGCCCCACCTGACTCCACTGCATAAGGTCCGAGGGCTCGAATAGGCTGGTCACTACTCCCCCTTCCTGGCTTCCAAGGACTGGTCGAGGGCGGTGTTGTCCACTATCTCTCCGCCCGACATCTTGGCGATGTTCTTGTCGATGTTGGCAAGGGTGGCCCTTATGTGGGGGATACAGTTGGTGGCGAGGACCTCCACATGGTTCTCGGTCACGGAGATGCCGAAGAAGAACCTGTACGCCTGGACAGAGGCCACGGAAACCATGCCCGCCAGGGCGATGGCGATGCCCGCTACCTCCCTCCAGCTCACGTTCTCGACCAGGTTCACTAGGACTCGGAACGGGGTTTCTTGTAGCATGGCTTTTATTTTCCCTTGCCTTTCCTGCTCCTCCAAGCGGCTGCTGGTTGCATGGTTACTCCTCAAAAAAAATCAGGGCCCCGGGCCTATTTGTCGGCCCAAGGCCCTAAGGGTCTTTCGTCAAACTTCTTCATTCACAAGGACGCTAAGCAACCCCTACGCTCGTGATGACGATGTTGGCCCACGGGACGTAGACCTCCAGTGTCTCCTCAACGTAGACACCCTGCGAGTGCAGCCTGGTGACGTAGGGGTACCGGAGTGCGTAGTACGGCTCACGGCACATCATCCTGGCGTTAGCCGGGATGGTATTGCCGGCCGCCGGATAAGGGTTGGTGAATGTCGGTGCCATGATGGTCCCGAAGGGCAGCCAGGGCACGGTGACCAGAGGGATGACCTTGGCGGTGCCATACGCCGAGAACTTGCACTTGTAGTTCTCGATTAGCGAGCCGCCAGCCGAGGGGGAATTGGGGTCGCCGCTACGGGTCCAGAGGGTGCTCCCGGAGCCGCTGGGCGATGTCTGCATCCTGTTCTGGAACGGAGGCATGATATCGGAGCTGATAAGCGCAATATCCGGGGTGGTCTGGAACAGTTTCCACTGGGTGGCGATGGCCGTCTCCAGCTCCACGACGCCGCCGCTGCCGTCAGCGTGCAGGATTGCGCCTGCGGCGTCAACGACATAGGCAGGGGTGGTAGTGGCGAGCGAGCCAGCGGCCCAGGTGGCGAGCCCGTCGAAGTCCCCCGTGGTGGTGCCGGGGACAGGCGGGTTGGCGCTGTGGTCGAGGCTGTCGCCCAGGGCACTGAGCTTCTGTGCAGTGGCCTTGTTGGGAAGCGTGGTGACAGTGAAGGTGCTGGTCGGGTAGACGCCCTGGAAGTAGCAGTCGGTGGGGACGGGCGGGGAGCTGCTGGCGTCGTCGCTGTCCACGTAGCATGCATACCCGAATGCGCCAGGGATAGGCTGCACGGTGACGGTAACGGACTGATGGTCCGAGGAGGTGCTTACCACAGCGGACTGTGCGGACGGGATGCCCGTGCCCCCCTGGTTGACCAGTGCGGTGCCGTCCACGGAGGTGTAGGATACCGTCTGGACGATTCCCTTCCCTGCCCCGAACGTCAGAGCATTATAGATGCCCCATCCGGTCAGGGGAACGACGACGACGGACACGGTCTTGACGTAGCCCATCGAGCCGCTGCTGGCAAGGGCGATGCCCGGTGCCGGAGGCTGGGCGGTGGTCAGGGTAAACCCGTTCTGGCCGCTGTAGCCGGTGCCGGAGTTGCCGAAGATGGCCATCCTCTCCTCAAGGTTCAGGAGGACGTTCAGGCTGGCAAGCCGGGCGGTGCCCAGGTTGTCGTTGTGGCCGACGCCTGCCGACTGCGCCTCGAAGGTCACGCTGGCATCCGTGCCCAGGGTGACATAGTTGGCACTGGTCCTGCGGGTGGGGATGTTGATGTACTGCGACCGGCTGCCCTCGGCGATGGACGGCAGCACGTTGGTGCCAGGCGTGATAATCTGGTCCCAGGTCGTCTGGAGGCCGCCAATCTCGTGCCCCAGCTCGGTGGGGGTCACACGGGGGATGAGGTCCAGGACCCTGTGGAAGACACTGTAGGTGTTGCGTGCCTCCGCCTCCAGGGGCAGGAAGTTCAGCCCGCTCCCGGTAGTGATGGAGTTGGCGTTCGCCTTCGACAAGTTCTGTATCTCGGCGATAAGCCCTGCGATTTCAGTGTTCTCAAATGCCATAATAATTCTCCTTGTGCCCCTGGCTAGGGGCCTAACATCATTGCTTGCAGAGGCCTACTTACTCAGCCTTCCTCGTCGCATACCATGTCCGCAGGAGCCTTGCCGGGGTATAGGGCTGCCAGGACTTCGCCTGCTCCGCCAGGACCTTGGCTGCAGCCGCAGACTGGGGGGCTGCCATAGCGTTCACGTAGTCGGCCTTGGCAAGCTCGACGGGCTCTGTCTTGCTGTCCTTGGTATCCGCCTCCTTGGTCACGGCGGACTTGGCGAACGGCTGTGCCGTCCCACGGTCTCCAGGGCCGGAGATGCCCTTGACGATGGCCTTGAGGCCCTCGGCGATTCCGTCCCGGACCATCTTGGCCACGTCCTCGGCCTTCACTTCCTTGGCGGCCGGGGCAGCGGACTCGGGATTGGCCGGGGTGGGCTCGAATCCCTTGTCGTCCTGGGTGCTCTCAGGGCCACCGCCGATTACCTTGGCGATGCCGTCGAGATGGGAATGGACGCCCTTGTGGAACGCCAGGTGGCGCTCGTGGTGGGCATCGACATGCTCCCTCAGCTTCGCAATCTTCTCGTGGATGCTCTTGCGAGCAGCCTTGTCAAGCGTTACGTCCTTCTCCATAGCGAGTCCTCCGGCTAGTCTTTCCAGCTCATCTAAAGCATTCGGTATTCCAGAAACATCCCCTTCCTCCAGGGAGGAGAGGGTCTTCCACAGCCCCTCGGAGGCGGCAAGCTTCTCAGCGGACGGCACTTCCATGCCCTCCTGCTCATAGAGACGCCTCAGGGAGGCTATGGCCTTATCCTTGTCCGGGCCCTCATACTTGTTGCCCCTGTACCCGCCGTGCAGCGCAGCCCAGGCGGCCCCCATATGAGAATGGCTGGGACTTCCGCCCTCGTCGGTCACGGGGAGGTGGTCCGGGGGGACAAGGTAGCGTACCCCCTTCTCCACGGAATCCTTTCCTGGCGTGCCATCCACGGCCTCCTTGGCAGCCTTGCCGCAGGAGGCGCACTTGCCGTCCACGAGGGCCTTGCCGCAGCCTCCGCACTTCTCCCCGGGCTCCCCCGCACAGGAGGCGCACTTGCCGTCCGCCAGCTCCTTGCCGCACTTGCCGCAAAACCTGTCCATTTCTGCCTTCCCCAGCAGTATCGGCTCCTCGGTGCCCTTTCCGGCAAACTTCCTCAGCTCCGTGCTGCCATCCTGCTTGACCATCTGGAAATCGGACTCCGGGTTGTTGGCCAGGTCCACGATGCTTATCTCGGCCAGCCGGGGGATGTACCACTTCTCCCCCTTCTCCACCCACCTGTCCGCATACTTCCCGCC
>Ga0187862_10002318_pt1 | contig 19412 bp, 15 predicted proteins | sample June2016WEW_10_1_FD_133003 | JGI IMG/M metagenome (GOLD analysis project Ga0187862, IMG submission 133003) | Peatland microbial communities from SPRUCE experiment site at the Marcell Experimental Forest, Minnesota, USA - June2016WEW_10_150 | ecosystem: Environmental > Terrestrial > Soil >...
CCCCAGGGAACGCGACCTCCCCGAAACATCGAATCCACTCTAACCCAGCTCCTCCAGCCGCCCCCTCAAAACCGGACATTTCTACTTTGCTGGGAATAGGACATTTCTACTTTGCCTTGACACGGATCGAATTCCCGCTGCACGAACGTTGCCGTGAAAGCGATGAAGCGCATTTGCGCCTGGAACCGAATCGCCGGGTCAGCGGTTCCGGTGATCTGGAACGACCCGAGGAACGCGGCCAGATTTTCCACTGCCGCCCAGTTTTCGAATGTCTGGAATTTGAGAAGCGCCGTACCGGATTCTTTTTCAGTACCGTCGGATTGCCGCTCGAAGACGTGGCAATAGAGGGTGGTATAGTCCTCCAGCAGATTGCCCGCGTCGTTCTCCATGTACTTCACTCCTTCGAGCGTGAGGCGGCGGCCGCCGCCGGCGAGGAACTCGATGTGATAGTTCATCTGGGCCTCACCCGTCGCGGGATTGATTCGCAGGTAATGGAACTGGCTGCTGGCCGCATCCATGGCGAACGTGGCTGGTCCCTGCCCTTCGAATTGTCCGAAGGAAATCGTCCCGCCCATCAGCGCCTGATGCTCATAGCCGTCGACGAATTCGTTGCCGTCGCGGATTGTCATGGCGGCCAGGAAGCTGCACGTTACTGCGTTGGGCGGATCGCCGCTGGCCGGAATGCGCTGTGCGATGGTGAGATCCCCGTCCTTGCCCGGCGCGGGAGTGCCTTCTCCGGGGAAATACCAGCCGACCATCTGTTCCTTGAAGGTCATACCGACGCCATCCGGCAATTGCGTTTCCAGGAACGGGCGCCATAGCGTGTTAGTTGGCAGTTGTTTCCCCGCCGCGCGCGTGAGCATATAGTAGAAACCAAATTGGCCGCCGGTCTCCGTGTGGAACACGCCGAGCGTCGAGTTGGCGATCAGTTGCGCGGTACCGGCCGGCAGCCCGGTCACATACTTCCCGACCATGAAATCGTCCGTCACCTTGCGAATCTCGTCATGGAATGGCGTGAAGTCGTTCAACTGGAAATGATCTTGGACAAAACTCGGGACCACCAGCCCCTCGAACAGACCCATGAGCTCATAGCGCGCCTCGAAACGCCCGTCCGGCAGATTGCTGAATTGCAGATACGCGACTCCGCCCGCGTGATTCGCATTGGAAATGACGTCCATGCGCCAAACGCCATTCAGGTCGGCGGCGTCCGGCGAGGCTCCGGCTGCATAGAGCGCATCATGGTCGTCCACCGTCATCTGGTCGAATTTGTAAAGACGGGTCATGGGGAAAGTAAACACCCGAGCGCCGTGCGGGTACTTGCCCAGGTAGACGCGTCCGATCATCAGATCTTCATTGATGATTTTAAAGATGTCGTAGAAGCCCTGCCACGGCGGATCGAGATATTTGAGAAGGATGTAGTTGCCCGGTTCCAGAGTGGCGTCGGAGTGTCCCACCTCGATGGTGACAGCCTCCAGGCTGTTGCGAGCCTGGATGTGGTTATCGGCGTCGCTGGTAACGCCGGTGTACTGTCCATTCGGCTGTTTGGTGAACTGCTTCTTGAAGCCGGTGAAGATCGCCGACGACATGGCATTCAGCACGTTACCCTGGGGGAAGAATCCCTTCCAGTAACGATCATTGTGAATGGTCTGCTTCTGAGTGTCGATAACCGGATCGCCGCCCTGATTGACCAGCGTGTCGATGCCCATGGTCGGACACCGGCGGAAGAGCGCTTCGAGTTGCCCCTCGTTGTAATCGGCCGCGTCGAGCGCGCTAATGGCAGCCATACCGAATGACTTCGCGGGTTCCGGATAGGCCGCGCCCTGGAGCTGTTGGATCTTGCGCTCCACAAAGCGTTCGGTCAACGCCGAGATAGTCAGAAAAGGATTGACGCCGAGCGCGCTGGGGATGATGGATCCATCGGTGACGTAGAGTCCCCGATGCACGGTGCCGTCGCCCGAGAAAACCCGCCCGAAAACGTCCACGGCGCCCTGCAGGTAATCGTCGCCCATCGGACATCCGCCCAAAGGGTGCGCGGTAATCAAATGCCGCAACTTGAAAAAACTCCAGGTAGGATTGGAAATGAAGCTGGCGCTCAAGGCGTGCGCATCGCGGCGCAGTTCCTCGTTCATGCGCGTAAAGATCTGCTGCTGGCCGGCCTGGTCCCATGAAATCTGAATTTTGCCGTCGGGTTCTAGCAGGGGCTTGTCGAACAGGATGAGGCCGCGCGCGTTGTCTTGGCCCATCACCAGGTAGAGCATGGTGTGATTGAGTGCGCCGTTGGGGTCGTGCTCGCGATTGGCGGGGCCGAGGTCGCGAAGCAGGCGCGCGCGTTGGTCGGCTTCATTTCCGGTGACGGTATCCTGCCCTTGAATCGCGCTGAATGCCACCTTCGCAGCCTCAACCGATGCGCTGGGGAAGGAAAAGTCTTCTACGGAGATGCGCTTGGCTTCCGGCAGCGTGCCGTTATAGCGAACCAGCCCCACGATGTTCGGCCCCGGCAATGGAGAGTCGCCTGCCGCGGGTTGTTGCGCGGCGTTGTAGCCGAGCACGTCGGTCTCATATCCGCCGTTGTAAGCCAACCCGAAGAAGTCGCCATTGCCGCTGAATTTCGTGCCCAAGGCGGGGGCCACGGGGAGACCATGCATTTCGGAGCGGAGCAGGATCTCAGTGGAATTCAGAGAGCCTGCCGAGAGGACCACCTCGCCGGCGGTCATGGCGAAGGTCTCTTTGCCGCCTCCCGTCTTTACATAGCTGCCGTGAATGATCCAGCCGCCCGTGGCGACTTTTTCCAGCCATTCCACTTTCGCCTGGGTGAGAATCGTGGCTCCGGCCTGCTGCGCCATCGGGAGGTAATTCATGTACAGCGTGTTTTTCGCCCCCACGTTGCAGCCGGTGACGCAGTTGCCGCAATTGACGCAGGGCTTCTGTTGCACGCCATACGGATTCGGACCGTCGATGGTGAAATTGACTACGATGTTGAGCGGCTGAACCGTGGTCCCAATCTCCACCGCCCGCCGGTTGAGCGCCTGTACCTTGGCGAGCTGGAGCGCGTTGGGGTGTGGATTGGCCGCCAGGACGGTCTGAACCCGCTGGTAGTAAGGCATTAAATCCTGGTACTGGATAACCGACGGCCAGCTAAACTGCTGGAAGACCTCCTCGTCGGGAATAATGGCGACGTTGGCGTTAATCAGCGAAGTGCCTCCCAATCCGGAGCCTTTAATGACGGAAATGTCGGGGGCGTTGAGCAGATCGTACAATCCCAGCGGATTCAGATCGCTGCGCAACTGTGCCGCAACATCCGGCGGAGTCTCCGGGTATTCGCCCGGCTGCCACTCCTTGCCGCGCTCTAATATGCAGATCGAGGGCTTCGGATTCAGGTCGGCGGCGGCCAGCCGGGCTGCGGTGATCGCGCCTCCGTAGCCCGATCCGATCACAACGATGTCGTATACGTTCTTTCTCTGTTCCCAGGGTGTGGATAACATCTAAATCCTCCGTCCGCATGCCAGGCCCAGCGGTGACGTTTTTGTCGAATGATAGTCCGCTACTGATGGCGGTCAGCGCCGGTTGATCGAGCGTGAGTCCGGCGGCTTTCGAAAAGTCCGCATTATTCAGCCGCAACGCCGGCAGTTGCTGAAAACACTTCAGGAGCGAAGAGAAGGGAGCCAGTTTGACCTCGGCGTCCAAACCGAGGTCATCGGTCAGTTGGATTGTCGCCATCTTATTCCTCCGTGCAGAATGCGACTAGTATATGCCCTAACTCCGCTACGGCTGCGCGACGACTGTAATTGAAGATACACTTATGAGCCGGCTCATGCTTCTCGCGCTGCAGGTTTGTCGCCACGAGGTGTTTATCCTCCAGCCCTCATTTTCGACATAGAGGCGATGAGCAAAACGGAAAATGCAGGCTATATTCTTAACAATTGCGGCCGATGGCGACCAAGCGTGCTCGCCGCGGTTCTTGGAAAAGCTCTCTTCGAGCCGCCACCTTGCGGGAGGGATGAACCGCAGCTTTGTCGTTGGTGCGGCGCTGGATAACGAAAAAAAATGGCGTATCCTTTCGCAAGGAAGAAGCTATCGAAAGGATGGTCGGCGGCGATATCGATCGGCCGGCAGGCGCCACTCCCCACCGGGCTGCGCTCCACCGATATTCATCTCATTGTAGATACGGCAGTTTGCTTGTTTCAACGAGAATGTCGGCGGGCGCTAGTCAAGTCACTCTTGAGCGATTTGCAACTCGTAACTGATGTAAAACAAAGAAGAAGTGGTGGCCAGGGACGGAGTTGAACCGCCGACGCCAGCCTTTTCAGGGCTGCGCTCTACCAACTGAGCTACCTGGCCGAGGAAATTCCAGTGTAGCAACCAGGCGGCGGCTCCCGCAATGCTGTTGGACATGCATGCTGAGAGACGCGCGCTCAGTGCGCGGCGGGCTCCGGCTCGACCACCGGCGGTGTGGCCCCGGCGGGGACCGGCGCCAGCATGTCTTCCTTGCGCTTGATCAGGGTCGAGGTGTTGTAGCTGGCCGCCTCGAAACCGTGGCCGTGAGTGATGGCGTCGGTCGGGCAGGCTTCCACGCAATAGCCGCAGAAGATGCAGCGGTTGTAATCGATGTTGTAAACCTTGGCGTAGCGCTCGCCGCCGGAGATGCGCTCGCGCTCGGTGTTTTCCGCGGCCTCGATGTAAATGCACTTGGAAGGGCACGCCGCGGCGCACAAGAAGCACGCCACGCATTTCTCCATGCCGTTGACGTCGCGCTGCAGCACGTGGACGCCGCGGAACCGCTCCTCGAACTTAGCCGGCTCATCGGGGTAGTATTCGGTGACGGTGGGCGACAGCATCTCCTTCAGCGTGACGCTCATGCCTTTGGCGATGGCCGCGGCGGCGCCGAATATATCAATCTTGGTGGACATGGAGTCTGATTTTATTGTAGCGTGGCTCCGCCCGGGGGCCTAGTTGCGCGAGCTGTCGCCCTACCCCAACAAATCCCGCGCGTCGATCTTCTTTTCTTTGGGCAGAGGCGCATTCAGGAAGCGCAGGAACGGCACCATCGCGCGAAAGCGATCCACAATCTCCCGGTACAGGGTGGGTGAAGTAGCGACGCCGGGAGGCAGCTCCACGTACAGGACGAACTGCTTGAAACGCAGCAGGTCGGCGGCGGGATGATCCGCGCAGAACCCTTTCGGCACGCGCGCCAGTTGCTCGCCCTGTAATTCGCCCAGCAGGCGGCGCACTTTCGCGTTCTTGAGCACGCGCCGCAACTCCGCATGGTGCTCCGCGATGTGGTTGCGGATAGCCAGCAGTGCGGCCGGTTCCGGCATGTACACCCCGCCGCCCACCGCCACTTCCTTGTGCGATACGGAGAGATAGAAACCGCCGTGCCCATGCGCCATGCCGCCGCGCAAAGGGAAACTGGCGGCGATGTGCTCCTTGTACGGCTTCTTGTCTTTGCTGAAGCGCACGTCGCGATAGATGCGGAAGATGGCCTTCTCGGGATCGGTCGCGTACTCCGGAGCAAAGCCGGCCAGCGCGTGGTTCAGCGCCGCCACCAGCTCGCGCATGGGCTGCTTCACGCTTTGTTCGAACACCGCTTTCCGCGGCAGAAACCAGTCGCGATGATTGTTCCGCGCTAACCCCCGGAAAAATCCCATCGCTTCGGCTGGAAAGCCCGCGAAGCCGGAACGCGCCATACGCCCTCCCTTTATAATCGAGGTAATGCCGACCACCGAAGAGATGCGCGCGCATCTCGCCGCGATTCCCAATTTAACCCTTTCGGTCGACGTCCCGCTGGCGCGTCATACCCGCTTCGGCGTGGGAGGGCCGGCCGATCTGTATGCCGAGACCGGCGCGGAGGATGCTTTTCTCGAGGCGCTCCACGCCGCTGAAGCCGGCCGCATTCCGGTCATGGTGATCGGCGGCGGCACCAACCTGATCGTCTCCGACCACGGATATCGCGGCCTGGTGCTGCGCTACCGCGGCGACACCCTGCGCGCCGAAGGCACCCGCGTCACCGCCGGCGCCGGCGCCGAGTTGCAGCGCCTGGTGGATTTCACGATCGACCGCGGCCTGCAAGGCCTCGAGACTCTGGCCGGCATACCCGGCTGGACCGGCGCGGCCATTTACGGCAATGCCGGCGCTTACGGCCATTCGATCTCCGAACGCGTCGCCTGCGTGCGCTTCTTCGATGGCCGCCACGTGCGCGCCTTCTCCAACGCCGAGTGCCAGTTCGCCTACCGCGAGAGCATTTTCAAACGGCACAAAGAGTGGATCGTCTTCGCCGCCGAGTTGGAGCTCGAGCCCGCCGATCGCGAGGAACTGCGGCGCACCGCCGACGGCATCGTCCAGGTTCGCAACGAAAAGTTCCCCGTCACCATGCGGTGCGCCGGCAGCATCTTCAAAAACCTGCTGCTGCGCGATCTGCCGCCCGCCGTGGCGGCCCAGGTGCCGGCTGAATCGGTCCGCGAAGGCAAAGTGGCGGCCGCCTGGTTCCTCGAGCAAGTGGGGGCCAAGGGCGTCCAGCGCGGCGATATCCACGTGGCTGCTTATCATGCCAACCTCATATACAACGCCGGCCGCGGCACCGCCGCCGACCTCTGCGCGCTCATCCAGGATCTGAAAGCCCGCGTCCGCGCCCGCTTCGGATTCGACCTGGAAGAGGAAGTGCAATACGTTGGCTGACTTGTGAGATCGGTCCCCGAATATGGCAAGCCCGGAGCCCTCCTCATCCGAATCTCGCTTCGGACGCTGACTCTGCCCCTATTGAGTTACGTACACTGTTCCTCCGAATGCTAATCCGCCCGTTGTGCTTTCCCCCTCCGCAGGAAACGTGATATAGGAGGGGAGGTCGTAAACCTTAAAGTTCGCGGTGCACACATTCCCCTGGCAGGCGAAATTAGCCGTCGAAGGAACCTGCAGGCCTACCTCCAGAACGAATAGGTTTGGCTGCGAGACGTTCGTCACCGACCATCCACTTTCCGCATAAAGCCAAGGCGCCACGGATTGGACGAACGGGTTCGAGAGACCGTTCACGAATATCGAGATCACGGATCCCAGATGCGCCGGGTTGGTGGAGGAATTCAGGGAGCCGTCCGCGTTGAGAGCCACCGCGACGGGTTCCTGAAAGGACGTTGTCTGGTAGCTTCCCGGGATAACGAATAAGCCCGGATTGGCGTAGGTCAATGGGAACTCGAGCGGAGCCAACGATACTCCGTTGACCATCACCTGCATGATCGTGTCTGAACTGAATTGTGAGGAGACCCCAGACGGTACGGCCAGGTTGATCTGGTTCGGCGAGACGTACAGCAGCGGCGCCGCAAGGGAACCGAAGAGCACGCTGACTCCGCCGAGAGTGGTGGTTGAATAATCGGTGGCGACGGCTGCCGTGGCCGGGCCCAGTCCGTTTCCAAAGATGGTGAGTAATTGATAGGGAACTATGGGACCAGTCGGCTGCAGGTCCGCCGCGTCCACAATGCAGCCGATCTGCGGCGTTCCCGCCGGCGGTTGGGGCTGCGAGAAATCGACCGCGCCGAGGTAGGCGCCCGGCAGCGGGTTTGGCCCGATATTCCAACTCGTCAGGGCGTTCGGGCTGAATGGGAAGTTGGCCAGGTTCGTAGCTCCGGCAATCCACAGAGTGGAACCGGAAACCGTGGTACCAGAGAGCGCAACGCCGGAGATGGCGAGCGTGGAGCCTCCGATATATTGCGATCCCAGCACGTTGCCTGAGGGGTCCACCTCAGCGACATACGCGGATTTCTCGTCCATCGCTTCGGGCAGCAAACACTGGGTGGGAAGGCTCGCCAACGCCGGGAGGCTGGCCCCAACGTAGTAGTTCGAGAGCAAACCGAGTATCCCGCCGACATACGCGGATCCATTCGAATCCACCTGCACTCCCGTCCCACCCACCGGCACCGAAAACAGGAGCCGCCGTCCAGCCGGGTCGAGCTTGGAGAGAAACGGCAACGCGGGAGTCGGGAGAGCCGCGTAGCCAATGGGCGCAACCGGGGGAGTCGCCGTGAACGGATAACCCGCTCCCGCCAACCCGGTGAGATAGACGTTCCCCTCCGCATCCACCGCCAGACCTCCGTTGAACGTGTTCCCTGTGCCCGATACCGCGGTTGAAAAGATTAGCTTTGAGCCGGTAGGGTCGAGCTTGGTCACGTACTGGTTCGGTCCCTGAAAGGACCCCGTGCAGGGAGGGAAACAGGTTTGGAAGACCGGGAATGCGGGCTGATAGGTGCCAGGGGTGGTCGGATAATCGAGATAACCAGTCGTACCCGCCACATAGATATTGCCCGAGGAATCGAGCGCGATCGCATTGCCGCCGATTCCGGTCGCCGAGAAGACGATTTGCGTACCGGTAGGGTCCAGCTCCAGCAAATAAGGACGAAACGACGTGTTGCTGACGCTGTAGACGCCGGCGGTGGAGGGAAACCCCGAATCCACACTAATGCCGCTCACCAGGACCTGGCCCGCCGCGTTCACTGCAACGGCCTGCGGATAGCTATTAACCGAGCCGCCCAAAAGATCGGAGAACGCCAGTTGGCCGTTCGGATCGAGCTTAAACACGAAGGATCGCTCGGTCCCGCTCGTAGGCGCCGTCCCTAGATACCCGCCGCCGGTGACGGGAAAGTCCGGCGAGGTGGTCAACCCCGCGACATACGCATCGCCCGCGCTATCCACTACCATGGCGCTCGCGTTGTCGTTCATCGATCCGCCCACATATCGCACATAAAGGTACTGGCCGGTTTGCGGGTTCAGCTTCACCACCAGCACGGTGGCCTGCGAAGTCGACGGATCCACGACCGCGTTTCCGGCTAAATAGACGTTTCCCGTGGAGTCCGTGGCAATCGCAGCGGGCGTGAAGCTGTCCCGCAAATAAGTGGAATAAGTCAGTGCCGGGAACGTCTGCGCGGCAGCCGCGATAGCCAATCCCGAATAGAGAAAGAGCGAGACCGAACGATTGAACATGGGGGTTTCTCCCGCGGACGCGGATGTCCAAAGCATATCATGCCCCGCCACTCGAGATCCGCTACCATCTGGGAAGCGGGCTCACCCGCTACTGCTTCCACGAGGAGTCTGTGATGCGAACTTCGGCAATATCCGGCCTGCTGATCGCGGCCGCGGCAATCGTCTCCGCGCAATCCACCGCGGACCCAAGGCCTCCCGTCATCGACGTTCACGTCCACACCTTCGGCGGCTTTCCCGGAGCCGCGCCCATGTGTCCTTTCAACCCCCAGTTCCTGGCCGCTGACCCGAGCGTCAAAGCCGATCCGAGCGGTTGGGCCAAACAGGACTGCACCGATCTGCTGGAGGCCTCCAAAACTCCCGACGAATACATGCAGGCCGTGCTCGCCGAGTACGAGCGGCTGAACGTCACCGCCGTGGTTATGGGAGATCGGAAGTCGGTGCAGAAGTGGAAGGACGCGGCGCCCGCCCGGATCATTATGGGTACGTCGTTCGACAACGCCATGTTCGGCGGGAAATACGTCCCCGTGGAAGAGTTGCGAACGGCCTTCACCAAGGGCGGCTTCCAAGTGATGGGCGAGGTGGGATTGCAGTATCAGGGCATATCGCCGAGCGATCCCTCGGTGGACGCCTATTTCGCCCTGGCCGAGGAACTGGACATCCCGGTGGGCATTCACATGGGCACCGGAGGATCCGGCCGCGCCAACATCACCATGCCGAAGTTCCGCGGCTCGATGGGTAACCCGCTCCTGCTCGAGGACGTGCTGGCTCGTCATCCCAAGCTGCGCCTTTGGATCATGCACGCCGGCTACCCGATGATCGACCCGTTGCTCACCCTGCTCCAGGCCAACGCCTATGTGTACGTCGACGTGGCGGGGCTCATCTGGAGCTACCCCTTAAAAGAGGTTCACGCCTACATCCAGCGCATCGTCGAGGCCGGCTTCGAAGACCGCGTGATGTTCGGCACCGACCAGATGATCTGGCCCAAGCTGATGGCCACCTCGATCGGCGTGATCGAAGGCGCAACCTATCTCACGCCCCAACAAAAGCGCGACATCCTCTACAACAATGCCGCCCGCTTCCTGCGGCTGGACAAGGCCGACAAGAAATAGCCGCAGGCTTCAATCTGCCAGCGCAAAGGTGGGGCAGGTTTCAACCTGCCAACGCCCGCTTGCGGGCGCATGGTTTCTTTATCCTCTGACCGGTCGCCGGCTTTTTTCACCAAGCTCCTAATGCCCCACCCGTAAGGCGCCGATCTCTTAGTACTAGAGATCGATGCCAACGCACGAAACACTATTCACCAAAGCAGCCCGGCGGCACGTAGCCCGGCTTGCGAAAGTGATTGCGCCGGCGGCGGCCGGGCTGGAGCGGAAGTTTCTGGCGCTGCTCCGCAAGCGGCGCTATGGCGCCGTCGAGCGGCGCGCGCTGATGGCCATTTCGCCGTGCGCGGCGGCGCGGCTCGGGTCGATCGAGAAATTCCTCGAGCAGGTGGAATATAACGGCCGGCGCCTGGCCAAATGCAACCTTTCTCCCGATGGGGCCGGCGAAGTGTTGCGGCAGTTCGATCAAATGCTGGAACCTCTCCTGGAGGGCCGATTTGGCCCCTCGCGGGAACAACTGCGATGGGCTACCGTGTTGGCACTCGGCCGCGCCTATTACTGCGTGCGCGAAGAAGAAAGCCAGGCCCTGTTCGGCATCTATCGCGCTGGAGCGGAAGTGGCCGATTCCGCGGAGTTGTCCCGCCGCCTGGTGGGCCTGCTGGTGCGCGCTCTTCGGGCCCGCGCCGGTGGCCTGTTAGTCAAGGAGGGGGAACTCGACAAGACACTGCGCCAGCCGCTGTATATCGAGCAAGGCACTCCCGAGGAGCGATGGATTGCCGACCCTGCGCTGCACGGAAAGTACGCCTCCTACTGGTCGTACCCGCTGAATGAGTCGGCGGCGATTCAACTCGGCTTCCCGGTTCCCTATCCCTGGCTGCCGCGCGAGCTGGAGCTGTTGGAGGCGGCGGCGGAGCACTTCCGCAAAGCCGCCGAGCGCGCGCGGCTGCTGGAAGAGGTCGAGCGGCTGGCGTCCGCCGCCCTGCAGGCCGAGGATGACGAGCGGCGGCGCATCGGCCGCGAACTGCATGACGAAACCGGCCAATCGTTGTTGTCGCTGCGGCTGCAACTGGAAATGATGGAACGCGGCGCGGATGCGCCCATGCGGGCCAATCTGCAGGAGGCCCGCGGCGTGCTCGAACGGACCGTCATCGAGTTGCGTCGAATCATCGCCGCGCTCAGCCCGGCCGTGATCGAGCGGCTCGGCCTGGCGCGGGCGCTGCGCCTGCTGGCCGGACGGTTTGTCAGGACTTTTCCCGCCGGCGTCCGCGTGCGCATCACCGGCCGCCTGGAGGATCTGCCGCCCTCTCTACAGCAAGTCATCTACCGGGTCGCCCAGGAGGCCTTACAAAACGCGGCCAAACATTCTCAGGCAAACACCATAACGCTTTCCGTCAGGCGAGCCGATAAGGTTATTAGAACGCGCATTTCAGATAACGGCCTGGGTTTTCAGACCGGCGTTACGGCGAAGCCGATGTCATTCGGCCTGGCAGGCATGCGGGAGCGCGCGGCGCTCCTCGGCGGCAAGTTCGCTGTGCGCAGTGCGCGCAACCAAGGAACGACGGTGATTCTGGAACTGCCGCTCAACTCGGCTTAGGAAAAACCAAATGGCTAAGATTCGCGTACTAATCACTGACGATCATGCAATGTTCCGGCAGGGCGTCCGCACCTTGCTCGCGGCGGAGCCCGACCTCGAAGTCGCCGGAGAAGCCAGAGACGCCGCCGAAGCGGTCAGTCTCAGCCGGCAGAACCACCCCGACGTCGTCCTGATGGATATCGGTATGACGGGGATGAGTAGCTTTGAGGCCACCCGCGTCATCCGTAAAGAGCGGCCTGAAACCCGTGTCGTGTTCCTCTCCATGTACGACGACGATGAGTACCTCGCCGAATGTGTTTCCATCGGCGCCAGCGGCTATATCCTCAAGGAGAGTCCCGCCGAACAATTGTTGACCGCCATCCGCGAGGTGCACCGCGGCGGCAGCTATCTCAGCCCGCGCCTGCTCACTCGCCTGGTCGACGATCTCCGCACCCAGGGGCGAGAGGGGTTCCGCCAACCCCGCTTCGGTACGCTCACCAAACGCGAACGCGAAATTCTCAAGATGCTCGCCGAAGGTCAATCCGTCAAAGAGATCGCCAGTGCCTTCGAGCTCAGCGTCAAAACCGTCGAGGCCCACAAGTTCAACCTGATGCGCAAGCTGGACATTCACAACAAGGCCCAACTCGTGCAGTACGCCATTCAGAAGAAAATTATCCGCTTATCCGAGCCCCTGCTGAACTGAACCCGGCCAGATTCTTGCGGCCGCCGTCGGGGCCGGGCACGCCTTAGGCACGCTCAGGGCACCCCGGGCACGCCCGGCCCACCATTTCCCGGCCCTTCGGGCGCAAGCTTGACCATCGAGTTCAGGCCGTACCGGTCCCACCCACCACTTGCACGGTAAAACTCGTGCGATAATAATATGGAAACGCTGCCATGATTGATCAGGTTTGCTCGTAAGTCATTTCATGGCAATTGGTTCAGGCCATTTGCAGAAATCCAAAAAAACTATTGCAAATGAATGCGAAGTTAAGTATTCTGGTTATGGATGGACTAGTACCCGCATAACGTCAACGAGTTTAGGATTTGAATGGTTGTTAGCATCATCATCGCAACGTTTTCGTCCGCCCTGCTCCTCTATTGGTTCCGCTATAGCTGTATCCTCATCCTGCGAAACTTCAGTCTGGACGCCCAGACGACGATGGCGGTGGATTCCCAATTCACGTGCCGGCAGGTCAAGGAACTGTTGCGCGGCGCCACCCAATTGGACGGACTCGAGCGTGCCCTTGAGCGCGACTACCGCTTGGCGACATACCTGATTGAACACGCCGCGGGGTTGGACTTGAACTCCTTCGAAGACCGGCTTCTGGTCCTCGACTATCGCGTTATGCAGTGGTATTTCCGCGTCACCAGAAGCGCCTCGCCGGTCCGTGCGCGTCGTGCGCTTTCCGAGATGGCGGACGTGGTCGGGATCCTGGCGGGCCGCTTGGACGAGCGGGCCGGCTTACGATCCGAGGCCTGATCTCGCCGCCCATCCCACGCGCTATCCCAACCAACAACCCGCTTTGGCCCTTAAGCTCCCTTACGCTGCGCCTCCGAACTCCTGATGTCTGAAGAAAACTACCTGACCCACTGGACGGGGAATCGGTGCCGCCGACCAGGTACGACGGATGATCGCCTTTTGTCGTCCTGTCAGGCGGTTCCCCTGGCGAGGCGCGGCAGACGACAGAAAGTGCACCGTCTGCCCTACCACTGACCGGATCGATCCGGCTCACTCTAAAGTAGAATGGTCGTTCTATGCGAGTGGGCATGATCGGCACGGGGGCAATTTCGCGCATGCACGCGCGGGTTTACCGGAATATCGGCTATGAGCTGACTGTCTGCACCGACACTCACGAAGCCACCGGGCACCGATTCGCGGATGAGTTCGGCGTTGAATTCGTGCCTGGTTACCAGGAGGTGTGCCAACACCCTCGGGTGGATTACGTGGACGTTTGCACGTTCCCCGACTTCCGGCTCGAGCCCGTCGAGGTCTGTGCCCTCGCCGGCAAGCATGTGCAGGTGCAGAAACCGATTTCCACCAATCTCGAAACCGCGCGGCGCATGATCGAGACCGCGCGCGCCGCCGGCATCCTGCTCGGCGTCGTCAGTCAGCACCGCTTCGACGACGCCAGTCTTTTCGTCTCCCAAGCCCTCGCCGCCGGCCGCTTGGGCAAGTTGCTCCAATTGGACGGCTATACCAAGTGGTACCGCCCGCCCGAATACTATGCGCGGCCGATTAAAGGGAGTTGGCGGACCGAAGGCGGCGGTGCACTGATCAACCAGGCCATCCACCAGGTCGACCTTCTGCGCTGGCTGGCCGGGCCGGTGAGGCAGTTGTTCGCAGTCTGGCAACTGGGCGCGGTGCACAGAATCGAATCCGAAGACGTAGTGAACGCGGTGGTCGAGTACGCGAGCGGCGCCACCGGCGTGATTCAGGCGGCGACCGCTTTCCGGCCGGGCTATCCCGAGCGCATCGAGATCCACGGCAGCCGCGGCACCGCCGTGATCACCGGCGACAAGCTCACCGCCTGGGACGTCGACGGCGACTTCGGCGATCCGCCGCCGGTTTCGAGCCAGGTGGCTTCCGGCGCCTCCGACCCGATGGCAATCCCTCTCGCGCCCTTCGAACGCCAGTTCCTGGATTTCGGAGACGCCATCCGCCATGGCCGCCAGCCGCGCGTCGCCGGCGAACAAGGCTACCAGGCCCTCGAAGTGGTCGACGCCGTCTACCGTTCCTGCCGCACCGGCCAGAAAATCGTGCTGTAGGCCGATGATTTAACGAGCGTGGCGGCCTTCGCGCGCAGTATAATCGTTCGCACGAGGAGGGACCGTTATGTCACGCATTGAAAGCTACCCACCAGGTTCGTTCTGCTGGGCCGAACTCGCCACCACCGATTTGGTGGCTGCCAAGAAACTGTATGGTGAGCTGTTTGGCTGGAGCGCGATGGATAATCCGATTCCCGGCGGCGGCGTCTATACCATGTTCCAGATCGACGGGAATGAAGTCGCCGCCGCACACGCAACCCGCCCCGATTTGCCGCCGAACTGGGGCATCTATTTTTCGGTTACGAGTGCCGACCAAACGGCCGCCAAGGTCGAGCCGCTGGGCGGCAAACTCATCGCGCCGCCGTTCGATGTCATGGACGTGGGCCGTATGGCGGTGATCCAGGATCCGCAGGGCTCGACATTTTCGATATGGCAGGCCAAGAAACATATTGGGGCCACCTTTGGCGGACCGTTGGGACGTGTGATGTGGCCGGAACTGCACACACCCGACGCAGCCGGCGGCGCCGCGTTCTACACCGGCGTGTTTGGATGGAAGACGCACCCGGCTTCCGGCGTGGACTCCGCTCCCTATGTGGAATGGATCAATGGGGAAACGCATTTCGGCGGCATGATGCCCATGCGCGGGCCGGAGTGGCAGGGTGTCCCGCCGCACTGGATGATCTACATCACGGTTGCCGATTGCGACGAGCGCGCGGCGAAAGCCAAGGAACTGGGGGCCACCGTTTAGGTGCCGCCGACCGATGTCCCGAACGTGGGCCGATTTGCCGTCGTCGGCGACGCGCAAGGGGCCACTTTTTCGATCATCCAGATGAACGCCCGCGGCTAGGCGGCTTAGCGGCCAGGCGCAGGGCGCTCGCAAATGGACACGCTCGGCGCTTCCGATTATCCTCGATTCATATGGCCAAATCGCGCCCGCCGGCGTGGCGGAGTCCCGCCTCTCTCGGTTTTTCGATGCCCGCCGAGTGGGAGACGCACGAAGGTACCTGGCTGGCCTGGCCGCACCATCCCACCGATTGGCCCGGCAAACTCGACACCATCCGCTGGGTCTACACCGAGATCGTGCGCAAAATCTCCCATGGCGAAACGGTCCACCTGCTGGTTCGCTCGAAAGAGGAAGGCCGGACCGCCGCGCGATATCTCGATCGCGCCGGCGCTGATCTCGCGGCCGTCGAGTTCATCGTCCACCCCACCAATCGCGGCTGGACCCGCGATAGTGGCCCGCTGTTCGTCCGCCGGTTGGCGGCAGGCAAGCTCGAAACCGCCATCGTGCAGTTCCACTTCAACGCCTGGGCCAAGTATGCCGACTGGCAGAAGGACGCCCGCGTACCCGAGACCGCGGCCAAGCGCCTCGGCAAGCGACTCTTCGACGCCCCGATTATCCTGGAAGGCGGCGGTATCGAGGTCAACGGCCGAGGCACGCTGCTCACCACCGAGGAATGCTATCTCGATCCCAAAATCCAGGTGCGCAACCCGGGCATGGGCCGCGTCGAGTTTGAAACCGCCCTGCGCGATTGTCTGGGTGTCCGCAATATCCGCTGGCTCGTCCGGGGTCCTGCCGGCGACGACACCCACGGCCACATCGATGACGTCTGCCGCTTCACCAATGCGCGAACCTTGGTGCTGATTCGAGAGGACAACCCGGCGGATATCAACTACCGTGCGCTGGCCGAAAACTGGGAACGCATCGAGGATCTGCGTCTGGAAGATGGCAGCAGGCCCGAGGTGGTCGCGATGCCCATGCCCGCCCCGCTCACCTTCGCCGGCTCGCCGCTGCCGGCGAGCTACGCCAATTTCTATATCTGCAACGCCGCGGTCCTGGTCCCCACCTTCAACGATCCCAACGACCGCGTGGCGCTGGGCATCCTCGGGGAACTGTTCCGCGGCCGCCCGGTGGTGGGGATTCACTGCGTCGACATGATACTGGGCTTCGGCTCGCTGCACTGCCTGTCGCAGCAGCAGCCGGCAGAATAAGGTCTATCTCTCAGCGGCGATTCTGCGCCGCGCCCGCGGTCGTGCCAAGCTGCGCCCGCCGCGCGCCGCGGCCGACCCCTATGTAGTCGAAGCCCGCAGCCGCGGCGGCCTCCGGCGCGTATAGGTTGCGGCCGTCCACCAGGACGGGCGAAGCCATCCGTTGGGCCAGGTCCGCCAGATCCAGCTCGCGGAATTCGTTCCACTCGGTCACCAGCACCAGCGCGTCTGCATCTTGCGCCAGTTCCGCGGCCGATTCGCAGTAGCGAATCCGCAGCTCCGGGTGCTGCGCGCGGCAGGCCGGCACGGCCACCGGGTCGTAGGCTCTCACCCGCGCGCCCATCTGCAGCAGCCGCTCGGCAATTTGCAGCGCGGGTGCGTCGCGCAGGTCGTCGGTCTCCGGTTTGAAGGCCAGGCCCAGCAAGCCGATCGTCCGCCCCTTCAGGATGAACAGCTTCTCCTGCAGTTTCTGAATCACCGTATTGCGCTGCGCGGCGTTGACCTCGAGCGATGCCTCCAGCAGGCGCGCCTGGTAGCCATACTCGCGCGCCGTGTGCATCAGCGCATTCACGTCCTTGCCGAAGCAACTGCCGCCCCAGCCCACGCCCGGATTCAAGAACCGGGCGCCGATGCGCGAATCGAGACCAATCCCCGCCATCACCTCGGTGGCCTCCGCCCCCACCCGCTCGCAAATGTTGGCGATCTCGTTGGCGTAGCCGATCTTCACCGTCAGAAACGCGTTGGCCGCGTACTTGATCATCTCCGCGCCGGTCAGCGAGGTGACCAGCAGCGTAACCCTCGTCATCGAGGCCGGCCGCGGCAGTCCCGGCGGAGTTTCGAACTCTTGCGCCACCAGCGGCGCATACAACTCGCGCATGATCTCGATCACGCGTTCGTCGCCCGACCCCACCACGATGCGGTCCGGATAGAGCGAGTCCGCGATCGCCGAACCCTCGCGCAGGAACTCCGGGTTGCTGGCCACGCCGAATCGAATCTTGCGGCGCTCCTCGGCGGGAGCCTCCGCCATGCCTTCCCGCACCAGCGTTTCCACCAGGTTCGCGCTGCCCACCGGGACGGTCGACTTGTTCACCACCACGCGAAAACGCGAGCTGTCCAGGGCCGCGCCCACGCTGCGCGCGGCGGCTTCCAGGTACGCGAGATTGGCCTCGCCCGAAGGCAGCGGGGGCGTGCCCACCGCGATGAAGATGACGTCGCTTTCCGCCGCGGCCGCCTCCAGCGACGTGCGGAAATCGATCCCTCCCCGCCCCGCCGCCAGCTCCAGCAGCTCATTGAGCAGCGGCTCGTAGATGGGCGACTCGCCGCGTTGCAGCTTCGCAATCTTGCTCTCGTCGGTGTCGACGCAAGTCACCCGGTGTCCCAGGTACGCCAGACACGCGCCGGTCACCGTCCCTACATAACCCGTTCCGATTACTGTTACCCTCATAGATCCTGTCCGAGTATAACAGTTCACTCCATTTTCCGGCCTGTGCAAGAGCTTCTGTCTTCCCGCCCCCAAGGCGAGCAGCCCGTTCTTAAGTTCTTCTTTTGTCCAGGGCCCGGGAGGTTGGCGAAAGTCCGGTTCCTGCCTCACCCATATTATCCAGGCGCCCGGCATCGGGAGGACGCTGGAATGCAAACCCATGTAACGAGGTGCGGTCAAAATGGTCATATTTATGGCATAAAATATTGCCAGAAAATGATTTACTTATAGTGCACTATGAATTACCATTGGAAGTACCAAGTCGACGTTGCAAAGGAGATAGCCCCCGTGCCTGCCGCCCCTCCCGTGAAACGGGTTGTCGTGGATTTCCCAACACCCCTCTTAACCCGCGCTGAGCGTGCCGTCGCCGAGCTGGGGACCAATCGCAGCGAGTTGATCCGGATGGCCGTGGAGCAGTTTCTGGACTCCCTGCAAAAAGCCAAGCTGGAGCAAGCCTTGGCCGAAGGCTACGCGGCAAACGCGGCACAGGCGCGCCAAGTCAGCGAAGAGTTTGCGTACGCCGATTCGGACGTAGCATAATGCCAGGCACGTGCTCACGGGGAATGGTTTTGGAAGTAAACCTGGACCCCGCCATCGGAAGCGAACCGAACAAAACGAGACCCTGCGTCGTGATTCAAAACGACATTGGAAACCGGTACTCCCCGGTGTCGATCGTCGCCATCGTAACGGGCGCCGAAAACGTGCCCAAACGCTACCCGGTCGATGTTCTGGTGCTTAAGGGCGAGGGTGGTCTGTCGAAAGAGAGCGTAGTGCAGTGCAACCTCATTCGAAGCGTGGATGAGAAACGGTTCGTGCGAACCCTCGGTCACCTCTCCAAGGCCACCATGGAAAAGGTGGATCGGGCGCTTCGAATCAGCCTCGGTCTTTAGGGCAGGCGCTTGCCCGCCGGCCCTTTTCAGTGTTGGAGTATAGAGGATGCACCGATTGCTCCTGATTTCCACCTTCGCGGTTTCGGGCTTTGCCGCCCGTGCCGCCGAACCTCCGGCGCTGATGCCGCTGCCGCTGAAGCTGGAGGCCGGCGCGGGCGCGCTCGGGATCGACCAGAAGTTCACCGTTGCCGCCACGCTGGCCGACCCGCGCCTCGAGAGCGCGTTGAACCGGCTGGTGGCGCGCCTTTCGCGCCAGACCGGCATGGCCATTCCGCGCGGCAAACCGGCGCCCGGCCGGCACGCCACGCTGCGCGTCGAATGCGCGGCACGCGGCGCGCTGTATCCAACCCTGGGTGAGAATGAATCCTACCGGCTCGAGGTTTCGCCCGTTGCGGCGCTGCTGAAGGCCGCCACCGTGGATGGCGCGTTGCGCGGCCTCGAAACTTTCGCCCAACTGGTCCAGCCCGGAGCCGGCGGCTTTGAGGCGCCGGCCGTGGGCATCGACGACCAGCCGCGCTTCCCGTGGCGCGGGTTGCTGATGGACGTTTCGCGCCATTGGATGCCGGTCGAGGTGGTCGAGCGCAACCTGGATGCGATGGCCGCCGTCAAGCTGAACGTCTTCCACTGGCACCTCTCCGACGATCAGGGCTTTCGCG
>Ga0187862_10002325_pt1 | contig 19383 bp, 20 predicted proteins | sample June2016WEW_10_1_FD_133003 | JGI IMG/M metagenome (GOLD analysis project Ga0187862, IMG submission 133003) | Peatland microbial communities from SPRUCE experiment site at the Marcell Experimental Forest, Minnesota, USA - June2016WEW_10_150 | ecosystem: Environmental > Terrestrial > Soil >...
GAGAATCCTCAAATGGTTAGATGAGATCAACGAGTCACCCGTTATTTTTCGATGGAAATACGGACTTGATACCATTTCAGTAGCATGACTTATTGCTATGTTATTTAGGAATCGACCTACTAGGAACCGTTGCCTGCCCGCGAATAGGCCTCAAGGAAATCGACTTTTACACCTTTCTGCACGCTGTCGAAGGCTTTCATGGCTTCATCATACAGAATATCCAGGGCCTCTCCCTTGTAGCCCAGATACTCTTTAGAGGTGAGCATCTTGAACTTGCGCGGCCTTTGGAGGTCAATATTCATAATCTTCCTGATTCGGGTTGGCCGGTTGCTCATGATTATGAGGCGATCAGCCAGAAAGATCGCCTCCTCGACCTCTGAAGTAACAAAGAGATTGGTCGCGGGTCTTGCCTCAAAAAGACGGACGTAATACTCCTGCAGCAATGCGCGCGTCATAGCGTCGAGACCTCTGAACGGTTCGTCCATCAGCATCACTTTGGGTCTATTGATCAATGCCCTGACGAGTTCGGCCCTTCGGATCATTCCGCCCGAGAGTTGCGAGGGATATTTGTCTGCAAAAGCTTCAAGCCCAACAAGTTTGAGCAGCTTCATCGTTTCCGCGTGCAGTTGTTTCTTGCCCATTTCCCGCCGGACCATTGGCCCGTAGCTAACGTTGGCAAATGTGGTCATCCAGGGAAAGAGGGCGGTCTCTTGAAAGACGACCAATCGGTCGGGGCCCGGGCCACGCACCGGATGACCGTCAAGCAGGACCTTGCCTGAATTGGGTATTTCATAACCGGCCAGGACATTAATCAAGGTGCTCTTGCCGCATCCCGATGGGCCGATCAGGACTGTGAGCTTTCGGTTTTCAAGAACAAACGAACAATCGTCCAGAATTACTTTTACCTGTGGTTCCAGACCGTAGGTTTTGCGAACGTTTTCTATGCGCATCTCAGCGGAAAACTCCTGAGATAAACCAACGTGACTGGACCCATTGTGTTTGGATATCGCTTGCGCCATTTCCGTTATCCTCGATAGATCATTCGTGGGCAAATCAGTTGGTTCTAAGCCACGGTGTAATGTGGTGCCCCAACAAACGAATAATGCCGCTCGATATATAGCCTGCGATGCCTATGCTGATCATGCCGACCACAATTAGTGGATATGTAAATGTCACATACGATCTCCAGGTCATAAATCCGAGCCCTGAACGGCTGGCAATCATTTCAGCCGCAACGACGGTGTTCCATGCGAGACCGATACCGACGGTCATCCCGACGATAATGCTGGGCAAGGTGGCCGGCAAAACGATACGCCAGAAGATGTCCTTTCGACGGGAACCCATAGACGTTGCCGCGCGAATGTATCGAGAATCGATAGCCCTGGCTCCGCTTACGATGTTGAGGATCAAAACGAAGAAAGCACCCAGGAATGTGACGAAGATGATGCTCATTTCACGTGTAGGCCAGAAAATAGCAGCGGCGGGCACCCAGGCCAGAGGTGGGATGGGTCGAAGAACCTCGAATACAGGCAGAGTCATCTCCCGGAAGAAACGACTGGTTCCCATAAGCAGACCCAAGGGAATTCCGATGATCTGGGCGACAATGAAACCGGTGAAAATTCGATGAAAACTTGCTCCCCAGGAACCCCAATAAGAAGAGTCGAAAATGACTTCTCTGAAAGCATCCAGGACGGAGGTGAGCGGCGGTATGTTCTTGATAACGGGCAATCCTAACTGGGCGGCTGTCTCCCAAAGTATAAGGAGAACAATGACGGTCGCTGAGCCACGGTAAGTCTCCTTGCTGAAGACGGACTCCTGAATCTTGATTGCAAGGCCCCTGGTCGTACGCCTACCTGGTGCTGACATGAAATCAACTCCCTTCTCAAATCTCATACGCGCCCGTCAATTGGAATCCAGCAAACCCTCGCCTAGGCCCTCTTTCTCTCGTCAGCTTCAATGGCCTTCCGGGCCTCGTCGCGGACTGCTTCGATGACCTCTTCTTTAAGATCCTGGTAACGTTCGGATGAAAGCACCCTGAAATCCCTGGGGCGGGGGATATCAACTTGAATGAGCTTCTTGACCTTCCCCGGCCGAGCCGTGTAAACAACAACTTTGGTTCCCAGGAAGATGGCTTCTTCGAGATCGTGGGTGATGAAAAAGACTGTCTTATTGGACGCGTCATAGACATCGAGAAGGTATTTCTGGATGACGGTCCTGGTGAGAGCGTCCATTGCCCGGAAGGGTTCATCGAGAAGCAGGACCTTGGGGTCGTTCATCATGGCCCGGGCAATTTCGGCCCGGCGACGCATTCCGCATGATATCTCACCGGGATAACTCCGGGAGATTCCGACCAGCCCCATTCGCGAGAGGAGCTCTTCACCCGCCTCCCTGGCTTCTTTCTTTTTCATCTTTCCCTGGACGACCGGGCCATAAATAACATTGTCCAGAACGGTATCCCATGGAAAGAGCGCGCCGTCCCGGAATACGACGATACGGTCGGCCCCCGGTGGGGTGGTTTTATCGGCAGAGCAGAGAAGTTGATCGTCCAGATAGATCTCACCGAATGTTAGGTCACGGAATCCGGCAATAGCGTTAAGAAGCGTTGTCTTGCCACATTCCGGGGGGCCAACGATAACGCAGAACTCTCCGGCGGGGATTTCCAGAGAGCAGTTCTCGACTGCAACGACATGGACCCCTTCCGGGTCATAAATTATAGACGCATCACGGATGCTTAGCTTTCCCACCGAGGGTCGGGAGGATAGAGCCGGATTTGCAACATTCGCCCCTGGCAGTTCCATTGCATAAGATACGGTGTTCATTGAGCCATCTCCCTGACTTGCCATTGCATCAAACACCTTCCGATCAAACGGATTGCGGCGGTGCTGACCCAGCCTAAAAAGCCGAGCGTTACCATTGCGATTACCAGCACCGGGGCCGCCACAGTTATATATGAGGTCCAAATGAGGTAGCCTAGCCCGTACTCACCCGCAATCATCTCTCCCGCTATGAGGCAGAACCAGGAATAACCCATGCTGATCTGCAACCCTGTGAAGATAAACGGGAGTGCACCGGGAAGGATTATGCGAAAAAATACCTGACGGGAGCTCGATCCGAGGCACCGCGCGGCCCTTAAATAAACCTCATCGATCGATTGCACGCCGAGAAGTGTATTCAGCGTAGTGGCAAAAAACGCGCCCAAAAACGTCACATAAATTACGCTCCCCTCACGGCCGGGAAACATCAGGACCGCCAGGGGCACCCATGCGAGCATGGGGATGCGACGCAGCAGTTCGAGCACCGGAAAAGTGTAGTCCTTGAAGGTTTTCTCCCATCCCATGAATAAACCCAGCGGCACTCCCAGAGCAGTTGCCCAAAGGAAAGCCTGAATAACACGCCAGGTGCTTCTGCAAATGTGCTGGTAATACTCGGGCGTGTAAATCGACAGTCCGAACTTGGGGTTTCGAGAGAACCATTCTCTCGCAACTGCGACTGGGCCGGGCAACTCATTGAAATACGGGACTTTGAAAAACTCGCATAGAAGGTACCATCCGGCAAGGGTGGAGAGCAATCCGACTGCTGCCAGGTATGGAGTCGAGGTAGTGAGGGCATGTTTGGCCCCGCTTCGCAGCACCGCCTGTGAGACGGATGATATCTCTTCTTCAGCCATTGCTTTGACGTCAATAGTTTTTGTCTGCATTGCATTATCTCATGCACTTTTTATTGCTTCCCGGCCGGGAAGCTTTGTTACCCGTGCCGGGAGGGAAGGTTTATTTTGTGAATGGATTATCGTCCGGAGGCTGTCCCTTAATTTCGCCGATTGGCGGTTTTAAGCCGGCCTCGGCAAGAATTTTCCTGGCGATCCTGTCATCAATGGTGTTGTCGTAGGGCTTTTCCGTGGCAACGAGCTTTTGCTTGAACTGGAACGCCCACACCTCATTGATATTTTTCCTGATTTCGTCGTCAATGATGAAAGTGAATGACTGTTTGGGCGTCGTACCACCTACCTGAGGCGGAATCTGACCGTAGAGCGAATACCAGATAGCTCTCTTGGGCATGCCTACGGCGTACTTCCCAATCATTTCGACCGTTTTGTGCTGGTTCTTGGGGTCTGTCATGAATTGCAGAGCTTCGAGTTCGGCCCTGAGGTAACCTTCCGCCAGGTCAGGGTGTTTATCGATAAAATCCCCGCGCATTATCATCATACCGATATCCTGATTGCCGATGAGGTTGCCGGTTGCGATGATCTTCGCGATACCTTCGCCCGCGAGATTGCCGATCCGTGATGCGGTCGGTTCCCACACGGCGGAAGCATCGAGCTTCCTGGCCCGGAAATTGGTTTGGATGATTTCAATCGACTGATTGAGGTACTCGGCTGGCTTTACACCGAGCTTATCGAAGGCCATCCGCATGAACTGGTCAGCGCAGCTTCCTCTCGGGGAGGCAACGACCTTTCCGTCGATCCACTTAACGGCTTCTTCGGGGGTTTGGAAATCCGGTGCATCGGCTCTTGCCATCAGGAGGGCACAAGTCATTCCGTTGGAGACTCCATTGTTCGCAACTTCCCGAATGTCGGCCTGGTCTCGCTTGCTGCATGCGATGTTTGAGGGCATGACAGCCATGTATCCGACTTCAACCTTGCCCGCCAGCATGTTATTAGTGTGGATGGCTCCGTGAAGGGCTTCCTGAAAATCAACCTCGACCCCCGGAAGGTATTTTTTCACGAGTCCCAGCTCCTGGATGATTGCCACCTGGAAAGTCGAGATGTAATAAGGCTGCCACCCCACCGCGAACTTTTGCCCATCTGATGACGTGCAGGAAATGAACAGCGGAGTGATCAACGAAAGCAACAGGGCCAAAGTTCCAAAAAGCGTCGCTTTTTTCATCCCTGCACCCCTTTTCGTTGAATTTGAATTTCAGTAAGTGAACAGATGTTTCTGTTAAGTTAACGGCATTAGGCCCGCCCCCCTTGCAGAGGGCCTCTTTTGCCGTACACTGCAATCCGCATTCGCGTACAATAATTGTAGGTCTTCCGATAGGTGCATGGTCACGAGGCGGTATCGGAGAGCATTCGGGGCATGTCGCGCACATGAAGCACACCGCCGACAGGCTGCCCGGTCCCGCAAATTACCGCTGGTCGATGATTCATGGGTTCTACACCGGAGCAACGGAATGAAATGATGCACAAGCGGCAGAACCCATTCGGCCCTGCGGGGGAAAAGACCCTCCTGGCCCGCCTCCGCAGTACCCATTAACCAGCGCGACGTGTTTGACGGCGGCCTGGGACTCCACCTCCTCCAGGTTGCGGGCCAACTCCAGCCGTAGATCCTGAGGGAGGCGATATGGCCCCTGATCGAGGACCCGCATCCGGGTGGGGCAACTCCCAGCACCGCCAACTCCGGCGCCAAGATCTTGCAAGCCGGCACGCGCACGTCGAGGGGATAAGGCGCTCCGCTCTGTGCCGACCGATTCCCATGGCCCGTCGGGAGTCCTGCCAGTAGCCGCTACAAGGGCAACTGGCATGAATCCTTCGTTGTCGCCAGGGCGCCCACAAGGTCGAAGGCGGATTTCCTTCCAGCGGCCAGGGCCTTCGAAGCTTCTTCATAAAGCAGGTCGAGCGCCTGTGCCCTGATTTTCATAAACTGCGGCGTAGCCATCATTTTGAACGACCGCGGCCTCGGCAGGTCAACCTCTATCTCTACTTTTATTTTGCCGGGCTGGAAGGTCATGATAGCCAGCCGGTCGGCCAGGAATATCGCCTCATCGATCTCGTGGGTAATAAACAGGTTCGTGTGGCCTTCTTCTTCATAGAGCCGAACGTAGAACTCCTGCATCAGTTGTCGGGTCATGGCGTCCAGGCCCCGGAAGGGTTCGTCCATGAGCATGATTTTGGGATCGTTGATCAGCGCCCGGGCGAGCTCAGCCCGGCGTTGCATCCCTCCCGAAAGCTGTGAGGGGTACTTGTCGCGAAAATCGAAAAGACCGACCTTCTTGAGGATGATTTTCGCTTTTTCTTTGATCTCCGTTTCTGCCATCCCCTGCACCTGGCAACCGAAGGTCACGTTCGCATGAACGGTCATCCAAGGGAAAAGGGCGCTTTCTTGAAAAACAACCAAACGATCGCACCCCGGTTCCCGAACCGGCTCGCCATCCAGGTAAACAGCGCCGGTCGTAGGCTCTTCATAACCGGCAATCAGGTTGATGAGAACGGTCTTGCCGCACCCGGTCGGGCCCATGAGGACGGTTGTTTGCCCCTTTTGAACCAGGAAATCGAGGCCTTCCAGGGCAATCAGCCGCTCACCCTCCTTGTCGTAAATCTTACTTACGCCCTCAAAACGTACTTCGCCGAAATCCCCGGCGGTGTGCCTACCACCGCTACTGGCGCTGTGTGTCATCGGTGTGTCTCCTTTCAAAACTTCTTTGTCCACGGCATGGCTTTTTTACCCACCCAGCGCACCAATACGCTGCAGAGGGAACCTGCCAGACCGATGCTGACCATTCCCACAACGATAAAAGGTATGTTGTGATTGGTATATGCCTCCCAAGTGGTTCTCCCGAGGCCGCCTTTAGCGGCGATCATTTCAGCGGCGATAAGGACGTTCCATGCGACTCCCATGCCGACGGTCATGCCGGTTATGATAGACGGCAGGGAACCGGGCAGCAATATCCGCCAGAAGATGTCCTTGGGCTCGGCACCCAGTGAGAATGCAGCCCATTTCAGGTTGACCGATATATTGGATACACCCTGGATGACATTGATGACTTGGATGTAAAAGGCCCCGATGAAAACCAGGAAATAAATCGAGAGCTCCCGGGTAGGCCAGAACAGGATGGCCAGCGGTATCCACGCGATGGGCGGAATCGGCCGGAGAATCTCGAAGAGTGGGAAGGTGAACTGTTTGAAGGTCTTGCTGATCCCCATAGCCAGGCCTAAAGGAATGCCTACGATCTGGGCTGCAATAAAACCGATGAAGATGCGCATGAGGCTCTTGCCCCAGTGGATCCAATAATCACTCGTAAGGGCAGCCGTGCCAGCATCGTAGGCCACATCACGCGGGTAAGGCAGGTTCTTCAGATATGGAACCTTGTAGTAAACGACCAGTTGCCACAGGGCAGCAAACACCAGGATGGAAACAACGCCCCGCAGGCTCCTGAAGTTGAAAACCTTCTTCAATAGTATTTTCAATCTGGCAGGCGTTGATTTCGTCGGCCGCTGTACGACATTCCTAGATTCAGACACGGTTACAGACACGGTTAAGACCTCCCATTGCCGTTATTGCTCCTCATGCCATTTCTCTTTCGCCAGCCTCGAACGCCTTTTTGGCCTCCTCGTGGACCGCGTCCAGCACTTCCCTTTTGAGATCGATGTATCGTTTCGAGTTCATGATGCTGTGTTCTCTGGGCCAAGGCAAATCTACCGTCACGATTTTTTTGATCTGTGCCGGTCTGGTGGTCATGATGACCACCTTGTTTCCCAGGAATATGGCCTCGTCCAGATCGTGGGTGATGAAAAACATGGTGCGGGGAGAGGCACAGAAGAGCTGCATCAGGAACTCATGCATCACGGTTTTTGCAACGGCGTCGAGTCCCCTGAAAGGCTCGTCCAGCATGACAACCCTGGGTTCGTTTATCAGCGCCCCCAGGATCTCTACCCGTCGCTGCACGCCGGAGGAGAGCTCTTCCGGGTATTTGTCCTCCAATCCTGTGAGGCACACCATGTCCAGCATTTCGCGCGCCCTTGCAACCGCTTCTTTCTTGCTCATCCTGCCTTGCACGATGGGGCCGTAAGTGATGTTCTGGAGAACCGTTTTCCATGGGAAAAGGGCGCCGTTCTGAAAGACCACCATTCGGTCGACATTGGGTTTGATCTGGTGCCGGGTGGAGGAAATCAGCTCGCCATCCAGGTAGATTTCACCTGCCGTAATGTTATCGAAGCCGGCGATGGCGTTAAGCAATGTGGTTTTACCGCAGCCTGACGGACCAACTATGACGGCGAATTCGCCGGCGGCTATGTCGAAGGTGCAGTCGCGCATAGCCTCTACATGCACTCCTTCGGGGTCGTATATCTTGCTTACATGCCTTATGCTGATTGCGCCCGGCGTCTGCTGTCCGTCAGCCATTTATATACCCCTCCTTCTGGATTCCCATGCCATCAACCTGCGGCCGACCGCTCTAATGGCGGCGCTGCTGATATAGCCCAGGATGCCCAGAGTCAACATGTAGTAAACCACCTGGTCGTTCTGGAACAGAGAATAGCCCTCATAAATGGCATAACCGAGGCCCCTCTGGCCGGCGATGATCTCGCCAGCGACCAGAGACAGCCAGGCGATGCCCATGGCGATCTGCAGCCCGGTGAATATGAAGGGCAGTGCGCCGGGCACGACCACGTTTGTGAAGATATGTATAGGCTTCGATCCGAGGCACCGCGCCCTGAGGAAGTAGTTCTTGTCGATGGAGAACACACCCAGAAGCGTATTTAAGACCGTGGCGAAAAACGCCGCTATAAACGTCACAAATACCACCGACACCTCGACCCCGGGGAGTATGAGTACGGCCAGCGGGATCCAGCTCAGAGGCGGCATGGGCCGAAAGATCTCCACCAGCGGGAAGGTAAAATCATAGAAAATACGATTCCAGCCCATCATGAGGCCGAGGGAGACGCCCAACACCGTGGCCAGAGAAAAGGCGATCATGACCCGGCCAACGCTATAGGCTATGTCCAGATAATAGTCTGCCGTGAAGATGGATCGTCCGGAAACTGGTGTGAAGCTGAACCATTCCTTGACGACCGAAACAGGGTTGGGCAGCAAACTAAAACGCGGCAGGTGCAGAACTGCAGTCGACACCTCCCAGAAAATCAGAAACAGCGCTATCCCAGTCAGGGCTTTAAGTAACTGGGAGAAAGAAGAAACTGACTTCATCGTACCGGGCATCTGAACGCCTCCTCGGTATCATTCAAAAAACGGCTGATATTCGCATAGGCGCCATGCCCATGCGAATACCAGGCTGTGACAATAGTGCAATGGCCGTGCAACACCGGGGCAGCCATGGAACCTCTATCCTTTGAATTCGGTCAGGGGCAAGCCCTTGATTGCTCCCAGAGGTGCTTTAAGATTCATTTCCATCAACGCCGCGTCTATCAGTTCGCCGTACAGGGCACCCGGCAAGGGCTTGTCCACGGGAATGGAACCAATCCCATGAAGGAATTGGAATGCTTCGTCCATGTAGGCCCTGACCTTGTCGTCGAAAGCCTCCTGCAAAATGACGTTGTCTTCCTGGGAGCCTGTGTTTGGCGGGTATTGCCCGTACAACGCCGCCCAAAGTTCCTTGACGGTGAAGCCCGGTAGTTCCTTAGCCACCATCTCCGCGACTTTGTTCGGGTTTTTCAGCATGAAGAGATTGGCCTCTATGTCGGCCTTGAGCCAGGCTTTCGCACCTTCGGGGTTCTTGTCGATGAAGTCCTTGCGCATGACGATCACGCTGCCATCATTCATGCCCCAGGTGGAGCCGGTGAACATCAGTTTGCCGATTCCTTCGTTCATGATCTGGGCTGCGTGCGGCTGAAAGACAACGCCGACGTCCACCTTCTTGGCCTGCAGGGTGGTCTTGATGATCGTGGGGTCGAGAAGTTGCACCGATGCAGGTTTGACGCCGGTTTTTTTGAGGAAGGTCGAAAAGAACCGATCTGCGCAGCCGCCCTTTTGCGCTACTGCAACCTTTTTCCCGTCGAGCCACTGGACGGCTTCCGCCACGCTCTTGAAGTCAGGGGCGTCGATCCTGGAAAAAGCTTCGGAGCACATCTGACCCGTATCCGAGTACATGTTGATAGCGACCATCCGCAGGTCCGCGATATCGCGTTTCGTGCTCGAGACTATGCCCGGGGTATCCCCCATGTAACCGATCTGAGTCTTGCCGGCCATCATGTTGGCGGCCATGGGAGGGCCAGCCGTCTGGATGTCCCAATCGACCTTGCTGCCTGCCGGGAGGTGCTTCTTCCAGAGTTCGAGATGCTTGACGACCACCCCTGACCATGCGCCCACCCAGGTGGGGAAAAAGCCGACCGTAACGTCCACCGGCTTGCCTGCCGGGGCCTGTGCCAGGGCCTCGTTGAACGGAAGAGCCGTTGAAGACAGGAACCCTCCGATACTCGACAGGGTCAGGCCCATCATTGTGGCCCCCTTGATGAATGTCCGGCGGTCCATTCTGCCCGATTCAAAATCAGTTATCATTTTTCCCAATTCATCCTTATGTTCCATCGCCTTGCCTCCTCACATATAAGCCGAAAAAAAGCAAAAGAGCACAACGAGACCAGCAGTTTCATATGGAGCGCGGGTATACGGTGCGCCAAGATGTCTTCACCCTACCAATTTCACCTTCTTGTCCATAGTCCTGCCGAAGTAACCGACGCCCCTTCTCCATGGAGCGGCGAGAGGATCGTTCCACCAGGGCGGATTCGGCTTCCACCATCGTTTGGGAAAAATATCAATGGCATAGGCATTAGCCGGGACTTCATGGGCTATGGCATACATTTTCTCGAAAATATCACCGCGGCCGTAAATCTTATTGAGCTTCTCCATCCATTCTTTCCAAGGATCGGGATTGTGCAACGGTGAGATCAGCTTCTCAAGTTTTAACATTTCTTCCCTGGACCACTGAATGTTGCGAATATCCGCTCTCCAGTGTTCCGTCGATGGAGGTGGTGGGTTGCATTCGCCGGATCCGGCCTTCATCCATATGGATGCTTCTTCTTTGCCAAGAGTGGCCACCTGGGCGAGATAGGCCGATTCCATAAGAGCATCTCTCAGCTCAGAGGGCATCTTTTCGAAACTGTTCACATTCATACCGGTCACCCAGTTTCCCGAGCAGTACTTGAGATAGAGATACTGGCCGGTAAATTCCGTAAAGTGAATCGCTGAAAATGGTATCTCCCAGGCTTCAGCACCGTCGATCGCTCCCCGCCGCATGGCATCGAGAACCTCCTCGTAGGAGGTTGCAACCGGGTTTACACCCATCAGTTGCATGCTCTTCAAGCCGAAAAGGGTACCGGTGGTCCGGAGCTTTGCGCCAGTAGCCCTTAACTTTTCCAGGGTATCAATTGCGGGCGTTCCCTCTCCGTACTTCATCTTACTCATGAAAAAACCGCGAAGCCCGTAATCACCAAAGAGCATTTCGATGCCATACTGTCTTCTCATGGGTTCGCGCCAAAGTTCTTCACTCCTGTAGTCCACCGCAAAGGAGTAGAGAGATGCGCGTGAAGGCCAAAGTGCACCGAAATCGAGGATGTTGAGGTAGGGGCATGTGGTAGATGCGTTGTTGGTGGAGGTTACGTAGAGGTCTACTATTCCTTGAATACATTTTTCCGCGCAAGTCATCTCACCGCACACCGAGTTTGCGGCCATCGCTTCAACCTGGATGGCATAGTCGGTACGCTCTTCGATATCATAGATAAAATCGTAGGTGCCTACCTTCGCGACCCAGGTCGATTCGATGTCATGGCCGGCCAATCCGTATTTGAGTCTTACCTTCGGGGTCACCTTGGAACGGTCTTTTGCGGTCTCATCCGCTTTCTGGGCCAACCGCACGGCGTCGTATGCAAGGCCGGCCCTCGCGAGTCCTCCATAAGCCAGCATGGTCGAAGTCAGCCCAAATGTTGCCGCAATCCTGGAAAAATCTCGCCTGGAAACTCCCTTTTGAGATTTGGGTTCTTGCTCTTTTTTCATCGGAGCTTCCTTCTGGCAATGACCTTCCGGTAAATGACCGTTTGAGAAGAAGGCAACCGGATCTCAGTGCCCTCCGACGGGTTCGGTTTACGAAAGTTCCGCCCTTAGCCTTTTGGCAACCGGCACAGCTGCAGCAGCATCGTATGCATAACCGTCAGCTCCGATCATGTCCGCGAAATCCTGCGAAACGGGTGCACCGCCTATGATGACCTTGAGGGAGTTTCTAAGGCCCTCTTGCTCGAGTTTCTTGATAATAACCGGCATTTCATCCATGGTGTTCGTAAGAAGAGCGGACAAACCAAGCAGATGCGGCTTATCGGCCTTAACTGCCTCGATGATCCTGGCAGTTTCGACGTCCGGTCCCATGAAATTCACGTGGAATCCGGCGCTTCCGAGCATTGTGGCCACCAGTTCGAGTCCGATGTCGTGGACATCGCCTTCAACAGTTGCAAGGACGACATTCCCGCCTGCTCCAGCCTCGCCTGACGCGAGATGGGGTTTGAGGATAGCCATGGAGGCTTTCATCGCCTCTGCAGCCATAAGCATTTCCGGGATGAACTTTTCTCCGGCTTCATAACCGGCTCCGCAGTCATGGAGGCCTTTTACAAGCCCCTCGTCGACTATGTCCTGAGCGTTCAGGCCGGCGGCAAGAGCTTCGTTCACCAGGCTGACAGTCAGTTGCTCATCCCCGTCAAAAACGGCTTTTTGAATTTGTTCTAACTGGCTCACGTAATTCCTCCTGGTTTACTTGTACTGCCCGAATTTGCGTGCCGCAAAGACCGTAGCATCACGATTGATGAATGGAATAGACTTGGGTTCGTGACAGTTGGGTCCGAGCATGCAGCGGATGTCAGCCCCCTCTACAGTCTCAATGATGATTCGGGATTCTTCAATGAGCTCATCGGGAGTACCGAATTTAAGTGTTGTAGCATAGGGAACGGGTTTCCTGTTAGCCGTGGAGGTTTTGGTTGCGGCGCCGTAATTGCCGTTGAGGAAGTGCAGGTGAGGATTGGCTCCGCTATGCCTGACCTCGACAGCCTTTTGGGCGCAAAGATCGATGTTCATGGGGCCGAGAAAGTATCCATCGGCCTGGTTGGAGTAGACGAGATCGAGGCGGTCATGCCAGTTGCCGCATGGATGGAACGAGATCTTCATGCCGGTTTCGCGCCGGATAGCTTCGACGTATTTCCTCTCGTAAGGCTGCGTGAGTTTTTCATAATGCGCCCTCGAGATGCAGTCGGCCGAGGAAACGGGGTCGTTGATCCATATCGCGTCCGCACCGGCTTCGTGGGCAGCGATTGCCATTTTGAGCCAGCCGTCAAATGCACGCTCCATGAGTTCTACCGCCCAATCCGGATCCCTGGCCACGATCAGAAACCATTCCTTGAAGCCGGTAAGACAGGCGGCTGTACGAGACGGACAGCTTCCCCATGTCACAATTGGCACCTGCTGCGTCCCCTTGCCGCGTTTGATTAATTCCTCTTTGAGGCGGCGAATGCAATAGAGCACCTTGGGCATGTTCCCGTCTTCGGTGGGATCAAGCTTCCATTTGGCCTTCTTCATATCCTCTTTGGTTTTGATGAAAGGCTCTGCGATCTGGGGAACGTCGTCCTCGGGGTACTTGAGGGTTGCACCGATGGCTTCTTCAACAGGACCCATCATAATATAGTCGGCCACGGAGTCATACTGAAATCGCTCCTGAGCCATTATTTGGGCCTTTACAAACAGATCGGGATCATCCCACGCCTCCTTGAATGTGACCCCGATATACTCCAATGCAGCCCAACGCGGATGAACCTCGACGGGAACGCGGTCCGTTTTTTCGCCACTATAGCATGCAAACATTCTCTCCATCGGGGTTACTTCCTTGGCGTGATCATAAATGTAAATAGACATCTTTTTCTCCTCCTGAAAATCGGTTCAATTCAAAATACTCAACACCCGCTCGGCTGCCGACTCTTCCGGGCCGCCGCATGAAGCAAGGGGGTGAATCTATTTTGAGAAAAGAGTCTTTCCGCCTCAACTGTAAAATCGCATAAGCAACATGTAATGAATGTCGGCATGAGTCTGATTTTTTTATAGGATGATCCCTCAGAATTGAGTAGGGTTTTGTCCTACAAAGTATTTTTGCAAAAACATATTTCCTCTGGGAAAGTTAACAGACTGGATATGGTAAGTTGTGATTTGCTGTTCATCCGTGAGAACTATTGATCGGGATATCGAAACGGTCAGCCTGTAGGGTGCCGGACAAGATGGCGCAGAACACGCCGAGTTCTGTTTTTGTTTTTCCTGTCCATGTAACACAGGTACCGATAATTCTTGAATGGACTGCATGTTGTGGTTATGATAATGACACCGGTACCGAAGCGGGTTGAGGCCAACGGATTAAGGCTGAAGCTATTCGTCTGTTTTGAAGATGGGTTTTACAGATATTGCTGCAAGACTTCACAGATCTTAACACTTGGAAGGAGAGGCAAATGGTTGTCTGCCGTGGTGGTGAGCAAGCTTTCTGCAGTTTCGTGTCCGATGGAAGACACGAGATTGCCTGTGATATTCCCCCTGAAAAGGGAGGAAAGGATGCCGGGTTTTTGCCGATTGACCTCCTTGAAGCCGGTTTGGCGGCCTGTATCAATATCACCCTGAGAGCATACGCCGAGAGCCGTAAAATGAAATTATCCGATGTCGTAGTGAGGGTGTCGATGGATAAGGAAGATCCAGAACAGGTTTTTGTGAAGGAACAAATTGAACTCATCGGGGATCTGACGGAAAAGGAGAGGAAAACGCTTCTCCATGTCGCAAGCCAATGCCTGGTTACGAAGACCCTTTTGAAGAAATTCACCTTTGACATCGAGGAAGCCCTCCCCGCGAGCACAATGAAAGCTTAGGACCGGGGCTGCCTTTGCCGGTCTGCTGCCGGTTCCGGCAAGAGGTGGGCAACTGAAGCGATTCAGGAGTAGTTGTAAGTCAGGGTCCCGACCTGACAAAAAGGTGGGGTGCCGGAAAACACCGATATCCTTAATCTTTTATTGCCGCGGGCATGGCCTGTGTCCGAATTCAGCAGACAGCGCATCCGGAAGGTCACGTCGGCGACGCCGTTTTTATGCTCGGAAAGCTGTTTCAAGCCGAGTGGCCTACTCGGTCGCCTGATTCCAATAATTGCCCCTGCTCCTCGCTTTGGGGAGTTTTTTTTTGCAATCCTCACCGCGTGAATGTTATAAATATCAACAATATCGAAGCAGGCGCACAGCGCAAAAAATGGATCGGAAAAAGTATGATCGTTTTCAAGAAGATCCCCTTTCAACTTGGCTCGGAGATATTGCTCCGCTCGTCATTCAACCCCTCGCACAAGGCGAAAAGCAGAATAATCGGGGTGCTCGAAAAAGAGTTTATAATGATCGAGAACCCTGTGTTTGCGATAAGCGACAATATCACCGCAATTGTTGAAGATGATTTCCTGGTGGCCTATTTATATGACGGATACTTGTTTACGTTCAAAAGCCGTTTCAACAAGAAACTTATAAGAAATATCATCTGTATCGATTATCCTGGAGATTTCGAAGTAGAGCAATTGAGAACTGAGCCCAGAGTAAAGGTAAATCTGGCGGCGGCATTGCGCATAAGTGACCTGAGCCAATCAGGGCTTGTCAAAGACATCAGCGAGACCGGCTGTTCGATTGAATTGCCAAAGATCATTTCATTATTTAAAGGTCTTGGCATTATCGCGACGTTCACGCTTCCCAATGATCAATTAATAAAAGATCTGCAATGCACAATAACAACCGTGAAATATAACCAGATCCACAGGAAGACAGAGATTGGCGCCAGATTTTTAAGGCCGGCTGAAGAGATTTCCAAAATACAGGAACTCGTTCACTTCTGCATGCGCTTTAGAGTATAGCCGGTGTGCATGCGGCGGCAAGCGACGAAGCAACTGGAGCATTTCCGCCTCACAAGAGCGCCCTTTCCGGACGCAAACCGTTTTGAAATCCAAGTACTCAATCGCGGGGGACCTTCAGCTTTTTTTAGCGCAAGTCTCCAGAAAGAGGAGCCATGAAAGCGATAGAAGATCTCAAGGCTGAGCATGAGGGAATTCTTCTGATGCTTGATGTACTCGATAGAATGTCGGAGAGGATCGCAGCGGGCAAAAACGTTCCAACCGATCATCTGAAGCAGGTTTTGGATTTTTTGCAGGTTTTTGCCGACAAGTGTCATCACGGAAAAGAGGAGCGGCTCCTTTTTGCGGCAATGGAGGAGGCTGGGGTTCCAAAAGAGGGCGGACCGCTCGCAGTCATGCTCTCAGAGCACGCCAGAGGCCGGCAATTCATAGCAGAAATGAAGAATCTTCTGAACTCTTGCGACAAAGGAGAATCGGGTTTTCTGTTGGTGCTCACAACCCCGGCGCTCCAGTATGTGAACCTGCTCAGGAGCCACATATGGAAAGAAAACAATGTCCTGTTCCCGATGGCCGAAAAAGCGGTTCCCGCCGATAAGCTGAAATTGATCGGAGAGCAATTCGACCGCTTTGAAAAGGAAGAGATCGGGCAGGGGACCCATGAAGCTTTTCACGAGATGATCGACAAGTTTTCGAAGATCTACCTTTAGTTCAACGTGGAAAAATCAATTAGTTGGAAAAAAGCCTGGATTCCGGCTTGCCAGACTGCGTAGCAAATGTAATGTGTTTTGTTTGCAAGCTTTTTCTGCTCACTGTTCACTCATCGCGGAGCGATGCTTGGCATTGTAAGGCTTTTCTTCCACCAGAGAACCCTTTTTCATCACCGTGCTAAATCCTGTTAATCCTGTCCAGGTAGTTCTATCTCCGCATCTTTGGTAGGGTGAGCGCTTTCGCGAAATTTACATTGTAGTGGAATTTTGGCCTGAAATCTGATAAATATATAGAGGAGCTTATCAATTATCGGTTTGAGCCTCCAAGACTCGCTCTTGTTCCGTGTCCATCCTGAAACACCTGATGAGATAGTGTTTCCGAATAGGAAAAGGACTCTAGTAGGACAAAAATCCGGTTGGGAAGTATCCAGGGCGAGAGGCAAAGGAGTGAACAAGTGTTTCTGAAAAGAATTCTTTCGGTTTTGTTGCTTCTGGTATGGGGCGCCGTTTTTAACTCTATTTGCACGGCTGGCCCGCTGATGGTTGAGAAAAACTTGTTCGCAACGGACCGCAAGCCGCCTTCACCGGAGTCTGCTGACACATCTTCCAAAACGGCCAAACCTGGAATGGCGATCGGAAACTTTCAACTCGATGGAGTAATAATCCAGAGCAATGCCAAAAGGGCGGTGTTGCGAATGAAGAACCCTCCGGCCGGGGCGGCGGCCAAGAAAGGGCAGTCCGCGTCTCCTTTCGTCACTGTTCGGGAGGGTCAGGTGGTCAGCGATTACCGTGTGTCGAAAATCGAATCCAAAAGTATCTCGCTCGAAAAGGATGGTCAAACGTTTACAATCGGTCTTTTTGCTGAGAATAAAGTGCTTACTCCACCATCGCCCCCACCTCCTGCTACTGCTCCTGTTCAACCCCAGCAGGCTGCGCCCGGAGTTGCGCCACAGGAGGCAGCGGCCAATCAGCCTCCAGGTGTTCAAAACCCCCATCCCAACCCCAACGTTGCAGGCCACCCGGCTTCCCGAAGACAGATTCCGCCGAATGTGTCTGAGGCCAATCCCGAACCGGTAATAAACCAGGACCCGAATCAGGCTGCCGAGACCATTGAAGAAGAGCAATGAACGGAAGTCCGGCGTCAGAGGGCGGAAGCCGGAATCTTCACTACAGCGTGGCGCTCTTATATTCGTCATCAGTCCTCTGTTAACACCCCGGCCGCTTTGAAGACGTTGCTGACGATCTCCCTGGCCTCTTCCTGAATCTGGAGAAGATGCTCCCTGTTTTTGAAGCTTTCGGTGTAGATTTTGTAAATATCTTCGGTACTGGAGGGACGTGAGGCAAACCAGCCGTTTTGTGCTTTGACCTTGATTCCGCCGCTTGGCGCCCCGTTTGCGGGTGTGTGGCTTAACTTTGCCTCAATTTTCTCACCTGCAAGTGTGTCACATTTGATCATTTCAGGACTGAGTTTCTTTAGTATTGTTTTTATAAGGATAATTATGATTCTTGTTAAATTCTCCTCCACGCCTGTTTGTCTCCAATAAAACAGGTTACCACCCGCTTTTCCCTTGAAAAAGAGTTCCGGATATGTTGTCATTACCGCTTAATCAATCGTTCCTTCCGAATCGCTTGGCGCTTCATTTTCTTCCGATGTTGTTCTTCCAATCGTGGGTTTGTTTTGGTGTTGTTTCAAAATCGGAACGATTTCTGGTAATTTTTGACTGTGCGGCACTAGTGCGAAAGCAGAAAAGAAGATCTCTGCGTTTTTTTTATCTTTTCTGTGGAACACGAATATGATAGTTAATTCCTGGATTTGAGCTAACTTGGTGAAAGTGTGTGCAAATCTGATTAGTACCCGATTTATTCACATCATGGGGGCGCAGCGCATGAACGACTTTTATGAATTCCTCACCGGGCCTGCTCTCTGGGCCGCTTTTACGATATTTGTCTTCGGCCTCATTGTGAGGGTGGTCTATCTTTATGGATTGAGCAAGGAACGCGACAGGGTTTTCTACAACCACGTGGATCTGAAATGGGGCTTTCGTTCAATCTTCCACTGGTTGATCCCGTTTGGAAGCGTAAGCTTGCGGGAACAACCGCTTTTCGCAATAGCCTTTTTCGTGTTCCATCTCTGTCTGCTGGGAGTTCCTATCTTTTTGCTTGCGCACAATACACTTTGGCAGGAAGCATTCGGCGTCAGCCTCCCTTCGCTGCCGGATTCCATCGCCGACGTCCTCACAGTGCTCTTTATGTTGGCGGCTTTAGTTCTGTTGGCCAGAAGAATAGTTCGCGCGGAAGTGCGGTTCCTGTCCTCAGCCTGGGATTATTTTCTACTCATTTTGACGAGTGCGCCTTTCGTTACCGGCTTTCTTGCATATCACCAGATCGGCCCATATAAATTGACTCTTATTCTGCATGTTCTTTTTGCGGAAATACTGCTGGTCGTCATTCCATTCAGCAAGCTTGGCCATATTGCCCTTTACTTTTTCTCGCGCGCTTCTTTCGGATTCGAAATGGGAAGGCGAGGGGCGCGGACTTGGTAGCCGCCCGTTGAAGACTAGTCTGAATGAGGTTTGGATTTATTCGAGAGGAGAACCGGAGAAATGAACGACGTGCTTCAAAAGCCGATCAATACGAAAGTGATAAAAGAGCTTTTGGACATAAACGATAGCGCAAGGTTCAGGACCTGGCTGAGTATATGTGCGAGCTGCGGCCTTTGCGCCGAGAGCTGCTTGTTCTACCTTGCAAAGAATAAGGACCCCAAGCTGAGTCCGGCATATAAGGTCAGGGCAACGCTACGCGAACTCTACCGCAGAAAAGGCGAGGTTGACCGCGAGTTCCTGGAGAAATGCTACAACATCATCTGGGGCGAATGCACGACATGCAGGCGATGTTCGCTCTTTTGTCCGTTCGGTATTGATATATCCGTAATGATCGCCACAATGCGTGGGATTTGCAACTCGCAGGGGATCGTTCCGGAAGGCCTGCGCAAGGCATCGGATAACTACCGCGCTTCCGGAAATCAGATGGGCATGAGTACGGAGGACTTCATCGACACCTGCTC
>Ga0187862_10002328_pt1 | contig 19371 bp, 21 predicted proteins | sample June2016WEW_10_1_FD_133003 | JGI IMG/M metagenome (GOLD analysis project Ga0187862, IMG submission 133003) | Peatland microbial communities from SPRUCE experiment site at the Marcell Experimental Forest, Minnesota, USA - June2016WEW_10_150 | ecosystem: Environmental > Terrestrial > Soil >...
CATTTATCTGGACCTGGCAATTCAATATCTCGAAAAAGGTTCCTGCACGTACAAGGGGCTGGTTGAAGCGATAATGAACAGGTTCCCCACCTTGAACAAGGAGACTGTCTCAACCTTTGTTTCTGACGTGCAAAATCCAAAATACTCGCCAATCAAGGACAGGAAGGTGGTCAAGCAGGCTGATGGAACCTTGATCTTTGAGGACAAGATAAAACCAGCGCTCACAGTGATTGAAAATCCAAACTTCACCGGGGCTGAGAAGAATGAAACGGAACCAGTCACCGAGAAACAGGTATCCGGAGGTGATGTATGACCAAAGCGGCAGCGCACGTTCGCGTATCGACAAGCAGTCAAATCGATGGGGAATCGTTGAGTACACAGCGCACCCAAATCCAGGATTACTGCACATCGAGAGGCTGGGAACTGGTCAAAGTCTATGAGGACGCAGGCATATCCGGCACGAAGGACAACAGGCCAGCGCTACAGGCTCTGCTTTTGGCAGCTAAAGCAGGAGAAATCGATGCCGTCGTTGTTCGGGACCTATCGCGCTTCGGTCGTTCAGCACGGGACCTCTTAAACAACATCCAAACCTTGAAAGATTGCTCGGTCACGTTCATCAGCATCAAGGAAGGTATTGACGGAAGCGGTCCCTACGGTCAGTTCATGCTCACCATTCTCGCCGCCATAGCCGAACTCGAAATGGAAATGATTACCTCCAGAATGAAGGAAAACCGGCTTGCTCGCTGGCGAGATAGGCGGATTTTCTGTGGGAAGCCACCTTACGGGTATAGCTGGAACGTCAAGGAAAAGCGGATTGAGATCGTGGCGGACCAGGGCGAAGTTTATTCCCGCATCGTGAAAGAATACCTGGACTTGGGCAGATCGTTGAACGACATCAGCATTGACCTCAATACCGAAGGAGTCCCGACCCGCAACAATGGTTCATCTAAATGGTCTAGTGGCACGCTCTCCAAAATTTTAAAGTGCGCTGATTACTTGGGCGAAATCACAGTGAATAGATTTATCACCGATGTGAAAGGCAGGATCATAGCAAATCGGCCAGAAAGCGAGCACATTGTCTTTGAAGCTCCGCCACTGATCACAAAAGCCCGGTGGGACCGATTACAAGAGCGCCTGCATAGCTCCAATGCCCGTAGCGGTAGGCCATCGAAAGCAGCAGAAGAGTTCCTACTTCATGATTTATGTCGATGTGGAATATGCGGGGCAAAGATGAGGTCTGATTACGGAACTCGCCGCGTGGACGGCACTCGATCTCGTCATTACGCCTGCTACTGGCACAAGGCAAGTCCGAAGGTCAGTGAAATCAAGGGCCATGAGAAATGCCCATTACCGCTTATACCGGCAGAACTTTTGGAATGGCAGGTTTTCTATGTTGAACTTCTGAGGCAGCTTGGGATTGAACCTGAGCACTATAAACCTCTGCTCGATACGCAACATAAGTGGGACAGCAAAATCGAGAGCCTAGAGAAGACACTCAGCAATGTAAAAGCCAGCCTGAGAAGGAAAGAGATCGCCTTGCGGAACCTAGATAGTCTACTTGAGCGCGATGATTTTGATTCTGCCTCATACTTCCAAAGGCGAAACAGTATCCTTCAGGAAATAAACTCTCTTGATAATAAATTGACAGTCACTCAGAAGGAGCTTGGAGAACACAGGAACCGGAAAAAGCGAAGAAGCCGAGTTCACCAAGCTGATGTCTGGAGCCGATCCTTTCAAGACCCTGACCTACAAAATCATCAACTTACCATTCGCTGAGAAATGCCGGCTCCTACGGGGCATCCTCGATGGGCCGATTGTGGTCGGTCATTCCACACTCAATCCACACGTTGACCTCGATCCTGAAGATGAAATGATGAAGATATTGGAGGGGATCGAAATGACCATTCGACGTAACCATCCGTTATTATTAGCACTCATCCCTTAATAGATCATCCCAAAACCGTTGTGATGATTGAGACCATCGGGGACGGGTCAGGGGCTAAATCCACACTGGGAAAATCGGAGTTCTCTTTCTGTCTGATATTCCCGATTAGAGTGACAAGACCTGTTGAAGTGCTTTGCAGATGGAATCCAGAGACTCTTGGTCTATGAGCTCAATCCAGTCGGTAAGACGAGTCTTGTCCACTGCCCGCAATTGGTCACAAACAGCAAGGGCATTCTTCCCCATGCAGGAAACCTTCACGGTGATTGGAGGGTGTGGTGGGTTGCCGGAAGAAGACAACGTGACAACCAGAACAGTTCTTCGAGCTTGATTGATAGGGGTGGCGGCCACTAAAACACAGGGCCGTATCTTCTTGATTTCAGAACCTTGCGTTGGTTCCAGATTGACCCACCAGATGCTGCCCCTCTGAAACTTGTTGGCTTCCATCATTCAATACCATCGCCCAATGTTACATCCCAATCCTTCATCTCGGCACTAAGTTCTTCATCCTGCTCAACCGCCAGAGCCGCTTGGTAAAGCTCCTGCTCTCTTTTCTTCACTTCGTCTTCCAACAGCTCGGCAATCAACTTACTCCGTTGCCTTGGCGGAATTGTGGCCATCATGCGAGAATACAAGGAATCGGGTATTGAAATCAGTACCTTCATCGAAATGCCTCCAAACCAGATATTGGATATAATATATCTAATATCCAGATTGGATGCAAGACAAAGCAAACTACAGTGATCACTCGAAAAGTATCCCGAGTGACCTTCCCCGATGAGGGCAGAGAGGGTTCCTCCACGATTGAGATCATAGTCGCGACTACCTCCAAGACATCCTGGAAGCCATTGACGAGTCGACCGAATTCACAAACGATATTTCATTCGAAATGTTCGTTCGGGACCGAAGGACGGTCAATGCGGTGGTGCGCAGTCTGGAAGTGATGGGTGAGGCCGCCACGCGCATCCCGGACCATCTACGCTCTTGAGCGCCCGGCGTCCCGTGGAAGTATATGGCTGGAATGTGCAACAAACTGATCCGTGAGTATTTTGGTGTGGACCTGAGCATCGTCTGGACGGTCATCAAGACCGAGTTACCGCCCCTACGTTCGGTAATCGAACGTCTGCTGACGGAGCTTGATGCTGAGTGATAATCTCCTGGTAGAAAGAGTCGCTCGAATGCCCGGCACCGCGAGGGTTACTCGATGATCGAGATGATACTGGGCTTTTTTCTTTCATTGATGTATGTTACATAGTGCGTTACAATGTGTCACACAAAAGGAAAAGAGAAGGATGATTGGTTCTTTCAAAGACCGTACAACCAAGCGAATTTTTGATGGAGAAAAGGTGGGGCGCTTGGACCAATCAACTTATAACCGAGCAAGAAGGAAATTACAACAGCTTGAGGCCGCTACAAGGATAGAGGACCTTTATTTCCCGCCATCGAATAAACTGCACGCGCTTCAGGGATACAGTCCAACGCGATATTCGATTTGGATAAACGAACAGTGGCGTATCTCTTTTGAATGGTCGGGAGATAGAGCTGAGGATGTTCTTTTTGAGGACTATCATCGATAAAGGAGATTTAGGATGCTCCCGAAGCACAGACCGATACATCCAGGTGAATTTATCAGGGAAGACATCTTAATAGAGTTTCGCCTGACCCAACAGATGCTGGCAGACAGGCTTAAAGTCCATCGTAGAACCATAAATGAGATCGTCAAAGGGAAGCGCGGCATAAGCGCCGACATGGCCTTGCGGCTTGGCAAGTTCACAAACACAAACCCACAGATGTGGTTGAATCTCCAGAACGCTCTCGACCTGTGGGATTCCTATCACCAAGCTGACCAAGCGCGATGTATAGATTGCATAGCATCTATATGCTAAAATCGCCGGCGTGGGTTGGCACCATGCTCGGATGGCCCTCCTGAGGGTTCCTCCACGATTGAGACCATCGGGCCCCCTTCCGGCATGAATTCCACACCGGAAAAGGCGGCTGATTGCACCCCAAAGAAATAGCATGAAGAATGGTCGGCTGAGGAATATTGGACGTTCAGCTTCTTCTCAGCCCATACCAAACCCTGGAATTGTTATGAAAGCCTGAGAGAACACGTTCTCGCCGGCTTCGTTTTGGTGTTTGATGGCTTGCGCGGAAATGCCGGGCTGGTTACACGGAGTCGACTCGCCGCTCGGCAAAATCATCGATCAGAGGTTTGACTGCCTCTATTGGCAGTGTTCAGGGTCGAGAGCGAGAATAAGCGCCATAGCCCTTTTCATCTCATCCATCTGCGCTTCGGAAGCTGACCCGATCCTCTCTAAAAACCTGTCGTGGCTGATGGCTCTTAGTTGGAAGCAATCTACCGAAAACTTTTTTGCAAGTCCATTGGGTTGGGTTGGATTCAGGGATACGAAGAACGGGTGTTTTTCCCACTGAGCTTTCCAGCCTGTCACCGGAACGACAATGGCGAGACGCAGATGTTTAACGTGGCCGGCGTTGAGGACTATGACCGGTCGTTTTTTTCTGACCTCATCTCCTATGCTGGGATCGAGATTTACCCAATAGATATCACCGTTCCTCAAAATCCTCTCCTTCGATTGACTCGAACAAGTTTTCTACCGGAGCTTCGGCAAACATCTCCATGGCGGAAGCCATCTTCTTTTCGCGAATCTTCCGGCGGTCCTCACGAATCTTAGCTTTTATCGCATCCCGCACATATTCACTCAGGCTCTTGTACTTCAATTCCTTGTGGGCCTTCTTAATAAAATCGTAGCTTTCCTTTTCGATCTGAACCTTGGTCTGCACCAGCATGATTTCACCTCCAATACGGTCTTGAATATTTATACTACTGATTGGGTCGACAATTCAACCCCATTTTTCAGGGCAATATTTTGGGGACGGGACTAGTTGCAGGGGTCTGCGGTAACGTATTTAAATGCCCAGTTACATCGAGACCACCGGAGAGGTATCAACCATGAAATCCACACCGCAAATTCGGCTGACTTATGCGGTTGGAGAATTATGAGTCGGGTTGGGCAAGGTGGGTCACCATACGTTGATACGGACAAACATCCCCGCTCTACGCCCGAAGGCTTCGAATGAGAAATTAGATTATAGCTACCTCAGTTGGCTCACATGCCTGTGAGGTGGCTCTCCAAACAGCCGCTTGTACTCCCTGTTGAACTGCGTCGAGCTTTCATACCCGACCGCCAGTGCTGCCATTGTAGCATCTTCATCCTCCGCCAGCATCATCCGTTGAGCTTCATACAAGCGCAACCGCTTCTGGAACTGCAAAGGGCTGATGGTCGTTACCTCCCTGAAGTGCCGGTGGAAGGTGGAAGTCGCCATATTCACCTTCTTAGCTAATTCATCGACCTGCAGAGGCTCTTTGTAATTATCCCTCAACCATGTGATGGATTTGGCGATCTGGTTGCTTTGGGTACCGAGGGTGTTGACCATTCGCAACCGTTCGCCCTGAGGTCCAATGAGCAGACGGTAATGAATTTCGCGGATAATCATCGGCGCGAGCACCGGTATCTGTTCCGGCTTTTCGTGAAGCTCTGCCAGGCGAAGGAATGCATCCAGCACGTCAGGATCAACTTCTGCTATTGAGATCCCCTTATAGGAACCGTTACCAGGCCTTGAGGAAGGTGGAATTTCCGCTGCCAGTTGGGTGATCAGGTATTTATCCAGGCTGAGCGAAAGTCCCAAAAACGGCTGCTCCGGAGATGCAACGGTGATGTAGCTCACGCTCGGCAAGTCCACCCCTGCTACCAGGCATTGATTCTCCCCGTAGCGGTACTCCTCAGAGCCTATTATGGAGCGCTTAAAGCCCTGGACAATCACCCCGACGAGCGGCTTGTGAAAGCAATTCTCAGGCTGATTAACCTCATCTCGCCGGATTGTCGTCAACCCTTCAACAGCGGTCGGATATCGTCCGGGGCCAGGCATCCAGCCCAGTAATTTCTCTTTCAACAGATTCTTGGTTCTCTCCAGGCCTGCACGGTCGTTTTCTGTCATTTTAGAGTCAACCCATTGTTTTTATTAACATCCAAGCGGTACGCGATTCTCCCTGTCCACTTTTTGATATCACAATTCGCTCTGCTTGGATAGCCATAAGATAGGATTAGGCAAGAATTGGGTAGGATCGTATCTACTGTTTGGAGTGGGACGGCGCTATATTTCCGGCCATGAAAGATCCGAAATGGAGGAGCACAAGAAATGACACAGAACGACAAGGTGTTGGTCATCTATTACTCTCTTACTGGAAATACAAAAAGCATTGCGCAGATGATACGGGAGAAAACCAGTGGCGATGTGTTTGAAATTGAGACAGTAAAAAACTATCCAGCCGATTACTCCGAATGTACCAAAGAGGCCAAAAGGGAGTTGCAGACAGGCGATTTGCCGGCCTTGAAGAAAAGCCCACCCGACATGTCGTCTTATGACCTGATTTTAGTCGGCAGCCCAATATGGTGGTACACGCTATCCACCCCGGTAATGAGTCTTTTAACACAGGCTGACTTCGCGGGTAAAAAAGTAGCCGCGTTTTGCACCCACGAAGGAGGGATAGGGAAATATTTTCAGCATTTCAAAGAACAGGCCGAGGATGCCGTAGTCCTTGAAGGTCTCGATTTATACAAGCCGCGGCAAGCCGAGAAAAGCGAGCTCAACAAAGCCGTCGATTCATGGCTTAGCAAATTACGAGGCGAGAAGGATGGTGCCTTGACCCTTTAAAAAGGCCTCTTCTCGAAAGGAGAAAAAACATGGAAAGGGAAATTTCGCGCCGCAGTTTTCTTAAGAATAGTGCCATCGTGTTGAGTGCCGGTGCCGTATCCGGTCTCAGTGGAGCAGGCAATGTTTTTGCGGAGGGACCGGATAAATCCAAAGTATTTTTTACGAGAGATATCAGTGCCAACGGATTGCTGACGATCTACTCCAGGATCAATCAGGATATCACAGGCAAAACAGGCATCAAGCTGCACACCGGCGAGCCGAACGGCCCTAATATACTGCCGCGGGACATGGTGAAAGCCCTGCAGCAGCATATTCCAATAGCAACCTGGTGGAAACAAATACCCTGTATAAGGGCAAGAGATATACTACGGCAGATCATCGCGAAACCATTAAGATCAACGGTTGGGATTTCTGCCCGGCGGACATCATGGACGAGGACGGGGCGGTGATGATTCCCGTTGAGGGTGGGAGGCGTTTCAAGGAGATGTCGGTCGGCAAACATATGCTTAATTACGACTCAATAGTAGTGCTGACCCATTTCAAAGGTCACGCCATGGGCGGTTTCGGGGGTTCGCTCAAGAATATCGCCATCGGCTGTGCGGACGGGGCCATAGGTAAGAAAATGGTCCACGCCGCCCCTGATAATGAAGATTACGAGAGTTGGCTGAAAGGAGAACCCTTCATGGAAAACATGGTGGAGTCGGCAAAAGCCACGATAGATCATTTCGGCAAGAGGATCGTCTATATAAATGTGCTGCGCAATATGTCCGTGGACTGCGACTGCGCCGGCGTCCGCGCGGCTCCGGTTAAGGCGCACGACCTGGGTATCCTCGCCTCAACCGATATCCTGGCCGTAGAACAGGCTTCCATCGACATGGTGTACACATCGCCCGAAGCGGAACTTCACGACCTTAAAGAACGCATTGAATCCCGTAAGGGCCTGCGCCAGCTGTCTTACATGAACGAGTTGAAAATGGGCAATGATCAGTACGAGCTGATCACAATCTAATAGTTGAAAAATACAGGGGCGAATCATGCAAAAGCGCAAGCTTGGAAAAGATCTGGAAGTCTCGATAATCGGCCTTGGCTGCATGGGAATGAGCATAGCCTACGGTCCGCCTGCAGACAAGCAGGAGATGATTGCTCTTATTGGCAAAGCCGTGGAAAGGGGCGTTACATTCTTTGACACCGCAGAGCTGTATGGCCCGTATACAAATGAAGAACTTTTAGGCGAAGCTTTGGCTCCGTTCCCCGGGCAGGTAGTGATAGCCACCAAGTTCGGGATCAAACTGGATGCCAACGGGCAGCAGGTCCAGGACAGTCGGCCTGAGCGCATCAAACAGAGCCTCGATGGCTCGCTCAAGCGGCTCAGGGTCGAGGCTATTGACCTCTACTATCAACACCGCGTTGATCCGGACGTGCCGATTGAAGATGTGGCTGGAACGGTCAAGGACCTAATCCAGCAAGGGAAGGTCAAACACTTTGGTCTTTCCGAACCGGGAGTGAAAACGATCCGTCGCGCACATGCAGTCCAGCCGGTCACTGCTGTCCAGAGCGAATATTCGCTGTGGTGGAGACGCCCTGAAGATGAATTGCTGCCGACTCTTGAGGATCTCGGAATCGGCCTCGTTCCCTTCAGTCCTCTTGGCAAAGGTTTTCTCACGGGAAAAATCGACGAGAAAACTGAGTTCGATAAGTCGGATTTCCGCAACATCGTCCCTCGTTTTACGCCGGAGGCTAGGAAAGCGAATCAGGCATTGATCGATCTACTCGGCACCATCGCGGAAAAGAAGAAGGCTACACCTGCCCAGATTGCGCTTGCCTGGCTGCTGGCCCAGAAACCTTGGATCGTGCCGATTCCTGGCACTACGAAGCTGCATCGTCTGGAGGAGAATATCGGCGCGGTCGCCGTCGAACTGACACCGGAGGATCTTGATGAGATAAATAGCGCCGCCTCAAAGATCACTATCCATGGGGAACGGTATCCAGAGGCCCTGGAAAAAAGGACCGGCCTCTAAGGGGGAAAGAGGAGGTTAAACAATGTGATCTTGGGGCTCAAGGTGGTGGAGGGTTCCGTCATTCATTGTGATCGTATGGCGTTCAAAGAGAGATAATGCGAAGAGGACGAAGAATATGGCAAAAAATCTGTTGGTAGTGTCTGTAAGCCCAAGAAATGGCGGAAATTCCGATCTTTTATGTGACCAGTTCATACTTGGGGCTAAAGAAGCAGGCAATGAGGCGAAGCCCTCTCATCATATACAGCAAGCAGAGGAAGATGAAGGAGTAGATCATGAGCACAAACGATCTCAGCAATAGTGTGATTTTCACGATTGGAGACAAATTTGACAGCGATCATTTTAAGGGGACGGTATGGCTCAACATGTTGACGCCTTTCGGTTCGGCCTGTCCCATCGGGAACGTGACTTTTGAGCCGGGATGCCGTAACAGCTGGCACAAACATGCGGGTGGCCAGATTCTCCTTGTGACGGGAGGCAGAGGCTATTACTAGGAATGGGGAAAGCCGGCACGGGAGCTTCACGCGGGAGATGTTGTCAATATTCCTGCCGATGTCAAGCACTGGCACGGCGCCGCAAGAGATAGTTGGTTTGCGCACCTTGCCGTTGAGGTCAATCCCGAAAAGGGTCCGGCAACATGGCTGGAGCCAGTATCAGACGAAGATTACAATAAATTGAAATAAAGGATCGGCCACGGACTGGGCACTCACAAGGCGCCCTCACAAGGCGCCCTCACAAGGAATCGGGCGCGAACTTGAAGCATGAACCGTGCTTCCACTGTGTACAGCGCGGACCCGAAACGAAGTGAGGGTTCCGGGCGCGAACTTGAAGCATCTGGCGTGCTTCCACTGTGTACAGCGCGAACCCGAAGGGCAGTGAGGGTTCCGTGCCCGGACTTGAAGCATCAAACTACCGGCTGCAACGTGCGGCCCGAACCCGAAACCTAGTGAGGGTTCACCAAAAGGAATTATTCTTTCTGCTCACTGCTCACTATTCACTATTCCGCAGGCAGGTCAAATCACTGTTGACATCGCAAAACAATTAAAGCTACAGTATAGCGGTATTATAGCTGATTTCGCCTGTCCTCGAGCAAAGCGCAAATCCCGGCTGGGCCTGTCAACCATCTCTATCCAGTTGAACTCGATTGAACTCTCATTGCTTTTGCCTCTCCATGACCTGTCCACGACCAGTCTCTGCGGTGAATAGCTTTTCGCGCCTATGCCGTGAACGCGTACGGGGGCGGTATTAGGCATGAAATACGGCTGCAAGGCCCCGGGGAAAGGAGAAAAGTTACACATGCTTCTCGCTTCTCGCTCCCCGCTTCTTGCTTCCCCTTCTACAAGGAGAGAATTTTATGAAGCTCAAGCAAATCGTCGTATCCATTGAAAATTCTCCAGGCCGCCTTTACCAGGTTACCGCCGCTCTGGGTGATGCGGGAATAAACTTGCGGGCGCTGAACCTGGTGGACACCGGGGCATTCGGCCAGCTCCGGCTGCTGGTGTCCGACATAGCGAAGGCCAGGCGGATTCTCATGGAATTGCAATTGCCCGCCTTTGTAAACGAAGTCGTTGCCGCCCTGATCCCCGATGTTCCCGGAAGCCTGGCCAGTGTTCTGAAACCGCTGAACGACTCCGGAGTACATGCCGAAAGCATGTACGCATTTATCGGGTTTGCAATGGATAAGGCGGTCATGATCTTCCGGTTCAGCGACAACGACAGGGCCGTTGAAGTGCTCAGGGAAAACGGAGTCACCATTCTGGACTCTGAAGCCTTTGGAATACTGGAAAGCGAAAGCAGACAGGAAAGGGAAGTCCATGACAAAAGAAAATCCTGACTTTATCGCCAGGAGGATTGCGGTGGTCGGCGCCGGCCCGGTGGGTTGCATAGTAGCGGCTTTTCTTGCAAAGGGCGGTCACGAGGTCGTCATCTGCGATGTTATCCCCGAGATGGTCGACCCGGCGGGGACCACCGGTATTTATATCGAGGGCGCAGAGCAGCTCCACCGGAAAGTGGCCCATACGTGCCACGGTGTTGACGAACTGGCGCAGTATGATCCCGATTTCATTTTCATCACGGTCAAGGCAAACGTGCTGCCGCTGATCGTTTCGGCAATCGAGGAATTCCAGAGGGAAGGCAGGTATGTAATAAGCTGGCAGAACGGGATCGATACCGAACTTGAGATTTCAAAGGTGCTCGGGAAAAAGCCGGTCATGAGGGGCGTGGTAAACTGGGGGTGCGGTATGAAGGGCCCCTGCAGGGTCTCAATGGAGTTCCACCACCCCCCGCACTACATTCAGGAGCTTGTCCCGGAGTCAGGGCCCGCCGCCATTGAGATTGCAAGGATATTGACCGAGTGCGGACTGCCCACCTTGCACACCGATAAAATCATCTCCATGGTCTGGCGAAAATCGGTGATGAATGCCGCCATGAACCCGGTGTGCGCGGTCACCGGTCTTACGATGGCGCAGGCCACGAACGATCCGATCATCCTCGGCCTGGTTGACGCCCTGGTGAAAGAGTGCATCAAGGTGGCGCGCGCAAACGACATATTCCTTGGCTTCGATTACTATCCGAACGCTATCGAGTACATGAAAAACGCGGGCAACCACAAGCCTTCCATGTTGATGGACATCGAGGCCAGGCGGCGCACCGAAATCGATTTCATAAACGGCAAATTCGTCGAATACGGAAAGCAGGCCGGGCTGGAAACTCCCTACAATGCCAGTCTTCAATCGCTGGTAAAGGGCCTGGAATCAGTCATGGAGTCCGCCAGGCGATAAGTGCGGTCAATGGTGAGCAGTGAATAGTGATTAGTCTATCGCTTCGCGACATGAGTGCAACCTACGCCGGCATTGATGTCGGAGCTTCCCGAACGAAGGTGGCCCTGCTCGACTCGGACAGGAACCTGCTCGGATGCGCCGTAAAGAAATCCGGCGTCGATTTCTCGGCAACCGCTGCGCACTGCCTGAGAGAATCGCTCGAAATGGCCGGGCGCCGGGAGGCTGACATTGTATACGTGGTCTCCACAGGTTACGGCAGATCGAACGTTGCGTGCGCCAGGGAAACGAAAACTGAGATCGGGTGCCACGCCAGGGGTTGCTATCTCTATTTCCCCAAGGCCATTACGATTATCGATATCGGAGGACAGGACAATAAAATTATCAAGTTGGACGCTGAAGGACGCCGCGCCGGCTTCAAGATGAACCGGAAATGTGCGGCGGGCACGGGGGCTTTTCTGGAAGAGATGGCGTCACGGCTCGACATTGCCCTGGACGACATGGATGCCTTGGCGAGTCAATCCACCGATATGGTCAGGTTGGGCAGCTTCTGTACCGTTTTTTCGGCTACGGAGGTTCTGGAAAATATTCGAAATGGGAAAAAGGTGGCCGACATTGTCAAAGGAGTTTTCTTTTCGGTGATCCAAAGGGTTCTCGAAATGGATTCGCTCTCTGAAAACGTGGTCATGACCGGCGGAGTTGTGGCTAACAATCCATATATCGTTACAATGACCGAAGAGCAGATCGGGCGGAAAATTCTTGTTGCACAGCACCCGCAGTTGACGGGCGCAATCGGGGCAGCCATCTATGCAATCGAGGCAACCAGTAAGTTTTGAGTTTTTGGTTTTGAGTTTTTAGTTAACCCAAAACCAAGAACTAACAACTGACAACTAAAAACTAAAAACTGACAAGGGATTCTCTTGTTATGGCTGAAAAAGAGGTCGTCGTAAGGCGGTTGAAGACCGCACGAGATATCGGGAAATTCATGGCCGATTACTACTACGAGCTCGATGAAGCTTCCAAATCGGCAAAGCGGAAAATAGCCTGGTGCACCAGCGTTGGGCCTGCTGAAATTCTCAGGAGCATGGGATTTCTCGCCTATTTTCCGGAAACCCACTCTGCCATGCTTGGCGCTGGTAGGATGGCCGCCGATCTTATTCCCTCGGCCAATGCGATCGGGTACTCACCTGAGATTTGCTCTTATTTGACAGCCGATATCGGGGCCTGCATCCAGGGGGTGACCCCCCTGGCAAAAGCTTTTCCCGGAATTGAGCGGATTCCCCGTGCCGATGTGCTTGTCTACAACACCAATCAGTGTCGTGACGTTCATGACTGGTTTTCCTGGTATGCCAAAAGGCTTGGTGCTCCGCTGTTGGGCATAGAAACCCATCGAAACGTCAGGGAGGTGACCGGTGCGCATGTATCCTCGATTGCCGCACAAATGGAGAACATGGTCGAACCCCTCGAGCGGATCGCGGGGCGAAGACTCGACATGGACGAGCTAAAGATTACGCTGCGCCTCTCCCGCCAATGCTCCGATCTCTGGGAGAAATGCCTCGCGGCTGCGGCGGCGGCCCCTTCTCCTCTTACCTTTTTCGACTCCACCACGCTTATGGGTCCGGCGGTTGTCGGCAGGGGGCTCCAGTCGGCAATCGATGTGTACCGGCTGCTCCTGGAAGAATTGAACGAACGTACCGAAATGGGGGTAGGGGCAATAGGCGGCGAGCGGCATCGCATCTACTGGGAGGGGATGCCGGTCTGGGGACGCCTTAGCATGCACTCCGGGCTGTTTGCGGGTCTGGGCGCCGCTGTGGTAGCTTCCACCTACTGCAGCAGTTGGATTTTCAATGCCCTTGATGCGGCGAAGCCCTTCGAGAGTATGGCAAGGGCCTACACGGAGCTGTTTATCGCTCGCTCGGACGAATACAAGGAACAATACATCAAGGAGAAGCTGGATTTCTTCAAGTGCGACGGTATCATCTATCATGACGCAAAAACATGCCCCAACAATTCAAACTGCCGCTATGGGATGCCTCAGCGCCTGCAAGTCGAAACCGGTGTTCCCGCCTTGATAATAAACGGCGACCTGAACGATCTGAGATTTATTTCTGATGAACAGACCAAAACCAATGTGGAGGCATTCATCGAGCAGCTCGATGAACAGAAGGCATAAATAGGGAGCAGGGAGCAAGAAGGAGCAGAAGCTTCCCGCTTCGTGCTTCTCGCTTCCTGCTTCACGGAGATTGATTATGGCTCACTGGATGAATCTGGGACAAAATTTTAGGGTCAACGCGAAGAAATATCCGGATACTTTGGCCATCAAGGATCAAAACAGAAGCTTCACCTATCGGCAGACAAACGAGCGAGTCAACCGGTTGGCCGACAGCCTTCTTTGCCTGGGGCTCCAAAAAGGGGACAAGGTCGCCGTACTGCTGGAAAACAGTATCGAAATTGTGGAACTCTTTCTTGCGACGGCCAAGACGGGGATCGTCATCGTACCCATAAACTTCCGCCTGGTGGGCCGGGAGATCGAATACATCGTAAACAATTCCGACTCGGTTGCAATCTTTGTACACGAACAGTTTACGGGGACTCTCGACCAGATCAGGGCCGAATTGCGCAAAATCCCGCCGGAGCGCTACTTTGTAGTCGGCAGCCCTGCCGCCGGTTACAGGGAGTATGAATCTTTCATTGACACAGGATCGTCGAGGGAGCCGGCTTGCGAGGTAAAGCCTTCGGATACCTGGATTCTCATCTACACATCGGGCACTACCGGCAGGCCGAAGGGAGTGCTTCGATCTCATGAATCCCACATTGCCTTTTATATGATCAATGCGGTCGATTTTGGGTTTACGAGGGATGACATTTGCCTGAACGTAATGCCCCTGTGCCACATCAACTCCGTTTATTTCACATTCACTTTTCTCTACCTCGGGGCCTCGGTCTACATTCATCCCGCGCTGTCTTTCAATGCTGACGAGGTGCTGGAGATAATCGAGCGGGAAAAGATCACTTTCATTTCGCTTATTCCGACCCACTACAACATCATACTGAGTGTTTCGGGCAAGGGGCGAAACAGGGACGTAAGTTCTATCCGGAAGCTGCTTTGCTCCTCGGCCCCGGTAAGACAGAAAATGAAGATGGAGATAATGGAATTCTTTCCGGGCGTGCAGCTCTACGAGGCATACGGGTCTACGGAAGCCGGCTCCGTCACTGTGCTGAGGCCCGAAGAGCAATTGAGGAAGCTTGGATCGATCGGGTGCGAAAGCCTTGGCACCGATATCGTCAAGATTCTCGATGAAAACGGCCATGAAGTCCCGGTCGGCGAGATAGGGGAGATATTTTCCCGCGGCCCGATGTTGTTCGACGGATACTACAAGCTCCCTGAGAAAACCGCTGACTCTTTTTGGGGTGAGTACTTTTCCGCCGGGGATATGGGCAGGAAAGATGAAGACGGGTTCTTCTACATTGTCGATCGGCGGGATAACATGATAATAACAGGTGGCGAGAATGTTTATCCCAGTGAAGTTGAAGAGGTAATCGGGAGTCATGAATGGGTATTTGACTGTGCCTGCATCGGGCTGCCCGATGAAAAATGGGGAGAAAGAGTTGTCGCCGTGGTAGTGCCCCGGCCGGGCATTGCCGGGGAACGGCTTTGCGAGGCCTTGAATGAGCGGTGCAAAACCGCTCTCGCGAGGTTCAAACGTCCCAAAGAGATCATATTTGTCAATCAGGAGGAAATGCCAAGGACCCCGACCGGCAAGATACTGCATAGAAAACTGCGGGAGATGTGGGGCCGCGCAAAGCTGCCCCGGACCTTGTGAAACGTTTGTTATGGAGCCAGAGGAGTAAATCATGAAAGAAGTGGTAATATTGGGAGCGGCCCGGACTGCCGGCGGGCAATTCGGAGGTTCTTTTCAGGCTGTCAGTGCTCCTGAACTCGGAGCCGCTGTGGTCAGGGAAGCAATAAAACGTTCCGGGATCGAGCCGGAGGTCGTCGAACAAACCGTTTTCGGAAATGCATGGCAGGCCGGCGTCGGCCCCAACGCGGCCAGGCTGTGTTCGGTCATGGGCGGCGTTCCTGTGGATGCGCCGGCGGTTTCAGTCAACGTCCGCTGCGGATCGAGTATTCAGGCCCTGATTTTTGGCGCCCAGGCCATAAAAGCGGGCGATGTGGATACCGTCCTTGTCGGAGGCACCGAAAGCTCGAGCATGATCCCCTACGGCCTGCCTCGCGCCCGCTGGGGTTACCGCATGGGAAACGGCGAGCTCATTGACTTCATGCACAAAGACGGCTTCCAATGCCCGCTGGGCGGCGGACTCATGGGTGAGATCACCCAGTGGCTTGCTGACGAAAGAGGGATCTCCAGGCGGGAGCAGGATGTTTTCGCCGCCGAATCGCACAACAAAGCCGAGGCCGCAGTTCGGGAAGGAAAGTTCCACGAAGAGGTTGTTCCGATCCAGGTCAAGGGGAAAAAGGGCGAAGCAATTCTGGTCACAGAGGAAGAAATCTACCGCAAAGGCGTGACCCCCGAATCGCTCGCCGGTCTTCGGCCGGTCTTCGCGAAAGACGGGAGCATCACGGCGGGAAATGCATGCGCATTGTGCGACGGTGCATCAGCCGCAGTGCTCATGGAGCGCGGCAGGGCCAGGGCGATGGGGCTCGAGCCCATGGCGCTTCTGAGAGGCTATGCTTTTGTGGGAGTCGATCCCAAAAGGTTTGGCATCTCTCCTGTCAAAGCAATGCGTGCCGCGTTGAAAAAAGCCGGGCTCGAGCTCGGCGACATCGAGCTGATCGAACTCAACGAGGCGTTCGCCGCCCAGTATATTGCCTGTGAACAGGACCTCGGCCTGGATCGCTCAAAGGTCAATGTTCACGGAGGAGCGATCGCCCTCGGGCATCCGGTGGCCGCGACGGGCACAAAGCTGCTTGCCACCTTGCTCTATGCCATGCGGCAGCGCAATCTGACTTTGGGGGCGGTGAGCCTGTGCATCGGCGGAGGCAACGGCGTGGCTGCCATAGTCGAACGGCTCAACTAGAAGCGAATATCAACTAAACGGCGTTGCGTTCAAAGCGGGTGCTTCGGGAGGGCACAGGAGCCCTTCCCTACGAAAAAACCGCACGACGATACCGTAGGGGCGGGGTTTATCCCCGCCCGCTCTTGAGCTTAGTATAAGTTGCAAAAGGCACAAAAGCCCAATCCGTCATTCCGCCCCGCCAGCCGGCAAGGCAGGGAAATCTGCCCCATAAGCGCCAACTCAATGACTGAGGTCTTTCACTCGTCATTCGGGCGGGTTCATCGAAGGTTGTTCCCTACCAGTGTGATCGAAGAAAGCCATGCGTTGCATTTCCGGGAGTCAAGGTTTGTGTCAAATATCGCCTCCCGGATATAATCGACAGACCAGCCCTGTTTGAAGCTTTCCCGAATCTCGGCCTGGGTTACTCGTCTGGGACCCCAGGAGCCTGGTTCATGCTCGCTGAAGCATATCATGATGTAGGACCCTCCAGGGCCCAACACGGATGCAAGACTCTCTACAAAAACAGGACGTTTTTTGTCAGGCAGAACATGAAAGAACCCTGAATCGATAACTGTATTGAATCTTCTCTGCAGCTCTTGCAACCTTAAGGCATCCCAGACCAGGAACGTGGCATCCAAGGATCGCTTCTTCGCCTTGCTGAGAGCTTTTTCTACAGCGGTTGGCACAATGTCGGTTCCGACGACCTCGAAGCCAAGTCCCGCCAGATAGAGCGCATTTTCACCTGTCCCGCAGCCGACATCGAGCACCGGAGACCTTATTTCACCATGTTCGGCAAGATGCACAATCTCGCTCTGAGGCCCATCTATTTCCCACAGAGGAAGACCCTTGTACATTTCCTCGAAAATCTCGGTTCCCATTCGTCAAGTCTTTCGTGCTAAAACACCGAACAGCCTCTAATTGGAAACAGGCAAAGTGTTTTAGTATCGGTGTAGGGTTATATCCCGGGTACTGCTCCCGTGAGCGTGAAAAACCCGGCATTTCCAGTAAGTATCGGAGGGCGGCGCGTCAGCATTGCGTCAGCTTTTCCTCCGGCCTTTTACTATCGCATAATTCTCGTGCAACTTGAAGCATCACTCCTGATCAAAACAACTTGCCAAAAAAAACTTCTAAAGATAATCGTTTTCTCAGCGTATTCATGATGATGAAGGACCTCCTGCTCTTCAAGTCCAATGTGCCCGAAAAAGAAGCAAAAAAGCCCCGGACTGACCCGTTCGAAGAGGACATGGAAATCGCTGTAAAGAGGATCGTGGACCGCCCGGGCGTAACCGCCCTGCGCGATCTTTATTTCGTACTCAGAGGCAGGTTCAGCGAGCAGCAGATAAAGGAGACGGTCTTTAGGCTGCGTGCGGAGGGAGTCATTACCTGGGAAGGCAGCGAAACCCGGCTCGACTTTACAACTGCGATTTCACCGGTGTAAAAGCCGGTTGCCCATTCCCGTCACCAATCCGGCCCATAATTGACAATACCGCTGAACTCGGTCTATGACCAGTCCCCCCATCCCCCTGCCGGCCCTCGCTCTCCCCCCTCGGGGCCGGATGCCTCTTTGACATTTTGGGGTCATTTGAGATAGACTGCACTGAGTGTTTATGAAATATTTGTCTGCGGTGGTATCCAGATATGCTCAGGACTATATGCCGCCTGCTCTCGTTGGCTGCGGCCGTTTTCATCATTTTATCTCCATGGCCGGACTGGCCGTACCGTTCCGTGCGAACGCTTCTGAGGCCCCTTCCGCCCCGGCCGCCCGCAAGGCAGGGGAATCTGCCCTGCGATGCTTTCAACAAAGCCGTTCAGTTTCTGTGGGCGCACCGGTCCCAATTCAGCAACAGGCGCTTCATAACAATCATAGACTATACTAAGCCCTCCACCAGCAGGAGGCTCTTTCTTATCAACATGGAATCCGGAGAGGTGCAGAGGTTTCTGGTATCTCACGGGAGGAACTCAGGCCGGCTCTATGCGACAAGGTTTTCAAACCGGCCGGAATCGTATGAAAGTCCGCTCGGTTTCTTCCTGACCGGGCGAAAATACTATGGCGGCCACGGCCCGAGCCTGGAACTCTACGGACTGCAAAGGGGCATAAATGATAATACGGCCTGCCGCGGTATCGTGATGCACGGCGCTCATTATGCCGGCTGGGGGGCTGTTGCCGCTAACAGCGCCTATGGCTTGGGGAGACTCGGCCGCAGCCTGGGGTGCCCGGCCATTCCCATGGAAGTTGCCGAAAATGTGATCGAAAAGATTAAGGGCGGAAGCCTGCTCTATATGTATGGAAAAAACGCTGAACAGGACTTCACCGCAGAGACGCAGAGGAGAAAATCAAAACTCAACAAAACCAACGGGTCTCAGGACTTAGAAATAGCCAAAAATTAAGGGATTGCGAATTAAGGGATTCAGGATTAATCCTCAAATCCCCTAATCCATAGCCATTTTTGTTAATCCTGTAAATCCTGCCTTACAAAGCTTTTCTCTTCATGTCCGGACCGCTTCCCTTCCTCTGCGTCTCTGCGGTGAAAATTATTCCACCGTAACGCTTTTGGCCAGGTTTCTTGGCTGATCTACGTCGGTTCCGCGAAGCACCGCCACATGATAGGCGAGCAATTGCAGCGGGAGGCTGAAGAGTACCGGCGAGAGCCACTCGGATGAAGCATGGATGACGAACTGGTTTTGAGCCGGCCCGATGATTTCGCTCGGTTCGCCTTCTATCAGGGCGAGGATAATGCCGTCTCTGGCCTTGACCTCCTGAATGTTGGAGATCATTTTTTCAAAAAGCGGCCCCTGCCTTAGCAGGACCATGACCGGCATTTCGGCGTCGATAAGCGCTATGGGGCCGTGTTTCATCTCGCCCGCCGCATAGCCTTCGGCGTGG
>Ga0187862_10002329_pt1 | contig 19371 bp, 16 predicted proteins | sample June2016WEW_10_1_FD_133003 | JGI IMG/M metagenome (GOLD analysis project Ga0187862, IMG submission 133003) | Peatland microbial communities from SPRUCE experiment site at the Marcell Experimental Forest, Minnesota, USA - June2016WEW_10_150 | ecosystem: Environmental > Terrestrial > Soil >...
GTGCTCGGCTGGATGCCGAGTCGTATGAAGATCAGAAGACTGCGGAGTTCATCCACGAAAACTTCCTTCCGCTGAAAGCTCACATTAAGGAACACCCGGCATGGTTTCACCGCTTTGATGCGACCTGGACACCGACGGTGCTCCTGCTCGATGGCGAGGGCAAGGAGCGTACGCGACTGGAAGGCTATCTTCCCAACAATGATTTCAACGCTGCTCTAAGGAATGGTCTTGGTCGCATCGCCTTTGTTCACAAGAAATACTCCGATGCGGAGCGATGGTACGGCGATGTGGTCGCTCGCTATGGGAATTCGCATTTTGCACCGGAGGCGATGTACTGGCGGGCTGTGGCGCGCTACAAGGCCACGAACGATCACGCTGTACTGGGCAAAGTCGCCGAGGAACTTCGAAACACTTATCCGTCCAGCCTGTGGACGAGCAAGTCCATTCCGTGGTTGCATTAATACGAATAAGTCGACTCGCAAAGATCGATTCGCAGCCACTCCCCGTTTGACGGGCTAACCAGAAGTAATGCGTCAATCCAGGCATCGCAGACCAGAAACCCTACGACAGACTCTCCCTGCCATGATGCCTGCAATGTTTCCGGTCGTTTCCTGAATCCCGACGGTTCGGGGTTACTGCTTTGCCGCGGCAGTAACAAGCATTTCTTCTCGTGTCCCGAGATTTCTGCCGATACCAATCCCAAGATTCTTCCCCGGAGAGTGGTAGCGCTCGTACGATCAAGGGTGCAACGGAGTTGACATCTCATGCTAGGAGAGGAGAGCAAGATGCAGGAAGGAAGTGTGATTCGAGAACATCGAAAACTGGGTCCAGACGTTTGGAGCTACCGATGGTGGGAACCGGGACCGAGCGGTAACAAAATACATCGCCGAATCGTCTTGGGTACCGCCGAGCAATTGCGCGACATATCATCCGCCCGTCAAATGACGGCGGGGTTGATACGGGAAATCAACGCGGCAGACATCCGGATGACAGCAAGATCGATGACGCTGGCACAACTGGCTGATCATTTTCAGCAGCGAGAGCTTGACCACTCCAACAGTCGAATCTCGTACTCCACCAAGAGAGCCTATCAAGGCTATCTCAACAAATGGATTGTCCCGCGCTGGGGAGAATGCCTACTCCCGAATGTCAAGGCGGTTGAGGTGGAGTTATGGCTTAAGCATGTGGAACGCGCACCCGGGACGTGCAGCAAGATTCGGAACTTGATGAGCGTTCTGTTTAACCATGCCCGTCGGTACGATCTCTATGACCGCAACCCTATTCAGTGGGTTCGGCAAAGTGCTAAACGCCGGAGTACTCCGGATGTGCTCACCAGCAATGAAGTCCAGCGTTTGCTCGCAGCGCTAGAGCCTCGGGAGCGGATGATGGTTTTGTTGGACGTGGCTACGGGGCTGAGACAAAGCGAACTGTTCGCTCTCAAGTGGAAGGACATCGATTTCAAGAATAAACAGCTCTGGGTTACTCGATCAATCGTCCAACAGGTAGTTGGCATTTGCAAGACGGAAGCTTCACAAAAACCCGTGCCGCTTCACGATCATCTGATCACAGCCCTGAAGAGGTGGCATCGCACAACGCCTTATCGAACGCTAGAAAGTTGGGTGTTCGCCAGTCCGCAGAAACGAGGAAAGGGCCCGTACTGGGGACAGCAGCTTCTCCGTCACCACATCCGCCCCACAGCACAAAAGCTGGGAATCGCAAAGCGCATTGGCTGGCACACTTTCCGCAGGACCTACTCCACACTGCTCCGGACCACGGGTGCTGAACTGAAGGTGATGCAGGAACTGATGCGACACTCGACGATCCGCGTCACGCTCGACACTTACACTCAGGCGGTGACCACTGAGAAGCGTGCCGCGCAACGCGCCGTGGTCGCACTGTTGGTCACGAAAGGAGCAAGGAAAGCAGCCTAGACAGCAGAAGCATGACCGCTCAGCGGGGGACGGCGATTCGAAAATAAGGAGCGTGCGCCGATCCCGGCGGAGTCCGCTTGTACCTTTTTGGTACCTTTTCGTGCCTACGCCGGGATGGGGCCATTTCTGTAAGTGCTTGATTTGAAATGGCGGGGACGACGGGACTCGAACCCGCGGCCTCTGCCGTGACAGCAACAATGTGATGTAACCCATTGATATCAAACGGTGTCGGCGGACAACGTTTGGTACGAAGTGATACCGAAGAGCATCTGTTATCGTCCCCTTAACGTCCCCAGATTTCTCGTCTATTCCCACAACCTCCGAAGGGCAGAACAGCCGAGTAATTTGCGGGAGTCGAGTCGATTTTAATTGTTTTCGTATGCTAGGAGTCGCCTCTCGCCAGAAAGTTCGCGGAGCGGCGCCAAGTCCTGAGTGAGTTCCACGGTTCCCAGATACTTACCCTCGTCGTTACGAACTGCGAAATAGCGGATATGGACGAACTTATTTTGAAAGTTAATCCAGAATTCGGCAACGCTCTGACGGCCTGAGCGGAAATCGTCCAGGATCTTGTTGACCGTGTCGGCGCTCCGCGGCGGGTGGCAGTGCTGAACCTTACGCCCAATGATGGCTTTGCTGCGCGCGAAGATACGATCTGGGCCTTCGCTGAAGAAGGCAACTCGATCTTCAGCATCGACGAAGGTCAGATCGAGCGGCAAAGTCGAGAGGACGGCGGTCAGTTGTTCGACGCTGACATGGCCAGTCGGCATCATGATTGTCCCATCTTTGGGCACAGTGCCAGTGGCGACTGCGGCTGCCACAGGGGGCAGGTAACCCTCTTGTGGCTCGACCAGGCACCATCCGTATTGCGGAGACGCGGACCATATCTCAGCCCACTCGTTTTGGGTGAGGGTCTGCTGCGACATTGGAAAGAGGATGTTTTCTTCTTTAAAAATCATTTCCTCGATTGCCGACAATGCAGGCTGTGCAACCTGCGCAAAGAACCGCCTCACATCGGCGACTGTCGATCCACAATCGTGTGCCGCCTGATCCATCTCCTTTAATAGGCTTCGCGCTTCGTCATCTTTCGACCACATGACCTTGGAAGGTCCGGTGATTCCGTGCCTCTCAAGGCAAGAAAACAGCGCATGCTCCTTACGCTGATAGTGCTTGTCGATATCCATGAGGTCGTTTGCCGACTGGCGTAGCCGAAAGACGATTTCCTTAGCATCGGCAATCGGGGCAAGGTCAGCGATCTCGGCGAAAGTCCCCCGCATTGTCGCGATTACCTTTTTGAGTGCGTCGTTTTCGCGGCGGAAGGTATCAAGGGGGTGTCCCGGTTCAACGGACGCAGGCGGGGCCAACTGGACGAGTACATCACGCGTGACTTGCGAGTGCAGATCGCACATCGAGCGTACTTCATCGACCGGCATGCCTTCGGCCATTAACTGTTGCTCCATGGCCATAATCTCAGTTGCATCGGTTTCTCCGATGATTTTGCGCAGTTGCTCTTTTACCAGTTCCGGGGCAGCACCCGCATGCAAATGCTGGATAATCTCCTTAAGAACAGAAATCCGATGTGCCCGATTGTCAATCAATTCGCTCATGGCATACTCCTCATGCCCTTGAACCTACGCGACTGAGCGCGCTAGGTAGATGACTTTTGTCACGGGCACGTCGGCGGGCCTGGAATTCTTCAATCAACGCTGCTGGCTTCTTCGGAGGTAGGAGGTAGGAGAAGGGTGCATTGATTCCGACAGGATGTTCTTTCGTAGCTGTGGTTACTGTTGGCCAGGAATGGGATGTTCCTGCGAGCTCGCATTTGGCACTAGCTCTAGATATACCTGCCTTGGGAGGTTGGTATTCCACCGATCGGTAATTTTCGCGTAGCCCACTATGGCCAGAAACAAGAACGCGATTCCCGCCGCCATGCTCCATGCTGGAATTGCGCGGCGCTTTCGCAAACCCACCGGCAGGCTCATGGTCAGCGTGTCTTTGGCAGGACAAACGGCTACGCACTCCAGACATCCGGTGCACTCGGCCGAACGGATTTGCACCAGTTTATCTACAGGCAACGCTGATGGGCACGCCTTGGCGCACTTGGCGCAATCAATACACGTGCTTGCGTTACGGGTGATCCGCATCGGACTGAGCAGGGAGACCAGTCCGAGGAACCCTCCGTACGGGCAGAGATAACGGCACCAAAAGTTCTGAACGAAAATCGAAGCAATTACCAGCCCTAAAACGACCCATGCTGCTGTTCCGCCAATGTAACGGAAGAAATTGAGCATGCGCACGTCGACGATGAGTGCATATGGGCTGTTGAGGAATTCGGCGATGGAAGCTGCCGACATGCCGATTACGGCGTAGACGAAGAAGCTCAACACGAGGTACTTCAGCGAGCGCAACGGGATGTCAGCCCAGCGTGGCAACTGAAAGCTTCGACCAAAGATCGAGCGGCCAACTTTCCACAGATATTCCGAGACGGTACCCACAGGACATATCCAGCTGCAAAACGCCTTGCGGAAGACGAACGAAATAACCAGGAACGAGGTGAAGAGAAAGAAACCGGCGGCATGCACATGTGGCACTTTCCCGGTGATTAGAAAGTACTTCAACTGCATGAGGCCTTCAATCGGTAGCCAGCCTTCAACGCCGGCGGGTCGGGAGACTTCGAATGCTCGGCCCCCGCTTTCTGCCCACCGCACCCAAAGATAGAACTGCACGCCGATCCATACGTTTAGAATTGCGAAGAGAATCTGAACGGTAAGGCGCAGCGGTTGCGACTGGTCGCGATCATCTCGCCGGATCAGTTTCTTGCGCGCGGCCTTCTGTGTTCGGAATCTCTCTTGGTGCTCATCTGGCAAGGCTGCATCCCCCAATACCTAAGGATAGGAGAGCGGTAAACCGTGAACGATGACTTATGTCACAGCGGGCCAAATTTGCAGAGACCTTAGAAATTACTCGCCAAGTAGGACTCTATAATAGTGCTACGTGAATGCGACTTTCGATGACATGAACTTCATGAACTGGGCTTTGAGCAACGACGGTCCGGTGGCCAGGAGGTTAGGCTCCGCGCACGGCGGTTTCATGCACTCAAAGACTGCTACCGAGGAATTGTTCTCTGTGAAAAAGGGAGACTCTTCAGTCGAAGCTCTTCGGATCGAATAAAGTCGATAAGCTTGGCCTTGACCACAATGAAACTCCTGGACTCGCGTTTCAGGAGGCCCATGCGTGCGAACTTGCTGAGTTGTGTCGTCACCGTTTCCCGGCTCGTCCCAATCAAATTGGCGAAATCTTCATGGGTCAGGCGGACGTTGATTAACGTACCAGTAGGAATCTCCTGTCCGTATTTTTCGCTCAACTGAAGAAGCACTCTAGCCAGCCGGTGATAGGACCAGGTATGGCTGAATTCCGCCAGTCCCCTCTCGACTGTGGCCAATCGCTTGGAAAGCAGCCGAATGAAGTTCAGCGCGACAGCTGGGACCGCGGACAAAAGCTCCACAAAAGACTCGTGGGAAATAATGGTCACCAGAGAATCCTCAGTGGCAATGGCCGTGAAGGCTCTTTTCTCCTCAGAGAGGAGCAGTTCGCCGAAGAGCTCATCGGGTTTGAGGATGTGCAGAATGGTTTCCCTTCCCTGGTCCGAGAGGGAAATCAGCCTCACCATACCTTTCTTCAGGACGCAAAGGGAATCGGCAGACTCGCCTTCTCGGAATATCGGTGCCCCACGGGGGAACCACTTCTCCGTGCACAGGTTGGCGATCTTTCGCGCATCCCGCTGCGCGACCCCTTGAAACAGGTCCAGAGCGGTAACGAAACTTGGCCACACGTTCTTCGGAATGACCGGTACTTGCACGGAGGATGCTAGCACCGGGCTGCTCCACAGTTCAACGCCCGATCAAAAGAGTGAACCTAGATCTCAAAAAGCCGCGTAGCTTTGCAATACTGCCGCTCTCTGACTCAACTCGTACCCACCAAAGCCAGCTGAGGTGTTGTTTCTTCCGGACCAAGGTGAGGAGCACTATGGCGAAGAGGCTCAGGACGTCGCACAAATAGGCCATCGCAAAAACATGTTGGGGTGAATCAAGGTGGACGGAAGAGGGGGGCGGATCGGCCGCGTAGAGGGCGCCACCGAAGACTAGCGGCGCCGCCCATCCGACCCATTCTGGGTCCAAGGAGAAGAGGATCGAACTGTAAACCACACAGAACACCCCAAATACCAGCAACTCCTTAACGGTACAGAGCGGCTCTTTTTCAGGATCTCCCATTGCAAGCCCCCTTTGTCAGAACTTTAGGTTAGGTCTGGCGCCAGTTCTGTGAGAGGTTTCACAGCTCAGAGGAAATATATCGCCAGGCGATATTGTGGAAGCGCGGCTGCCAAACTCCGCTCGGAGAAGTTATCTTCCTCGGGGATTTGTGAAAGGTTTCACAGATATTTGTTAGAGGTTTCACACACAATGTGTCCGGCCCGGCTGAGAGACGCGAGCATGATGTCAGAACAACCCAAGGCGTCACTCCGCCGAAAGTCGCTGAGCCCTATCCGTTCGGGTTGAGATAAGGAGAACAACAATATGGCGGAGTTAGAAGATAGCGGTATGTTGAAGGAGTGGTGGGCAAATCCGGCTGTGGTAGGGTTGATGGGATTCGGCTTAACCACGATGGCGACGGGCCTACATAACGTGGGCTACTGGAGTGCAGGACCAACTCTGGCTTTAGCAATCACGTTCGGAGGCACGGCGCAATTCATTGCGGGCATCGTGGACCTTCGAAAAGGAAGCATCTTCGGTGGTTCTGCCTTCATGTCGTACGGCGCGTTCTGGTGGTCGTTATTTGTGTTGCTGTACGTGCAGCCGAAGACGGGCATCCCGGCGGGTCATCCCGAGGAACTTGGGTTCTTCCTCATGTGGACGCTGTTCACATTAGCCTTTTGCGTCGCCGTCCAGGGCGTCGGGAAGTTTCTGGCGGTCCTCTTTTGGCTGCTCTTGCTGGCCTTCGTTCTGCTGGACTTCGTGGTTTTAGGCAAGTGTCCGGCGGCGGTTGCGGGGTGGGAGATCTTTATCGTCGGCCTGATCGCTTGGTATATCGCAATGGCGACGTTGGCGAATACAGTTTACAAAAGGAAGGTTCTACCACTTTCCTAAAGTCGCGGATTCGCGTGCGAAAAGGCGCATCTATCCTCTGGGAAACACGATGCCTGAGGCCACCGTAGGCCGATCTTATTCGGGTCAGTGTCAGGAGTTCATCAACGGGTGGAAGGACCGTGCCTGCGGTGCTGGCCGGGAAGCCCTCACCGATATTCTCGTCAAGGCTTTCAAGGACGCTTCGACAGTTCAAATTGGAAACTTGCGAGCCAAGAACTCAGCAGGTTCGCTGCAGGAAAACTCGAGCTTGCGGGATCTGATCTCCGGTTCGATCGACGATGGGCTGCCTTTGCTCTTCTTCTTCTCTGACCACTCGGCGCTGGAGGTGAAGCGGGACGATGCTGGTCTGCACATCAGCTCAGGGATGCATTAACGCAGAGTGCTTGCCCAAGATCGTTGAATCAGGAGTTCCTATTCGAGCCGAACGGCTTTATCAGCAGCTGGACGGTTTGCAACCTATGGGTCTGCAAGCCCGACGCTGATAACGCTCATTCAGTGGGTTCTAAGCGCCATTACGACAGTTGTGATTCCGAGCCTGATAACGTCACATGTGAGGCCCACAATACCCTGGAGGATTTGTAAGGACTCAGAAAAAAGAGACGCTGCGGATGTTGGCCACTACTATACTGCGAAAGATTCGTAGACGCCTTCCATTTTCCCGCCACCGTGCTCCAGTACAATAGCCCCGTGCCAGAATCCACCCCTACACCTGCGCAAGTGCTAGCGAAAGTCCAGATCTTTTCTGGGCTGACGGAGAGCGAATTGAGTTTTCTGGCGCAACGTGCGGCGCCGCGCAGCTATTCAGCAGGGCAGAGCGTGTTCGGAGAAGGTGAGCCTTGCTCTGGACTTTATGTCGTCGAGTCCGGCCATGTACGAATCTTTAAGAGTTCGACCAATGGACGCGAACAAGTACTCAGCATTGATGGTCCAGGCAGTTCCATTGCCGAACTCCCCGTCTTCGATGGCGGGAGCTATCCCGCCTCCGTGACGGCTATTGACGAGGCCAAACTGCTCTTTGTCAGCAAGCAGGATTTTCAGGCATTATGTTTGGCCCATCCTCAGGTAGCGCTGAAGGTCTTGCGGGTGGTCGGCGCGCGTTTGCGCCGACTGGTTGGCATCATCGAAGAACTCTCGTTCACCACGGTGCGTCACAGGCTGGCCTCGTTTTTGTTGCGTCTCGCGCAGAAAGAAGGCAAACGTTCCGCCGCAGGCGTGGAAATCATATTGCCAGCCAGCAATCAGGAATTGGCGTCACATATTGGCACAGTCCGCGAGCTCGTTTCCCGTAATCTTTCTCGCCTGCAGGCAGAGGGGATGCTTCAGATCGACGGGCGGACAGTGACGATCTCCAATCTAAAAGCATTGGAAGCCGAAACCGATTCACCGGAATAGAGCTGAGGCTCCTGGCGCGCTCATCTTCTTGCTGATTCCTCCGATTCTGACTCGTCTCGTCCAAGTTTGTCCTTCGTGACAAAAGTCATCGGCAGGCATCCTTCATTCCGCTAGCTTTAGAACATCAAGCGCGGCCTATAAGCATCGAGCTGGGTCGTGAGGAGAATGCAATGAGCATGACCGCCGAAAAAACCGTCCGTGAATTAGCGCTGGAGAACACTACCGCCACGAGAGTCTTTGAAAAGCTAGGCATTGACTACTGCTGCGGAGGCAACAAGTCACTGGAAGAAGCCTGCCGGGCGTCGAACGTCTCGGTGGATCAAGTGCTCGATTCCTTGGAAATGGCCGAGCAAGCGGCACACGCTGCGCAGAAAGACCGGAACTGGCAAACTGAGCCCCTCGCGGATTTGGTCGTGCACATTAAGAACACGCACCATAAGTACACGCGTGAGGAAATGGCTCGCCTTGTTCCTCTCCTGGATAAAGTTTGCTCCGTCCACGGGAAGAACCATCCCGAGCTGCAGAACGTCGGATCCAGCTTTCTGGGACTGGTCCAGGAGCTGACGACACACATGATGAAGGAAGAGCGGGTTCTGTTCCCCTACATAGTGAGGATGGAGGAGGCCGTGATCCAGAAGGAACCGGTTCTGCCACCACCGTTCGGCAGCGTACAAAACCCCGTGTCCATGATGGAACACGAGCACGACTCCGCTGGCAACGCCCTGCGTGCCATGCGCGAAGCCAGTTGTGGTTATACGGCTCCGGGCGACGCCTGTATCAGCTATCAAACCCTCTACAAGGCGCTGGCGGACTTTGAAGCTGATCTTCACCAGCATATTCACCTGGAGAACAACATCCTGTTTCCTCGGGCGATTGCGATGGAAAAGACACACTAACGGAGAGAACGGTCATGTCTGCACTTCCAACGCGCATTGAGAAAGAAGCCGGTCGTCCGCTCACGCCGCTGCAGATTTTCGATATAACAGCGGCGCGAGAAACGACGCTGTCGCGCCTGCTGATCCTCTATATCAGTACCGGGTTGCTGTTCATGTTGCTTCCAGGAACCTTTCTCGGGGTATGGAATCTTTTGGCGATTAGTAGTCATCGTGCTCCGGATTCCGTGTCCGCCGCATGGATTCAGGCCCATGGCCATGCTCAGATCTTCGGTTGGATCGGAACATTCATCCTGGGAATTGGGTTCTATTCCATTCCTAAGTTGCGTCGTTTGAACTCCTTTGCTTTGTCGGGGGTGTGGTCGTCATGGGCGCTCTGGACTCTCGGAGTTACCTTGCGATGGCTCACCAGCGTGTACCAGTGGCAGTGGAGGACTCTTCTGCCGCTGTCGGCCGCCCTTGAACTGGCCGCCTTTGTGATCTTCTTCCGCACCGTTTCCGGGCATCGTCCTCAAGATTCTGACAAAAGCAAACTGGACGAATGGATATTTGTGGTCATCGCGGGATCGGTGGGGTTTCTTCTCGCCCTTCTGGTCAACTTTGGGATTACGTTGATGCTCGCGATGCGTGGAACGTCTCCCGAGATACCAGCCGAATTCGATCAACGTTTTCTTGTTCTTCAGACTTGGGGATTCTTGGTTCCCTTTGTGTGGGGCTTCAGCGCGAAGTGGCTTCCTGTTTTTCTAGGACTTCGCTCAGTGCGCGGACGTGTTCTGTTGCTGGCGGTCACTCTAAATTCTGCGGGTGTCTTACTCGCTCTTGCAGGTTGGATGAAAGCTGCAAGCCTAGTTCTGGTCGTCGGTTTGGCAACCGCAGTCTATGCGCTCAGGTTGTTCGAACGGATCGAGCGCCCGGCGAAAGTCAAAGGAATACACACCAGCTTTCCTGTCTTCGTTCGTCTGGCCTACCTCTGGGCTTTAATTGCGGGCACACTAGGAATATGGGCGGCTTCACTTGAGAATTCGCACGGCATTTGGGGAGCATCACGGCACGCACTGACCGTCGGCTTTCTCGCCACAATGGTGTTTTCAATCGGACAGCGCGTGTTACCGGCCTTCTCCGGGATGCGATTGCTGTTCAGCACGAAGCTCATGTTCATCGCGATTTTCTTTCTCACCGTCGGATGTCTGTTGCGCGTCAGTTCAGAAATTCTCGCCTATCAGGGCTGGGCACGATCGGCGTGGACCTGGCTGCCTGTCTCCGCTATCACAGAAATGACGGCTGTAACATTATTTGCGTTTAATCTGCTGGCTACATTCGCGCGGCGGCCTCCTTCCACGCAGCCCTAGGATGGCAACACGAAGTGCGACTGATTCATCATCAACAACCGAGTACGCAGTGCTGAGAGTAGAATTTCTAAAAAAGAGTGTGGGAGTATGCAGTGGGGTATCCTCAGGATTCGCAAAAGCGCCATCTGCTCCTTGGCACCGTCTCATTCACGGTTTGCTTTGCCGCATGGGGCCTCATTAGTGCTTTCGCCCCCAGTTTTCGTCAACAGTTTCATCTCTCAGCGACCCAAACGGCCTTTCTAGTTGCAGTACCAGTTCTTCTGGGCGCGCTGGCCCGCATACCGATAGGAGTGCTGGCCGACCGCTTTGGAGGCCGCGCTGTTTTCACAGTCTTGATGTTCTTTGTCGCCTTGCCGGTGGCCTTTATTCCCTACACAACCAGCTACCAGAATCTGCTGTTGGTGGCGTTCCTGCTCGGAATGGCGGGGTCTTCCTTTGCCGTGGGCATAGGCTACGTCTCCCGCTGGTTCTCGATGGAGAGTCAGGGCAGTGCGCTCGGCGTGTACGGATTAGGAAACATTGGCCAGTCCGCTGCGGTCTTCCTGGGACCGGTGGTCGCTGCCGCGTACGGATTTCGCACCGTCTATTGGGGAATGTCGATCATCCTTTTGGTGTGGGCTTTGGCCTTCCTGGTTTTTGCTCGAAATGCTCCCCAAACTTCTCGTCCCAAGGGTCTCTCTGAGATGCTCGGCGTACTAGCCCGCGAACCACTCGCGTGGGCGCTGGCAGCATTCTATTTCTTGACCTTTGGTGGATTTGTCGCCTTCTCAATCTATCTCCCAACACTGCTGCGTGATCAATTTGGGCTGCGACCGGCGAACGCCGGATTTCGAACGGCCGGATTCGTCGTGCTCGCCACCGTTTGTCGCCCGGTCGGGGGCTGGCTATCCGACCGGATTGGTGGAGCGCGAGTTCTTTCCTGGATTCTGCCTGCTGTGGCTGCCTTCGGATTGTTGCTAGGGGTGCGGTCGATGTTGCCATTCACGGTCGGCGCGCTCGGATGCGCTGCCTTGCTCGGCATCGGAAACGGCGCAGTATTTCAGCTCGTGCCTCGATATTTTCCAACCCAGAGAGCCACGGTCACCGGACTTGTGGGCGCGATGGGCGGGATGGGGGGATTCTTTCCGCCTTTGCTTCTAGGCGTGTTTCGCGATCGCCTCGGAGTGGTTTGGCCGGGCTTCCTTTTATTGTCCGCGGTGGCCTGCCTTCTCTGGTGGATGAACGGCCGAGTCTTCTTGACGCGGGAAGAAGCTCTTGCCGCGAAGCTTCCTCCGGCTCTGACCCGCACCGCGGATAGAGTCCGCGCGGGAGCCTGGGCCACTTTGTGGACTTTGGTTCTGATCTCTGCCATCGTGCTGGGCTCACGCAATCTGCAGAACTTCGACGCTGCGCTGGTGATCTACACGTTCGCAATCATCTTTGCCACATGGGGCGTCATTTACCACTACTCCGTCTGGATTCGAAAGCCTCCCACCTATGTGTATTGGAAGCGCGGATGGCAATTATTCAGAGAGCGAGGAGTATTTCGAAGCCTCAGCCGCATCACGGCGCTGGCAGGAACTCATCTCCTGGCGCAAACGTTCATCGCAAAACGCTCCAGGCTGCGTTGGGCGATGCATCAGATGATCTTCTGGGGATGCGTACTGGCAGTGGCAATCACCTTCCCGCTGGTATTCGGATGGATTCATTTCAGCAGCGCTCCAAACGATCAGATGACGTACGTGACCTACCTCTTCGGGTTCCCGGCAGGAAGATTCCATCTGCACACGTTCATTTCGCTGATGCTTTTTCACGGCCTTGATATCGCAGCCGTTTTGGTTCTGGGTGGAATTGCCCTTTCGCTGTGGCGCCGTATGCGGGATGAAGGGGCGCGTGCTGTTCAAACGTTGGCAATGGATTTCTGGCCGTTAATTCTGCTCTTTGCGATATCGATCACTGGCTTGGCTCTTACCGTCTCCCAGGAGTGGCTCGGCGGAAGCTTCTACGATTTCATTGCCATCTTGCACGCGATCACAGTCATTGCGGCTTTGCTCTACCTTCCATTTGGGAAGTTCTTTCACATCTTCCAGCGTCCTGCGCAACTGGGAGTGAAGCTTTACCAGCGCGCGGGCGACGAAGGCGAGGGCGCGATCTGTGCCCGTTGCGGCGAGCGTTATGCATCCCTAATGCACGTTGACGATCTGAAACGTGTGCTGCCGCAAGTCGGATTCAACTATTCGATGTCGGGGCCAGTGGGCAATTGGCAGGAGCTGTGTCCCAGCTGCAAGCGCAAGTCACTTTCTCTTGCGCAATTGAGACTAAAAGAGGAAGCGAATGGCTAAGGCTCCTGTTTCCGAAGAGATCCTCAAAGAACAATTCGGCCCACATCTAAATTATCTTCCGCCCGGCGGTTGGAACGACGAATCGGTCCATCCTGCGGAGAAGTTGGTCAAAACCCATTGCTGCTTCTGCGGTCAACAATGCGGTATCCAATTAAAGGTCCGAGACAATCGGGTGATCGGATTCGAGCCTTGGGAAGAGTTTCCGTTCAACCGTGGCATGCTTTGCCCAAAAGGCGTGAAGCGATATCTGCAGGGGAATCACCCCGACCGTTTGCTCACTCCGCTGATGCGAGATGAGCAGGGATTTCGTCCGGCATCATGGGACGAGGCCTTGAATTTTACGGTCAGCCGGATGCGTGAGATCCAGGAAACGTACGGTAAGGACGCTTTTGCCATCTACGGCGGCGCATCACTCTCGACTGAGAAATCGTATCTGCTCGGCAAATTCGCCCGAGTGGCTCTACGCACACGCCACATCGACTACAACGGACGACTCTGTATGGTCTCCGCCGGAACGGCCTACAAGCTGGCGTTTGGCATAGATCGAAGCACGATTCCATGGAGCGAAATTCCCAAAGCTGAGGTTTTGTTCGTGATCGGCGCAAACATCGGCGAGTGCGCTCCCATCACGACCGACTACATCTGGCGCTGCCGCGACAACGGCGGAAAACTCATCGTCGCCGATCCTCGGATGACTCCTATCACGCGAAATGCCGATCTCTATCTTCCATTACGGCCGGGCACTGATCTTGCACTCTTGATGGGAATGCTGCACGTCATCCTGCGCGACGGAATGGAGGATCGCGAATTCATCAGGCAATACACGACCGGGTTCGAGGCCGTGGCTGAATCCGCCAAGCAGTGGGATCTTCGCAAAGTTGCTGATATGACCGGCGTGCCACCCGAATCGATCGAGAAGGCCGCACGCTGGATTGGCAAATCGAAGCGCGCCATCATGATGCACGCTCGGGGACTGGAGCATCAGTCCAAGGGCGTCGAAAACTGTTTAGCGGTACTCAACATCGCTCTTGCCACCGGAAACATTGGCCGCGACGGCGCTGGGCCAACGATGATTACCGGCCAGGGAAACGGCCAGGGTGGACGCGAGCACGGACAGAAGTGCGACCAACTTCCGGGCCAGCGTTCCCTCGCCGATCCCGCCGCCCGCGAATACATTGCCGGCGTCTGGGGCATCAAACCCGAAGAACTTCCTCAGCCAGGTTACAGCGCTCAAGAAATCATGAACGCCATCCACAGCGGCGAAATTAAGGGACTGCTCTCGCTGTGTTTCAATCCGCTCGTTTCGCTTCCCGATGCGAACTTCACCCGCGAAGCACTGTCAAAACTGGAATACTTCGGGGTGGTCGATTTCTTTCTCTCCGAAACCGCCCATCACGCCGACGTTGTCATGGCCGGCAGCCTCCACGAAGAGGAAGACGGGCTTGGCTGCAGCGCAGAAGGTCGTGTCATTCACTGGAAGAACAGCATCGATCCACCGGGTGATGCCCGACGAGACTCTGACATCATCATCGATTTGGCGCACCGGCTCGGTCGCGGGCAGTTCTTTCCATTCAAGAACCCTGCTGACATTTTCGAGGAGCTGAGAGTCGCTTCGCGCGGCGGTGTGGCCGACTACTACGGGATTACTTACGAGAGAGTGGATCAACAGATGGGCATTTTCTGGCCCTGCCCATCGCTCGACCACCCTGGCACCCCGCGCCTATTCGTCGATAAGAAGTTTTATACCCACGACGGAAAAGCACATTTCAACGTCACAGAGTGGCGTCCAAGCGGGGATCCGACTAATGATGAATACCCCTTATTCCTGACCACCGGCCGAGTGGTCAGCCAATATCTCTCGGGAACGCAAACGCGCCGTATCGGCGCGCTAGTGGACCAGAACCCTGAGCCTCGGGCGGAAATTCATCCGCGTCTGGCTGAACAGTATGGCATCAAAGACAGCGACTGGATCACGGTGACGACCCGGCGCGATGATCTGACGATTCGCGTCATGGTAGTCAAAACCATTCGGCCCGACACCGTCTTTATTCCTTATCACTGGGCCGGCACTCGCAGCGCAAACCGACTGACTCATCGGACGCTCGATCCTCGAAGCAAGATTCCCGAGTTCAAGGTTTCGGCGTGCAGAATTGCGCGAGCGAAGGGCCCCGACGAGTCTCCGGACGATCGCGGCGCGCATAAGAACGGTGCATCTCGGGGAGGCGCTTAGTGTTCGGATACGAATTCTATGTCGATCCTTCGCGCTGCATTGGCTGCCGCTCCTGCTTGCAGGCCTGCGAGGAATGCGATACACACCGAGGAAAGTCGATGATCAACTTCGACTTTATCGAGCGGGAAGAGAGCATCCGCTCCGCCGCGTACGTATGCTGGCATTGCGACGAGCCTACCTGTGCTCAAGTCTGTCCAGCAGATGCCATCAAGAAGGGCGAAGATGGAATCGTCCACTCCTCACTTAAACCGCGCTGCATCGCCTGCAACAACTGCGTGTTGGCCTGCCCCTTCGGCATCCCGAAGATGATGATTCCCGAGCAGCAGATGATGAAGTGCGACATGTGCTATGACCGCACTTCCATCGGCAAGCGCCCGATGTGCGCGACCGTCTGTCCGAGCCAGGCACTGTCTTACGTTAGACCAGAGGAGATTGCCAGCCGCCGCGAGAAGCCAACAAATATTTTCTATTTCGGCAGCCAGAAGATCACGACCAAGGTTTACATGATGGCCCCAGCCGAACGAGAGGCTATCGCCCTCGATGTTGTGGACTACATGTGGGAGGAGAACCATGAATTGGTTGCGGTGGGGCAGTAGCGGAGGAGCGACCGGCGAACCCCTTTGGAAGGAAGAGTTCTCGGTTCGTACCGCTGACGAGCGCTATGTCACACGTCGGCAGCTCACCAAGTTCCTGGTACTGACCAGTTTCGGCATGTTCGTCGGAAACATCTGGATTCTGATTCGTTCTCTTTTTTACAAGGCTCCCGTCTACCCGCAGCAAGCTGTAGCCCAGCTTGGAGAAATTCCTGTCGGAGGAGTGAAACTGTTCAGCTATCCAACAAAAGATGACCACTGCATCATGATTCGGACGGGCGAGGACGAATATGTGAGCTACAGCCAGAAGTGCACTCATCTTTCATGCGCGGTCTATTATTCTCAGGCGGAGAACAGACTGGAATGTCCGTGCCACAACGGCTTTTTCTCGATCAAGGATGGCGCCGTTCTGCAAGGGCCTCCATCACGCCCATTGCCACGCATTGTTCTCGAAGCGCGCGGCGAACAATTAGTTGCTGTCGAGGTAAAAGGTTAACGCCATGCCAACTTCAAACGACCGGCCTCCCCAAAATCGTGGCTTGACCGCCATCGCAGGAGCGATGTCTCTGATCACCGTTCTTCTGATCGTACAAGTCTGGCTAATGAGCGCCGCTTTAGAGTCCTTCCTGGGCGGAAACCGTCATACCGCACTGCCAGCCGCGATCTTTTCAGGAGTGATGTTCTTGATTTGCCTGGGCCTCTATGCCTTTGTCGATCGCGTTGATCCCGAACTGCGCGGATCCGGCAACGGTCGTTAATGCCTCCCGTCGCTTCTGGAGATAGTATCCTTCGAATCTGCCCCGTGACATTAGTCACATGCGTCCGCTCGCAACTCTGTCAGGCTTGTCTTCATAGGAATGTGCCATAAGCAGGCGCAAGAAAAGGTCCTCTGCCCTTCGCCCAAACATAAACGCTGACTCAAGGAATTGAGTTCTTGCGAATGCTTATAGATGCTTGACGCATCGATACTAGAGGTACCTCTATCGCTACATCCTGCCGGGCGGCAGTAGGCGCCATCGCGGGAGGCTGGCTTGCGGATCACGCTTGGACAAATAACCGAACTTCTTCATAGCACCCGGGGAGTACCCAAATTCCCGGTAAGTAATTGCCAGAACTGTCCAAGATTGACCATTCCTGCACATGGGTTTGGGGCATTCTGTCTATGCTATGTCTACGCCATGAAAAAAGAACTCAGCCCAAAACAGATACTCGCTGTCCGTTGTCCGACTTGTGGTGCTGGTCCGGGTGAGCAGTGTGAGCTTAATACTGGCCAACCGCGCAGCGAGCCGCATCGCGACCGCGGATTGATCGAAGTTGATTGAGCCAAGACCCACGATCGTTGCAACACAATGTCTAAGACATTACCGACTGTTTCCGTCGATTGGCTCATGTCCCGGAACCTTTCGAAACCCACCCCCAGGCGTAAGCGTCGCAATGTGCTAGAGAAGCAGTGTATTGTGAAGGAACCGAGTGGCCCCCGTTTTGGTAAGGGGGACCCGCGAGGATGGGAGATGGCGCCGCCACTGCCAACCCGCCGTAGATCGGTCGGGGCAAGGAATGAAATAAATGGGACAAAAGAAGAAAGCAAGCCAGCCATCTTCCAAAATGCTGCCGAAAGCAGCCACCGGAATCCAGGGTTTGGACGAAATCACGGGGGGAGGGTTGCCACTCGGCCGTCCCACTCTTGTCAGTGGAGGCGCCGGTTCAGGAAAGACTCTGTTCGGACTGGAGTTCCTGGTTCGGGGCGCTACCCAATACGGCGAACCCGGCGTCTTCATGTCGTTCGAGGAATCGATCCCCGACCTAACCAAGAATGTCGCTTCGCTGGGTTTCGACCTGGACCGACTGGTGGAGGACAAGAAACTGTTCGTGGACCACGTGTCCATCACGCGAAGCGAGTTGGGGGAAACCGGCGAATATGACCTCGAGGGCCTCTTCATTCGAATTGCCGACGCAGTCCAGAGGGTCGGGGCGCGGCGAGTCGTCCTGGACACGATTGAAGCGCTCTTCGGCGATTTGCCAAACCCAGGTATCCTGCGAGCCGAAATCCGCCGGCTGTTCGACTGGCTCAAGCAAAAAGGATTGACCACGGTCATCACGGCCGAGCGGGACCACCCCGACCGGCTGACCCGGCACGGCATTGAGGAGTTCGTCTCCGACTGCGTGATCCTGCTGGACCATCGTATCCGGGAGGAGATCTCGACCCGCCGTCTGCGCATCGTCAAGTACAGGGGATCGACCCACGGCACCAACGAGTATCCGTTCCTCATCGATGCCCAAGGTATTTCAGTCCTGCCGATCTCCTCCCTGGGCCTCGACCACGATGCTTCTGCCGAACGAGTCTCGAGCGGCGTTGCCCGGTTGGATGGCATGCTGGGCGGCAAGGGCTTTTATCGGGGGAGCAGCATTCTGGCATCCGGCACCGCGGGAACCGGTAAAACCACCATTGCGGCATGTTTCGTGGATGCGGCCTGCCGCCGCGGCGAGCGCGCTTTGTTTTTCGCTTTCGAAGAATCACCCCAGCAAATCATCCGCAATATGCGTTCGACCGGCATCGACCTCGAGCCATGGGTCCGCAAAGGGCTCCTGCAATTCCATGCGGCGCGTCCCACCTACGGGGGGATCGAACAGGTCCTGTTACAGACCCACAAGCGCATCACCAGCTTTCAGCCCAGCGTCGTTGTGGTTGATCCGGTTACCAATCTGCTCATGGTCAGCACCCAGAATGAAGTGCGGTCCATGCTCACGCGGCTGGTCGATTTTCTGAAGATCCAGGGGATCACCGCGATTTTCACTAGTTTGACTGCGGCGGGGACCCTGGAAGCCAGCGAGGCGGATGTCTCCTCCCTCATGGACACCTGGCTCCTGGTGAAAAACATTGAGGTCGGGGGAGAGCGGAACCGCGCGCTCTACGTGCTGAAATCGAGAGGCATGGAGCATTCCAACCAGATTCGCGAATTCGTGCTCACGAAGGACGGCCTACGATTGTTGGACGTTTACCTCGGACCCGAGGGCGTGCTGACCGGTTCCGCCCGGGTGTCGCAGGAAATGCGCGAGAAAGCAGTGATCACGTTCCGCCAGCAAGAACTGGAGACCCACCGGCGTGAACTGGAGCGCAAGCGCCGGATCTTTGAGGCCCGCATGGTCATGCTCCGGGCGGAGTTTGAAGCGGAGGAAGAAATAATTCAACAGACCATCTCCGAATCGGAATTACTCGGTAAGGAAGTGGTGCAGGACCGCGGGCAGATGGTGCTGAGCCGGCAAGCGGACTCCTCCTCCTACAAGAAGGAGGGGCGCGCGAAAGCCGCGCGGAAACGCTGAATGCCGAAAACCAAAAGCAAAACTCGGGCGCGGCCGCGCAAACCGAAGCCCCAGGAACCGGAGGTTTGGAAGCTGCGGCTCTACGTGGCGGGCCAGACTCCCAAGTCGATTCGCGCCTTGGCCAATCTCAAGGTGCTGTGTGAAAGGCACTTGAAGGGCCGCTATCGGATCGAAGTGATCGACCTTTTGGAGAATCCGCA
>Ga0187862_10002333_pt1 | contig 19363 bp, 16 predicted proteins | sample June2016WEW_10_1_FD_133003 | JGI IMG/M metagenome (GOLD analysis project Ga0187862, IMG submission 133003) | Peatland microbial communities from SPRUCE experiment site at the Marcell Experimental Forest, Minnesota, USA - June2016WEW_10_150 | ecosystem: Environmental > Terrestrial > Soil >...
GGGAAGTTTCTTGGAAGCGCGCTCTACAGTTCTTCGTCGCAGATCGCGATCCGCATGATCTCTCATGGGTCAGTGCCCGATCTGCCTGCGCTGGTTGCCGAGCGTATTCGCGCCGCCATCGCCTACCGCAAGGAAAATGACCTTGTCCGCAATACGGACGCCTACCGCATCGTCTTCAGCGAAGCCGATTTTCTGCCTGGGCTGATCGTCGATCGCTATAACGACGTGCTCTCGCTGCAAATCCTGACGCAAGCCGTGGACACTGCTCCCGTGCGCGAGGCCATCGTGCAAACGCTAAGAGACGAATTGCAGCCGGCGGGAATCGTAGAGCGCGTGGATGCCCGCATTCGAGAACTTGAGCAATTGCCGCCGCGACAGTCCGGAGTGATCTGGAGGGAGAAGAGTTCGTCCGTTATCAACATGAACGGCGTCCGCTTTCACTATGAGGGCTTCGAAGGCCAGAAGACAGGTGCGTTTCTTGATCAGCGGGAAAACTACGCCGCTGCCGCGCAATATGCGCACGGGGAAGCGCTCGACGCTTTCTGCTATCAGGGAGGATTTGCGCTGCATCTGGCTTTGAACTCCGCTGGAAAGTGCTCCAGCGTCACCGGAGTGGACAGCTCGCGTCCGGCGCTGGAAATGGCGGAAAAGAACGCGGCTTTGAACGTAACTCTGAACGCAACTCTGAACGCAAACCTGAACGGGCGCGAACTGGAGTGGATCGAGGCCAACGCTTTCGATCTGTTGCGGGACTACTCGGCGGCGAACCGGCGCTATGACACCATCGTTCTCGATCCGCCAGCGTTTGCCAAGAGCAAGCGCGACCTCGACAAGGCGCTTGGAGGCTACAAGGAACTCAACCTGCGCGCCATGAAAATGCTGCGTCCGGGAGGGATTCTGGTCACCTGCTCCTGCTCTTTTCACGTCAGCCCCGCCGACTTCCTCAAAGTGGTCGCCGGCGCGGCCCAGGACGCCCACAAATCGCTTCGGGTCATCGAGAGCCGTGGGGCGTCGAAGGATCATCCAATTCTGCTGAATGTGCCGGAAACCAGCTACCTGCAGTGCCTGATACTTAGTGTAAGCAATTGAAATATAACTTGATAATAGACTTGACAATAATATACTCACATTTTATGCTTGCTACATACTAATTAACAATCCGGGAACTTCCGATAGCTCCCAGTTTGAATTTCAAGTAGGAGGATTTTCGTTATGACTATGCTTACCCGTCGGGATCCTTTCCGTGAGTTCGTTACCTTGCAGGACCGCATGAACCGTTTGTTCCGCGACCCCCGTGGGCCGGAAGGACAGGATGAAGCGCTAACCACCACCGCATTCGCTCCGCCGGTTGACGTGTACGAGGACGAGCACAACGTGACCCTGAAGATCGAAGTGCCGGGAATTGATGAGAAGGACATTGACGTCCGGATCGAGAACAACACGCTGACCGTGCACGGCGAACGCAAGTTCGAGAAGGAAGAGAAAGAAGAGAACTACCGGCGCGTGGAGCGGCAGTATGGCAGCTTCACCCGCACCTTCACGCTCCCGAACACCGTCAACCATGACAACGTTCAGGCTGACTATGACAAGGGCGTTCTGAAGATCAAGCTGGCGAAGAAAGCCGAAGCCAAGCCGAAACAGATCAAGATAAATGTCGGCGGGCAGAAGACGCTGGAAGGCAAAGAGCCGAAGGGCGTCGGCAAAGCCGCGTAAGGCTTTGCCGGGTTTTGCTTGGCTGGGCGGACGAATGCGTCCGCCCCTACGCGAACGTTGTGTAAACTCGGCGGGAGGCGAGATAGCAAGCGCCTCCCGTTTTCATTTGTAATGGGCAACTTGTAATTGGTAATTTGAAAATCGACAGGGCAAATAGAGGAATAAAGTTATGGCAATTCGTTGGGACAAATTCACCGTAAAGGCGCAGGAGGCTGTACAGCGGGCGAACGAACTGGCCTCGGAGCACGGGAATCCGGAGCTTGCGCCGCTGCATCTGCTGGCCGCGTTGGTCGAAGACAAAGAAGGCATCGTTGCGCCCGTGCTGGAAAAAATCGGCATCGGGCCACAGGCCGTGCTCAGCGACGTCTACAAAGAAATCGAGAAGCTGCCCAAGGTTTCGGGCGGCGGTGAGCAGCAACCGGCGATGTCGTCGCAAATCAATCAGCTTCTGGAGAAGTCTTTCAAAGAAGCCGACACCTTCAAGGACGAATACGTTTCGACCGAGCACATGCTGCTGGCGCTGACGGATCTGAAGACAACCAGCCTGAAGCGCGATCTAAAGCACGGAGATCCGGCGCAGGAGTTGTTGGCGCGTCACGGCGCGACGCACGACGCCATCTTGAAAGCGCTTACCGCTGTCCGAGGATCGCAGCGCATTACCGACCAGAATCCCGAAGCCAAGTATCAGGCGCTGGAGCGTTATGCCCGCGACCTGAACGAGCAGGCGCGGCGGGGCAAGCTCGATCCCGTCATTGGCCGCGACGAAGAAATTCGCCGGGTGGTGCAGGTGCTTTCGCGGCGCACCAAGAATAATCCCGTGCTGATCGGCGAGCCGGGCGTGGGTAAGACTGCCATTGTGGAAGGCCTGGCGCAACGGATCGTCTCCGGTGACGTGCCCGAAGCCCTCAAGAACAAGCGCGTCATATCACTCGATCTGGGAGCCATGCTCGCGGGCGCGAAATATCGCGGCGAATTCGAAGACCGCCTCAAGGCCGTGCTGAAAGAAATCGAAGACTCGCAGGGACAGATCATCCTGTTCATCGATGAGTTGCACACCCTTATCGGCGCGGGAGCCGCCGAAGGCAGTATCGACGCCTCCAACATGCTGAAGCCGGCGCTTGCCCGCGGGGAGTTGCGCGCCATCGGTGCGACCACGCTCAACGAATATCGCAAATACATCGAGAAAGACGCGGCGCTCGAACGCCGCTTCCAGATCGTTTTTGTGGGCGAGCCGAACGTCGAAGACACGATCGCGATCCTGCGCGGGTTGAAGGAAAAGTACGAAGTGCATCACGGCGTGCGCATCAAAGATTCGGCCATCGTTGCGGCGGCTACGTTGTCGCATCGCTATATTTCCGACCGCTTCCTGCCCGACAAAGCTATTGACCTGATCGACGAGGCTGCGTCTTCGCTGCGCATCCAGATCGATTCCATGCCCACGGAAATCGATCAGCTGGAACGCCGCGCCACGCAACTCGAAATCGAGAAGCAGGCGCTGAAGAAAGAGGACGATGCGAATTCGAGGGAGCGTCTTGCCCATGTGGAGAAGGAACTGGCCGGCATTCGCGAGCAGTCAAACGCGCTCAAGGCAAAGTGGAAACAGGAGAAAGACATCATCGGGCGCGCTCGCGCCCTGAAAGAAAAACTGGAGCAGCTCAAAGTCGAAGAGGCCGCGGAAGAGCGCAAGGGAAATCTGGAGCGGGTGGCGCAGATCCGCTATGGGCTCATCCGCCAGACCGAACAAGAACTGAATAAAATCACCTCGCAGATCGACGGCAGGGCCGGGCAGCGCATGTTGAAAGAAGAAGTCGACGAGGAAGACGTCGCTCGCATTGTCTCGAAGTGGACCGGGATTCCGGTTTCCAAGATGCTCGAGGGCGAAGTCAAGAAGCTCATCAACATGGAAGACCGGCTGCGGCTGCGCGTCATTGGACAGGACGCGGCGCTCGAACGGGTAGCCAATGCCATCCGGCGTTCGCGCGCCGGGCTTAGCGATCCGAAGCGGCCGATCGGTTCGTTTATTTTCCTGGGGCCGACCGGCGTGGGTAAAACCGAACTGGCGCGCTCTCTCGCCGAATTTCTCTTCGACGATGAGCGCGCCATGGTGCGCATTGATATGTCGGAATACATGGAGAAGCACGCCGTGTCGCGCATGATCGGCGCGCCTCCGGGATACGTTGGCTACGAAGAAGGTGGACAGCTTACCGAGCAGGTGCGGCGGCATCCTTACGCGGTCGTGCTCTTTGACGAAATCGAAAAGGCGCACCCGGATGTATTCAACATTTTGTTGCAGATTATGGATGACGGGCGGCTCACCGACGGCAAGGGGCGCAAGGTGGACTTCAAGAACACGGTCATCATCATGACCTCGAACCTGGGGTCGGCGTACCTGCAGTCGGGAAATATCCGCTCCTCCGATGGCTTCGAGCAGGCTTCAAAGCTGGTGATGGACGCGCTGCATGGGCATTTTAAGCCGGAGTTCCTGAATCGCGTGGACGACATCATCATTTTCCATCCGCTGGGCAAGGAACAACTGGTGAAGATTGTCGATCTGCGGCTGGAAGACTTGCGGCGGCTTCTGGCCGACCGCAAAATCTCGCTGGAGCTGACTGATGCTGCCAAAGAACTTCTGTTTACCGAAGGCTACGATCCTAATTTTGGGGCGCGTCCGCTGAAGCGCGCCATTCAGAAGCTGGTGCAGGATCCGCTGGCGCTGAAGATTCTTGATGGCGAAGTGCTGCACGGGGACCACGTGATCGTGGACGCCGACAAGAAGGCGGGCAAGATGACGTTCAAGGTCAGCGAGCGAGTGGGGGAGAAAGAGACGGCGCGGGCGAAGAAGTAATGCTTGTGGGATGGCGGCGGAAACCATGCCGAGCTTCGCTCGGCTGGACGGGCGAGGGCGCCCGTCCCCACACGATCGTCACGGCCTCGTGCGACCTTTTGCCGCCTTGCTGGTCTTCGGCTTCGAGGCTTGGCGAGCTCCCGGTACCTTTCCGATTCTGGGATCGCCTGCGAGAACGAATTCGCAGGCGCGCAGGGCAGCTGCTTCGAAATCCTCCGCATCGGACGGAAGGACCTGCCAGCCGGTCACTTTTTTTCCCAGCACCTTGATGGACCGCATGTTGGGAAAGTCGCGCCGCAGGCTCTGGTGGTGCTCCTCGGTGGTGGCGAGCCACACACCGTTGTCCGCGGTCTGGCCAGGTTTGTCTTTGTTCCGGAGGATGAGGACAATCTTGTCTTGAACGTAAATTGCCAAGCAGCCGAACATGGGATGAGTCCGTGGGGAGAGCTGAGCGAGCGCGTCGAGTACGAATTCGTGCGGGACAGGCTTGCGCTGCTTGACGCGTAAGGTGGCGTCCAGCAGGGGCACGGTCGTGATGCGACGCGATTTCGGCATAAGCGTTGGCGAATAGCGCTTGGTTCTGTTTTCACCGACGATATATTATCGACGGCTTTGGTTTGCGAAGTCGAACAACTTGCGGTTCCTGCTCCGAGGCTGTAACGTACTCGGCCAGCCACAATTTTCACTGGGGGATGAAATGAAACTCAGCCGCTGTCGGTTTGCCTTTATTTTCCTGGCGGGATTGATTAGCACGTCATTGATTGGCACGTCATTGATCGGCACGTCATGGGCGCAAGCCGCACCCACGCCGAAGACGCTTGTCATCCACGCCGGACGCTTGCTTGACGTTAAGACCGGCAAGACGCTCACGAACCAAACCATCGTGATTCAGGGCGATAAGATCGCTAGCGTTGGCTCCGATGCGCAGGCTCCCGCTGGAGCGCAAGTGGTCGATCTGTCGAACGCCACCGTGCTGCCGGGGTTGATTGACGCGCACACGCACATCACATACACGCCCAACTTTGGCTACTCGCGGCTTGCGATTTCCGTGCCGCGCCAGGCCCTCACCGGAGCGCGCAATGCCCGGGTCACGCTCGACGCCGGGTTTACGACCATCCGGAATGTGGGTGCGAGCGACTATACAGACGTTGCCTTGCGCGATGCCATCAACGCCGGCGATGTGCCGGGACCGCGCATGCTGGTCAGCGGGCCGGCGCTGAGCATTACGGGCGGACACTGCGACGACAATCTGTTGCCGTTTGAGTGGCACATTCAGAGCGAAGGCGTGGCCGATGGGATTGAGGCCGTCCAGCACAAGACGCGCGAGATTATCAAGTATGGCGCTGACCTGATCAAGATCTGCGCCACCGGCGGCGTGCTTTCGCATGGCGACAATCCGCAGGCCTCGCAGTACACGCTGGAAGAGATGAAGGCCATCGTGACCGATGCGCACCGGCTGGGGCGCAAGGTGGCGGCGCATGCGCATGGCGCGGAGGGCATCCGCTGGGCGTCGGAGGCGGGGGTGGATTCGATTGAGCACGGGTCCTACATTGACGACGCGGCCATTGCCACGATGAAGAAGAATGGCACGTATCTGGTGCCGACTCTCTACCTGGCCGACTGGTTTCTGGAGAACGCGGAGAAGATTGGCACGCCTGCCGAACTGATTGCCAAGGGACGCGAAGTGATGCCGGCGGCACGTAAGAATGTGGCGCGGGCGTTTGCCGCGGGAGTGAAAGTTGGATTCGGCACCGATGCGGCGGTGTATCCGCACGGGCTCAACGCGCATGAATTCGCGGTCATGGTGAAACTGGGGCTGACGCCGCTGCAGGCGATTCAGGCGGCGACTATTAATGACGCCGATTTGCTGGGATGGTCCGACAAGGTTGGGACTCTTGAGCCGGGGAAGTGGGCTGACATTGTTGCCGTGGATGGCGATCCGCTGGCTGACGTGACTACGCTTGAGCGGGTTAAGTTTGTTATGAAGGGCGGCGAGATGGTTAAGAACCTTTACGCTAAATAAGGTCAGAGGTTATTAGAGGTCGGATTGCAGAAGTGAAGAACTCCTTGCAGCAGTTACCTCTGCAATCTGACCTCTGACCTCTGCAATTCCTTATAGAATCCTCCGCAGTGTCTATCCAACTTCAGATTGAAGCTACTCGCGGCTCGGCCCGCGCTGGCAGGCTTGTCACTCCTCATGGAGAGGTGGAGACGCCGGTGTTTATGCCGGTGGGGACGCTGGGTTCGGTTAAGGGTGTCTCGCAGGACGTGCTCGAAGAACTGGGCGTCGAGATTCTGCTTTCGAATACCTACCATCTTTTTTTGCGGCCTGGAGTCGAGACGGTTCGGTCGATGGGCGGGTTGCATCGGTTCATGTCTTGGGATCGGGCGATTCTCACGGACTCGGGCGGGTTTCAGGTTTTCAGTTTGAACGATCTGCGCAAGGTCAGCGAGGACGGGGTGGCGTTCCGCTCGCATCTCGATGGGTCTTCTCATTTTCTTAGTCCTGAAAAAGCCATGGAGATTCAGATTGGGCTGGGAGCGGACATCATCATGGCCTTTGATGAATGCACCGAATATCCGGCCGACGCTCAGCGCGTGCGGGCTTCGATGGAGCTGACTCTGCGCTGGGCTGGGCGCTGCAAGAGCTATTTTGAAGCGCATAAGCACGAGGTCCCCTGGTCGTGTGGCGGGGCTTCGTCCCGCCGGGACGGGGCAGAGCCCCGTCACCACACAGGCGGGACCCAGGCTTTGTTTGGCATTGTGCAGGGGGGGATGGATGCGGCGTTGCGACGCGAATCGGCTGCTCGCACTATCGACATCGGGTTCCCTGCCTATGCTATCGGCGGGCTTAGCGTTGGCGAACCTCGCGAGCTTACTCGCGACATCGTCCTATCCACGCTTGAGCATCTTCCTTCCGAGCAGCCGCGCTATCTGATGGGGGTGGGCACTCCGGAGGAGATCGCGCAGTATGCTCGGGCGGGCGTTGACATGATGGATTGCGTGCTCCCGACTCGCGCCGCGCGGCATGGGTTGCTGTTTACGTCCGAAGGCAAGGTGTCGATCAAGCAGGCGCGGTACGCGCAGGACGAAGGCGCGCTCGATCCCGCCTGCGACTGCCGCGTCTGCCAGCGTTATTCACGGGCCTACCTGCGTCATCTCTACGCTTCGAACGAACTGCTGGCTCAGGTTTTGAATACGGTGCACAACCTGCACTTTTACCTGGGCACGATGCGGGCGGTCCGGGCGTGGATCCGGGCAGGCCGCGCGGCCAGCTCACTATAGCGATTACATAGTCGAGGTCGTGCCGAGCTTCGCTCGGCGGACGGACGAATGCGTCCGTCCCCACACGAGGCCGGGCTTTTCCCGGATGTAAATTCCGTGGCGCGTCCTTGACACGATGCTGGCCGTCCGGCATTCTATTTAACTTGGGAAGAAGGTCCGTTTCTTTCTGTGCCGTTCCGATCGAAACCGGAGCGCGGCATCGCCGGTTCTAGCCTGCAAGGTGTAGGATCCTCCGGCCTTAGAAGAAAAGAATTCCCGTAGCTACGCTCGAGAAACCGGGCAGAGGAAGTTAAGCGGCGGAAGCAGCAAACTTGTGCCGAGTTTTGCTCGGGACCGGCTCGAAGAAGGTTCTTCGGCGCCGGGTTTTAATCGGGTGTTTCGTTACCTATTTCGTTACACAGGATCGACTTGGCGGTGGAAATGATTTTGTCTGGCATGGGGTCTGGAATGACGGGCGGATTGGCGTTGTGGTTGCAGCTACCCGGTGGCACGAGTCTGCTCGGGCTGGCGCCCCTGCTGTTCATCTTTGCCATTTTTTATTTCTTGCTGATTATGCCGCAGCAGAAGAAGCAGAAGAAGTGGCAGCACATGCTGAGCGAGTTGAAAAATGGGGACAAGGTCGTAACCAGCGGCGGCTTGCGCGGGACCATCATCAGCCTCAAGGACGACGCGCTGACTTTGCGCGTGCCGCCCGATAATCTGAAACTTGAAATCAGCCGCGCCTCGGTGGTATCGGTGACGACGGCGGAAGAAGGAAAGTGATCTTTAACTGCCGAGCTTGGCTCGGCTGGACGGACGAATGCGTCCGTCCCTACGTGTTCAAGTCATGAATAAGAATCTTAGTTGGAAGTTGGCAATTAGCGTCGGGATCTTGCTGGTCTTCCTGGGCGGCATTTTCGGCATTCCGAAGGACTGGTCGGGCAAGGGTGTGCTGGCGTCGGTTGTCGACCGCATTCATTTGGGCCTCGACCTCCGTGGCGGAACGCACCTGATCCTGCAGGTGCAGGTCAACGACGCGGTCAATGTCGATTCCGACAACGCGCTGGCGCGCCTTAAAGAGGACATGCGCACGCATAAGATCAATTATGCCGATATTAGCAAGCCCGATCCGGTGAACCATCCGGAAATGATCGTGGTCAAGGGCGTTCCGCCGGACCAGACCAGCGATTTCAAGAGCATTATTTCTGACCGGCTGCCGGATTACGACCCCACCTCGGGCGCGGAAAATTCCTGGACGGTTGCGATGAAGGCGCAAAGCCTCGCCGATTTGAAGAACCGCGCCGTCACCCAGGCCATCGAGACGATCCGCAATCGAATCGATCAGTTGGGCGTGAGCGAGCCTGAAATTGAGGAGCACGGACTCGGCAAGTATCAAATTCTTGTGCAGCTTCCGGGCGTGGACGATCCGGCGCGGGTGAAGGAAATCATGCAGTCCACGGCGATGCTTGAAATCAAGCAATCGCTGGGCGGGCCGTACTCGAGCCGGGAGCAGGCGCTGCAGGACAAAGGCGGCGTGCTGCCTCCGGACACCGTCCTGATGCAGGGCAAGAGCATCGGCTCGCGAAACAGCGACACCGGCGAACAGTGGTACATAATCTCGCGGGCCTCGGCGGTAAGCGGGCGCGATCTTCGGACCGCGGAACCTTCGACCGACGAAAATGGCCAGCCGGCGGTTCGCTTCATTCTCACCAGCGAGGGCGGGCGCAAGTTCTACTCTTTCACGTCCGCTCATGTCGGCGACTACCTGGCAGTCGTTCTCGACAACAAGGTGCAGGAAGTCGCGGTGATCAAGGAAGCCATTCGTGAGACTGGCATTATCAACGGCCGCTTCACGCAGCAGGAGACGCAGGACCTTTCGATGACTTTGCGTTCCGGCGCTTTGCCGGCGGGCATCAAGTATCTGGAAGAGCGCACGGTTGGGCCGTCGCTTGGCGCCGATTCCATTCGATCCGGCGTTAAGGCGGCCATAGTGGGCATGGTCGTCGTCCTGATTTTCATGCTGGTTTACTATCGCTGGGCGGGCGTAAATGCCGACCTCGCGCTGATCCTGAACCTAGTCATCCTGTTGGGGTTCATGGGCTACGTCGGAGCGGTGCTGACGCTGCCGGGGATAGCCGGCATCATTCTGACGGTGGGCATGGGCGTGGATTCGAACGTGCTGATTTTTGAGCGTATCCGGGAAGAGCTGAGGAATGGCAAGACGCCACCCTCGGCGGTGGAGCAGGGATTCAGCCATGCCTGGATCACCATCGTCGATACACACGTCACGACAATTGTCTCGGCCATGATTCTGTTTATCTTCGGTACGGGGCCGGTAAAGGGCTTTGCCACGACGCTGGTGTTTGGCTTGCTCGCAAACTTGTTTACGGCAGTGTTTGTATCGCGCATGATTTTTGATTGGGTGCTGAGCAGGAAGCAGAGGGGCGAAGCTTTGAGCATTTGAGCGAGTCGTTAGTCGTCGGTCGATAGTCGTTCGCGAAGCTGTAAAAAACGATGCCGCCCGAACGACCAACGACTAGCGACCAACGACTGATTTTGAAGGGATCGTAAGCAGCGTGGAATTTTTTAGAGACACAAGTATCGATTTTCTCGGGAAAAAGTGGTACTTCCTGACCTTCTCGCTGATCTTCAGCGTGGCCGGAGTGCTGTCCATGGCGTTCTGGCATGGCATCCCGCTGGGCGTCGACTTCCGCGGCGGAACGCTGGTCTATGTGAAATACGCGCATACACCGGATGTGGCTGCCATTCACGCAGAGCTTGATCGCGCCGCATTGAAGAACCCCCGCGTTCAGGCCTACGACCAGGTTCACAATAGCAACGAGGTGCTGATCCAGCTCGATATTCAGGAGACCAGCGAAGAGGCTCTCGACAAGGGCAAAATCCAGATTATTCAAGCGCTCGAAAGCCATGCTCCGCCGGGCAAACAGGATCTCAACAATTCAAGTTCGCTGACCATCGCGAACTATCTTCTGGAGAAGGACCCGCTCCGCCTCTACGGCAGCGCCGATGCCAACCCGCGCTACACGGCGGTGGCGCAGGCCATTGTTGACTATCGCGACAAGACGAAAAGCGGCGTGATCGGCTCGATTGACGAGCTGAAAAGTGGGGCCGATCCGGCCGTCGTTGCCGCGCTCCAGGATAATTTCTTCGTCTCTGATTTTGGCATCCGCAACGTGGAGATTGTCGGCCCGCAAGTGGGACAGCAGCTGCGCAAGCAAGCCATCCTGGCCACGCTGTACTCGCTGGGCGGGATGCTGATCTACCTGGGGCTCCGCTTCGAGTGGATTTACGGTGTCGCTGCCGTGCTGACGGTCTTCCACGATACTCTGATTACGGTGGGCGCTTTCTCGCTGCTGAACTGGGAGATATCGCTGACCGTGATCGCGGCCATCCTGACCCTGATCGGATACTCCAATAACGACACGATTGTCGTTTTCGACCGCATCCGGGAGAACATCAAGCTGCTGCGGCGGGACAAGCTGGCCGACATCGTCAACAAAAGTATTAATCAGACCTTAAGCCGAACTATCTTGACAGCGGGCCTGACGTTCCTTACCGTGCTTGCGTTGTTTCTTTTCGGCGGCGAGGTGCTGCACGGGTTCAGCTTCGCCCTGGTCATTGGCATCCTGATCGGGACCTATTCCTCGATTGCGATTGCCGCGCCGATTCTGGTCGCCTATCAGGATTGGCGTGGCGAGCAAGGCAAGAGGCCGGTTGGCATGCCGCTGCGGTCGGGCAACGGCCAGACGCAGCCCAAGGAAAAAATAAAGGTCTGAGCAGGGGCCATCTGGCGTAGAATCATTCACCTGCCCGCAGAGGCGGGGATTTGAGAGTGGAGCAAGAAGAAAGCGGGAGCAAAGAGGATGCGGCTGGTGTCTAAATTGTCTTAAGGTATGGTGTAGGAGAAGCCTTATGTTTGAAGACAGCCTCATTGAATCGGGGAACCGGTTCAAGACCAAGCGGTTGAGTACGACGATCCTTTCGTTTTCCTTGCAGGTCGGGCTCATATGTATCTTGATCCTGATCCCGCTGATTTACACGGACGCGCTGCCCAAGACGCAGCTGATGACCTTTCTGGTAGCGCCGCCACCGCCGCCGCCGCCACCACCACCTCCAGCGGCCGCTCCAGTTAAGGTGGTGAAGATGCAGAGCGAGCTGGTCAACGGCCAGTTGCGCACCCCCACCAAAATTCCAGAGAAAGTTCAGATGATCAAAGAAGAAGAAGCGCCCCCGGATCTGGGTGCAGGCGGCGTCCCGGGTGGAGTTCCGGGCGGCATTCCGGGAGGCTCGGCGGGTGGCGTGATCGGCGGCATCATCAGTTCGACGCCGGTTGCCGTACCCAAAGTCGCGACTCCGCAGCGTGTCCGCGTTTCGCAGGGCGTTTCGCAAGGTCTTTTGATCAGGAGAGTTCAGCCCAATTATCCGCCGCTGGCAAAGCAGGCTCGCATTCAGGGGCAGGTTGTGCTGCAGGCGGAAATCAGCAAGGACGGCACGATTCAGAATCTGCAGTTGATCAGCGGGCACCCGATGCTGGCGCCGGCAGCGATCGAGGCCGTGAAACAGTGGCGCTATAAGCCCTACCTGCTCAATGGTGAGCCGGTGGCGGTAGAGACCACGGTGCTTGTAAACTTCAGCTTGACCGGAAGCTAGACTTTCCGGGCCGGCTGGTGGCGGTAAAAGTTTGCGGCAGTTTAAAGCCCTCCCCGTCCCACCTTTTCCCGAGACGGGAGACCTAGGGTGGTTTTAGACACCCGGGGGGCAATTCTGCCCTGTTTAGTTTTCTTGCATCAAATGGTTCGGAGCAAGCGGGCGCAGAGAGGTTTTTGTGTGCGCCAGTTTTCCCGTAGAGAAACGGCTTGCCGCGTCTACTGCCGCAGAGTCAGACGGGGCGAGCCCCGTCTCTACGGCTGGATTTTAGGAAGTTCGAAACAGTTCGAGGAGGAGAAGCAACTCATGGTAGTGAACCTGGCAGCAGTGGCACTCTGTAATTTCCATCTTTTCGCCGCCTGGCTCTTTGACGAGAGCTCGGTCGGTTGGGACCCGATTTCGCTCTGGAAGCAGATGGGTATTCTGGCGAAAGCCGTGGTCATCATTCTGTTCATCATGTCGGGATGGTCGATCGGCGTGATGATTGACCGTTGGATGGCTTTTAACGCCGCCCGCAATCAGTCCCGCTCATTCGCTCCCGCTGTTGCCGGAGCGCTGCGCGAAGGCAAGATTGACGAGGCGATCAAAGTCGCTGAACGGAATAAGAAAAGTCACCTGGCCAAGGTGGTCACCGCGGGCCTGATGGAATTCAAGGCTCACCAGGATAGCCCGGGTGAAATTCCTGGCGAGACGATTGAAGCTTCCAAGCGCGCACTGGAGCGCACGGAAGCCATCGTGCACGCCGAACTGAAGCGTGGCTTGGGCGGCTTGGCGACAATCGGTTCGACGGCTCCCTTCGTGGGACTGTTCGGGACGGTGGTCGGCATTCTGAACGCGTTTAACGGCATTGCCAAGGAAAAGGCAACCGGTCTGGCAGCGGTCGCGGGCGGCATTTCGGAAGCCCTCGTAACCACCGCGGTCGGTCTTTTCGTGGCGATTCCGGCGGTCATGATGTTCAACTATCTGACCGGCCGCGTGGAAGCGTTCGACGTGGAGATGGACAACTCCTCGAGCGAACTGATTGATTACTTCCTGAAGCGCCGGAGCATGCGCCGGTCCTAAGAAAGACAGGTCTCAGGTCTTAGGTGTCAGGTCTCAGGACTTCGGCCTTTGATCTCGATCTTCGATTTCTGGACTGGCTGGTTGCTACCCATGAGTTGCGGATGGGGCCGGGCGGGGACGCCCGGCTCTCCATCGAGCAAAATTTTTGGGACGCGCCTAGGGCAAGAAACGCAGGAGACTGAATTCCATGGCATTATCAAAGCGAGATGAAGGATCCAAGGTCAGTTCCGACATCAACGTCACACCGATGGTGGACGTGATGCTGGTGCTGCTGATCATCTTCATGGTGGTTACGCCCATGTTGCAACATGGCGTTCCCGTGGACATGGCCAAGGTCAATAGTCCCAAGGATATGCAGGACGCCGACAAGGAAGACGCGCTGCTGGTGGCCATCACCCGCGATGACAAGGTCTTCTTCGGGACCGATAAGATCAACGTGGATGATCTGACGCAGAAGATCAAGGATCGCCTGGCGAACCGGACCGACAAGACCGTGTTTCTCAAGGCCGACATGCGGGCGAAGTTCGGCTGGGTGGTCGAAGTGGTCGACAATGTTCGCGCGGCTGGCGTGGACCAACTCGGCCTTCTGACGGATCAAAAGAAGTCTGGAAGCATGGCCCCGCCGTCAAACGCCACTCCACCGGCGCCGACGGGCGGACAGTAGCGTGCGATAGCAAATAGAGGAGATCGATTATGAGTATGGTAGTCGGCGCCAAAGGTGGCCAGAACGCGAACATGAACGTCACGCCGCTGATTGACGTGTTGCTGGTTCTGCTGATTATTTTCATGGTGATCACGCCGCTGACGCCCAAGGGATTGGAAGCGTTGGTGCCCCAGCCTCCGCCGAAAGATGCGAAGACACCGCCGCCCAGCACGGATCGCACTATTGTGGTGCAACTGATCGACCACGGAGCCGGCAACCCTCCAGGGCTCAAGATCAATCAGGACGAAGCCACTTGGGAAACTCTGCAGGGCCGCTTGGAAGATATTTTCAAAACCCGCGCCGAGAAGGTCATGTTCGTGAAGGGCGATGACAATGTGCCCTTCGCCGACGTCGCCAACGTCATCGATATCGCACATTCCGCCGGCGTCGATAAAGTCGGCTTGATCACAGCCAAAATCGAAGCGGGCGGCTAGAATACTCGCCGAGCGATGAAGCGGACAGCGGAGAGGCTCCAGTTTCGATCCTGGACCTCCCCCATCGTCTCGGCTCAGATTTTTAAACTCCGCGGCAAGGGAGATTCATAAAGCAATGAAAACTACTCAACGGCTCCTGGTGGTATTCGCAGCCGCACTGGTGCTGCTCGCGAGTACCGGCTGCGCCAAGCTTAAGGCGCGTGACCACCTCAACAAGGGTGTGCAAGCTTACAAAAACTCCAAGTTCGAACAGGCGATTGACCATTTCCAGCAAGCCGTCGCTCTCGATCCCACACTCATCAATGCCCGCCTGTATCTGGCGACAGCCTATGCACAGCAATACATTCCGGGCGCCGACACTCCCGATAACAATCGCTATGCGGAAGAAGCGATTGATACCTACAAACAAGTGCTGCAGGCCGATCCCAAGAACATCAACAGCATCAAGGGCATCGCCTACCTCTATCTGCAGATGAAGAAATTTCCCCTGGCCAAGGAGTATTACAAGAAAGCTTCCGAGGTCGATCCCAACGATCCCGAGCCGTACTACTCCGTCGCCGTGATCGACTGGACGCAGACCTACGTGCCGCGTCAGGAAGAGCGGGCTAAACTCGGCATGAAGCCCGAAGACTCCCTGCCGGCCAAGGACAAGAAGGTCTGTGCCGAAATGAAAGAGAGGAATACGGCCAACGTTCAGGAAGGCATCGATAACCTGACTAAGGCGCTCCAGCTTCGTCCTGATTACGACGACGCGATGGCCTACATGAACCTGATGTACCGGGAACGAGCTGACATTCAGTGTGACGACCCGGCAGCCCATTCCGCCGATCTGAAGACCGCCGACGAATGGGTCGACAAAACCATGGCCACCAAGAAAGCCAAGGCAGAAAAACAGCCGGCAGGCGCGATTGTCATGGATCAGAACAAGTAACGATTTCCTTCCTTGGAAGAAAGGCCCGGCGCTATACGGCGTCGGGCTTTTGCTTTTCCGGCCCCGCCTTCAGCGCCAATCCAACTAATAGCTGCGCAGCCCCTGAAGGGGCGTGTGAACTGGTGCAACCTACGGTATCGCTAAAGCGATACCCTGATACGACCCTGATACGAACCTCATACGAACCGAAGAGTGTCCAGGGTCTGCCAGTCACAGCCGCCTGTGATTTGCATCACGCACATCTTCGCTCGCGCAGGTAAAATCAAGTGCGGCACGTTGCGGCTCCAACTGACGCGTCAATCCAAGAATGTTCAAGAAGATTTTGATCGCTAACCGGGGAGAAATCGCGGTGCGCGTGATACGCGCGTGCCGCGAAATGGGCATTCGTACGGTCGTCGTCTACTCTGACGTTGACCGCGCCGCACTCCATGTCCGCAAATCCGACGAAGCTTACGCCATCGGCCCGGCACCGGCAAGCGAGTCTTATCTTCGGATGGACAAGATTCTGGACGTAGCGAAACGCTCGGGGGCGGACGCCATCCACCCGGGCTATGGTTTTCTCTCGGAAAATGCGAAGTTCGCCCAGGCGTGCGCCGATGCGGGCGTGAAATTTATCGGGCCGACTCCGCACTCCATGAACCTGATGGGATCGAAGACCAGCGCCCGCCAGCAGATGGAAAAAGCCGGCGTGCCTTTTGTTCCGGGAACCTCGCGCGGGCTCGCCTCTGCCGAGGAGGGCGAGGAAGTCGCGGAGCGTGTCGGCTATCCGGTGATGCTGAAAGCCGCGGCGGGCGGCGGCGGCAAAGGCATGCGCCTGGTGCATACCCGCCAGGAACTTCGTTCCGCGCTCGAATCCGCCCAGAGCGAGGCGCAGCGTTCTTTCGGGGACAGCGAAGTCTATATTGAAAAAGCGATCGTCAATCCCCGCCACATTGAGATGCAGGTGCTGGCCGACGAGTACGGCAATACCGTCTGGCTGGGCGAGCGCGAATGTTCCATCCAACGCCGGCACCAGAAGGTTCTGGAGGAGGCGCCTTCGCCGATTGTCGATTCCGACATGCGCCGGAGCATGGGCGAAGTTGCGGTCAAAGTAGCGCAGGCCGCCAACTACAGCAACGCCGGCACCGTCGAATTTCTGGTCGATCAGCAAAAGAACTTTTACTTCCTCGAAATGAATACGCGCCTGCAGGTGGAACATCCGGTCACCGAGTTGACCACCGGGCTTGATCTGGTGCACCTGCAGATACGGATCGCGAGCGGTGAGAAGTTGCCCTTCGCGCAGTCAGACGTGGCGATTCGCGGGCACGCTATCGAGTGCCGCATCTACGCCGAAGACCCGGATAATAATTATTTTCCCAGCCCCGGCAAGATCACGGTTCTGCTCCAGCCCTCGGGACCGGGAATCCGGCGCGATAGCGGCATGTACGAGGGCTGGAATGTTCCCATGGATTACGATCCGCTGCTGGCTAAGCTGATCGGCTACGGAACCGACCGGCAGCAGGCCATCATGCGGCTGGAGCGGGCGCTCTACGAATATTTCGTGGCTGGCATCAAGACCAACATTTCGTTATTCCAGCGCATCCTTTGCGATGCCGATTTTCAGGCGGGAAAACTCGATACCGGATACCTGGATCGCCTGCTCGCAAAGGGCAATAAAGCGGTCGCGTCGGGCGCAGGGGAGAAAGAGCGGGCAACGCTGGAGATGATTGCCGCGATTGCCGCTGGAATGTTTGCCGTGCTCGACCCAGGTTCTCCGGCCAACAAGGATGGGAACGCCGCTGGGCCGACTGTGGTTCCATCCAACTGGAAACAGAAGGGACGCTCGGAAGGGTTGCGCTGAGCTTTCATGTTTATGGTTTATGAAGTCATAACAGGCGGCAAACCACACCGGCTGGAGCTTGAAAAAAGTGCCGGCGGATGGGAATGCCGCTTGGACGGGCAACCGGTCCTTATTGACGCGGTCATCCCGCGCCGCGACGTTCTGTCGCTGTTGGTGGATGGGCACGCCTACGAAATCAAGCGCGAGCAGACTGCCACCGATCTCCACATGTGGGTAGGCAGCACCCGCTTCGCGGTGGAGTTGCGGGATCCGCGCTCGCTGCGGTCGCGCCAACACGCTGGCGAAGACGAAAAGGGGCCGAGGAAAATCCTGGCTCCCATGCCCGGGCGCGTCGTGCGTCTGCTGGTCGCGGAGGGCTCCGAGGTCAAAGCCGGGCAGGGCATCGTGGTAGTCGAAGCGATGAAAATGCAGAACGAAATCAAGTCGCCTAAGAAAGGAGTCGTGAAAAAAATATCTACGACTCCAGGCGCGGCGGTGAACCCCGGCGATGTTTTGGCCATCGTGGAATGACCCTGGCAGCTCGAGCCAGTGAATTAAGGCCTGGGATGCTCCGTCCGGCCTTCTGTCAGCGCTGAGCCAAAGCCTTCCAGACGATCAAGCTTGTCGAGAAACACCGAAATTTCCTCATCCCATATTCTCCAATCATGCCCACGGGGAGATATTTCGCGGTATTCATAAGGAATCCGGCGCTTGGCGAGCAGAGAGAGGAACTCGTGCGTCGGCTCGGCGTTTCCGTCCTGGCCGCCGCATACGATAAAAAGCATGGGCACGTCTTCCACTGGAATCTTCGCGGCCCATTCAAACGGATCTCGATCTTTATGCTCCTGGGAGTCGAACTTGCCCACAAGAGCCTCATAATCCCGCAGGGCCTTCCGCGCCTCTTCGGGTGCATCCGCGGCGAGCGCCGGAGGCTTTTCATGCGCGGCGGCAAGAGTGCCGCTGAAGCTGCCGATCGCGGCAAAGGTATCGTAGTGCTTCAGGCCAAGAAAGACGGCGCCGAATCCGCCCATGGAAACGCCGGCAATGGCCCGCGCAAAGGGTTCGGGGACCGTGCGAAAGTGAGCGTCCACGTAACCGATGACGTCCTTAACGATGAAGTCGTCGAACTTAGCTTTTTGATCGGAGACGCTATTGACGTACCAGCCCCGCGAAGCGTCCGGCGTGACAATGATGAGATGGTGCCGCGCCGCGTAGACAGAAAGATTCGTTCCGCGCGCCCAACCGGTAATGTCGGCATCGTAACCGTGCAAGAGATACAAAGTGGGATAACGCCGGACCGCAGTATCGTAATCCGGCGGCAATATCACCAGCAGGGTTCGCTCATCGCCGATAGAGGCGCTTGGAAAATGCACGACCTTCGCATTCTGCGGTAGCACCGTCGGGAGATCAGAGGCGGCTGCAAAAGACGCGATACCGAGCAACCATGACACTAACCAAGCAGAAATCGCACAACGCACTCGCATGATCACATTAAACTCCAGGCTAATGAAATGTATTGCCCAGTCAGAATATCAGCCAAATCATCTTCCAATCAGAGGATGGCTCCTACGCGCTTTCCGCTCCGCGGAGAAGGTCAAAGCTCGCAAGGCCGCAGCCCATAGTAAAAACGCTCCGGAGCCCCAGCACCTACGTCATCTCAAACCAGCCTCTCCGCGCGCGTACCATAGAAGGCGCCGACAGATAACAGATAGAAGATCGCAACGGCGGAGGTGTCTGGTGAAGCTGCAGCGGATCATCAGTTTCGCAACCCTGGCTATCTCGATTCTCACGCTCGTGCTGGTGCTCAAGCGGCCCGCGCCGGTTGCGCCCGCGCAAGCGCCCGCGGCGGCGGCCGCCAACGCGCAGTCCTTTCAGGAGAAGGTGAACCAGCTCGCGCACCCCAAGACGCCCGGAGAAGGTGAGA
>Ga0187862_10002340_pt1 | contig 19336 bp, 20 predicted proteins | sample June2016WEW_10_1_FD_133003 | JGI IMG/M metagenome (GOLD analysis project Ga0187862, IMG submission 133003) | Peatland microbial communities from SPRUCE experiment site at the Marcell Experimental Forest, Minnesota, USA - June2016WEW_10_150 | ecosystem: Environmental > Terrestrial > Soil >...
GACAAGTCGGAGATCGAGGCGGTGGCCAAGTCGATCGGCACCTACGAGATCTCGACCCGCCCGGGCGTCTGCTGCCAAGCGGTCCCCGACAAGCCGGCCACCCGCTCGAACCTGGTCCAGATCCTCCAGGAGGAGGAGCGGATCGATGTCGAGCAGATGATCGACGACTGCGTTCGGAAGGCCGTCATACTGTAAGCGAGCCTCCGCTTAGCGGCAAAGTCTGCGGATTAGCACCCGGTAGGTCCGGAATCGCCCTCGGACATCGACCGTACCGTTTGATATAGGCCGACCTGTGTCGGCGAAGCATGCAGGGCTACGGCCAAGGCATGAACTATCCGCGAACGGCGTACCTCTTGTCGTTGATCGGCGGGATTTTGATCCTGTTCCTGTCGATTATCGACGCTGCCATCCTGGCAGTCATCGGCTCAGCATTTGCCGGTGTTGGTTTCGGGGCGGCCGCAGCCATCCTCATTGGATTCGCGGTCATCGCCCTGATTTTCGGTATCATCGTCCTCGTCCTCGCGCTTCGTCTAAAGTCGAACCCTCAGAGCGCTAAGATGACGGGCATTTTGATCATCGTCTTTTCGCTGATCAGCTTCATCGGCGGCGGCGGTTTCTACATCGGCGCAATCCTTGCTCTGGTGGGTGGAATCCTCGCTCTGCTTTGGAACCCCGCCCCCATGATGCAACAGCCCGGATGGGGCCAGCCCGGGCAGCAGGCCCAGTGGGGCCAGCCGGGACAGCAAGCCCAGTGGGGACAGCCCAGTGCCCCGCCCGCGGGCGCGGGCAAGGTCTGCGGCTCCTGCGCTTCGCCCAACGCCCCGGGAGCCCAGTTCTGCGCCAAGTGCGGCGCGGCCCTGCCACCGTAGGACGATAGAGCGGCCCGGCGGCCAACCCCTTCCTCGCGCGCCTTCTCCTCGGGCCGAACCCTGTCGAGCCGGCGCGGACACAGGGCCTCTCCGAAGAGGTCAGATACCTACAGTCGGTCGAGGCACGGATGTATCGGACCCTACGCATTTGCTCGAGCGGTGGGGGCTTTGAGGCCGTGCCGGATCCCCCCCGAAAACTCGACCTCCAGCGGGTGCGCGTAGCCCTGGAGCAGGGTGGCGAGCCCGTCGTCGATGCCCGGGTCATGCTGATCGCGGGAAAGGACCCCGAGGTGACGATCAGCCGGAACGGTCGTCTCCTGTTCAAGACCTCGGACCCCAAGACCGCGGACCGGGCCTTCGCCCGGCTCCTCCCGATCCTCGAGGAGGCCTCCGGGACCGGCGAGTGACCCGCCCTCCCGCGCAAGGTTAAGGGTCCTTTCCGCCTGCAATCACGGGGGGGACCGTGCGGGAGACCTGGGTCGTCGGAGCGGCGTCGAACCGCTTCGGCAAGATGAAGGAAACCGGCCGCGAGGCCGCTACCCGCGTTTCCCTGGCGGCGATCGAGGCCTCGGGACTCTCCCCGAAGGACATCGGGTACACGTTCGTTTCCAACTGTTTCGGGATCGCGGAACACCAGGCGCACGTGGGACCGCTCATCAACGGGGGGCTCGGTATTCCGGAGGTCCCTTCGTGCACGATCGAGTCGGCCTGCTCCTCCTCCAGTGCGGGCCTGCATGAGGCGTTCGTCCAGGTCGCGGGTGGATTCATCGACGCGGCCCTCGTCGTCGGTTCCGAGAAACTCTCCCACCTCGACACGCTCGCCGCCACGAGCTACTTCGCGATCGCCGCCGACTACGCGTTCGAGACCCGGAACGGGGCGACCTTCCCGGGCCTGTACGCCACGCTGGCGAGCGCCTACCTGGCCGAGTACCGGACCACGCCCGAGATGTTCGGGGCGATCGCGATCAAGAACCACGCGAACGCCGCCCGCAACCCGCACGCCCACTTCCAGAAGGAGATCTCGATGGAGACCTACCTCCACTCGCCGATCATCGCCTCGCCCCTGCGCCTCTACGACTGCTGCCCGTTCTCGGACGGCGCGGCCGCGGTCGTAGTCGCCGCCAAGGAGTTCGTCAAGTCCCCCCGGTCCGAGCCGCTCGTCGTCCGGGCCTCGGCTCGGGCGGGGTCGATCACGGAAATGCAGGACCGCCCGGACCTTCTTGGACTGCCGGCCACCCGGACCGCCGGCGCGAAGGCGTTCCGTCAGGCGCACCTGGAGCCGCGGGACATCGATTTCCTCGAGGTGCACGACTGCTTCACCATCGCCGAAGCCCTAGCGCTCGAGGACCTGGGGTTCTTCCCCCGGGGCGGCGGGGCCCGGGCCGCTCTGGACGGACTGACCGCACGGGACGGGAAGCTGCCCGTGAACCCCTCCGGGGGCCTCAAAGCCAAGGGCCACCCGGTGAGCGCGACCGGGGTCTCCCAGGTGGTCGAGGTCTTCGAGCAGTTCAACGGGCTGGCCAAGGGACGTGAGGTCCCCCGGACGCAGACGGCGCTCACGCACAACGTCGGGGCCACCGGCGGCTCGTGCTCGGTCCACATCTTCTCTCGGAGGTAGGCACCGTCCATGTCCTCCGATGGGCTCCCCGCCGCAACGCACACCATCGAGGAGTGGGTCCGATCGTACGAGGAGGGCGGTCCGTTGCGCGGGTTCCGCTGTCCCCAATGCGACCTGATCACGGCGACATGGAACCTGGCCTGCCCCCGCTGCGGGCACGTCGGCCTCAGCGAGCACGCCCTCGCCAGCGCTGGGAAGGTGGTGGCGTTCACTCTGCTGACCGTCCCCGGCGACGAGTTCCTCAACGACGCGCCGTACGCCTACGTGGTGGTCGAGCTCGACGGCGGGGGCCGGATCACCGGTTGGATGCCCTCAATCCGGACGGTCGACGGCCTCACGATCGGCGAACGGGTTCGATTCCTCCCAAGCTACAAGCCGGGGGTCCAGTTCGCTCGCGCGTCGGAAGCGCCGCCCGGTACGGGAAGTGGCTGAAGTGGCCGAGAGCGACAACCTGGAAACTCGGGTCTGGGCGCGTCGGTACACGGGTTCGGCCCCCCGCACGCTCGACATCCCCTCCAAGCTCTTGACCGAGGTCATCGGCGAATCGGCCGAGCGGTGGGCGGACCACACGGCACTGATCTACTACGGAGCGAAGTGGTCGTACCGTCGGTTGTGGGCGGAGAGTGGCCGGTTCGCTGCGGCGCTCGCCCGCGACGGGATCGGTCCCGGTGACCGGGTCGCGCTCTATCTTCCGAATTGTCCCGCCTACCCCATCGCACTGCTCGGGATCCTTCGACTCGGCGCGGTCGTGGTCCAGGTGAGCCCGCTGTACATCGGACAGGACCTTACCCGGATCCTGAAGGACTCGACCCCCAAGGCGATCGTGACCCTCGAGATCCTCTATCCGAATCTCGAGAAGGTGCGGGCCGACTACACCGTCCCGGTCCTCTACGTCGCTCGCCTTCGGGAGTTCTACCCCGTGTGGACCCGGCCGTTCGTCAACCTCGTACTGAGAAAACGGGGAATGCCGACCGCCTACCCGCGCCACGACCCGGGGGTGCGCCCGTGGACGTGGACCGTCCACTACCGTGGGACCGCCCCGACCTTCCACGGCGACCCCGCCACGACCGTGGCAGTCCTCCAGTATACCGGCGGTACCACGGGCGTTCCGAAGGCGGCGATGCTCTCGCATCGGAACCTGCTCGCCAACGTGATGCAGATCAACGCGTGCAACACGCGGCGCGTCCCGGGCCACGAGGTCATCCTCGCCTCGATCCCGTTCTTCCACATCTACGCGCTCACGGTCGCCCTGCTCGCCGGGCTCACCGAGGGGTCTACGATCGTCATCCAAACCCGTCCGGACGTGCCCGAGCTCATCAAGCTCATCGACCGCTACGCCCCGACCACGTTCCCGGGGGTGCCCGCCCTCTACGCGGCGTTCATCCATACCCCCGGTATCGAGACGCACAAGATCCGCTCGATCACCTTCTGCGTCAGCGGTTCGGCGCCGCTCCCGCTCGAGGTGGCGAAGCAGTTCGAGTCGCTCACCGGTGGAAATCTGATCGAAGGGTACGGGCTCAGCGAGACCTCCCCGGTGACGCACGTCAATCCGACCGAAGGCGAGCGGAGGGCCGGTTCGATCGGGATTCCCGTGCGCAACACCGACCAGCGGGTGGTCGACCCAGAGACCGGGACCCGGGTCCTCGGCACCGACGAAGTCGGCGAGCTCGCGGTCCGCGGACCGCAGGTGATGCTCGGATACTTTCACAACGACGCGGAGACCGCGATGGTGCTGCGGGACGGGTGGTTCCGTACCGGCGATATCGCCCGGATCGACGCGGACGGGTTCGCCTACATCGTCGATCGCAAGAAGGACACGATCAACGTCGGCGGGATGAAGCTCTACCCGCGGGAGGTCGAGGAGGTGCTGTTCCAGCATCCGGCGGTCGCCGAGGCGGCCGCGATCGGGCTCCCCGACCCGGAGCGCGGGGAGGTCGTGAGGGCGTTCGTGGTCCTAAAGCCGGGCGCGCAGGCGACCGAAGCCGAACTGATCGCGTTCGTCCGGGAGCGGATCGCCCACTACAAGGCTCCCCGGTCGATCGAGTTCCGGGCGAGCCTGCCCCGGAGCGGAGTCCAGAAGGTCCTCCGACGCGTCCTGAAGGACGAGGCGTTGGCGGCCGCGACCGCGTCGACGCCCGGGGCGTCTACCAGCCCCGCGCGATGAGGTCCCGCGAGATCACGAGGCGCTGGATCTCGTTCGTCCCCTCGAAGATCTCGCTGATGCGGGCGTCGCGGTAGGCCCGTTCGACCGGGGTCCCCCGGATGTAGCCGAGCCCGCCGTGGATCTGGAGCGCTTCGTCGATGACCTCGCTGGCCCACTCGGAGCCAAGGCACTTCACGATGGACGACTCGCGGGTCTTCTCCGCGCGTTCGAGCCGGCTCCACGCCTTCGGGTCGGTGCCCATCCGGTCCTGATGGGCAGCCGCGTGGTAGACCAGCAGGCGGAGCGCTTGGGCCCGCATCGCCATGTCGGCGAGCTTGAACTGGATCGCCTGGAACTCGCTGATCGGCAGTCCGAACTGGGTCCGGTTCTGTGCGAACTGCAGCGATTCGGAAAGGGCGGCCTCGATCCCGCCGAGCGAGGCGGCCCCGAGCGAAACGCGGCCAACGTCCAGCGCGGTCATCGCGACATGGAACCCCTTGCCGACCTCCCCCAGCACGCACTCCGGCCCGAGCTCGACATGGTCCAGGATCAGCTCGGCGGTCGACGTCCCGTGGAGGCCCATCTTCTTCTCGCACCGACCGACCTTGAACCCCGCGGAGTCGGTATCGACCAGGAACGCCGTGACGCCCCCGTTGGGCCCGAGCTTGAGGTCGTTGCCGGCGAGGAGGACGACGGTGCCCGCCTCGCGGCCGTTGGAGACGTAGATCTTGTTGCCGGTAAGGACCCACCGGTCCCCCTTCTTCTCCGCGACGGTCCGCACCGCGCCGGAGTCGCTTCCCGACCCGGGTTCGGTGAGGCTGAACGCGAGCAGGCGCTCGCCCTTTGCGGCCGGGACAAGCCATCGCCGCTTCTGCTCCACGGTCCCGTAGCAGAGCAGCGGCGTCGTGCCGAGCGACGTGTGGGCCCCGACGATCACCCCGTGCGACGCGTCGACCTTTCCGAGCTCCTCGAGGAAGATGCAGTAGCCGACCTTGCCGAGACCAAGCCCGCCGAACGTCTCGGGGATCGGGATCCCGAAGTACCCCTCCTCCTGCATCCGGCGGACGGACGCCGCGGGGAACTCCTCCTTCTCGTCCATGTCGGCGACGATCGGGGCGACCTCCTTCTGGAGGAACGCCCGCGCGGCGTCGCGGAACGCGACCTGGTCGGGGGTGAACGAGAACTCGATCGGCATCGCTAGGCTCCCTGGAACTTCGGCGGGCGTCGTTCGACGAACGCGAGGATCCCCTCCGCGAGGTCGCTCGAGGTCAGGACATCCGAGGCGAACAGTCGGGTCTCGAGGTCGATCCCGTCGGGGAGGGGCTTGGCATTCCCCTCGTTGATGGCCCGCTTGGCAGCCTGGACGGCCTTGGGCGCCTTCTGGGCGATGGTGTGCGCAAGGTCCCGAGCCGCCCGGAGTTCCTGACCGGCGGGGACGCACTTATTGACCAGGCCGATGCGGAGCGCTTCGGTGGCCGGGATCATCGCCCCGGTAAAGATGAGCTCCTTGGCCTTGGGGAGACCGACGGTCCGCGGGAGGCGCTGGGTCCCGCCGTACGCCGGCATGAGGCCGTAGTTGACCTCGGGTGCTCCGAGCTTCGCCGAGTCCCCCGCGACCCGCAGGTCGGCGGAGAGCGCCAGCTCGAGTCCTCCGCCGAGCGCGAGGCCGTTGATGGCGGCGATGACCGGCGGCCGGAGGGCGGCGATGCGGGCAAACAGCATATGGCCCCGGCGGACGACGTCGGGCGCGGTCGATAGGTCGAGCGTGGCCATCTCCTTCAGGTCCGCTCCGGCGCTGAAGTACTGGCCATCCCCGGTAAGGATCACGGCCCGGACCTTGGGGTCGGCTTCGATCGCCGTCAGATGGGCGTCGAGCGCCGCGAGCAACGCGGTACTGAGGGCGTTGACCGGCGGGTTCTTCAGGACCAGGACCTCGACTCCGTCCTCTTCGCTCTTCCGACCGACGAGCCCGGCATCCGTCATCGACCGACCTCGGGGTCGACGAGGCCGTTCTCGCCTTTTAACGCATCCTAGGGGCCGGGGCGAGAGTCGGTCCGTGGCGTGCGAGGGGGAGCCTATCTAACGCGTCCGATTCGCCGGTCGTGGTCCGCCGGGAACTTCTGTCGCTCTCCCTCTATTCCCTGCTGGCCAGCAACCGCGGGGGGCTGTTCATCGTATTCCTCCCGCTCTACCTGGTCGAGGTGAAGGGCGCCTCACTTCCGGTCGCCCTCGTCATCCTGAGCCTGGCGTACATCCCCGCGAGCCTCATCGGACCGCTGGTCGGGCGGCTCTCGGACCGGTTGGGGCGGCGACGACCGTTCCTTCTGATCGGGGAGGCCGCCGCGTTCCCGCTGTTCCTCGCGATCACGTTCGCGCCCGGGTGGGTGGCCGCCGGGGCCCTGTTCATCGCGGCCGAACTCGCGCTCGCGATCGGGGGACCGGCCTACACCGCCTACGTCGCGGACGTGACCGGCCGGCACGAGCGCGGAATGGGGTACGGGCTGCTCAATGCGACGTCGAACGCCGGCGCCGTCGTCGGGTTCGTCCTCGCGGGCGTTCTGACGTACTGGTTCGGGCTCCAGGTGTTGTTCCCGTTCGTCGTCGCCGTGATGGTCGGGACCCTCTCTGTCGTGATCTTCCTCGTGCCGGAGAGCCGGGTCACCCCGACCCCCCACCGCCGCCCCTGGCGGGAGATGAAGCATGTCGCCACGTTCTCCTTCGCGGTCTCCATCCGCGCGATCGGGAGCGGCGCGGTGGCGACGTTCTATGGCTACCTCGCCTACAGCCTGGGAGCGAACGATCTCGAGGTGAGCATCGTCGCGATCGCGGGCCTCCTGACCGGCGCGCTCGTATCGCTGCCGCTCGGCCGGCTCATCGACCGGCGGGGAGCGATCCGGGGGATCTGGTACGGGACCGCCCTCACGCTCGCATCTTACGGGATCTTCCTCTTCTCGACGAACTGGACCGAGACGATCCCCGGTCAGGCGGTTCGGAACGCGGGACTCTCGCTGGTCGGCCCGGGGATGCAGGTCTACGTCGCAGAGATCGCGCCGGAAGGTCACCGGGCGGAATACCTCGGCTTCTTCTCGCTCATCAACTCGACGATGTGGAGCGCCGGACCTCTGGTCGGGGCGGTGTTCCTCGCGGTCTGGGGGTACGCGGGGCTGTTCTGGATGGCGATCGCGACCACGGTCATCTCCCTCGCCGTCATGGAGGTCCTCTACGGGGAGGTCGGGATCCGGTCGCGCCTGATGGGGGAGCCGGCGGACGTCCCTCTCGTCACGACGGAGAGACCCCCGGTCTCCTGACCACGTGATATAGCCCACCGACGTTCGCTGCCCGTGCTCCGTCCCACCACGTTCGCCGACGCGTCGGCCTCTCTCGAAGAATCCGAGTACGTCGTGGTGGGCGTACCGTTCGACCGGACCACTTCCTTCCGACCCGGCGCGCGGTTCGGCCCCGACTCGATCCGCCAGCACTCCTGGAACTTCGAATCGTACGACCTCGAGACCGGGCTCGACCTCTCCGACATCCCGATCCACGACCTCGGGAACACCGAGGAGTTCGGGAGCGCAGAGGACATGGCGAACTCGCTCCGCGAGGAGATCCGTCCCCTGTACGCCGCGGGGAAGGTCCCGATCGTGCTCGGCGGGGACCACGCGTGCTCGCCGCCGGTCGTCGAGGCGTACCCGGACGGGGCCCCCAGCCTTGGGGTCCTCTACCTGGACGCCCACATGGACTTTCGGGCGAGCTACCTTGGCGACCGCCGCAGTCACGGCTGCTCCTCGCGGCGTATCCTCGAAAAGGTCGGCGCCCGGAACATCGTCGTCATGGGCGTCCGCTCGGTCTCCGCGGAAGAGATGGACGACAACCGCGACCTCGGGATGTCGTTCGTGACCGCGCACGAGATCGCGCGCGAGGGGATCGAGTCCGCGGTCGCGCGGGCCCTCAACATGTTGCGCACCGACCGGCTGTACATCTCGCTGGACATCGACGCGATCGACCCCGCCTACGCGGGAGGGACCGGAACCCCGGAGCCGTTCGGGCTCACTCCCCGCGACGTGAAATTCATCATCGACCAGGCCGCCCCCCGGCTCGTCGGTATGGATATCATGGAGGTCAGCCCCCACTACGACACCGGCAACACGAGCGCGCTGGCGGCCCGGCTCGCGCGCGAGGCGATCGTCCGGCGCACCGCCAGCCGCTCGACCCACTAAAGGAGCCCGAGCCGGTGACCGAGACCCCCGAACCCCCACCGTCCGCGCGCGGGGCGGAGGCGGCGCTTCGCAAGGTCGACTGGTGGGGGTTCCCGGCGCTCGCCAAGGAACGCGATGTGAAGGCCTACCGGCCGAAGGCGCTGGACGACCGGCTCCGGCGGGAGCGGACCCGGACCGAAGCCCGCCTTCTGGTCGACGCCCGCCGGCTGGGCGTCCGGACGCCCATCCTCTACGACATCGACCTCGCGCGCCACCGCCTCATCCTGGAGGAACTTCCCGGACCCACGCTCAAGGAGATCCTGGAGGACCCGAAGCAGACTCCCGATCTCGTCACGGTGGCCGTTCGGTCGTTCGGCGCGGCGCTCGGCAAGCTCCACGCCGGCGGGATCTCCCACGGCGACCTCACGAGTTCGAACGTCCTCTACCCGGACGGTCCGGGCGGAACCCCGGCGTTCATCGACCTGTCGATGGGCAGCCGGAGCCCCGGTGTCGAGGAGCTCGGGATCGACCTGCACCTGGCCGAGGGGGATCTCCGGGCGCTTCACCCGAAGGCGGAGGGTCTCATCCGCGCATTCCACGACGGGTACGCCGAGGGGAGCCCCGACGGATCGAAGGACGTCCGCCAGCGCGCGAAGGAGATCCGCGGGCGGATGCGGTACTCCTAGTCCCGTTCACGCCGAGTGCCGGACCCGCCCGAGGCCGGCCACGAGCGCGGCGGGCAGTTCCTCGATGAGGTCGGTGGCGACCAGCCCATCGCCCTTCGTCGCGGCGACCCGAAGGCCGGCTTCCCCCACCCAGTACGTCCCGAGAAGCGCGGCTCCGGTCGCGCCGAGCCCTTGGGCAAGGAGGCTGCCGAGGACGCCGCCGAGCACGTCCCCCGAGCCGCCCACCGTCATCGCCAGGGCATGGTGTCGGTTCTCGTAGACCTCCACTCCGTCCGTGATGAGGTCGGGGTCTCCCTTGGCAACGATCGTGATCCCGAGCTCCTGGCCCGCGGTACGGGCCACGGCCCGGCGCTCTTCGGGGGCGCCGTCCCTCGGCCCGTGGAAGACCCGGATGAACTCCCCGCCGTTGGGGGTGGCGAGGACGGGGTGCGCGAGCGCCCGGCCCCGCACGATGTCGGGGAGCACGGCGAGAGCATCGGCGTCGATCACGACGGGGTACCGCCCCACGATCGACCGGGTCAGGCCCCGGAGGGCCTCGAGCGTCTCGGATTCGGTGCCGACCCCCATCCCCATCACGACCGCCCGGGGCGGCGTTTGGTCGAGGTAGCGCAGCATCGGGCCGACGTCCGCCGGCGTGAACCGGTCCTTCCCGAACGCGCGTACGATCAAGTTCGGGCTGAACGACTGGATCCGGTCCGCCGCCCCGCCGGGGGCGAAGATCGTCGCGCGTTCGGCCCCCGACCGTAGCGCGGCGAGGCCGGCGAGCGCGGGGGCTCCGGCGTACGGTCCCCCTCCGATGACGACCAGTCGACCGGTGCGTCCCCGGCCGTCGGTGCCGCCCGCGCGACGAAGGTAGAGGAAGTCGCCCGGCCCGGTCTCCCGCCACGCCGCCTCGGGGATCCCGATGTCCCGGACGATCACCTCTCCGGGCGAGCTGTCCGCGAACTCGGCCTTCGGCGCGGCCAGGGCCACCGTGCGCTGCGGGCGGAGTCCCTCCGGGTCCGTGGCGCCGGTCGGCACGTCGATCGAGAGCACGGGGACGCCGCTCTCCCGGACCGCGCGCACCGCCTCCCGGAACGGGGAGCGGAGGGTACCGGACTGGCCGGTCCCGAGGAGCGCGTCCACGACGAGCGGGAAGGCGGCCAGTTCCTCGGCCGAGGGCACACCGATATGGAATGGGCATCTGCGAGCGATCCGCTCGTAGCATCGGCGGGCCGCGTTGGTCCGGATCTGGGCGGGGGGCGTGACGAGCCAGACCTCGGGCCGGTATCCCCATTCGAGGAGATAATGGCCGGCACAGAATCCGTCGCCCCCGTTGTTCCCGGGCCCCGCGACGATCGCGAGCCGCGCCTGCGGGGTCGGGAGGGCCCGGACGACCTCCTCGGCGACGACGCGCCCGGCGTTCTCCATGAGGACGTCGGTGGAAAGTCCGAGGGCCTGTGCGTTGGCTTCCGCGACGACCGTCTCGACCGAAGTGACCGCACGCCCGAGGGGGACCCCCATGGTCCTCCTACGTCGAGGGCGCCGTCTCCGCCTTGGCCTCGGAAGAACCGAACAGGTTCACCGAGGGGGGCAGGAGGTTCCGCCGGGCGAGGTACTGGGCCTGCGTCCGGCTGTACCGGAAGAGGATGTCCGCCTTCCCTTCCTGGAATCCCCACGGGCGGAGGATCAGGAGGTCGCCTTCCCGGATCCACATTTTCTTCTTCATCTTGCCGGTGATCCGCCCCATGCGGGCCACGTTGTCCTCGCACATCACGCGGATCCGCGCGGCACCGAGGAGTTGATTCGCGATCCCGAAGACCTCCCCGCGGGTGCGCCGGGGAAGCGGGAGTCGGCCCACATCGCCGGTCTCCTCCACGACCTCGACGACCGGTGGAGGCTCCTCCCCTTCGGGGGCGGGAGGCGTCCCTTCGGCGTCGGCCGGGCCAGAGTCAGGACTCACGTATCGCCGAGCCGACCGCAGTATTTCAGGTCGGCCCCCGGCGAGGGAACACCTTGAGCGGATTCTCTTCGAGGATGCGCCGCTGGGCATCGGCCGGCATCGGAAGGGCCCGGAACGCGTCCAGGTTCGCGCGGATGTCCTTGACGCCCGGACCGGGCCAGTCGGTCCCAAAAAGGACCTTTTCCGAAAGTCGAGGCAGCGTCGGGAAGTAGTCGAGCAGGCGCGCCGGCGGGATCCCGCTCACCTCGAGCCATACGTTGGGAAAGCGGCGCGTCAGGAAGACCGCCGTCTCCATCCAGATCGGTCGGCCTCCGTGCGCGAGTACGATCGTGAGCTCGGGAAAATCGAGGGCCACGTCCTCGATCATCATCGGATCGGCGTACCGGTTGCGGGCCCGGGGAAAGACGCTGGTGCCGGTATGGAAGATCACCGGTAGCTCATATCGGACGCACGCCGCGTAGAGGTCGCGCAATCCGGGATGGTCGCCGTCGGCGTAGGCGTTCGGGCGGAATCCCTGGTGCGGAGGGTGGAGCTTGATCCCGCGAAGGTGGAGCTGTTCGGCCAGGCGACCCACCTCCGCGCCGGGGTCCGGATGGTCGTGCCGGAGCCCGCCCACGGCCAGGAGGCGCTCCGGGTCCGCGCGGGCGTACTCGCTGACGAAATCGTTCGCCTTCTCCGTGTAGCCGATGACCTCGGGGGCGACGTAGTTGATGAGGACGGCTCGCTCGACTCCGGACGCCGTCAGGTACTCGAGGAACGCGGGCGGGTCCGTCAGGTAGCGGGACGGGGCGGTGCCGGCATACCCGAGCAACTCGGCGGCGTCGGGCCGCATCTCCCAGATCGGGTTGATGTGCACGTGACAGTCGGTGACGCCCATCGGCCCAGCCGAGCCGTTCCCCGATATAAGTCGCGACCGGCGGACTCCGCCCGAGAGGTTATCTGCGAGGAGAGGCGTGGACCCGAACGATGGCCTCCCCCGGCGCGGTCCGCATCATGCCCAAGCACCTGAAGGCGACCTATCTCGCCGACCGCGAGTATCTGCTCGAGGAAACTCGCGCCACCAAGTGGTACTACTTTCCGGGCCCGGCCCTGTGGGCCATCATCTTCGGCGCCCTCACCTTGCTCTCGGCCGAAGCGGCCTACTTCGGCTCGAACGGCACCCTAGCGCAGGATGCGAGCCTCCACTTCATCTCGAGCGACGCGACCTTCGCCAAGTACGTCACCCTGTTCTACGCGCTCATCTTCCTCGTCACGCTCCTCTGGCTCCTGGTCCGCTACCTCCGATGGATCCGGACCGTCTACGCGGTCACCTCCCGGCGCGTGATCATCCAGAAGGGGATCCTGGGCCGCGACTTTGACGAGATCCCGGTGACCCAGGTCCGCGGCGTGGATGTCCACCAGGGCCTCCTGCAGCGCATGCTGGGCTACGGGTCCGTGCGGGTGAGCTCGGAGGGCGGCACGCGCGTGGGCAACGAGGACTGGAAGGGGATCCCGAAGCCGTTCCGGTTCCAGAAGCTCATCGAGGACGCCACCCAGAACCGCGACACGCCGTACCCGACGCCCTCGACTTCCGGCCCCCAGTCTGGACCCGCTTCGGGCGCTCAGATTCCCCCGCACTAGAGGACGGCCTCCCCCGCATCGGGGGCCACCGCGGAGCCTCGGTTCCCGGGACCTCGCGCCAGCGTTAAACTGCCGCTCGGCCTCGTGACGACCGGCCATGCCGGACGATTTTGATGTCATCGTAGTCGGCGCTGGAATGGCCGGTTGTTCGGCCGCGATCCGGGTCGCTCAGGGTGGTGGAAATGTACTGCTCCTGGAACGTGGCGCCGAGGCGGGGACCAAGAACCTTTCCGGAGGGATCCTCTGGGGTCACGACCTCGACCGGATCCTGCCCGGCTGGTGGCACGAGATGCCGGTCGAACGCCACATCGTCCGGAAACGGTTCGGCGTCCTGACCTCCGACAGCGCGGTCTCCTTCGACTTCGACGACGCCGCCTGGAGGAAGGAGCCGTACGTCGCCCACTCGGTCCTCCGCGCCCGCACCGACGCATGGCTGGCGAAGAAGGCCGAGGAGGCCGGGGCCACGGTCGTTACGAGCGTGCCCGTGGAGCGCCTCAATTGGGAGGGTTCGCGCGTGCACGGGATCGTCCAGGGCGGAGAAACGATGACCGCCCCGGTCACGATCCTCGCGGACGGGACGAACTCCCGGCTCGCGCTCGGGACTCCGATCCGACCCCAGGCCCGACTCGACGCCGAGGCCACCGAGCTCGGGATGAAGGAGGTCTACCGCCTCGACCCGGGCCGGATCGAGGAACGGTTCCAGCTGCAACCAGGCGAGGGCCACGCGGAGGAGTGGGTCGCGGGCCAGTTCGCGCCCGGGGTCATGGGGGGCGGCTTCCTGTACACGAACGCCGACACGATCTCGGTGGGCCTCATCCTGAACCTTCGCTCACTGTTCGGCCGGGGCGTCTACTCCCAGGAGCTCATCGAGCAGTTCCGTCTCCACCCGACCATCGCGGCGCGCATCCAGGGCGCCGAGCTGGTCGAGTACGGGGCCAAGCTCATCAGTTCGGGTTGGGCGAGTCGGCCCGCAGCCTTCCACGGCGATGGCTGGATGGTCGCGGGGGACGCCGCGGGGTTCACCTTTTCCAACGGACTGGTCATCCAGGGGATGAACTACGCGATCCGCACGGGGCTGGAGGCGGCCGAGACCGCCCTCGCGGCAAAGAAGGCGGGCTCCGCAGGTGCGGCGCAGCTCGCCGGGTACGACACCCGGCTCGAGTCGACCGGCGTCCTCCCCGACTTCCGGGACTTCGAGAAGATGGACCGCGTCAAATGGAATTCCCGTCTCTACACCGCGTACCCGAAATTCGCCACCGAGCTTTTCCATGCCCTGATGACGGAGACCGGCGCCCGAAAGAAGCCGATCCGGCGGGTCGTTCGTGCGGCCCAGAAGGCCGCCGGCCTCTCGTCGCTCTCGCTCCTCAAGGACGGGGCGGACATGGTCCGAGACCTCTGACCCCGATGACGGCCCAAGTCCGAACCGGCCGTCGCGCTACCGCGTCGGGGTTTCGGCTCCGGAAGGCCGGGCTCGACGACCTAGCGGACCTGACGGTCCACCGGCAGGAGATGTGGAGGTCGATCGGCCACCACACCGCCGCGGAGATCCGGACGCACGGGGCCCCGTACCGCCGCTGGCTCCGACCTCGCCTCGCGTCGGGAGAGGTCGTCGCGTTCGTCGCCGTGGTCGGAACGGAGGTCGTGGGTTCCGGTGCGCTCTGGTTCATGCCGCAGGAGCCGAGGCCCGGGATCCCGAAGGGTCGGGTCCCGTACATCATGTCGATGTACACCCGACCGGAGCATCAGCGCCGGGGGATCGCGTCGGCCATCGTCGGCGAGCTCGTGCGCGTGGCGCGGAAGTCGGGCGCCGGCCGGGTCACCCTTCATGCGGCCGACCAGGGGCGACCGGTGTACGAGCGGCTCGGGTTCGAACCGACGGCCGAGATGCGTCTCTGGCTGCGCCGCCCCTCGTGGGCCGGCCCGCCGCCGCGTCGGCTTACTGCGACCGGACGCGCCGGATCTCGGCCGTGAGCGCCGGAACGATCTGGAACAGGTCTCCGGCGATCCCGTAGTCCGCCACCCGGAAGATCGGCGCGCTCGGGTCCGAGTTGATCGCGACGATCACGCGCGAGCTCAGCATCCCGACCAGGTGCTGGATGGCGCCCGAGATCCCAACGGCGATGTAGAGCTGCGGGGATACCGACCGGCCGGTCTGGCCTACCTGGAACGACGAGGGTCTCCAGCCCGCGTCGGTGACCGCACGGGACGCCCCGACGGCGGCTCCAAGGGACGCGGCGAGCTCCTCGACCAGGTGGAAGTTGTCGGCCGAGCGGACCCCGCGCCCTCCGGAGACGACGATCGAGGCGTCGCCCAATGAGGGCCCGGCCCCTTGGGCCGCCGTCTCGGTCGCGACGCGGTGCGGCGCGGTGTACGCCGGGGGGAGGGGGGGCGGGGCGACCTCGTCGACGGTGACCGGCACCGGAGTCTCCGTCGGGGCGGCAAACGCGTGGGGACGGAGCGCGAGGGCCACGTGGGCTCCCTCGAGACCTCGGGTCTCGGTGGCGCGCCCGCCGAAGATCGGTCGACGAACCTGAACGGTCGCGCCGTCCCGTCGGACTTCGGTGACTCCCGTCGCGACGGCCGCGTTCCATCGGATGGCGAGCCTCCCGACGAGGTCGCGGCCGACCGTCGTGCCGCCGACCAGTACCGTGTCGGCGCCCACCTGCTCGGCCGCGGCGGTCACGACCGCGGCCAGCGCGGCGACCGGCGCCGAATCGAGGGCAGGGTCGAGCGCGACGAGCACGCGGGAGACTCCAACGCGACCGAACTCCGTCGCGGCCGCCTTGGCCGAGCTCCCGGAAAGGAATCCGATCAGGGTCGGGGAACTTCCCGCCAGGCTCCGGGCGACCGAGATCGCTTCGAGCGTCGGGCCCGAGAGCTTGCCATCCTGCGCCTCCCCCACGATCAGGATCGTGCCGGTCACGGGAACACCTTGGCCTGTTCACGCAAAATGCGGACGAGCTGCACGGCGGCATCCTCGGGGGTCTTGAACTCGATCATCCGGGCGCCCGTGCGCGGGGGCGGCAGCTCGAAGGTGCTCGGGGAACTGTGGGCCCCGCCCGTCGCCGGTTCTGCCGGCCGCTTGGCGATCGGCGCCTTGCGGGATTTGAGAATGCTCGGGAGCTTGGCCGTTCGCGGGTCGTTCCACGCCTGCTGGAGGCCGATGACGCACGGGGTCGGGGCCTCCCACCGTTCTCCACCGGCCTCGGTGGAGCGGAGGAACTTGAGCCGGGATACGGAGGGGTCCCAACGGAGGTCGACCACGGAGCCGAAATCGGGAACGGAGAGCAGCTCGCCCAACGCCGAGGCCACGAGCCCGGCCTCGTCGTCCCCGGCCTGCTTGCCGCAGAGCACGAGGTCGTGGGGGACCGCGGAGATCGTACCCGCCAGCGCGCGCGCGGCGAGAATCGGATCGACCGCGTTGCCCGGAGGCGCTTCTACCCACGTCGCCAGGTCCGCGCCCAGGGCGATCGCCGCCCGAAGGACCTCCTCGGTCCGGGGGGCGGGTCCGAAGGAGATCGCGTGCACTCTCGAGCCGGGGACGGACTCCTTGAGGAGAAGGCCTTGCTCCAGGGCCGATTCGTCATATCCGGCCAGGACGAACTTCACGCCCTCCCCGTCCAGGGTCTGCCCGCCCGGGGCGACGCGCAGCCGGGTCTCGGCCTCGGGGACGGGCTTGATGCAGACGACGATCTCCACGCCCGCCTCCGGCGTCAGGCGTACTCGCGCAGCAGTTCCCGGGCGATGACCGTTCGCTGGATTTCGTTCGCGCCCTCGTAGATCTGCGTGAGCTTCGCGTCCCGGAGCAGCTTCTCCACGGGATACTCCTTCATGTACCCGTATCCGCCGAACGTCTGGATCGCCTCGTCGGCGACATGCAGGGCGGCGTCCGAGGCAAAGCACTTCGCGATCGACGACTCGAGCGTGCCCTTCTGGCCGTGGTCGATTGTCCAGGCGGCGTGCCACGTCAGCAACCGGGCCGCATGGACGGCCTGGGCCATGTTGGCGAGCTTGATCTGGATTGCCTGGTGCTCGCTGATCGGCTTCCCGAACGACTGGCGTTTGAGGGAGTACGCGGCGGCGTGGTCGAGGGCGGCCTGGGCGATTCCGGTGGCGAGAGCCCCGATGGGTGTCCGGGTCTGGTCGAGCGTCCGCATCGCGATCGAAAAGCCCCCGCCCTCCTCGCCGAGTCGGTCGGCGACGGGAACCTGCACGCCCTCAAAGCGCACGGTACTCGTGGACGACGCGCGGTGGCCCATCTTTTCCTCGTCCTTGCCGGTGCTGAGGCCGGCGGCACTGCGCGGGACCACGAACGCGGTGATCCCCTTCGTGCGGAGCGCGGGGTCCACGGTCGCGAAGACGGTGTAGAGAGAAGCGTGGGGCGCGTTGGTGATGAAGCACTTCTCGCCGTCCAGGACGTACTGGTCGCCGTCCCGGCGCGCCCGGGTCTTGAGCCCGCCCGCGTCGCTCCCGCCGGACGGTTCGGTCAGGCAGAACGCGGCAAAGTGGTACTCGGCGCAGAACGGCTTCAGGAACCGTTCCTTCTGCTCGGGCGTGCCGCCGAGGAGGATCGGCTCGAGCGCGAGGCAGTTGGCGATCACGGAGGTGGTCATCCCTCCGCAGGCGTGGGCGAGTTCCTCCACGATGAGGCACTGCTCGAGAACGTTGAGGCCGGTGCCGCCGTACTCGGCCGGGACGTTCAGGTTCATGAGGCCGAGATCGTATGCCTTGCGGTAGATCTCGTCGGGGAATCGAGGCGTCCGGTCGCACTCGGCGGCGTGCGGCGCCATCTCCGTACGGGCAAACTTCCGGGCCATATCCCGGAGACTTTCCTGCTCCGCGGACAGTGAGAAATCGGGCATTTTCAGACGGACCAGCGAGCCACCGGAACCCGCTATATCACGGCTTGGGTCCGCCGGACAGTGAAGCTAGACTTGCGGTCCGGTACGGTCCTCTTTCCAGGGATCTGGTACAGTTCCAGTCAGAGGCCCCGTATCCCGGAGGTCCTTCGGCGGGCCTAGATTGGCCGACTAGGGGAGGGCGATGGGATTGGTAGTCCCCGAGTAGCTTCCCACCCCGTGGGCGAAGAACTCGAGACCCTGTCCCGCTGGATTCTGGGCGCCCATGTCGATCACGATGTACTCCGTGGTCGAGACCGGGGTACTGTCGGAGACGCCGGTCCCGTAGCTCCAATCGGTGACCATGGCCATCGAGCCGCCGGACGTAGCGTACTGTGCCGCGACCTTGCCGTTCTCGTACAGGATCGTGAACCCGCGCGCGCCCGCCGACACGTCGATTGCCCCCGACGAGGACTGGACAACGAGCCACACCGACCCGAAGGTGACCGTGGAGTTGACTATCCCGATCCGATAATAGAAGTCGGCCGGCCCTTGACATCCGTCGGCGACGAACGTGTCCGCCGGAGAACAATGGCCGGTCGTCGGTACGCCCAGAGAGAAGGCGGCGCCGATGGGGGTATTGCCGGGACAGTCGCAGAACGCTCGGCCGAGAAAGACGCCGTACTCAGCGCCTCCCAGGATCGCCGCGGCCGCGACGATGACCACCACCCCAACGACGAGTGCGACGGTCGGCCCGGACCGTTGAGGCGCCGAAGGCGTGGTGTGGTAGGGGCCGGGGCCCGAAAGCCATGGACCGGTGAGCCGGGCTCCGCATCGCCGGCAGAACGAGTCACCGTTGGTGAACTGTTGGCCGCAGTTTGTGCAAAACAAATCTGCCATGCGGGCGGCCATCGACGACTTAGTACGGCTGGCTTCGAGTTAAAATGACCGATGGAGGTCGGGCCGCAGAGGCGCTTCCGAGATACTCCGGCCTCCCACGCCCAAGAACCTTGCTGGACGTCCGGAAATGACCCTGCCCCCGACGCGTGGAGATGACGCCCAGGGACCGATGTGCCGAGACCGAAGGGGAAATACTGCTGCGGCTACGGCCCTTTCGCGGGCCCATCGAACCGGACCGAGATGACCGTCTCTTCCTTCTCTACGACCACGTATCCCGTCGCCGGTATCGGAGTACGCCCGGCCACGGGAGCGACTTCGTATTCGTAGGTGCCGCTTGCCCGGCGGAAGCGGATCGATTCTGCCGTCGAGGATTCGTTGGACGGTTTCAACCGGACCGACCAGTGGGTGCCCGGGGGCAATCCCGACTCCGTGAAGACCACCGGGTATTTCCCCCGCCAAGCCAGGAGCAGGAACAGCAGCAACACCGCGATCACGAGCAGGATGAGGCCGAGGAGGATGTAGCC
>Ga0187862_10002341_pt1 | contig 19329 bp, 20 predicted proteins | sample June2016WEW_10_1_FD_133003 | JGI IMG/M metagenome (GOLD analysis project Ga0187862, IMG submission 133003) | Peatland microbial communities from SPRUCE experiment site at the Marcell Experimental Forest, Minnesota, USA - June2016WEW_10_150 | ecosystem: Environmental > Terrestrial > Soil >...
GACGGTTACTCGGTGCGTCGGCTACGCGAAGAGATGGGGCTACGGGGGTTTACTCGTCGGGAACCTCTTCGCCCTTCGGGCGACGAACCCGAAGCGCCTCTACTCGGCGAGGGACCCGGTAGGCCCGACGAACGATGCCGCGCTCCTCGGGATGCTTCCCGACGTCGAACTCGTTGTCGCCGCGTGGGGAAACTATGGAGGCTACCTGAACCGGGGACCCTACGTCGCGAAGATGCTCGTACGAGTTGAAGCCCTCGGGGTTACGAAGAACGGCCACCCGGCGCACCCGCTCTATCTTCGGGGCGAGAAGGCTCCCGCGCCGTTCTCGTACGCAGAACCGAGAGGGAAGCGATGACCTACTCGATAGCCTCGCCGAACGGCGACCTCGTCGTCTACTTCGCCGACGCCGCTTGGATGGACGAGGTCCCGAACGAGTCGGTCGACCTCGTCGTGACCTCGCCTCCCTACGGGGTCGGTCTCCGGTACGGCGTCCCGGGGGCGACGCCCGGCCTGAACGATACGGGCTACTCGGGGACTAAGGGACAGGTTGAGCGGCCGGTAATGTCGATGGAGGACTACGGCGAGTACCTCCGGCGGCTCGAGCCGGTCTGGCGCGAGACGTACCGGAAGATGAAGCCCGGCGCGTACGCCGCGCTGAACGTCGCCTCTATCCACGCGAAGTCGGAGTACTTCGGGCACTCGTTCGTCCTCCCGACCTCGGAGGATACGTCGAACTTCTGGAGGTTCAAGCTCGAGGCCGAGTACCGCTGGCGGTACCTTTGGCTCGCGATGCGCTCGAATACGAACGGGACAGATAACCCGCCGGTCTTCTTCGGCTCGTACCCGCTCCCGCTCGAGGGGCAGATACTCCGTCAGGTCGAGGATATCCTCATCTTCCGGAAGCCGCGGCCCGAGGGATGGGAGATGCCCGAGGAGCGGAAGGAGCGGAGGAAGCTCTCGAAGCTCTCGAAGGAGGACTGGCGGACGACGTTCTCGCAGGTATGGGAGTTCCCGGGGGCCCGCTCGGAGACGTCGAACGGTACGACCCATCCCGCCGTCTTTCCTATCGAGCTTCCGCTTCGGCTTATCCGCGGCTACTCCTGTATCGGCGATACGGTCCTCGACCCGTTCCTCGGGACCGGGACGACCCTCCTCGCCGCTAAGACGACGGGTCGGAGGGGAATCGGCTACGAGGTCGAGCGGACCTACGAGCCGCTTATCATCTCTAAGCTATCGCTCGGCGAAGCGAGCCTCGGCGCGGAGTGGTAGAGATGCCGCAGACCGGGCGGGTCTTCCGAACCTCCTATCACCTTTCCCCGGGCGGAGAGCTTCTCGTCGACGCGTACGGGCGGGACGTCGAGGGTAAGCGTATCTCGAGGGTCATCTCGGGCTGCCGGCCGTACTTTTACGTCGGCGCCGGCGAGGAATCCGTCGCCCGTTCGATTCCCGAGGTCGTTTCGGTCGAGCCCGGTCCGCTCGACGTCCGCTCCTCGCCGACGGTCCGGGTCTACGCTCGGTACCCGTTCGACGTCCCGAAGCTCCGAAGCCGGTTCCGGCGGCACTACGAGGCCGACATTTTCTTCGATACCCGGGTCCGCATCGACTACGGTCTCCGCTACGCGACCTTACCCGATATCGAACCGGTACCGATTTCGCAGGTAACGATTCCTCCGCGTCCGGTCGTCGTTCCGCGAATCCTCTATATCGATATCGAGGTTTCCGACCTCTACGGGTTCGCGTCGCCGGACGACCCGAAGAACGCGGTCCTCTCCGTCGCGTTCGCGGATACGTATACGAACCGCTACGGTATCATCTACCACGGCCCGAGGGTCGACCTCGCGGCGGTCCGGGCGGCGTTCCCGGTCGAGATTCGGGAGGAGGTCCGTCTCTTCCCGGTCGACTCCGAGGCGAACGTCGTCGATTCGTTCGGCGAGCTTCTCCGGAAGATAGAGCCCGACGTAGTCTCGGCGTGGAACCTCTACGAGTACGACGCTCCGTATCTCGCCGGGCGGACGAAGCGTCTCCTCGAGACGGTCCGTTCCTCGGATATGACGCTCGTCTACGAATCCTTCGACGTCGACCGCGAGCGCTACCACGGGGTCTATCGGCACCGGGGCCGGTACGCGCTCGGCGACTGCCTCGCGATTCACCGGAAGAAGAAGCCGAAGCAGGGCTCGCATGCGCTGAACTCCGTCGCGATGGAGAAGTTCGGTTACGGGAAGGTCGACCGTCCGGGCGGCGTCGCGGAGCTACTTCGGACGGACCCGGCACGATTCGCCGCCTACAATCTCTTCGACGTCTACCTCCTCCGGAAAATCGACGAGGCCGAGAACCTTCTCCCGTACTGGCTCCAGATAGTCGAACTCGCCGAGACGGACGGGGTCGACTACCTCCATAACTCCCGGCTCTGGGACGGCTTCCTCCTTCGGGAGGCCCGTATCTCCGGGAAGGTCGAGGCGGTCCTCGACTCGAAGGACTTCGCCCCCGAGGGCCAGCGGGAGGGACGGGCGGCCGAGGTCTTCGATACGAAGACGGGTATCCACCCGTGGGTCATCGCGCTCGACCTCTCGGGGGAGTACCCGAGCATCATCCGTACGTTTAATATCTCTCCCGAGACGCGGAACCCCCCGCCCGAGGTGCCGGCGTTCGTTCTACCGACCGGCGGGCGGTACCGGAAGGAACCGCCGGGGCTTATCCCACGGGCCCTCGCCCGTATCGCTCACGTTCGGGGTAGCGCGAAAGCGACCGCGAAGTCGAGCCCGCCGGGGTCGAAGGTGCGGGAGGACGCGGAGACCCTCGCCGATGCGCTGAAGTATATCGTGAACAGCGCCGCGGGAATCATGGGCTCGCAGCTCTGGCGGATGGCCTCCGTCGATATGTTCGAAGACGTTACCGGGATGGCGCGCCGGCAGCTTAACTGGAATAAGAGCCACCTCGAGGACCCGGCGTGGCTCGGGAAGGTCCTCGCCGATATAGGAGGCGAGTGGCGCGGCGAGGTCGTTCTCGGCGATACCGATTCCTGCTACGTAAAGCTCTACCGGAACGGCCAGCCCGGCTCGGACTTCGAGACGGTCGTACGGGCGACGAAGCTCCTCGCCGCGGCGCTCAACGAGTCCTACGCCGAGTTCGTAACGAGCGGCGGCGCTACGCAGAACTTTACCTCCGTCGATATCGAGGGGATATTCGCTCCGCTCCGGACGCTCCCCCGGGCAGGTTCCGAGGAGTCGGCGAAGAAGCGGTACTACGGGTCGTATATCTGGCGGGACGGGTTCGACCTTCGGAACGAGCCGCCCGACTCGCCGGGCCGGCTAAAGACGTCCGGGCTCGAGACGAAACGCTGGAACAACGCCCCGGTAACGAAGGACGTCCAGACGAGAATCATCGGGTTCGTCCTTCGCGACCGTCCTATCGACGAGATAGAGCGGTACGTCGACTCCGTACGGACCGAGGTCTACGCGGGGCTCCGCGACGAGGACCTCGCTATCCCGGCGAAGATGGGCCGCGACTTCCGGGAGTACGAACGGTCGTACTCGTTCGGTAAGGAGGAAGGCGACGCCGGCTACGTCGAGGACTCCTCGGGGCGCCGGCGGAAGAAGCCGGCCGCGCCGCCGTTCCTACGGGCGATTCGCGCGTACTCCGAGGCGACGGGAAAGGCGATTCGGGCCGGCGACGAGTTCCGTTGGTTCTTCGTAACGGCTATCGAAGGGCCGAACGGACGGGACTCGACGGTCCGGGAGTTCGCGATACCGTACGGGACGACGATAGCCGAGGCCCGGGCTCGCGGTCTTTCGTTCGACCTCGACCGGAAGCTACTCTACGAGAAGACGGTCTGGGAACCGGCGACGCACGTAGAGCCTCGCCTCGCGGCGGGAACGACGTCGCTCGCGGAGGAGTGGTGACGCCTCTTCCCGGTCACGTCTCTACCGCCGTCGACCTCGTTACCTCGTACCTGACGGACCCGTCGTTACAGGAGCATCCGTTCCTCGCTCTCGGCGAATACGGCCTCGGCCGGGGGCATTACCTCGCCGATACGATTCGGCGGAACGGGTTCGTTCCGCGATGGCTCTACGAACCGGTCGCGCTTCCCGCTTCGGACCTCGACGGGAACGCTCTCTTTCCCGTCTACGACGTCCCGAAGGCGCAGATTCGTAACCTTCCCGCGCCCTCTATCGTTCTCGTCCCGTCGAGCTTCGACCGGAAGAGCGCTACCTACCGGGGCTGGCTATGGGCGCCGTTCGGCCGTCCCGAGTCGTGGAATATCACCGACGTTCTCGCCGCTCGGGGCCTTCCGGTCGAGGCGGCGGAAGGGAACCCGGCGTACGGACCGGCGATTCGCGCCGCGGAGGTCCTCCAGATGACCGGGGTCCTTCTTACTTCGGAGCCGCCGAAGTCGAGGACCTGGTCCGAGTTCCGTAACGGCGGCTCGCCGCCGGTCGAGGACGGGCTCCTCCCGTACTACCTCGCCTATACGTTCCCGACGACCGACTCGTCGTTCAACCGGGGTCTCTGGATTAGGTCACGGCTCGCTCGCGAGTCGTTCGGCGAGTGTATCCTCGACGCGATTCGGAATCGGATACCGACGACCGAGCTTCGCTTCCCGAGGGTCCTCTCGTACCAGAAGCCGAAGCCGCGAGAGGAACCCGAGACGAAGACCGACGTAGCCTCGGCCGCGGTCCTGACGAAGTCGTACGCTATCGATTGGGGGTAAAGATGGCGGTAGAAGAGTACGGAGCGGTTACGAAGGTCGAGGTCGACGGCGCGAGGAAGTTCCTTCATCTCCTTTCGAGCGCGCCGCTCGAGGTATCGCGCTACGCGCCGGTCGGCGAGGGGGACGAGCTATTCGGCGAGAACGGGACGGTCTATATCCGGGCGAGGAACGGTCGGGCGGCGCTCTTCCCGGCGTTCGATATCGCGGAGGACCTAAAGCCGGGTTGGCCGACGATTCGCTTTAAGGAGGTCGAGACCGAGGAGGAAGAGGCCGGGTACCGCAAGCTCGCGGCGTTCCACTACCGCGGCTCGGGGCTCTACGGTCGGCGGGTCCCGGTAATCGCGCGGGTCGACGACCCGTTCTGGCCGAAGGTCGTCGGGTATATCGAGCTGACGACCGATATGATGATGAACGCGCCGCGGAACCGTCTCGTCGGGTCCGGCTACGACGACCCGAACGGGTTCGGCTGGCCGGCGAACGACGACTCGGTCGAGAAGCTAAAGGACCGGGTGAACCTCTTCGTACGGGTCGGCCGTATCGTCGTCGTCCCCGAGATTCGGGGTGCCGGGCTCGGCTACGCCCTCTACCGGTACGCCTGCCGGTACGCTAACGAGCGGTTCTACGTCGGCGGCTACGTCCCGTACTTCATTCTCGCTATCGCGGATTCGTTAAAGTACATCCCGACGGCGGAGAAGGCCGGGTTCGTCTTCGCCGGCTATACAACCGGGAACGCGGATACTATCGCCGAGGACATTCGGAAGTCGTTCGCCGATATCGACATGCTCCGCGCCCGGGACCAGCAGGGCGAGCTTACGAACCGGGGGATAATCGCGCTCCAGCTCCGGTACGCGGAACGGATTAAGGAGGCCGCCGACCGGCTGAAGCTGACGCCCGAGGGTACCGCGGCGCTCCTATCGAAGCCGGCCGAGGAACTCTCGGACGACGAGTACGCGATTCTCTACCCTATCCTGCGGTTCCCGAAGCCCGTCTACTTCAAAGGGCTGAACCCGCACGCCGAGGCGTATATCGAGCGGCGGGTAAAGGAACTCGGGCTAAAGGCCGAGGACTTCGACCCGAGGGTCCTCGTTACGCCTCTCTCGTCGCCGTTCGTTCTGAGCGGGACGTCCGTTACGGTCATCTCCTCGATACCCTCGTCGAAGCGGGTACGTTCCGTCGAGCAGGGCTTCGGTCTTCACCCGGAGAACCTCGCGGATACGGTCATCTCGGACCTCTCGCTCGAGATTCCGCCGAGGTCGACGCTCCTGATTACCGGGCCGTCCGGCTCGGGGAAGTCGCTTCTCCTTTCGCTCCTGACCCGGTCGCTCGCGCCCTCGTCGAAGGTCGAGGTAACGGGGTCGGTAGATATCCCGGAGGACGCGGTCTTCGCCCGGCTCGTCCCGCTCGAACCCGACGTTCCTCTCGTCGACCAGCTCGTTCCCGAGGCGCCCGATATCCGCCCGGCGCTCTTCCTCCTGAATACCGCCGCTCTTTCCGAGGCGCACTCCTATCTCAAGCGGTTCCGGGACCTCTCGGCCGGGCAACAGTACCGGGCGATGATAGCGAAGATGGTCGGGAGCGGGGCGAACGTCTGGGTCGCCGACGAGTTCTGCTCGGCGATAGACCCGATTACGGCGCCGCTCGTCGCGGCGAATCTACGGAAGGTCGCGAGGCGCCTCGGGGCGACCGTTATCGTCGCGGCGCCGCACTCCTCGGCGTTCGTTCGTCAGCTCGCGCCGGATATCGTCGTCCAGTTCCTCCCCGGACGGGCGCATAAGGTAGTCTCCGGGGCGGAGTTCGTCTCGTATCTCGACGGGTATAAGCCGCCGACGAACGAGGAGCCGCCGCCGGAGTTCTCGGGTCTCTCGATAAAGTCGTTGGGGGAAGAATGGTAGACCGTGGGCCGAACCCTCTAACGGCGGGGTTCTGGGAACGGGCCGAGCGGTATAACGCGACGTTCGGGAAGCTCTACCCGGGCTCGAAGTTCCATAACGACGATAACCGAATCGTCGCCGCGACGTGGTTTACGGGGAACGACTACCGGAACCGCTCGCGGCTTTACGGCGCGTACCCGCCGCAGTTCCTCCCGCGGGTCCGGTCGCTCTTCGAGGACGTTCCCCCCGAGCGGGTCCTCCATCTCTTCGCGGGTTCGGTCGTTCCGCTACCGGGCGAGGTCACCCTCGATGCGAGCCCGGAGTTCCGGCCGACAGTTATCGGGGACGCCGAGGACGTCGCGGTTCTATTCGGGAAGAAGTTCTACCTAATCCTCGCCGACCCGCCGTACTCACCCGCCGACGCCGAGAAGTACGGAGCGAAGATGCCGAACGTCCCGAAGGTCGTCTCCGCCTGCGCCGAGATACTCGAGCCCGGCGGCTACCTTGGCTGGCTCTCTACGACGTGGCCTATGTTCTCAAAGGAGCGGCTCTCGCTCGTCGGCCACGTCGCGATTATCCGCTCGACGATGCACCGGACCCGGAGCTGGTTCGTCTTCCGGAGGGTCGCTTAGATGGCGGCGAAGAACGGCGCTCCGCCGAAGAGGAATAACGGCTGCGCCCACGAACGGACGGTGGTCGTCTCCCCGCTCTCGTGGCAGTGGACCCCGAAGGGCGTCCGCGCGAAAGGACGTTGTATCGATTGCGGCTTCGAGGGAATGGTCCTTTCGGAGGGAACGGTACGGGGACTCTCGGCGGCGAGCCTCCGCTGGAATACGGATAACGTGACCGAGACCGGCCGCGAGCCGGTCGACCCGCTCGTCGGGAGCCCTTCCCTAATCGCCGAGACGAAACGGAGGCGGAGGTAGATGCCCGTAAACCGGAAGCGCGACGCGACCCGCGGGAGCGGCTACGAGAAGCGTATCAAGCTCCTTTGGGAGAAGGAGGGCTATCTCGTCCACCGAGCGCAGCGGGCCGCCGTCTTCCTCGGCCCGGGACGGATGTTCTCGCGTCGGGTCGACCTCTTCGGGTCGTTCGACCTCGCCGGCCTACGCCGCGGTCTACCGGTCCGTCTCGCGCAGGTCGGGACGCTTACGAACCGCTCGCATAAGCGGGAGCAGATAGAGCCGGCGCTCGCCTACGTCGACCCGAGCGATGGACGGACGCTCGTCGAGATTTGGTCGTGGGGAAAGTACCGGGACGAGGGCTACGGATTCCTCCGCGAGGTCTATACTTCCGAGGGCTGGAAGCTCGCCGGTTTCGTCCCCTCGAAAGAGGTACCGAGGTGAGCTAGGAATGGGCGATTGGCGTTGGCAGTACGGTCCCGCGCCCTGCCCCGAGTGCGGGAACTCGTTCCCGACGATAGGAGCGATGGTCGGCCACCTCCAGCGAGTGCACCGGGTCTTCGACAACCGGAGGATATCGGAGATAGCGTGGAAGCTACGGCTCGAACTCTCATCGGGTTCGGTTCGTCTTCCCATAGCGAACGGGAGATAGCGATGGCCTGCGAGCGGAGGCTGGTAAACCGACGCTATATCGACCGCCTCCGCCGCCGTCTCTACCGGGCGCGTCGGGACCGGTGCCTCGCCTGCTGGGTACGTCGGTCGCTTGCGCGTCTCGAATGGGCGCATCGCCGTCCGACCGGGCTTAATGGATGGGGAAGGGGACGCCTCGACCGTCTTATGGACGTAAAGAGGCATCCGCGCGCCTACGCTCTCCTCTGTAAGGACTGCCATAAGCTCTTCGATACGGACGTCCTCCACGCCCCCTCGAAGGGGCAGGGCTGGCGATGCGACCTCCTCGCTCCTACCGAGCTACGCCGTATCCTACGGTACGCCGACGCGGACGTAGGGTATAGTATCGGCTCTTCGCCTGACGTCTCGTAGAAATACTAGGACGTCTCTCCGACGTTCGATGCCGAAGTTCGACCCGGGGCAACAGCGGGGGGCCGGAGAGAATCCCGGTCCGCATCCGCATACCCCCGTAGAATAACTCGGCAAGTTCACCGGGCTCTGGCCCCGGTAGTAAGGGTTCGAATCCCTTCGGGGGAACCTCTACTCCCGTGGAGTAACAGGAAAGCCCATCGGGCCTTGGACCCGAAGGTGAAGGTTCGAGTCCTTCCGGGAGTATGGCCTCCGTAGTGTAGCGGTTGCATAGCGGACCGTGAATCCGCGGGGCCGGGTTCAATCCCCGGCGGAGGCCCTTTTCCTGAGCGGAGGGAGGGGGATTCGAACCCCCAACTCGCCGAAGCGAGACGGGCTTAGCATGCCCGCGCCGTACCGATTGGGCCATCCCTCCATCGCGCGAGTGGTCGGGGCCGGACTCGCACCGGCGACGTTTCCTTCGTAGCGCCTCTTGGGGGCGCCGGCGTCGCTACTGACCCACCCGACCGAACGCACCCGAGGGGATTCGGACCCCTGTTCTTCCGCGTTCGAAGCGCGGCGCCATTTCCAAGCTAGGCGACGGGTGCACGGCGGTCGAGCGGGCTCGAGGGGATTCGAACCCCTAACCTCCACCTTCGCGGGGTGGCGCAATATCCGAGTTATGCGACGAGCCCGGTCGAATGGAGGGAGCAGGATTCGAACCTGCGATGTTTCCTCGTACGGGGTTCTAGGCCCCGCGCCGTCACCGGACTGAGCCACCCCTCCGTAGGAGGGGGCCCGTCGCCTACGGAGATAACCGTAGACGACGCAGGAGGAGCGGACCGCACCGCAATGGATTACTTCGCCGAGGGTCCTGCTTCATCTGACGGAGCTACGCGAGTTCTCGTACTTATAGATAGCGCGACTCTGACTAATCGAACCTATGTACTAGGACGAGACGTCTAGATACCTAATGTCGATTCGGTCTTCGGAGCGCCGGCGTCAATACCAGCGATTATGGAGAAGGATACACTACTCGAAGGACCGTAGGGTCGTCGAGGCGGCGATTACGGAACTACGTACGAACTTCGCCGAAGTACAGAGGCTGTCTCCTACGGAGGCGAAGCGCCGACGGGTTCTTCGGGCTAGGAACTGGAATAAGAGTCATCGAGAATGGGCTCGTAATTGGTGGCGGTCTCGGCGCCTTTCGATTCGTCTCAGGGTCCTCGAGCACTACGGAGGTCGACCTCCTAAGTGCGAGTGTTGCGGCGAGAGGCACCTCGCCTTCCTTACTATCGACCATATAAGGGGAGGCGGTTCGAGGGACCGGGACCGGAACGGTTACAAGTACTCGGGCTCGAGAGGATATGCTCGCCTGGTCCGAGAGGGATTCCCAAAAGGTTTCCGAGTTCTATGCTATAACTGTAACTGCGCGGAGCAGTTCGCGGGCGGGTGCCCCCATAGGAGTATGGGGCGACCCGGATTTGAACCGGAGTCTCGGCGTTCCAAGCGCCGGAGCCTACCAGACTAGCCTATCGCCCCGGGATTACGGGGGTGGGCTCGGCCGGATTCGAACCGACGTCCCTCGGTCTGGAGCCGAGTGTCCTGAACCGGACTAGACGACGAACCCTTTGCGGATGCCGAACGGTAGCGGCAGGATTCGAACCTGCAAGTTCCCGAGGGAACAGCGGTTTTCGGGACCGCCGAAATACCTGATTATCCGACGCTACCTCGCGGTCTAGTAGGGCTCTATCGCCAACGGAGCGATGAGCCGAGACTAGACCGCGAAAGCGGTGGGGGGAGAGGGCCGCGTCGATAGTTCCGTAGCTCCATTTCGGTCCTCTCCTTCGGCGTACCTTAGGTATCGAGTCGAGGGAAGCGCGGGTATATCTAACTACCGAGAGTGCGGACGCGGGGATTTGAACCCCGACCTTCGCGTTGGAGGCGCGAGGTCCTGCCGGATTAGACGACGTCCGCATAGTCGGATGGCCCTTCCCGGAGTTGCGCCGGGATTTGGTCTTTGTAGGAGACCCGCCCTCGCTGTTAGACTAAAGGGCCGACCGAGCCCGCGAATGGACGCGCGGGGATTCGAACCCCGATTTTCGGAGTTGCGGACTCCGCCGTTTTCCGATTAGCGTACGCGCCCGCTCCCGGGCGGACCGACCATTGGTCCTTCCTCCTCCCGAGGTACGAGCGCTGCCATCGAAAGGACGAGGATACTCGTCCTACTTAGAGGCTTCGAGAAGTTCGCAGGAACCCCCGGCCCAGCAGTACCGTTCCGGATTTCGCCGGACCGTCTGTCCCCGGGCCCGAGGTCCCGTTCAGGATAGGGAACGTTCGGGTAGATAAACTCTACGAGGAATTATGTAGAGGGAGCGCTCCTACTCGGCCGAAGAGGTGAAGGGTCCGTGGCGTCAATGGTAGCGCACCGGGCTCTTAACCCGCGAGGTGCGAGTTCGAATCTCGCCGGACCCACTCGCCCCGCTAAGGCTCGTATCCCGATCCCGCCGTCGTTCAATGGTAGGACCGACGGCCGTAGACCGTCAGATGCCCGTTCAACTCGGGCCGGCGGGACTACGCTAGGCTATCGCGAGCGAACGAGCCTCCGAGATTGAGCGCGGCCTCCGCGCTCCTCTAGTCTAACTCGGTAAGGATGCGGGGTCCTCGGCCCCGCGGTGCGCGTTCGAATCGCGCGAGGAGCATTATAGGGTTCCGTGGTTCAGCGGTAGAATCCTCCGTTGTCGGCGGAGGGACCCGGGTTCAACTCCCGGCGGAACCGATTTATTCTAGGAGACGTATCGCGCTGCGATGTCGCAGTCCACCCGTTCTTCGGAGTCGCCCGGCGTACGGCCGGTGGTACTCCCCCGCGGTCGGGGCAAGACCGCTACGCTAGCCGCGGACGGAGAGATGGTAGGCCCCGTCGAACGGGTGGGCCCACGAACCGACCCGGGCCCGTTTAAACCGTAGGCTCTCGTAGTCTAGTCGGAAAGGATACCGCGCCTTCGACGCGGCGGTCCGAGTTCGAATCTCGGCGAGAGCATTCATCCGCGGGTTCGTAGCTTAATCGGTAGAGCACCCGGCCTTTAACCGGCGAGACGAGGGTCCAAATCCCTCCGAGCCCACTCGGGGGTCTCGTCTATTAGGAGGACTCCGTGCCGAAGACGCGGAAAAGCCGGTGCAAGTCCGGCGGCCCCCACCTACCTAATTTATACTAGGCCGAGTATAGCCGCTACGATGCCCGCGACCGTCGAGCGAGTCTTCGAAGTAATCTTGAAGTCGAAGGAGGGCGTTACGGCTGACGAGGTAGCGAGCGCGCTCGGTATCGAACGGAAGGTAGCGACGTTCCTTATCCTCGACCTCGTTACCGCGAAGCGCGTCGAACGGGCAGGGTTCCGGGAAATCGTTCGGCCGACCGCGACGTCGAAGGGGCTCGCTGCGGCGTTCTTCCGCGCTTCGTAGTCGCGTTACGTTACTTATACTAGGGACGCTAATCCCGCCGTATGCCCGCCGATAAGGTTACCGCGAACGCGAGCGGCGTCGAAATCCCCGACTATATCTGGAAGAGCATGTCGAAGGCCCAGCAGAAGAGCGTAACCGACGCCCTCGTAGTCGTCTACGACTCGATGGCGAAGGTCTCGAAGATGATGGTCCGAATCGTTAAGGAGCAGGTCGACTCGTCGTAGGTTCTTTATCCTAGTCGGGCTCTCGGTAGTTCGGAACTACACCGATGACGCCTCGAACGAATAGTCGGATACGGCGCGGCCCGCTGATTACGCAGGGCGGGCGCGTCGCATAGTAGCTACTGCGCCGGGCTTATAACCCGAAGTGGACGGGGGTGCAATTCCCTCCGCGCCCATACATTCTGCAGGCGAGTCCCCACGGCGGGGAACCGAGCTGTTAACTCGGCCGTAGTACGTTCAACTCGTACCGCCTGCGCTTCGTCGGGCGTATCTTCTATCGGAAGGAAACGAGGCTGATATCCCCGGAAGCGAGGTTCGACTCCTCGTACGCCCATCGGAGCGCTCGGATGCGGTCGCCGGGAATCGAACCCGGTTCTCCTCGATGGCGACGAGGGGTCCTACCGGTAGACTACGACCGCGCGGAGCGCCCTCGGTGGGATTCGAACCCACGTTGCGACCTTTCGGTCTACGGCTTAGAAGTCCGTTGCCTCGTCCGAGCTAGGCTACGAGGGCATGCCGTCGGCCCGCCGACCGACCTTCCCTCTTCGCCTCTCGAGCGCGTTCATCTTCGATAGCGGAGGAGAGAGTCGAACTCCCGTCTCGGGCTTATGAGGCCCGTAGGCTTCCGTTGTCCCACCCCGCTAGGCTCCGAGAGAGCGGAGGTCCTAAATAAATCCCCCGTTCTTGACTCGAGCGGGCCTCTAGGCTAATGGAAAACTCCGTCGTTGGCGTCGACGGGTTCGGGGTTCGAGTCCCCGGGGGTCCACTCCGAGAAGAGGGTCGCTAAACGGGGAGGCCGCTACACCCCCGCGCCTTCCGAGGCGGTAGCGCGTCTCGGTCGGCGCCTATCTCGTCGTCGTTTCGACGACCGTCCAGCACCCTTACGGGCTGGAACTCTTAGGTCGGTCCCCGTACATGTAATCTCCCTCGTGGTGCCCGAGCGCCCGGAGATGGCCGCGGAACGAGCGGCCTCGGGTATTCGAGTTCCTCGCGCGGGAGCGGAAGCCGCAGTCCGCGCAGACCCTCCCGGTTCGATGGATTCAGGGCTCGCGCTCTAGGAGCGGTACGACGGGATTCCCTACGCCCTTCGCGAGCATCGTTATCGACGAAGGCTCCTCTTGTAAATAGAGCCACCGACGGGAGTCGAACCCGCATCCCCGGCTTACCGTACCGGGATTCGTCCGCCGAACTGCGGTGGCATAGGAAAGCCCCGGAAGGGAGTTGAACCCTTCTGGACGGTTTTGCGGACCGTCGCGTATCCGACCTGCCCCCGGGGCATGCCGCCGGAGAGATTCGAACTCCCACCGACGCTTTACGGAGGCGCCAGACTCCCGTTATCCTACGGCGGCGCAGAGCCGCTCTTCGGATTTGGACCGAAATCCCCGACTTACAGGGTCGGGATTCTAACCGTTGAACTAGAGCGGCGGGGGCGAATGGCCTACCGGCTCTCTGTAAGCCGACAGGTAGTAAGTCGCGTTCGCCCGTGCCGCATACGTAGCTCGCCCGAGGAGCGAGCTAGGGTATAAACCTCGCGACGCGCCGTTCCTCGTCCGAAATAGGTTACATATACTAGGCTCGCCTATCCCGTTCCGATGACGCCCGAGAAGAACCCGTGGGACGCCGAGACGGTCTACGCCCTCCTCCAGCACGTCGACGAAGCGACCTACGTACGCGGAATCTTCTCTACGAAGGAGAAGGCCCAACGCGCGCAGAACGACCTGACGGGGGAGTCGAAGTACGAGGACGACCTGATTCAGAAGCGCCTCCCGAGCCGTCGGGCCCTCGTCCGGGAGGCGGGCGTTCCTCGGAAGGACGGGAACTACCCCGAGACCCTTAGCTCGATTATCCACGGGGCCCTGCAAGTCCTCGCCCTACGCGGGGACGTCGTTACGGTCGAGACGGAGTACCATCGGTTCTGGGCGGTTCGAACGCCCCGTACCGAGGCGGCGGTCGCCGAACTCGAGAAGAGGAATAAGTGGGACCGCTGGCGCGACCGTATCCTAGGGTTCCCGAAGGAGCGTCCGGTCTTTACGTCCGAGGTCCTTCGGGGATGGACCGACGAGGAGGAGCGCGTAAAGGCGGCGCACCGGGCGAAAATCGAGGCGCTCTCGACGCGGGCCGAGGAGTCTCTACGAGGCCGGCTCGGCGCCGAGTGGGTCTCGGAGTGGACGATTCGTGACTTCCTGACGCACCGGGAGGTACGGTTCGGTCCGATTCACTACTGGACGTGGGACCCCTCTATCGACCACGACGATACGCGGGAGGCGGTCGACCTCTGCCTCGAGAAGGGGACGGTCCTACGGGCCGTAGACTTCCCGACGAAGGGGAACGTCCTACTCGCTTACAAGAACCCCGAGTCCGAGGCGGCGCTCGCGGCGTGGAAGGAACGGGCTACGAAGGGGGCGGCGTAGATGGCCGTCGAGACCGTCTCCGAATACCTCGAACGTCTCGACCCGCAGACGGGAGGCGCCTTTGGCGGGCTCGGTCGACCGACCGAGTACCGGGACGCGAAGGGGTTCCCGGTCTACCCCGCCGGCGGCGAGGGCGGCTTTCCGGTAGCGTGGTGGGGGTCTACGCTCCAGACCCGCGATACAACGATTTGCTCCCTTACGCCCGAGGAACTCGGATGCGACCCCGGGGAGCGTCTAGACCCGGACGAGCGATGGGCGATGGAACTCGCGCAGGAGGTAGAGTAGATGGCGCGGAAGGTCTATACGACCGAGGCGAAGCTCCGAGGGTCTATCTCGATAGACGGAGTAGTCTTCGACGAGGGGAAGGTCCTCTCCCGGGCCTACCGTACGTCCGGCCCGGAGGGTCAGACGTGGGTCAAGCATAAGCTCGTCCTCCCGGGAAAGACCCACGTATTCCGTATCGTTATCGACGAGAAGGCCGAGGAACTCCTCTCCGAAATTATGGTCGACGTCATCGAACGCGCGATGCTTAACGGCCGACGAAAGCGGGTGGTGAAGTAGATGCCGACCGAGGTCTTCGGCTTCTCCGTTTTCGTTCGCGCCGTTAGCAAAGAGGCCGCCGAGGAGGAGCTAGAGCATCTCCTCGACCAAGCCGGCTACTCCGAGAACGTCCACGGCTACGAACTCGGCGGACCTATCGACGCGAAGAAAGAACAGGACCGGATGAAGGAGTAGGCGATGTGCGTTCGGTGCGCCTCCTATAAGCCCTGTAAGTGCCCCTGCGGGTACGCCCGTAAGTGCGCTCCCGGTCACGGGCCCCGGGGCGCCCGCCTCTGCGGGAAGTGTACGCACTACGTTCGGAGGCCCGAACCATGACGCTCCGCGCCGAGTCGAGTCCGTTAGATACCGTAGTCCCACCACCTACGGTACCCCACTCCGGTTCGGCGTCATCGCGCGACAACGGGTCGCGAGAACCCTCCGCTAGAATAGGCGCGGAGATAGGAGGGACCCGTTCGGGGCCGGCTTCGGCCGGCCCCGTTAACCTCCCGGGCCTTCTTCCCTGCTCGGAGTGGGTCCGGTGCCGGTACTGCGGCCGGTCGCTCCCGAACTCGCACCAACGGAAGGCGCACGAACGGGTCGAAGAGCGGCGCCTAGGTAAAATACCGTAAGTCTCGTCGCTCGCCGTAACGTTACTTATACTAGGCTCGTTATAATCCCGCCGTGCGTGGAGTAGATACCGGTCGTCTCGTCACCCTCTACGAAGGGGGTTCTCCGCCGTCGGACCTCGCTCTCCAGTTTAAGGTCTCGCAGGATACCGTTAAGCGGCTCCTCCGGAAGAACGGCGTATCGATTCGCCCGCAGGGCCGGCCGGTCGGCTGGCGGAAGCTCGACTCGAAGGAAATCGAGCGCCGGAAGCGAATCGCCCTTCGGTCGAATACGTGGGAGCGGTACCGGAAGAAGGCGGGTCTCCCGGCGAAGTACAACGCCCGTCTCGACCGGCGTTACGGGGTCCGTCTCGCCTGCTTCCTCTGTAAGACGAAGGTCTCGACCGAGACCGGCCGGATTAACGGGTACCGCCGACAGCTCTGCCGAAGGTGCTTCCGGAGGCTACCGAAGTGAGCGCCGGCCGTTCCCTCCTCGGCGGGGAGAACGACCGTTGCGCGGCCTGCGGTTCTCCTCTTGCCTCGGCGAACGGGGAACGCTATTGCTCGTCCTGCGGAATCGTCGCGGAAGACCAGCCTATCGAGTCGGAGTACGCGAACCCGAGCGCCGTCCCGCTCTCGCTCGCCGCTACGCACGAAGCGGCTCCTATCCGGACGACGAAGACGAGCAAGATATCGCCGAGGGACTACGCGGGGAGGCGGGTCGAGAGCTACCGTTCGTTCCTGCGGCTCTTCGAAGAGGAGAAGCGCCAGCTTAGGACGAACCGGGCGTTCGCCTATATCCCGGTAATCTACCGGATTACGGGACTGATGGGCCTCCCGCGGTATATCGCGGTACGCGCGGTCGTCCTCGAGCGGGAGATGTTCCGGCGAAGACTCGCACGGGGGTACCCGGTCGACGCGAGCGCGGCCGTCGCGATTATGCTTGCCGCCCGGGAACAGGGAATCGTCTTCTCGTTCCACGACCTAGGCGATAGGGCCGACGAGAACTGGCGTCGAATCGCGAGCCTCTACCGAAAGGTACGGCGGGAACTCCTCGTCGATGCGAAGATACCGACCGCCGAGGACTATATCCGAAAGGCGGCGTTCGAGCTAGAGGTCTCCGGCGTCCTCCGGGATGAGGCTATCGCGCTCGCGAAGGAGCTGACGGAGAACGCGCCTACGGGCGCCGGTCCCGTATCGGTAGCGGCGGCGATGGCGTGGAGGGTCTGGAGTCGTCCTCTCGCGCTTACGAAGAGCCGGCTCGCGAAGGTCTTCGGGATAACGGAGGTCTCGGTCCGTTCGGCGCTCCACGTCTACTTCCCTGACGAAATCGGGGAGGCGCCCTCGGTACGCGCGAGGCGACGGGCGAGCCGGGGATGAGCGATAACCCCGAAGGTATCGGCCTCCTAGCGGTCGCTAACGCGGCTCCCCGCGGTCGAGCGGTCCTCTACTCGTACTACCCTATCGATACCGCCGAGGAGGTCGCCCTCCTGAAGCTAATCGAAGCGTCGGACCTTCACGTCGACGTGGTCGACCGTCGGGTCGGGACCCCGATCGACCATCCCTCGTGGAACGAGGCTATCGAGGCGGCGCGGTCTTCCCGGGCGACCGTAATACTCCTCCCGAACGATTCGTCGCTCGGGCCGGTCTCCTACTCGGGTCTCCTAGAGGACGTACTCCCGAAGCTCGAGACGGAGAAGCTCCGTATGCGAGCCGTACCTCCGGGTATCTTCGATTCGGCCGACCCGAAGTTCGTCGGAGCGGTAACTTGGGCCGCGGAGAGCGTCGTCCGGTTCCGGGAGTCGAAACGGAAGAAGAAGTACGCGCCCTGTATGTGCGGGCACCGGGTCACGAAGCCGGGGGGCGAGGGTCATAACCTAATCGCGGGGGAGATAGGCCCTTGCCGGAAGACCTCCTGCGGCTGCTCTATCTACCGCCCGAAGGACCTGCGTCTAATGGGGAAGGGGCGGTAGGTACGGACTACGGTACGCTGCTCGGGTTCGTGGAACTCGTAGCCCTTTGGTTCGCCGCGGGATGGCTAATCGGGAAGGTAGCCCTCGCTCTACTCCGCCCGTGGAATCGGGGCTGTCGGAAGTGGGTCTACTAGGTAAGGGGCGGTAGACCGGAGGCCGGTAGACCGGCGTCTCTAATACGTAATAGAGGCGGCGGTAGACCGGCCGCCGCTCTCTTCCGGTCGGTCGGGCTAGCCGTCGCCGGCCGGGCCGGTCGTATCCTTCGGCCGGAATAGGTTCTCGCTCGCTTTCCGAACGGCGTTCGCTACGTCGGCGTCGACGACCCGGGTATAGATTTGGGTCGTCGCGACCGAGGCGTGGCCGAGCGTCGTCTGGATAGCGCGGAGGTTCGCGCCTCCCCGCAGGAGCGAGGCGGCGTACGAGTGCCTTAGCTGATGTGGCGTAAGGGTCGCGGCGAGGTTCGATTCCCGTCCCTCGCGTTTCCGGGTAAGGTCGATGAGCTCGGCGACCTCCGTAAGGATTCGTTCGACCCGTCGAGCCTCGATAGGGAAGAGCGGGTCGAGGTACTTAATCTCGGGATGCTCGGCGAGGTAGGCGTCGATAGCTCCGAAGACGACCTCGGGCCGGAGAAGGAACGCCCGCCGGTCCTTATCCTCCTTCCCGGATTTGACGAAGAGCGCCCCCTCGTCGCGGAGGAGGGACTCTCTCGTAAGGGAGATGACCTCGGAGAGTCGGAGCCCCCCGTACGCGAGTACCTTTAGGAGCGCCCCGTCCCGTACGCCCTTCCGGGTCAGCTCGGCGAACGTAACGAGGTCCTCGACGTCTTCGGACGAGAGGACTACCGGGTCGTGTTGCCCCGGAGCGAACCGGGGAATCTCCTTCGGGGGGACTACGATATCGAGCGCCCGGAAGAGTGCGAGGACTGCGGTCGAGTACGTCTTTAGGGAACCGTTCGGGTCGCGCTTCGCGTCGGGGTTCTTCTCATGGAATCGAGCCGAGTACGCGACGAGGAAGCCGACGAGTTCCTCGGACCCCGCCCGTTCGACCGGTACGCCGAGGCTTTCGCAGTAATCGATGAACCGACGGGCGACGCTCCGGTAGTTCCGCTTCGTCCGCTCTGACTTCCCGAGGAGCGACCGCTCGAGAATCGCGAGGGCGTCGGGCCTAGGCTCTGAGGGAGCGTTCCCGGAGGGTCTGGGGGTCGGGGACGGGGCTCCGGACGAGCCGGCATCGCTGGACAGAGGGGTATCAGATTGTTTAGAGGCCGATTCGGGCGCTCCCATCGGTCTCCCCGAGGTCCTCGCACCCTAAAAGGACGTCTTTCGGTTGGAATCCGTATTGGATTCAGTCGGGGAAGTGTAAGGTAACTTACTTTTTAGTTCGTCGAACCATCTACGTGCGCGCGTTCTCGCTTCGGTAGGTTTAAGCCTAACGCCGTGGCACCGAACAATCGCGGTTCCCGATTAACTAGCAGAGGCGCGCCGTCTCTTCCCCCGGTGGGTCCAACGATACGGGAGGGGAGGGCGGACGCGCTCCTCGGCCTCGCGGATGGCCGCGGCCCTCCTCCGACCCGCCGGAGTATTCGCGAGACCGAGCCGGTCCGGCTGGCCCTTATCGCGAAC
>Ga0187862_10002342_pt1 | contig 19328 bp, 17 predicted proteins | sample June2016WEW_10_1_FD_133003 | JGI IMG/M metagenome (GOLD analysis project Ga0187862, IMG submission 133003) | Peatland microbial communities from SPRUCE experiment site at the Marcell Experimental Forest, Minnesota, USA - June2016WEW_10_150 | ecosystem: Environmental > Terrestrial > Soil >...
CCAGGCTGCCCGGTCCCGCCAGCGGAACTCAATAAATGCTGCCTTGCCTATAACCTGCAGAACCCGGCGAAAAACGTGGTTCGCCTACGGACGGATTACGGGCACGAGGCACTACCGTCTGTTGGGGCTGCTACAATGAGCATTCACCCCATCCAGGAGTATCATCCAACATGGACGAAAAAGAGCGCGCACGCGCCTTAGACCTTGCACTCACGCAGATTGAGAAGCAGTTTGGCAAGGGGTCGATTCTGCGGCTGGGGTCGAAGGACGCCATCGTACCGGTTTCGGTGATTTCGACGGGTTCGATTTCCCTCGACGCGGCCTTGGGAGTGGGCGGCGTGCCGCGGGGCCGCATCTGCGAGATCTTCGGACCGGAATCGTCGGGCAAGACCACCATCGCGCTGCAGATCGTCGCCGAAGCGCAGAAGAAGGGCGGCATCGCGGCTTTCATCGACGTCGAGCACGCGCTGGACCCGGCGTATGCGAAGAAACTCGGTGTGGATGTCGATAATCTGCTGGTCTCGCAGCCGGACTGGGGCGAGCAGGCGCTGGAGATCACGTCGCACCTGATCAGCTCCGGGCAGATCGACGTGCTGGTGGTGGATTCGGTGGCGGCGCTGGTGCCCAAATCCGAGCTCGAGGGCGAGATGGGCGACAGCCACATGGGCGTGCAGGCGCGCCTGATGTCGCAAGCGCTGCGCAAGCTGACCGGCGCGGTGAGCAAGTCGCGCACCTGCCTGGTGTTCATCAATCAGATCCGCGAAAAGATCGGCGTGATGTTCGGCAACCCGGAAACCACCACCGGCGGCAGGGCGCTGAAGTTCTACGCATCCATCCGGCTGGACATACGCCGCATCGCAGCCATCAAGGACGGCGATGCCGTGGTGGGCAACCGCACCAAGGTCAAGGTGGTGAAGAATAAAGTTGCCTCGCCGTTCCGCGAAGCCGAGTTCGACATCATTTACGGGGAAGGCGTTTCGAAGGAAGGCGACCTGCTCGACCTGGGCGTCGCGCAGAACGTGGTGGAGAAGAGCGGTTCCTGGTTCAGCTACAAGGGTGAGCGCATCGGCCAGGGCCGGGAAACCGCGCGCCAGTTCTTGAAGGACAACCCGGATATCCGGCTGGCGATCGATAGCGAACTACGGAAGCTGTTGGGGCTGGTCAAGGCGGAAGAGGCCGAGGGCGCGCCCGTACCGACGCCGCCAGCGGCGGGACCGAAGCCGGTGCCCGCGCGGAAGTAGCTGCGCAGGCCAAGGGTTGAGCCACAGATGAACACAGATAAGACTTTTGGTATCCGTGTTCACCGGTGTTCATCCGTGGCTATAGTTCTTTCCTGAAATCCGGCCTTCGATGACCGAGCGGGAGCGGCAACGGGCGATTCTTCTCAAGCTGACGCGGCTTGAGGATGGAATTCTGTGCCATCCTCCAGCCATCATCTCCACCGGTTTGGCCACACTGGACGCGGCGCTCGGCACGGGCGGCCTGCCGCTGGGATCCATCGCCGAGATTTTCGGCTCGAGCGGATCCGGCAAAACCACGCTGGCATTGCAAATGGTTCGCCGCGCACAATCGAGTGGCGCCGGCGCCGCCTGGATCGATGTCGACCGCACGTTCGATCCGGGCTACGCCGCCAGCTTGGGAGTGGCGCTCGACCGGCTTGTGGTGGTGATGCCGGAATCGGCCGAGGGGGCGTTCGAGATGGCGGCCAAGCTGGCCGCTTCGCAAGCCGTCAACCTGCTGATCGTGGACCCGGCGGCGGCGCTGGTTCCGGCGGTGGAACTGGATGCGGCGATCGGGACGGGCGGAGCCGGACTGCACGGGCGCGTGCTCGCCTCCGGGCTGCAGAAGCTGGCCGTGGCCGTCGCCAGGTGCGGCGTCGCGCTGGTTTTCCTGAACCAGACGCGCTCGCGGATGGGCGCTGGTGAGGAAGCGGACACCAGCGCCGGCGGCCCGTCGCTGAAGCTTTACGCCGCGGTGCGGATCGCGCTGGAGCCGGCGGGAACCGGCCGGGTGAGCTTTCGCGTACTCAAAAACAAGGCCGGCGTGGTGTACGGGCGCGGCGAACTGCGCTGGATTCCCGGTGCTGGCTTCGCCGAAACCGCGTAAAACGGGCCTTTGAACCCAGTCCGATGAAAAAAACCTCGAAAAAACGCGGTTTTTCGCGCAATTCTTCTTTACATCGCCATGCCCTTCCCGTATGATTGTTATCGATCCGGCTCGGCGCTCCGAAAAAACGTCGGGCCTTAATAATGTTTGATGGAACGATGGGGCGCTGCCCGGGCGCCGAAGGCCCGGCGCGCGGCACATCGAAAAAGAGAGACGGGAGAATCAAAGGAGAAATATGGCGACGACAAGATTGACCCAGACGCAACTGGTGAAGGCGCTCGCCGCGCACGGTCAGGTCACCAACAAGGTGGCGAAGGACATTCTGGAAGCACTGGCCAGCACGGCAATCAGCGAAGTCAAGAAGAACGGCGTTTTCGTGCTGCCCGGCATCGGCCGGCTGGTGCGCGTGGATCGCAAGGCCCGCTTGGGCCGCAACCCGGCGACCGGGGAAACCATCAAGATTCCGGCCAAAAAGGTCGTGAAGTTCCGCGTGGCCAAGGCCGCTAAGGACTCGATCGTTCCGCCGAAGAAGAAATAGGCAGCGAGTTCTGACCGGAAAACAGAAACCCCGCCGGCTCGGTTGAGCCCGCGGGGTTTTTTGTTGCGCGATTCAAAGCCGGCGGAACGCCGCCCTAACTTGCGGGCGGCCGCGAGGAAGCCAGGTTACTTCTTCACTTCGACAGCCGCTTCTTCCTTCTTTTCTTCGTCGCCCTTGAGGGCGCTCTTGAAGTTGCGAATGCCTTCGCCCAAGCCCTTGCCGAACTCGCCAACCTTCTTGCCGCCGAACAACACCACGAAAATCGCGGCAAACAGCAGAAGGTGTTCGACCGATAAGCCCGCAGTCAACACTGGCTGCATGTGTGGCCTCCTTCGTTCCACTTAATTGTAGCGGATTCGGTCGGCGCCTGACGCGAGGTTTGCGGGAGCGGACGTGCCACCCGCCGGCCGGCCCGGCGCTTGCGGGATAATACTCGCAGGCCTCCATGGATTTCGTCGACCAGCTCAAGTCGCAGGTGCGCATCGAAGACGTGGTCGGGGAGTACGTGAAGCTCCGCAAATCCGGGCCCAGCCGCTATATGGGGCTGTGCCCCTTCCACAGCGAAAAGACGCCCTCCTTCACGGTTCACGTGGTGCACCAGTTCTACAAATGCTTCTCCTGCGGGGCGGGCGGCGACGTGGTCAAGTTCATCATGGAGAAGGAGGGCCTCAGCTTCTGGGAGGCGCTCAAGCAACTGGCCGAGCGCTACGGCATTCCGCTGCCCAAGCGGTCGCAATACTCCGACGAGGATTCGCGGCTGCGCGGATCCGCCTTCGAGATGCACGACATGGCGCAGGAGGCGTTCCGCGCCAACCTCGAAGGCGCGGCGGGCGAGGCGGCGCGGACGTACCTGGCGCGGCGCGGCGTGGCGCGGGAGACGATTGCGCAATTCGGCCTGGGGTACGCCGAGGGCTCCGGCCGTGCGTTGGTGCGCATGTTCGGCGGGCGCAATTTCTCGAGCGCGCAGATGGAGCAATCCGGCCTGATGGGCACGCGGCAGGACGGCAGTCTCTATGACCGGTTCCGCAACCGGCTGATGTTTCCCATCCACAACGAATCGGGGAAAGTCATCGGTTTTGGCGGACGCGCGCTGGCCGCCGACGACGAGCCGAAGTATCTGAATTCGCCCGAGACCGCGATTTACAAAAAGAGCTACGTGCTGTATAACCTGCACCGCGCGAAAGAGGCCATCCGCAAGCAGGACCGGGTGATCCTGGTGGAAGGCTACATGGATGCGATCGGGGTCACCGCGGCGGGCGTCGCGAACGTGGTGGCGAGTTGCGGCACGTCACTGACGGCGCCGCAGGTGCAGGCCATGAAGCGGCACTCGGCGCGGATCGCGGTGAACTTCGATCCCGACGCACCGGGCGCCAACGCCGCCGAACGCTCCATCGGGCTGTTGCTCGAAGAGGGCATGCAGGTGCGGATCGTGGAGCTGGATGGCGGACTCGATCCGGACGAGTATTGCCGCGACCGCGGGGCGACGGCCTATCGGCAGCGTCTCGACGAAGCCAAGGGTTATTTTTATTGGCTGGCCGATCGCGCGCGCGCCAAACACGACGTGCGCTCGAGCGATGGCGTGGTGGCGGTGCTGAACGCGCTGCTGCCGGCGGTGGACAAGGTCACCGACCCGCTGGAGCGGAGCGCCATCGCCAACGACCTGGCGGCTTACATCGGCGTGCCGCAGGGCATGGTGCTGGATAGTTTTCGAAAGGCCGCGGCCAGCCGCCGGGAAAAGCCGATGGAGCGGCCGAAAATCGCGCTGCGGCACGACGAGAGGCTACTGCTGAATGCGATTTTAGCCGATGAAACAGTTAGCCAGGAGATCGTCGGCGAGTTACAGCAGTTGGATGCCATCGCGGGCTTCGCGTCACGCCGCGTGTTTCAGGCGGCGTATGCGCTGGTGGCGGCGGGCGGACGGTTGAATTTCGAGAATCTGCACGCCCGTCTGGAGGAGGCCGACCAGAATTTGCTCGCCGAAGCGGTGCTCGAGGGCGAGCCGGACGTGACGCCTGGCACGGTGGCGGCGGCGTTGAAGAGGGTGCGCCGCTCCGGAGAGGAGACTCGTAGCGCGGAGTTGGAAGCGCGAGTCAACCAGGCGGAGCGTTCGGGTAACATGGACGAGGCTTTTCGCGCGATGCAGGAAGCCTCGGAGCGAAAGCGCCGAGCCTATTTGCTAGCGCGCCTGCAACAAGCGGAGCGCGACGGCAATCAGGCTGAGGCGCTGCGCCTGACGGCGGAGCTGGAGGGTTGCGATCGGGCGGCGCGCGGCCGCGGTTGATGGGGTGCGGCGGGGTGCCGCGAGTGCGTGACGTGACGAGTGGGGAAAACAGAGGGCAAGCTGAAGCATACCCCACCCAAGCGCATCTGCGCCGTGGGGTACAATGTGTTGGACTCGCTGGAAACGCCGGGAGTGCGGGGCTCAGTGGCGCTGGACGATAAGTTCGAGGGATTGCAGCGGCTCGTACAGATGGGCAAACAGAAGGGCTACGTCTTGTACGACGAGGTCAGCGAAGTTCTGCCCGGAGATATGGGCGGCGGCGCGGAGCTCGAGGACGTGCTGGCCGGCCTGGATGTGGCGGGCATCGAAATCCTGGAAGAGCCCAAGGATTTCGACAAAAAGCTGGAAGAGGGCGAGGAACCCCTCGACCTGGAATTGCCCGCCGGCGTGGGCGAGAAGATCAACGACCCGGTGCGCATGTACCTGCGGGAAATGGGCACGGTCCCGCTGCTCACCCGCGAAGGCGAAGTGGAAATCGCGCGCCGCATCGAGCGCGGTCAGAACACGGTCTTGAAATCGCTGGCCCGCGCGCCGCTGGCGGTCCAGGAAATCATCGGCATGGGCGAGGAGATGGCGCGCGACGTGATCTCGGCGCGCGACGTGGTGCAGATCGCCGAACCCATCCTCACCGACGAACTGGTGGAGGAGAAGCGCGACGAATTCGTGCGTGCGACCGATGAAATCGCGCGCCAGTACCGCAAGACCATGCAGTGCCGGCAGAAGCTGCAGGCCACGCCGCGCGCCATGAAGCCCAAACAGTACCGCCGGCAATTGTGGGAGCTGGCGCGGCTGATGGTGCGGGTCTCGCGCCAGGTGCGGGCGGTCCGTTTTCAAAGCCCGGTGATCCGCCACCTGATCGACTGCATCCGCGCCGCGGTGGAAGAAATGAAGCCGGTGGAGCGCGAGATCGCCCGCGTGCAGCGGCGGCTCGAAACCTGGCCCGGGGCGCGCGCCGAGGGAGTGAAGGAACTGCGCAAGGAGCAGCGCAGCTTCACCCAGCGCCTGCTGCAGCTCGAGGAGCAGTACGGGGCGCCGGCGGCGGAACTGCGCCGCACCCTCGAGATCATCACCAAGAGCCACCAGGAAGCCGAGGCCGCCAAAAAGGAACTCATCGAAGCCAACCTGCGCCTCGTGGTGAGCATCGCCAAGCGCTATACCAACCGCGGCCTGCAGTTTCTGGATCTGATTCAGGAAGGCAACATCGGGCTGATGAAGGCGGTGGATAAGTTCGAATACCGGCGCGGCTACAAATTCTCGACCTACGCCACCTGGTGGGTGCGGCAGGCCATCACCCGCGCCATCGCCGACCAGGCGCGCACCATCCGCATTCCGGTGCACATGATCGAGACCATCAACAAGCTGATTCGCACCTCGCGCCAGATGGTGCAGGAACTGGGGCGCGAACCCACCAACGAAGAGCTGGCCAAGCGGTTGCAACTGCCGGTATCGAAAGTCCGCAAAGTATTGCGGGTGGCCCAGGAGCCGATTTCGCTCGAAACCCCGATCGGCGAGGAAGAAGAGTCGCACCTGGGCGATTTCATCGTCGATCAGAACGGCATCTCGCCGGCCGATGCCGTGATCAACCTGAATCTGCGCGAGCAGACCGCGCAGGTGCTGAAGACGCTCACCCCGCGCGAAGAGAAGATCATCAAGATGCGCTTCGGCCTGGAGGATGGCAGCGAGCACACGCTCGAGGAAGTCGGCCAGAATTTCGCCGTCACGCGCGAGCGCATCCGGCAGATCGAAGCCAAAGCCTTAAGAAAACTGCGCCACCCCAGCCGCAGCCACCGCCTGCGCGCCTTCCTCGAAAACGGCACGCGGGGCATATAAACCCAGCGGCTGCGCCGCGTAAATGCCATCCCAGAACCGGACAGCCCGCACACATTTCAGAACATCAGAGCCGAAACACCGTTGATTTTATTGGGCCGCTCCTGGCCTTTGAATTGCACTTCATTTCCGCTTATGTCGCTCGCCGAATGGATCCGCGACCTGCGTCTGGCTCTTCGTCTGCTCGCGAAGAACCCTGGCGCCACGGCGTTGGCCGTGCTTTCGATTGCTTTGGGGATCGGTTTGACCACTGGCCTGTTCGCCGCGGGGGATGCCGCCTTCTTGCGGCCCCTCCCGGTGGAGAAGCCGCAGGAGCTGTGGTCGGCGACTTCGCTGGGCGACGACGGCAACTTCATGATGTACGGCTGGCCGGATTACCTCGATATGGCCAAGGCGCTCGAAGGCCGGGCGCAGCTTGTGGCCACGCAGCGCCGCGGAGTCCTGGTGGGCGAGGGGGAAGACAGCCAGCTCGTGGTTATCCAACCCGCATCGCCCCGCTATTTTCAGGTGGTGGGAGTGAAGGCCGCGCTGGGCCGCGCATCGCTGGGTGAGGCCGAAGGAAGGCCGGAGACCGTCTTGGGCTACCGGCTGTGGCAGACGCATTTCGCGAGCGACCCCCACATCGTGGGCAAGACCGTCCTGCTCTACCATAAGCCATTCCTGGTGGCCGGCGTGATGCCGGAAGTGTTCACCGGTCTTCAGCGCGGCGTCCTGATTGGCGTCTGGGTGAGTGCGGATGCCTGGTTCCACACGCTGGGGCACGGCGAGGAAGAGCAATCGCGCGGCGGCCAGTTCGAAATCGCCGCCCGATTCCGCGCCCCGCTGACCGCAGCGCGCGCCGAGGCGGAACTCGACGCCGCCATCCGCGGTCCGGGAAAGCGCAAGCCCTCTCCGCGCGGCACCGCGGGCACGGCGCTCCGGTGCTTCGTGAGTTGGAAGAACGACGTGATATTCGGCGGTGGGATGGCGGCCTTGTTCGGATTGGTCCTGTTCGTGGCGTGTGCCAATGCAGCCCAGTTGCGGTTGGCGCAGGGCGAAGCGCGCCGCAAGGAACTGGGCGTGCGAATCGCGCTAGGCGGGGGCGGCTGGCGGGTGGCGCGCCAACTCTTACTGGAAACCGCTCTGCTCAGCCTGGCGGGCGCAGGGTTGGGCCTGCTGCTGGCCCAGGTTCTGATCGAAAAGGTCACCCAGTTCGCTAGCGCGATGGGTCCCTTCATCGACCTAGGCATCCGGCTGGATTACCGCGTGCTTGCATTTTCGGGCGGCGCGCTGCTCCTCGCCGTCCTGGTCGCCGGCGTTTGGCCCGCGCTCCACGCGATGCGGCTCAACATTGCCGATATATTGAAGCAGACTCAGGGCGTGACCGCGCGGCGGCGCGGCTGGCAGCGGAAAGCGCTCGTCATATCGCAGATCGCGGTGAGCGTGGCGCTGTTCGGCGTTGCGGTGCTGTTCCTGACCAGCCTTCACCACGGCACCCAGATCCGGCCGGGCCTGGATCCGCACAAGAAGGTGCTGGCTCTGATGGTGGCTCCGGCGCTCCCCATCCCGCGCGCCGCCTGGTGCGACCAGGCGACCGAGCGGCTGGCCGCGCTGCCCGGCGCGCGCGGAGCGACTTACGCGATGCGGCTTCCGCTGAGCGGTTCCGGGGGCGGCGCCACGGCGCGGGTCGAGGTCCCGGGGATGGCGCCGATGGGCGTGCATCTCAATAACGTCGGCGGCAATTATTTTCGCCTGATGGGCACCCGCGTGGTGGCCGGGCGGAGCATCGATGGCCGCGATGGCGCGGGCGCGCCGCTGGCGGTGGTGGTGTCGCAAACGCTTGCCCGCACCGTGTTCGGCGACCGCAACCCGGTCGGCAACTGGCTTCGGATCGATGGCAAACTGCGCCAGGTTGTCGGCGTAGCCGAGGACGGCCCGTCGAATGACCTGCACGATCGGCCTGAGCCATTTGTCTTTTTCCCATTCGCTCAGGCGGGGGGAGGCGATATCACTTTGCTGGTGGAAACCGCGGGCGAGCCGGCTGCGCTCGACCGCGCGGCCCGCGCCGAGATCCACCGTTTCGATCCTGGAGCGTGGGTGTACGATTCGACCACCTTGCGGAAGACCGTGGACGCCGCCCTTACGCCCGACCGGTTTATCGCCACCGCCATCAGCGCGTTGGGCGTCAGCGTGGTCGTGCTGACTGCGGCCGGACTGTTCGGCGTGTTGTTATACTCCGTCAACCGGCGCGTACGCGAATTCGGATTGCGGGTGGCGCTGGGCGCGCGGCCGCGACAGATCGAGCGCCTGATCCTGGGCGAATCGCTGCGCATGGCCGCGATCGGAGTGCCGATCGGGCTGGCCGCGCTGGCAGGGGCGGCGCATCTCGCCGCCTGGATCCTGCTGGGCGTAACGCCGCTCGATCCGCTTGCGTACGGGCTCAGCGCCATAGCCGTGGTGGGCCTGGCGCTGGCCGCCGCATGGCTTCCCGCCCGCCGCGCCACCCGCGTGGATCCCATGGAAGCGCTGCGGGCGGAGTAAAGCGCACGAAGCTTGCTGCCTGCATGGCCCCGCCTTGCGTTACAATCGAACGCGGCGCCACGGGCATAGCCTTGCCCGGGAGCTAAGAGCTCTTTCACATGCTGCGCGCACTGCTGCACGGTCCTGCCAAGAAAACCTACTGCGGAACGGGCCTGCTGTTAGCCGGTTTGTTACCGTTCTACTACAACCACCTCGCTTTTCCGTCGGGGTACCCGGGCGTCATCTGCGTGGCGTCGCTGGCCGCGCTTTCCTTCGTGTTCGCATTTCTCCAGGACTGGATCGACCTGCCGCCCGCGGTGAAAGCGCGGCTAGCCTGGTCTTATGCAGCCGGAACGGTGCTGACGATGAGTAACTGGCCATGGCTTCACGACCTTTTCGCGATATGGGTTCGGGACGCTCGATGGATCGAGAGGCTCGGCCTGATCGATTTGGCGTTTCCGGTCGCGATTGTGGTTCCGGTCGGCGTCGCATTCCTCGGGGTTCTCCACTACCCGAGGAAATGGCCGGAGCGGGCATACTTATTGGGCGGGCTTGGCCTGGTGTTTCTGTTCATCGGAGAGGCCTGGTGCAATCTGTTCAGAAGTCACTTCCTGGGCAACCCCAGTTTCGACTCTTACCTGGCGCGGTTCCTCAGGATGCCGGCTTGTCTGGTTGTCGGAACGCTGGGAATGCTGCTCGGCTGTCTGCCGCAGTGGTCGCGCCGGCCGTCGCGGCTTGAATCCGCCATGGCGTATGCCTACCTGGCTGGAGCGGCGATAATGGCGCTCGGTATTTATTCGGACGACTGGGCATTCGACGCTCCGCTGCCAGCTATGCTCGGCGTCTTCGCACCTGCGTCTTTGATGACCAGGAGATGGATCGCGAGCACGTTTGGCGAGCGCTCGCACCGCCAGGATCCGATTCCCGGAGCGTAGGCGGCGCGCAGGCGGGACCAGGCCTGGCTTGTCCGCCAGCCTTCCGAAGATTAATCCTGAGAAGCAGTGCGCGGCCGGCGCACTACTTACATCCAATGCTAAGAACGTTAGTAGTGGCGCTGGCCGGCCTGGGATTGCCGCTGGCGCTGGCGGCCGCCGAGCCGGGATTCAAGGCTGAACTGGTGGGCGGAACTCCGGGCGAGTTCCCTACCAAGGGAGGCATCCGTCTGGACCTCTCCGACACGCAGACGATGCTATTGCGCGCGGGCAACAGCGAGCTGCGCGTCTTCTATCAAAAAATCAATACGCTCGAATATGGCCAGACCGTCAGCCGGCGGTACGCGGCAGCCGTGCTGATTTCTCCGGTGTTCCTGTTGAGCAAGTCGCGCAAACATTTCGTCACCCTCGGGTTTACCGACTCCGAGGGCAAGCAGCAGGCGCTGGTCCTGCGCGTGGATAAAGGCGATATACGCAGCGTGCTGGCCGGCCTGGAGGCGCGCACCGGCCGGCGGGTCGAGTTCCTCGACGACGACGCGCGCAAGGCGGGCAAAGGATGAAATCATTACTGCTGTTGGCGGCCGCGTTGGCTGCCCCTTTTGTATGCGCTGCCGGAGACGCGTCCACGGCCGGCATTGAAGCCGGCAACCTGCGCCAGTTGCTTTCGGTGCACCGCATCTACGTGGACCGGCTGACCGGCGGCGACACCGCAGCACAGATGCGCGACATCCTGATCAGCAGCCTGGCCGCGTCCAAGCTCTTCGTCGTGACCGAAAAGGAGGAGCGCGCCGACGCCGTGCTGCGCGGGGCGGCCGAGGACCTGGTCTTCACCGAAACGCACCAATCGTCCGACGGCATCAACGCCCACATGAACCTCAGCAATCGCACCGGCGCCGGGAACTATGGCAAGGGTAGCGCGGCCGGCCTGGGAATCGGCGACAACGAATCGGATCATTCGGCCGAGCGGCGTCACGAGGCGCTGGCGACCGTCCGCCTGGTCAACAAGGACGGCGACGTCATCTGGTCCACCACGCAGGAAAGCCTGGGCGCCAAGTTTCATGGCGCCAGCGCCGACGTAGCCGAAAAGATCATCTCGCAGTTGAAGGAAGATTTCGACCGCGCAGGGAGGGCCCAGTAGGCGGGCGCGCCACGTTCCCGGCCCCTACACGGAGGGGTTACTGCTCCCGAACCGGATGGTAGCCCTCGGCTTCGAGCGCCGCCTTCGCCTTGGCGAACGCCGCCTCATCGGGGTACGGCCCCACCAGCACCTGCATCGAGCTGGGCCGGTCCGCCCGGACGGGAACCGTAATCGCCGGGAAACCCTTGGCCTGGAGTGATCGGGCCGCAACCTCCGCCCTCATGTTGATCCCCTCCACCCGCCAATAGAAACCGTGCGATGCCGGCGTTGCGGTCATGCGGTAATCTCCCGTCCTGCCGGGATCGGTGAACTCGACCACGACGCCGACTCCCAGCCCCTCGATGTGACGGTAGAGCCAGGCCTGGCGCGGCGGATTCTCGGCATCGTGGTTCTCGATCTCATCCGGCGGGCCGTACACGATATAAGTGCGGCCGCGATCGGTCTTCCACCCGGGCACGGCCGACGCGAAGTGCTCGTTCGCATACGCGATGCGCCGGTAGTGCTCTTCTTTGTAACCGTTCTCTACCGTGTCTGGCGTCGGATTACGCCGCAACCAAAACCTCTCGATGAACTGGTCGCGGTCGGCATCACTCTTCAAGGCCAGGAAATCGCGCCGTTCCTCGGCAGCGATAATGTACGCCACGTCTTCGTTCAGCCATTTCCGGTAAGCGGACCCGGATTCGGCCATGGCCTGTGGCTGCGGCGTTTCGGGAGGCTCCGCCTGCGCGTGCAAACTCTCGTTCCCCTGGCCCCAATACTTTGATGCGCGCTCGAATTCTTTCTCTGCCCGCTGCAATTGCTTTTCGATTTCCTGCAATGACTTATCGCCGATCACTGCCTGTGCCTGCCGCAGAGCCAGGTCTGCCTGTGCGATCTGCCGCCGTTGTTGACGGAACATTTCATCGAGCTTTCCGTTGGTGATCTCCTGCAATTGTTTCTCGACTTGCTGGAGGGCGCGCTCCTGTTGCTGCCGGAGCGCTTCATCGAGCTTTCCGTTGGCGATCTCCCGCAATTGTTTCTCGACTTGCTGGAGCGCCCGCTCCTGTGCCTGTAATGCTCGCTCCTGCGGCTGGAGAAGTTCCTCCGACTTTCCCGCCTGCGCCGCCACCAGTTCCTTGAGCGCCGCCTGCGCCTTCCGCATTTGCTCCTCAGCCTGCGCGAACTCATCGGAATGCCCGGCGGCATTCTGCAGCGCGCGGTCGAACTCCTCGGCATTGCGCTCGAGCAGTTCCTGCGCTCTCGCGGCGGCTTGCTCGGCCTCCTGAATCTTCTCTTGCTTGGCCGCCAGCAACGCTTCCAATTCTTCGAGGTTCTTGCGCGCCTCGCCGAATCCCTTGGCCGGTTCCAGCTTGCCGGCGGCAGATTCCGCGGGCGCGGGTTGCTGCGCGAAGCTTCTGGCGGGCGGCCACACTACCAGGGCGATGGTAACGGCAGCCACCAGTGCCAGGGCGCCCGCCAGCGCCGATGCCCGGGCGCTGGGGAAGCGTGCCGGTGCGGGCTCACCCAACAATCTGCGAATTCGTCGCATGAGGTTTCCTCCATTGGCCGCCGCGGCTGCCTGGACTGCCGGCCAGCGGCTTTGTTCCAGCGTCGTCAACGCCGCTGCGTAGGCCCGCGCGTTGGGCCGCAGCGCCACCACCACATCGTCACAAGCGTATTCCCGCTCGGTGCGCACCACCGCGCTGATCCACCACACTGCCGGGTGGAAGAAGAACAAGCCTTCGATCGCACTTTGCGCCAGGCCGACCAGGTAATCGGCGCGCCGGATATGGGCCAACTCGTGAATCAGGATGGCCTCCACCTGCTCCGCGCTCAGGCCCGCGAGCACTCCGATCGGCATCAGAATCACCGGCCGCCAGTAGCCGATCGCCAGCGGCACACCGGCCAGACAGGATTCGAGCAACTCGACTGGTCGAGAAACCCGCACCGCCGCCGATAGCGCGCGGAGACGCTGTTGCCACTCGGGCGGAGCCGCGCACACGCCGCGCCGGCGCAAGCGGTCGACGCGCACCAATCCCGCCAGCCGGAAGGCGTAGAACAGGATCACGCCGGCCATCCACAACGGCGCCAGCCATGCCAGCCGGTCGACAGGCGTTGCGGGCACGCCCTGCGCGATCACCGGATTGAAGACCATCCGCGGCGCCGCCGGCGGCAGTACCATGATCGGGTGACCGGTGCCCAGCGAGAGCGCCAGTGTAATGCCGAACACCAGCGGCAAGACCAGCAAACAGGCTGTGGCCGCCAAGTGGCGCCACCGCGAGCTTCGCTCGGCGCCCAGGAACAATGCCACTCGGAGCGCGGCGGCCAGCAACGCGCCTTGCCACACGAAGTGCGCCAGTGCCCGTCCCAGCGCGTGCGCGAGCGGCGCGGCCAGCCAGAGATCGAGTGTCATCGCTTGTCCTCCTCATATTCCGCTACCAGCTTGCGCAACTCGGCCAGTTCGGCCGGCGACGCTCTCCGCGCCGCCAGCGCTCCCACCAGCAGGCTGCTGGCTGAGCCGGCGAAGGCCCGTTCGAGCAAGTCGCCCGCCAGTTGCCGCTGCGTCCATTCGCGAGGCCGGCTGGCGGAGTAAATGTGCGCCCGCTGCTTTTCGTCCCGCTGCACCAGGCCCTTCTCGGCCATGATCTGCATCAGCTTCAAAACCGTCGTGTAGTGCGCCGGGCGGCGGCTGGAAATAGTGGAGTGAACGTCGCGGACGGTGGCCGGTCCGCGGCTCCACAGCACCGTCAGGATTTCCAATTCGGCATCGGTGGGCCGCGGCAGGTCGTTTGAGTTTGCCATCTACGAAGACCTTACTACGAAAGCGTTCGTTGGTCAAGAGGGAAGATTTCGCCTGCCAACGTTCGGCCTTTCGGGATGACTGTGCGGCGAGTGTGCGATTCATCACCATCGGCCTGCTACGCGGTGCGGCGGATTTGATATATTGACGAACGCATCCGGCACGCGGAAGCTGGTTTGACCAACTAGACGAAAGGAAGGTGTCTTAGGTGAGCTCGAAGAAAGACCTCGATCGCTCGCGGCAGGCCAAGGCCGACTATTCGCGGCGCGGGTTCATCCGCGGCGTGGGAATCGGCGGCGGCGCGTTGGGAGCGGGCCTGCTCGAGAAGACCGCGGAAGCCGCACCGGCGGCTGCCGCCAGTGCAGGTCCCGGCCCGGTACCCATCACCCTCAACATCAACGGCAAGCCGGTGAACCTGACGGTGGAACCGCGGGTCACCCTGCTGGACGCCCTGCGCAACCGGCTGGATCTGACTGGCGCCAAGCGGGTCTGCGACCGCGGCACATGCGGCGCCTGCACGGTGCTGATGAATGGCAAGAGCGTTTACGCATGTAGCGTCCTGGCCATCGACGCGCAGGGCAAGGCGATCGAAACCATCGAGGGCATCGCCGAACCGGGCAAGCTCGATCCGGTCTCGGCGGCATTTTGGAATCACGATGCCCAGCAGTGCGGCTACTGCACCCCCGGGTTCGTGATGGCGGCCAAAGGATTTCTGGCCGAGCACCCTGATCCCACTCTGGCAGAAGTCGAACATGGACTGGGCGGCAACCTGTGCCGCTGCGGCACGTACATGGGCGTTCGCCAGGCGGTGCTCGAAGCGGCGCGGAACTCGAAGCCGCAAGGAGGCAAGAATGGCTAACACGCCCGACTATAGCTGGCCTCCGATGGAGGCGCGCAAGGTAATCGGCCAGTCGCCCAAGCGACTGGACGGCCCGGCCAAAGCGAGCGGCCGGGCGCGCTACTCATCCGATCTGAATCCGAAGGACCTGCTGTTTGGGGTCTACCTCACGTGCCCGCACGCGCATGCCCGCGTCACCAGCGTGGACACCAGCGCGGCGGAAAAAATCAAAGGCGTGACGGCGGTGCAGGTGGTGTCTCCGGCGGGAACCGAGATTCAGTGGCAGGGCACCGAGGTGGCCGCGGTGGCGGCGGTGACCGAGGAGATTGCGCGCGATGCGGTGGGCGCCATCCAGGTGGTCTACGAAGTGCTGCCGCACCTGGTGAAAGAAGAAGACGTGGCGAAGGCAGGCGCGCGCGCCAAAGCCGCCGGCGAGATTCTCAAGGGCGACCCGGCAGCGGCCTTCCAGCAAGCGGCAGTGGTTTCCGAAGGCCACTACGGCATCCCCGTGATCACCCACTGCTGCCTGGAAACGCACGGCCAGACCATTCAGTGGCAAGGCGACAGCGTGTGGGTGTGGCCCTCCACGCAGGATGTCACCCATTATGCCGGGCAGCTCGGGCAGAATCTGAAGGTTCCGGCCGCCAACTTCAAGGTGAAGATGGATTATATCGGCGGCGGTTTCGGGTCCAAGTTTTCGCCCGATTCCTGGGGCGAAGTGGGCGCGCGGCTCTCGCAGAAATCCGGCGGCCGGCCGGTGCGGCTGTTTCTCGACCGCGCGACCGAGCAGCGCATCGCCGGCAATCGTCCGTCGGCCTTCGCCGATATCAAAATCGGCGGCGAAAAGGACGGTACCATCACGGCGTGGGAGTCGCATTCGTGGGCCACTGGCGGTTTCACCGGCGGCGGTTCGCCTCCGCTGCCGTATATCCTGGACGACTCGAATCACCCGATCCCGAATAAGCGGCTGGTCCACACGGCGGTTTCGACCAACACCGGTCCCTTCCGCGCGTGGCGTGCGCCGAACAACCAGCAGGCCGCGTATCTGACCTGTAGCGCAATCGAGGATTTCGCGGCCAAAGCCGGCCTGGATCCGCTGGAAGTCTTCAAACTCAACCTCCAGTACGCGCCCAAAGTTCGCCAGGATCTTTATGCCTACCAGTTCGATAAGGCCGCCGAGCTGGCCGAATGGAAGACACGCTGGAAGCCGCGCGGCCAAAGCGCGGGGCCGGTGAAACGGGGCCTGGGTCTGGGTTTCAGCGCCTGGGGCGGAGGCGGCCACACCAGCCAATGCAAGGTGACCCTGCACGCCGACGGCGGGGTGCAGGTGGACATCGGCACCCAGGACCTGGGCACGGGAACGCGCACGGTGATCGCCCAGGTAGCCGCGGAAACGCTAGGGCTGCCGATAGGGGCGCTCAAGGTGAACATCGGCACCAACGATCTGCCGCCTGATAACGCGTCGGGCGGTTCCACCACCGTGGGCGGAGTTTCCGCGTCCACCCGCAAGGCCGCCGTGAATGCGCTAGCCAAGCTGTTCGACGCGGCGGCGCCGGCGCTGGGAACTACCGCCGATCGACTGGAGGCGGGGGACGGCCACATCCGCGTGAAGGGCAGCCCGTCGAAGAGCCTGACCTGGACGGCGGCCTGCAAGAAGATCGGCGCAGCCGGGGTGATCGCGGAAACCGGCGTCAACGATCAACGCAATCCCAGCCGCGAGCTGATCTCCTCCGGCGCCGGCGGCGTGCAGATAGCCGATGTTTCGGTGGATACCGAGACCGGGATCGTGAAGATCAACCGCTACGTGGCGGTGCAGGATTGCGGCCTGATCGTCAACCCGCGCCTGGCCGAGAGCCAGGTTTACGGCGCCATCATTATGGGCATCTCGACGGCCCTGTTCGAGCGGCGTTTCATGGACGCCGCGACCGGCGCCATGCTGAATGCCGATATGGAGTTCTACAAGCTGGCCGGGATCGGCGATATCGGCGAGATCGTGGTGCACCTGGACATCCGGCCGGAAAACGACAAGCGCGGCGTGATCGGGCTGGGCGAGCCGCCGGCAATTGCGATCTGCGCGGCGGTGGGCAACGCGGTCGCCAATGCGATCGGCATGCGGGTGCCGCACATTCCGATGACGCCGGATCACGTGCTGGATGCGCTGGAAGGGAGGAACGCCTGATGCAAGCCTTCGAATACTCGAATCCGGCCAGCCTCAAGGAAGCCACCGGGCTGCTGGCGACGTCCTGGGGCGAGGCCGACGTGCTGGCCGGCGGCACCGACCTGCTCAGCCTGATGAAAGACTCGCTGCACGCGCCCAAGCGGGTGGTGAACATCAAGTCCATCCATGAGCTGGGCGGGATAGTCCGCACCGCGGCGGGCCTGCGCATCGGCGCCACCGTCACCATGGACGAACTGGCCAGGAGCGCCGAAGTGCGCGCCGGGTACCAGGCGCTGGCCGACGCGGCGGCCGGCATTCCGAGCCCGCAGATCCGCCACATGGGGACGGCGGGCGGCGACCTGTGCCAGCGTCCGCGCTGCTGGTATTACCGGCAGGGCTTCGGGCTGCTGGCGATGAAGGACGGCAAATCGCTCGCTGTCGGCGGCGAGAACCAGTATCATGCCATCTTCGGCGGCGGCCCGGCCTACTTCGTCAGCGCGTCCAGCCTGGGTCCGGCGTTGATCGCGCTGGACGCCAAAGTGAAACTGGTTTCGGCCAAAGGGACACGCGAAATTCCGGTTAAGGAATTCTTCGTGACGCCGCAGGCTGAAGGCACGCGCGAAATCGCTTTGCGGCCGGATGAGATCCTCACTTCAATCCTGGTGCCCGCGCCGGCGACCCATTCGGCGACCTATGAAGTGCGGCAGAAGGAAGCGCTCGATTGGCCGCTGGCCGCCGCTTCGGTGGCGATCCACATGAAAGGCCCGGTGGTGGGTTCGGCGCGGATTGTGCTCGGCCACGTGGCGCCCACGCCATGGGAAGCCACGGCGGCAGGCGAATGGCTGGCGGGCAAGGCCATCACCGTCGAAACCGCCGAAGCCGCCGGCAAAGCGGCGGTGGAAGGCGCACAGCCGCTCAGCCACAATGCCTACAAAGTGACGCTGGCCAAAACGGCGGTCAAGCGGGCGCTGCTGGCGGCCGCGAAAGTGAGGGTCTGAAAGTGGAATCCTTACCTGTGATTGGCGGCACGCGCTGCGAGAAGCTGCGCTGGAAGGGCATGTTCGTCCAGTCCGTGTGCGAGGACCCCACGGTCCAGCGCTCCGACGACCGCGCCTTCTGGTGCCAGCACAGTTTCAAATGCCTGGGCCCGGACGGCCAGGCGGTCGGCGACGAGGAATGCGCCCCCGGCCGGGCGTGCTACGAAGAGCTGTAGGGAGCCTTTGGCGGATGAGACTCGCCGGACGACGAGAACCGATCGTCTGGAAGATATGAAAAAATCGGCGAGTCCTTCGACAGCAAAGTGGGACAGACGCTTACGTCTGTCAACCCGCCCCGTCCGGCCGATTTTTTCACAGCTTCCCGTCCTACCGCTACAGTTTGAATAACTCGCGGAGGCGGCGGGTTTGCACACGGCTGACGGGGATTTCGGTGTGCTTCTTGTCATCCATGCGGAGCTGGTAGCTCGATTTGAACCACGGCACGACTTCCTTGATGCGGTTGATGTTCACCAGGTAGGAGCGGTGGACACGCCAGAAAATTTCGCGGTCCAGGCTGGCCTGCAGGTCCTCGATGGTGCGGTAGTTCGACTGGCCCTCGAAGGAGGTGGTGACGAGCGTGATCAGGCCGCTGTCGATGGTGGCGTAGATCACGTCGCTGGCATCCACGATGAAATTCCGGTTGGCGGCCTTGACCATCAGCTTGGTGCGAGGGGCGGGGGCCGGGGCGGCGGCGCGGGCGGGGACCGGATCGCTGGATTTCTTCTCGAGAACGACCCGCCGGGCGCGGTCGATGGTTTCGGCCAGCCGGCCGCGATCAAGCGGCTTCAGCAGGTAGTCCATGGCTTCCAGCCGGAAAGCTTCCACCGCATACTGGTCGTAAGCTGTAACAAAAATGAAATGCGGCGGGTCGATGCCTTTTTCGCGCAGCCGCTGCGCCACCCCAAGACCGTCCAATCCGGGCATGTGGACGTCCAAGAAAACCACTTCCGGATCCAGCTTCTCGATCAGGTTCAGTGCCTCTAACCCATTGGAACCAGTGCCGATAACGTCGATTTCCGGAAAATCCTTGAGGAGGAAAGCAAGCTCATCGCGGGCCAGTTGCTCGTCGTCGACGACAATGGTCGCCAAAGTGGCCGTCGCACGTTCGCGCATCGAGTTGGTATTATAGCATTTCACCCATTCAAGGAGACTTAAACTTGCCTAATCAAGACGTCCGCATCGCGCCCGCCGAGGG
>Ga0187862_10002356_pt1 | contig 19247 bp, 22 predicted proteins | sample June2016WEW_10_1_FD_133003 | JGI IMG/M metagenome (GOLD analysis project Ga0187862, IMG submission 133003) | Peatland microbial communities from SPRUCE experiment site at the Marcell Experimental Forest, Minnesota, USA - June2016WEW_10_150 | ecosystem: Environmental > Terrestrial > Soil >...
CGATTAACCTGACGATGCAACCGCTTCCGCCCGTGGTGGTTAGCGGATTCGTCGGGGTCATCAGGCAGGTGGGCCTAAACCCATATAGAGAAACCACCTAGCGAGCCTGCTACGGCGTTCGCCGCCCACCAGCGGGAATCCGGTTGGGAATCGGTAGCGCCCGTTTTTTTGGTGGCGGCACAGCCTTTCCGGACTCATCTCCGGACGCACGGACGCATACCGGACGCATTGTCCGTCCGGACCTAACCCCCACGCTATCAGCCGCCCCCCTCATCTTCCGGACGCACGGACGCATACCTATACTCTTTATAATAGAATAAAGGAGAGAGAGTGTGTGGGGCGGCAGGAAGCTCTACGGGCGGAAGGAGCGGAGACCATGGACAGGCAGGAAGCTCTACGGGCGGAAGGAGTAGCGCGCGGGCGCAGCGGAAAGCACGAAAAGCACCGGGAGCACCGAAAAGCGCCGGACATTTACAAATCCATTTACTTTTGCCCTTTATTCCGCTCACTAGGAGACCGAAAACGTAGTAAAATCAATAGCTTGGAGGGGTGACTGAGTGGTTGAAAGTACCGGTCTTGAAAACCGGCAGGGATGAAAGTCCCTCGTGGGTTCGAATCCCACCCCCTCCGTTCCCGCAATGCAACGAAAGCCCCTCGCGGGGCACCCTTAATTACCCGCGAACTAGGTTTTTTTAAAAAGTTGAGGTGGTCGGCGGGCTTGCTGGGCTCCAAGCTCGTCGAGCGAAACGCACGATAGTTTCGCCCGTCGCTGGCCTCGCGCACCTCGCCCTTCGAAGATATTGTTAGCTCAGCCAGTGCATTCGGGTTCGCGAGCATGGACCAACCTTCAGACAACCGGGAAGCTCAAGCGGAGAATGAGCGGGGAATAGTCACACGCGTTCGTGGTTCGGTCGTCGACGTCGAGTTTGCCCGCGGACGGCTGCCGGCAATCAATGACGCAATGGCGATCGAGCTGGACGGACGGGTCCTGCTGGTCGCCGAAATCCAGGAGCATCTCGATGTTCATACCGTCCGCGCCGTCGCGATGGGGAATACTTCGGGTCTGCGCCGCGGTGCGATCGCGCGGCGTGGCGGGCCCATCTGCGTGCCGGTGGGGGAGCAGGTGCTTGGCCGTCTCATCAACGTGATCGGCGATCCGATCGATCGCCTCGGGCCAATCGAGTCCGCAACCCGCTGGCCGATTCATCGCAGCTCGCCCACGATCGATCGTCAGGAGCACAAACGCGAGGTCTTCCGGACCGGTATCAAGGTGATCGACCTTCTCGCACCACTCGCGCGCGGCGGCAAAGCTGGGATGTTCGGCGGCGCCGGCGTCGGGAAGACTGTGCTGATCATGGAGCTGATTCGGAGCACTGTCGAAAACTACTCCGGCATCTGCGTGTTCGCGGGCGTCGGCGAGCGATCGCGCGAAGGCCACGAGCTGCTCGTCGAGCTGCGCGAATCGGGTGTGCTAAGCCGCACTGCGCTTGTCTTTGGGCAGATGAACGAGCCTCCGGGCGCGCGCTGGCGGGTTGGCATGACCGCGCTGACCGTCGCCGAATATTTTCGCGACATGAAGGGACACGACGTTCTGTTCCTGATGGACAATGTGTTCCGATTCGTGCAGGCGGGCTCAGAGGTGTCGGGGATGCTGGGGCGGTTGCCATCGCGTGTCGGCTACCAGCCCACGCTTGCCACCGAGATCGCCGAACTCGAAGAGCGAATCGCATCGGTGGCCGGCGCATCGGTGACCGCAATCCAGGCAGTGTACGTGCCTGCCGACGATTTTAGCGACCCGGCGGTGGTCGAAACGTTTCGCCATCTGGACTCATCGATCGTCCTGTCGCGAGATATGACGGCCGAGGGATTGTATCCCGCGATCGATCCGCTGGCGTCGACTTCGGTCCTGCTCGATCCGCTCGTCGTCGGCGAAGAGCATTACTCGGTCGCCGAGGAAGTGCGCCGAACGATCGTGCGCTACAAGGAACTCCAGGAAATCATCTCGTTGCTGGGCGTAGAGGAGCTGAGCACGGAAGACCGGCGCGTCGTGGCGCGCGCGCGGCGCCTCGAGCGTTTTCTCACGCAGCCGTTTTTCGTGACTGAGCAATTCACGGGAATTGCCGGCAGATCCGTTCCTATCGACCAAACCATCAAGGGTTGCCGCGCGATACTGGCCGGTGAAGGCGACGGGTTGGCCGAAAGCTCGTTTTACATGGTTGGAACTTTCGAAGATGCTCGCGAAAAGGAGATCGTTGCGCGCAAGCCGCAGCAATGATCCGATTTCGATGAGGCTGATCGTCACTACGCCCACCGCGATTGCGCTTGATGAAAGCTCCGTTCGCCAGGTTCGCGCCGAAGATGCCACCGGCGGCTTTGGCATCGAACCCGGCCATGCGGATTTTCTCACCGCGCTTTCGATCTGCGTCGTCAGGTGGCGCAATGGTGGCGGCGTCGAGCACTATCTCGCCGTGCGTGGCGGCGTGTTGCGCGTCCGCGAGGGCAAGCTCGTGGAGATAGCAACCCGTGAGGCGGTCGTGGACGATGATCTGGGACATTTGCGCGGCGAAGTTCTCGCCACGATGACGCAGGGCATCGAGGACGAACGCTCGGCCCGATCGGGAGTGCTCGGCCTGGAACAAGCCGCAATTCGGCAAATCTATCGATACCTGCGGCCCACTGATCAACCGCTCAAGGGCGGCCCGCCGAAATAACCGCGGGGCATTGGTCGTGGCAACCGGGCAAGAGCATGACAATCACGAGTTGAGGGCCGACCAGCGTGAATTGGAAGAAGCCGTTAAACGGGCGCATAGTCGGCGCGAGCACAAGCTGAGGGCCGGGGAATGGCCGGTGAGCCGCGGGCTCGCGATGATCGGGCGGTATGGATGGACGATCGTCGCGCCCATTCTCATCGGCGCGTTCGTTGGACGCTGGCTTGATCGCACCTTGCACAGTGGTGTGTTCTGGAGCGCGGCCCTCGTCTTCGTTGGCGCCGCACTTGGTTTCTGGGCGGTTTGGAAGAGGATGAGCAGCGAATGATCGGAGTAGTCGTTGTGCGGATGGCAGCCTACGGCGCACTCGGAGCGTTGATTGGCATGGCGTATTTCGCGGCGCTCGCATGGAATGTCCGGCTTTACATCGGCCACGGAGCCGGACGGAACGCGCTGTTGCTCCATCTCTTGCGCCTTGCCGTCGCTGTCGCGGCTTTCACGCTCTGTGCCAGGCAGGGCGCCGCGCCCATACTCGCAAGCTTCGCGGGGTTTATGGCGATACGGACGATCTCGGTCAATCACTACCGGCTCGCGCTCCAAAGAAATCCATGAACCACTCGCCCCTCCAGACCGCCATCGTGTTTCACGTCGGCATCGTTCCGATCAGCCGTACCGTCGTAACCACGTGGGGGTTGATGGCGGTGCTGAGCGTCGCGAGCTGGATTGTGACGCGAAGCTTTCGCGTCGATGCGGGTGGATGGCAGGCGATGGTCGAAACCGTTGTGGCGGGAATCGAAGAGCAGATAACCGCGCTGCTGAGCCGCGATGCGGCCCCGTTCCTGCCGTTGCTTGGAACACTGTTCATTTTTCTGGTGGTCGCGAATCTTTGCGGGATCGTTCCCGGAGTCACGGCGCCGACCGCATCGATCGAAACGCCGGCCGCGCTGGCCGCGATAGTTTTTCTGTCGGTGCATTTTTATGGCGTGCGCATTCAAGGCCTCGGCGGGTACCTGAAAGGCTATCTCAAGCCGAATCCGGTCATGTTGCCGTTCAATATTCTGTCCGAACTGACGCGAACGTTCTCACTGGCGATGCGCCTGTTCGGAAATATCATGAGCGAGGAGATGGCGGTTGCGATCATTCTGGCGATGGCCGGTTTGCTGGTGCCAATTCCGTTCATGGCATTCGGAATTCTGGTTGGCCTGGTGCAGGCCTACATATTCAGCGTCCTGGCCACGGTTTTTATCGGCGGTGGCATCGGCGCGATCAAGAAATGAGGGAGGTTGGAAGAAGATGACGGTCCAAATGCTCAGCATAATCGGCGCGGTGGTCGCGGTCGCCGTCGGCTCGATCTCGCCGGCGCTCGCCGAAGGCCGCGCGGTCGCGGCGACGATGGAGGGCATCGCGCGGCAGCCCGAGGCCGCGGACTCGCTGTCGCGCACCCTGTTCGTTGGCCTGGCGATGATAGAGACGATGGCAATTTACTGCCTGCTGGTCGCCTTGATACTGCTATTCGCCAATCCTTTCGCGCGATGAATTTCAGTTGGTGGAGCTTCGCGCTGCAGGCGGCCAACTTTCTCATCCTGGTCTGGCTGCTCAGGCGTTTTCTGTTCAAGCCGGTCAGTGCGATCGTCGCCCGTCGTAAGGAGGAGATTGCGCGCGGCATGGCGGAAGCGTCAGCTGAAAAGCAAAAAGCCCTGGATCTGCAGCGCGAGCTTGAGGCACAACGGGCGGGAATCGAAGCCGAGCGCCGAAAGGCGATTGAAGAGCAGGGCGCGCAACTAGCCGCCGAACGCATGAAGATGCTCGATGAAGCCCGCGCGGAAGCCGAGAAAATCCGCAATCAGGCGACTACGCAGCTTAGCGAAGAGCGTGCCGCCGCCGCACAAGAGCTGTTTTCCAGGACCATCGAGCTCGCCGTGAACCTCGCCGAACGGCTGCTTCGCGGGCTGGCCTTTCCTTCGATCGAGCATGCCTTCCTGACCCGCGTCCTGGACTATTTGGACCATCTGTCGGCAGAGGAGCGGGCCGCGCTCGTTGCGCATCTGGGCGAGACCGCTCTTGTGGTCACGACGGCTCACCCGCTCGACGCGCAGGAAGAGGCGCGATGGCGCGAACAACTCGAGAAACGGATTGAGACGGGACGGGGCATAGAGTTCAACACCGATTCGGCGCTTATCGCCGGCGCCGAAATCACATTGCCGAGTGCAGTTCTCCGCTTCAACTGGCGCGACGCGCTGACCGCCGCCGCCAGGGAGATCAATCGCAATGACCACGCTGGCTGAATCCGTAAAGGATCGTCTGAGCATCGCGGGCCGGCTTCTGAGTCAGCTCAAGGCCGAGCCCCGGCTCGACCTGATCGGCCGCGTAGAACGAGTGGGAGACAATGTCGCCAGCGTAGGCGGCTTACCGGAAGCGCGACTCGGTGAACTGCTGCTCTTCGAACGATCGGACGGCGGAGAGCCGGTCGCCGGAATCGTGCTGACCCTCGACCCCGATCTAATAGGATGCGCAATGCTTGGCGATGATAGCACTATCGAGGCCGGCAACCTGGTGCGCGGAACCGGTTCGGTCGCAAGCGTGCCGGTAGGTGACAAGCTGCTGGGCCGAATCGTGAATGCACTCGGCGTTGCGGTGGACGGAGGTCCGGAAATTGAGGCGGCGGGGGTCGAGCCGGTCGAGCGGCCGGCACCCGCGATCGTCGATCGCGATTTCGTCGACACCGCGCTCAATACCGGCCTGCTCGTCATCGACGCGATGCTGCCGATCGGACGTGGCCAGCGCGAATTGATTATCGGCGATCGCGAAACCGGGAAAACCGCGATCGCGATCGACACGATAATCAATCAACGCGATACCGGCGTAGTTTGTATCTACTGTGCGGTGGGCCAGAAGACCTCGTCGGTGAGCCATGTGATCGATGCGGTCAAGCGCTACGGCGCGCCGGAGCGATGCATCTTCGTATTCGCCCCCGCGAACGACCCGCCTGGAATCCAATGGCTGGCGCCGTATGCGGCCTGCACGATGGCCGAGTATTTCTCGCAGCGCGGTGGCGATGCGCTTTTGATCATCGACGATCTGAGCAAGCACGCTGTGATCTATCGGCAGCTGTCCCTGCTGTTGCGAAATCCGCCGGGACGCGAAGCCTACCCCGGCGACATCTTCTATATTCATTCGCGGCTGCTCGAACGCGCGGCCAAGCTCAACCGCGAACGCGGCGGCGGGTCGCTGACCGCGCTGCCGATCGCTGCGACGGAGGAAGGCAATCTGTCCGGTTACATACCCACCAATCTGATTTCGATCTCCGACGGGCAGATCGTTCTCGAGCCGCGGCTGTTTCACGAAGGACAGAAGCCTGCGGTCAACGTCGGCAAGAGTGTGTCGCGCGTCGGCGGCAAGACCCAGTCGCATGCGATGCGCAAGCTGGCCGAAAACCTCCGCCTCGAATACGCGCAATTCCTCGAACTGGAAATCTTCACACGCTTCGGCGGGATGGTGGATCAGCGCACGCGCGAGATAATCGAGCACGGGCGCCGAATCCGCGCGGTCCTGACACAGCCGCAATTCGCGCCGCTGTCAGTCGCGCATCAGGTGGCGTTGCTGCTGGCAATCGACCAACGGCTGCTCGAGCGGCTGCCGCTGGACAAAGTGAGCCAGTTCCGGTTGAAACTCGGCCCTTGGCTCAACGAGCACGCCGCGGAACCCGTTCGGCGAATCAACACAGCCGGAGAGTTGGAGCCGCGCACGCGCTTGGCGCTCGTCACGGCCGTCGGAGAGCTGGTGGAAAGCTTGAATCACGCGGGCACCGCGCCGGCGAAGCGATAACTCGATGGCGCAAGAACGTGAAACCGCCATCCGAATCACCTCGCTCAACGAGCTGCTCGAGATAGTTGCGGCGATTCGCGCGATGGCCGCAGTACAGATGCAGCAGGCGCTCGGATCGCTTGAAGCAATTCGCGGCTACGCCGAGCAGATTCGCGAGGCGTTGTCGCAAGCCGCAACTCTGCTGCCGCCCGCTGGCGTGATCGAAGCTGTGGAGCGACCAAACAAATCCGCGCTGGTCGTGTTCTGCGCCGAGCACGGCCTGTGCGGCGGTTTCAACGAGCATCCATTGCGCGCGGCCGAGCGCGCGACCGGCGGCGGGCTTGCGCTGATCCTAGTCGGAACCCGCGGCGCCCAGATCTGCCGCGAACGCGGATTGAGTCCGGACCTGGTGCTGCCGATGGCGACGCATTGCGCGGGAGTCACCGGCGCCGCACGCCGCGTGGCGGCAGAACTCTATAGGATGTTCAGCGAGCGCCGCATCGCGGGCGTCGAGGTCGTCTACGCACAATATGCCGGGGGTCAGCCGGCACACATCGAGCAGCGTCGGCTGCTGCCGCTCGAGATGCCGGTCGTGCCAAAGGCTTCCACCAGATTGCCCCCGATCGTCAACCTTCGGCCGCAGCGGCTCTTTGATGACATAGTTGGCGAGTATTTTTTCGCAGCGCTGGAGAACGCCGCGATGCAATCGTTCTTCAGCGAGAACTCGACCCGCTTCCGCACGATGGAAGCGGCGCATCAGAACATCCAGAACAAGTCACATGAGCTTACAAAACTGATGCAGCGCCTTCGCCAGGAATCGGTAACCACCGAAATTCTCGAGCTGATAAGCGGCTCCGGTGCCCTAGCCTCAGTTTAGATCCTGGCCGCTGCGCGTTGGGCGGAATCTCGAGCGAATTCGCGCGGGCTTAGCTTGGCAGGACGTTTCACTCAGAGTGAGTGAGCGCTACGCACATCCACGACTCCCCACAGCATCGCGCGATCACATTCGGCGTAGTTCGTGGCAAGTTCAGATGGCGGCTCTCCAAAGCTTCGCAGCACAACGGCGGCGTCCTTGGTCGCCGCACGGCGGACAGCTCGCGAGAGCCGGCTGCGGTAAGAAGACTCCGCGCCGTCAAGGATGTTGGACAGCGAGAAGGCGTCAAACGACCCCGCAGGGCATGACTCCAGGTACGAAGCCGCGTCTCCCAGTACGAACTGAACGCGGGGCGTTTTCGGCCGGGGCTCGTCGTCAGTTTCACCCAAAAGTAATGCCCGTGCGTACGGGTTCGTCGCGTTCACGTGGCGAGCGAAGCCTCTTTCCAAGCGCCTTCGAAGCACCGCGCCAAACCTCGCGGGTAAGAACGAAAGGAACCGCGGCGCGTATGTGATGCGCAAGATGGCGGGCGACATCAGCGCGTCGAAGCCTGCACGGAACCGCCGCGTGTCGAGATGGGCGCGCCAGAACGCAACCTGTTCTGTCACATCGGAGAGAGCCAGGAAGGATGCTATGATCCCGGTGCGCCAACCCACCAGCGGCATAAAAGCGCGTGCGAAGGCCATCACCCGCTCGGCGTCGCCAACCTCTGCGGCGGCGCCTCGGATTCGGCGCTCTGCGTACGCAAGTTGCACTGGATTGATGTCGCAAGCGACGACTTCGTGGCGATCGCAGAGTTGCATCGCTGTGCAGCCGGCAGACGCGATGCAAAACACGCGGCCCCCGCTGCGGAACGCCTCTCGCTCGATTTCCGAGTCTTCGTACATGTGCCCGAACAGCAAGCGGTGCACGCCACTGGCCGCGTCGAGGCGTCCCGCATGCCACTGTGTTTCCAGACTCACGATCACCTTCCCGGAATTGCGCCGCATGCCCAGGCCAGCACGAGGAAGGCTATGTTCTTCACGATCATGCCGGCAGGATCGGGGATGATGTCGCGCGACCAAAGCAACCCGTTGACATTGAGGACAACGAGTAATGCTACCTCCGCAGTCGCGCAGGCGCCGGGATAGATTCCGGATATCACCCACGCGGCCAGCACGACTTCAATAACGCCGAGCGCTTTGAGAAACGATTGACCGAATCGTGGGCCGAACCTGGGCACCTTCGCGACAACTTGCGCTTCCAGTTGTGCGCGGCCGAGAACCTTGCACCATAGCCCCTCGTACAGCCAGACGGCCGCGACGGCGGCGCGCATGACAATTAACAGTGGGAACGCGATTGAGAGGTCGTGCATGTAGCTTCCTGCAGAGGAATGCCGTTGGGCATTCAGCGTTGCGCGATTGCGGAGGTCGTCGACAAACCTGGGCGAGGTAGTGAGGCGCGTATACCGTCGAGGATATGTCGATGAAGCTGATGAGCCAGAAATCGTTCAAGTGGGCGCCAGAAGTAGCGCGGCCGCAGATACCCCCGGTAATTCGTGGTGAGCACGACCTCAGTTTGGTCGTCGCAGGATCGGATCTCGTACGAACCGCCAAGCGTCATGATGCAGCCTTCGATCCCGAGACGTTGCTGGGTCACTTCGAATTGCATGAGATGTGGTGGCTCAACGACCGTGATGTGCTTCACCATATCCCCTCCCTTGTACGTGCACTGAATGCTCGCTCCAACGCAACTCTTGTCGCCTTCGGTCCGCACCGGGTGTGGCAGCAAGACACGCAGGAGCAGTGGCGGAGACGCGGGAACATCCTCGTATGTCAGTATTCGTTGCCAAAGCGTTTCGGGGCTCGCGTGAAAGCGAACCGAGGTCGTGACCGCGTCAGTCGCCACGTCTCGCGGGAAGAGCCGACCCACGCGGCTGAACCATCGTTCTCTAGGCGGCTGCGGTCGTGGCAGCGCTGAGTTCGCGCTCCGAACTGATAGGTCGTCGCTCCCACTGGTCATATCGCAATCTCTCCACTTCAGGGTCGTTCAACACGTAATTTCCGGCGACATGGACAGTCGCGACATTGATCTTGTCAGTCTTTTTCCCGGCGCGGCGTATTCCGCAGACGCTCCGCGACCAGATCGGCGAGCCGCTCGTAGTCGATTCCAGAGGGTGGCTTACTCTGCGAACTGGACCTGATGAGATCGGCGGTATGGCGAGCCGCGACGGCGAGTTCGTCGAAGAAACGAGCGTTACCGTCGAGCAAACCCTCCGCAAGGTTGATCGGCAGTCCTGCGTTACCAGCACTCTCATTAAGTTTGGCGGACAATGCCTGAAACGCAGCCGCTGAAGCAGCGGCAATACCACCGAGGATCTCAGACATCACGGTGGTAGCGTTTCGAGTGGGATCAGACATAAAACCTTCAAGCTTGGCGGCTCGGTCTGCCGAAGGCTTCTTTAGATCAAATTGAGTTGTGGGTTCTTTTTTTGTCTCTTCTTGCACTGTTTTGCCTCGGGGTTTGTCAGTCGCCTTCCAGACCCAACTCCAGCCGTGATAGCAGTCTTAAAATAATCAGCGTGATTGCCACGATTAGTATCGTCCTATTCGCAGCGAAATTCCTCAGGTAATGAGACCAGGAAGTCTGCGGCCAAATCAACGTCGAAATGACGAGCACGCTTGCCACGAACAGTAGGCGCTTCAACGACCGAACTGCCAAAAGAAAAGATCGTTCAAGCGCGCTGAGGTTACCTTGATAAGTTCGTCCTGTTTCACTTAACCGCCAAGCCCATTCGATCAATTGGCGAGCAGCCGCCGGCACGTCCGAAATCACTTCAGCCGTCAGTGCAAATGCTGAAGGACCATAAACTGAGAACGCTTTTCTCAACTGCTCGACGCTCTCCTCGGCAGCGAACTCCTTCAGAACCACCGTCCAATCGACTTGGGGATCAAGGCTAAGCATTGCACTATCGCCAACGATCATTGCGCGGTAGAGGCGGGTAAGACCGGTCGGTAAGGTGATTCCCCATCGCCGGGCCGCCCTAAAAACATTCATGAGGAAAACACCAATGCTTTTTTCTGCGGCAGAAGCCCAGGGGTCCTTCGAGCTTGAGATCCATCCCGCAATAGCAGATTTCGTGGATAGCTCAAAGCTGGTCATGTCCCTGGCTGGAAGCGGCTCTAGCATTTCCACGAGAGCCCCATACGCGCGATCGACGTCGCCATGCGCGACAGCTAGACGCAAGCTGAATTGTTGGCGCCAGGCTCGTTCATCGAGTACACCGACTATGCCAAAGTCCACCCATCCCAGGGTTCCACCCTTTAACACGATAAGGTTGGCCGGATGCGGATCAGCATTATAAATGCGATGTCCGATGGTCTGTTCCAGAAACGAGCGAAGCACGAGTCGTGCGGTTCGCTCCGGTGAGATCCCAATCGCTCGCCACTCAGTGAGTCTTTCCGTATCGTTCGACGCGACCGCGGCGATGAGTTCTTTGACCCATACACCCTCGAAACGCTCAAGGGTGATTATATTTTCATTTGATAAGTGTCTGAACACGGCCGGAGCACGATGATCAATTTCATCCGATGCGAGAAGTTGATGCATCTGATGAGTGCTGCGGGTTTCGCGTCGGAAATCCAGTTCTTCCTGCGTAACTTCGGCCAGACCTTGAACTATGGAAGCAAGATCCAGCCCCGGTATTAGCGGAATTGCTGACAAAAGCCTCAAGAAGAATAAATCCGCTCGAAAGAGGCGGACAATACCGGGTCTTCTTACTTTTATTACTACCGCGGTGCCGTCCCGCAGAGTGGCTGCATGGACCTGAGCGATAGAAGCTGACCCGAGTGGGGTCGCTTCGATCTTCGCGAAGTGACTGAACAGCTCCGGTCCGAGGCTGACGCGTACGATTCGCAGGATCGTGCCAGACGGCAGCGGGCGAACCTGATCGAGAAGGTTCATCAACTCACTACAGTACTCTGGACTAACCAAATCAAAACGCGTGGCCAGGAACTGTCCGAGCTTTACAAAACCACCGCCCATGCGTTCCAGGTAGACGCGGAGAAGCAGTGCGGCTCGCCTTCTATTAATAACGTGAAGTATGCTGACCGCCAGGGCTAGTGGCGGAATTGTGATTAAAATTAGTGCGCCTCGACCCAAGGTGAACAGGAGGCCGAACGGGCGTCGTAGCAGAAGCAGTAAGTCCAGGCCGTCGTCGCGCCGCATAGAGCCTACCTATCGGGTTGCGTTCTGAGCGGGGTTACGCGATCAACGTCGCGGCACATCAGGCCAGAAACAATGCTGGTGTAAAAGCCGGGACTTCCCTTTTTGACTCTTCGATTCCAACTATCCTTATAGACCAAACGGCTTCCCTCGGCAAGGTTCCAGTCAGGTTTCAGGTGCGAGCCGTAATGTTTCTCCTTCTGGTCCAGCCGGCGCTGCTTGCGGCTCGTCGGCCATGATCGGGAATAGCTTAATTAGCCTCAGGCCATTGCCGTGGTGGCGCAGCAGCAAGGGAATCCGGTGACGGGTCCCCCAATCCCACGATGCCCTTGAGGGCCTGGCGGCGGGTGACCGCGGCGCTCATTTGTGGTCCTTTTGGGCCGTAACTTGCACGTGACTTCCGGCTCTCTCCTCTGAATCCGGCGTGCGAAGCGTGGAGGTCGGCTCAGGACCAACGCCGGACCACATAAAGCGGAAAAGTTCGCCCGGCGTTGCCCCGGTCGTGCCCAGATAAGTGTGAACGATCATAAAAAGAAAAATAAAATAGCCAGTGTACGTATGCACGAGAGCCCACGGGGCTATACCGGGCAGGCCAAAGATTTCATTGGGCAATAGATAGGGGAAGAGCAGGGCCCATCCCGTCACTATCAGTATTGGAAAGAGCAAGAACATCACCGTCAGATAGGACATTTTCTGCATAGGGTTGAACTTGCGCGCCTCGCTGTGCGGGTTGTGCGGATAAGGATGAGGCGAACCCCGGAAAATGCCCCACAAATAGTAGCGGACCTGTCGGAGCATTCCCGGCGTGATATCGTCGGCTGTGATCAAGTAGTAACGAGCGTTCCCGAATCGCAAATTTCCGAACAAGAAAAAACAGTAGAACAGAGTTAGAAGTATCCCCGCCGTATTGTGAATTACTACTACGGTTCGGAACGTAACCGGCGGCGGCCCAACCCTGGAGAAATGCATGCTGAATCCGGTAATAAGCAACATCACGAAGAGCAACACATTGCTCCAATGCCAGCCACGTAGCCAAAGAGGATATGGACCGTAGTCGCGTCTCATGACCTCCTCCTGAGACGGGCGAATACCCACCGGCCTAGCCCATGAGCCGCAACTCCAAGAAGGAGTAGTCCAGCCAGTCCAAAAGCTCCCCAGTCCAACCACCTATTCCGGTTAGCCCCAACCAGGTAGGCGTTATTGATCAGAATTGCATTCACAAAACCCTGTTGGGTTCGTTCTTTCAGGGCGAGATGCGCATATAGCTTGGTAGCCAACATCGAGTTCTGTGCGTGGCATGTAGCGCAATCCTTGACTGCCTCCGACTTCGGGAGAATGAGATGCATGGTCTGTTCTCCGGGCGCAGTGTGACATGCGATACACTCATTGCGCTGGAGGTGCAACTCCGCATGGAACAGGTACGCATGCTTTCTAGCAAGATCGAGATCCTTGTCGGCTAGAGTATCTCCTTTAGCGTGGCATCCCAGGCAGCTTTGGTTGGCCACGAGAATGGCTTCAGAGACATCCTTCATGCGGCTTGCCGGAATGAAGTAGTGTGGCGAGTGGCAATTCGTGCAGCGAAATGCCCGGCCCGCCATTTTGACGTGGACACTTGCCTTCACTGCTTGCGCGATCCTGGTAAGCTTTCTCTCCTTATGACAATCCATGCAGTCGCGCATCTCTGCACGGGTGCTCGTATGAGGAAACTTGTTGAAGCCGGTCGTGTGGCAGAAGGTGCAATCAAAGGCGCCGTGCTCTGACTGCGCGAACCGCGCCGGATCGATGGCGATATCGCTCGGCTTATGGCATTGCATGCAGGCGGGCTCTTGCCCGCCTGTTTGAGCCATACCAGTCGAGACCAGGCATATTCCGCTGGCGAGCAAGAACACGATTGCAGCGACAGCCCTCAAAGGTCATCCCTCGTATCCGTCTGCGAACTGCCCGTTGTGTTTTCCTCACCGCCAAGCGGGCCGGAGCCAGGCACGCTCCGGCCGCCCGACGGCGTCGAAAACTTACGGTAGGTGGCGAAGCCAGCCCCCGGGAACGCCCCGGCCTCGGGCGCTTTCATATCGGTGATCGCAAGGCCGAATGGTACGGCGATCATCAGGGCGGAGCAGAGCTTCAGGAAGGCGCTGCGGCTGCTGCCACGTCGCTTCAGGTGTTCATCGATGGTTTCGAGAACTCTTGATGAACCGGCGAGGGGAGCACGCATGATGTCACCGCCTATGCGTTCTTTCTTATACTCTCTCGGGGAAACAGAAGCTAGTCTTATAGTACAGTAGTTGCTGTATCAGTTTGGTACACTCCCCGTGACTGCCAAAAACTTCGAATCGAACAACAGGCGCGACTTGCCGACTCCGGTAAACTTTATTTCCATCGGGATCGTCGCTGTATCCAGTGGCGTCACTTCCAATGTTAAACTTAAGAACGCGCTTCGGCCGCCTGAAGTCCCCGCCGCTGCTCGCCAATGGCACGGCTGTGCTGATAGCAAGTGAACAACTTAGATTTGCGGATGGAGTGACATGAATCTTGTTGTTGTAGCCGGCTCCGGAAACCCATCGCTCGCAGACTCTATTGCCGAAAGGCTCGGAACCCGCGTCTGTCGCTCTGTTCTGAACCGTTTTCCCGACACCGAGCTGCACGCAGAGATAGAAGAAAGCGTGCGCGGCTGCGACGTTTACGTGGTTCAGCCGACCGGTCCTCCTGTCGACCGTCACTTGATGGAATTGCTCTTCCTCGCTGACGCCTGCCGGCGGGCAGGTGCGTCGCGTCTTACTGCCGTAGTTCCGTACTTCGGATATGCGCGTCAGGATCGCCGGGCAAACGGTCGGGAAGCGGTTGGCGGGCGGCTGATCGCGGACCTGCTGGTAGTTGCCGGCTTCGAGCGAATTGTCGCCCTCGATCTTCATACCGTTTCACTCGAGGGCTTCTTCAGCATTCCGCTGGAGCACCTGAGCGCGGTATCATTATTTGCAAATGCGATCGGGGAATTTGTCACTGACAAGGGCGTCATCGTCGCGCCCGACCTGGGGGCCGTCAAAATCGCCGAACGGTACGGGGAACTGCTACGCCTGCCCATCGCGATTGCCCACAAGATCCGCCTCAGCGGCGAAGAAGTAAGAGTGCGTGGCATCGTTGGCGAGGTCGGCGGACGCGCGCCGATCATCGTGGATGACATGATATCGACCGGCGGCACCATAGAGGCTGCCGCGGCAGCCGTGATCGCCGCCGGTTGCATTCCCGAGATCACGGTAGTTGCCAGCCATGCATTGCTGGTGGGCCCCGCGGTCCGCCGGCTTTCAGCTTTGCCGCTGAAACGAATCGTGGTGACTGACAGTCTGCCAACTCCGGAGCACGGCTCGCTGACGCTCCAGGTGGTGAGCGTGGCCCCGATGCTCGCCGAGACAGTGAGTCGCCTGAACGTTGGCCAGTCCATGACCGAACTCCTGAGCCACCGATGATCGCGAACAAATCATGAACCGATGATTTGTCTGAGGCATAAGCATGGATCTGATCAAACTCAGCGATCATCTGTGGGAGATTCCCAAAACAGGCGCTATGCGGGTGCCCGGGCGAGTCTACGCCAGCGCGAAGATGATCGAGGGGATGCGCGAGGACCCCTGCCTCACGCAGGTTGCCAACGTTGCCTGTCTGCCGGGGATCGTCGGCTACTCTCTAGCGATGCCCGACATCCATTGGGGCTACGGCTTCCCGATCGGCGGCGTGGCGGCTGTCGACGCCCGCGAAGGTGTCATATCGCCGGGAGGAGTCGGCTACGACATCAATTGTGGCGTGCGTCTGGCGCGCACGCATCTCCATTTCAACGTCGTCGAGTCGCGAATAGATCGGCTGGCCGACGCGCTGTTCGCCAAAATTCCGGCCGGAGTCGGCTCCTGGGGCGCGATACCGGGACTGTCGATTGAGCAACTCAAGCAAGTGGCCGGCGAAGGTGCGAAGTGGGCGCTGCGCAACGGATACGCTACCGAGCGCGACCTCGAACATACCGAAGAAGGCGGAATGCTCGCGGGCGCCGACCCCGACCGCATCAGCGAGCGCGCTTACCAGCGCGGTGCGAAGCAACTGGGTACCCTCGGCTCGGGCAATCACTTTCTCGAAGTCGGCCGCATCGACGAGATCTATGACTCGAAGCTTGCCGATGCGTTGGGACTCGAACTCGGTCAGGTCACGGTTCTGATTCATTCGGGCTCGCGCGGCCTGGGCCACCAAACCTGCGATGACTATCTCAAACTTATCGGTGGCGCGATGGCCCGTTACGGAATCAACCTGCCCGATCGGCAGCTCGCCGCCGTTCCGATCAGCTCGCCGGAAGGGCAAGCCTATCTTGGCGCGATGGCCGCCGCCGCGAACTTTGCCTGGTGCAATCGGCAGGTAATGATGCACCTCGCCGAGCAGGCTTTCCTGGAAGCGCTCTCGATCGCGCCGAGAGAACTGGGCTTCGAGCTGGTGTACGACGTCTGCCACAACATCGCCAAATTCGAAGAGCACAGTGTCAATGGCCGGATGCGGCTCGTCTGCGTGCATCGCAAGGGCGCCACCCGCGCCTTCGGCCCCGGCCATCCCGCGTTGCCCGAGGCATTGCGTCCGCTGGGACAGCCCGTGCTGGTGCCCGGAGATATGGGCCGCTATTCGTTCGTGCTGGTGGGCCTTGAAACTGCCATGCGCGAAACCTTCGGCTCTTCGTGCCACGGCGCCGGGCGGTTGATGAGCAGAATGAAAGCAAAGAGAGAGGCCGGCGGGCGCGACCTGCACGCCGAATTAAAGGCGCTGGGTATTACAGTCAGAGCCCACAGCCGCGCCGGCGTTGCCGAGGAGATGCCGCACGCTTATAAGGACGTCGCCGAGGTGGTTGAGGTCATGGAAGCCGCACGCATAACTCGACGGGTCGCCAGACTCAAGCCGTTTGCCGTCATCAAAGGCTGATGCCGACGAAACCGACCGCGCCACCGACCGAAGACGCCGCTCTATTTCGCGAGTTCGAGCACACCGGCGACCTCGGCATCGAGTTGGATGCTCCCACGCGCGGCGAGTTGTTCCGCCGCGCCGCCATTGCCATCGCTGCGCTGTTGGTCGAGACGGCGAGCGTCGCGGAGCTCGAGCAGCGGGAGATCGCGGTCGAGGCCGAAGCCGATCTCGATCTCATGCATGACTTGCTCACGGAGCTGCTTGCTCTTTTCACGGTGGAGGGGTTCATCTGGCGCGACGCTTCGGTCAAGGAGGCCGGCCGATCGCTCCGCGTGACGCTTCGAGGCGAGCCTTTCGACCCGGCCCGCCACGCGTTTCGCGGCGAAATCAAAGCTGTGACCTACCATCAACTGACGGTTGAAAACTCACCCGGCGGATGGCGCTCACGCGTAATTTTCGACGTTTGAAACGCGAGATGAACTCCCGCAGAGCATCGCGATCGGGAACCTCGGCGCACAGGAAACCGCGCGGCGACGCCGGCCTGCTTGCCGCCAAGGCGCTCGAACACCGCCGTCTCGCGCTCGGCGCAACAGTCGCCGGAAAATGAAAATCAGATCTGAAAGTCGTCCTTCGGCGGACGTTTGGGTTTGGGCTTCGCTTCTCGCTCAGCGTCACGCTCGAGCGCCTCGAGCTCCTCGCGCATCTGATCTAGCCGATGGCGAAATTCGTTCGCCTCGACCTTGACCGCGGTCTTGCAGTTCACGCATACGAAGTGAGTCTCGGCGCTTTCCTCGAACCCGCGCACCAGCATCGAGTTCCGGTGACCGCACTTCGGGCATTCTATGTCGACGGTTTCGTCTTCAAACATCGTGGACGTCTCCGCGGAGCGGCCGGACCGCTCGTCATTGAATTTCTATCGCCGGCGCCTGCGCCAACCGGTTCGCGACCTGGATCGCCACATTCTTCCCCGTATAAATCATGTCCCGGTCGCCAGAGTTTTGCAAAGCGATTAGTGCGTTGTGGTCCGACTTACGCAGCAAAAACGCGGTCGAAATCGAAGCATGAACGGGACCCGAACGACTGGCTGCGTGGCGCGAAACGAACGATGTATGAGTCTGCCCGAAGCAGCGGGCCGGTCTCACTGCTGGTATACCAGGCTTCACGTGGAGCCGGTCCTCACTGCTGGCGGGCCTCTGGAATCACTTCTTCGGCGAAAGCCTGAAACTCTTCCTCGACGAGAATCGGCCAGCGCAAGCTGAAGATGAAGTGCGTGACGCCAACCTTGGCGTACTGCGCAATTTTGTCGAGGCATTCGTCCTTGCCGCCGATCATGATTCGATCACGCGCCTGCTCGGGTGTGATCTGCGCCGTGCTCGCCACGAACCCGGAGATCATCTGCTCGCGCTCCTTGGGCGCCTTGTAGCACAGCGCCATCATCACGGTCTTTTCGATTTCATCGGTGTTGCGCCCGACCGTGTCTCCGTGGCGCTCGATAACGTCGATCAAGCGTTTCATCTCGGCGGGATTCGCATGCATCGTATTCCACATATCGGCATGCTTCGCGACGATCTTGAGCAGGGATTTTTCTCCGTGTCCGCCGATCATCAACGGGATGTGCGGCTTCTGGAGCGGTTTCGGATTACAGACCGCGTCGATCACGTGGTAGTGCTTGCCCTCGACGGTGGTCCGGTCCTTGGTAAACATGTCCTTGATAATCTGGCACGACTCGTCGAGCGCCTCGAGACGCCCGCGGACGGTTTTGAAGTCGATCCCGAAGCTCTGATGCTCCAGCTCATACCATCCGGCGCCCAGTCCGAGATTGAGCCTGCCGCCGCTCACGTGGTCGAGCGTGGCCGCCATCTTCGCCGTCAGGCACGGGTTGCGATAGGTGTTGCCGTTGACGAGCGCGCCGATGCGGGCGCGCCTGGTGCGCTGGCTGAGCGCGCTCAACAGCGTCCAGTTCTCCATGCAGGGACCGGCCGGGTCGGGCGTGAAGATCGGATAGAAGTGATCGAAGGCCCACAGCGAGTCGTAGCCCCATGTGTCGATTTTTCCCCAGACGTCACGCATCCGCTCCCACGTTACGTTCTGTTGTCCTGACTGGAATCCAAATCGAATCGGATGCTTGGTCATTTCCTTTGCGACCTCCGTCCATAAATAGCTTTACAAAACCCCAGTCCGCGGCGAGCTAGTGGATGGGATAGTACCTTTCGATCATTCTCCCTGCCATCAGGCCGCCCTCGTACTCCGGTATGATCACCTCATCAGCGCCGGAGTTGCGAATCGCCTCTGCGTAACGCTGCTGGCCGGCCCGGGTGATGATCTTTACGCCAGGATTGAGCGACCTTGCCGTAACAGTAATGTAGAGGTTGTCAGCATCGTTATCTATGACGATGCAGATACCGTGGGCCTGGGCGATGCCCGCCATTTTCAAAACATCGTGCCGTTTGGCGTCGCCTTGCAGGACAAACAGTCCTTCCTTTAGCAGCTGTCGGCAGATCCCCTCGTTTGTCTCAATAAGTACGAAGGGAATCTTGAGTCGATTGAGCTGCTCGACGACGGTCCGGCCGACTTGGCCATAGCCACATACGATGAAGTGATCCCGGAGTCCCGCGATGCTGGCTTCGTTGATCATTAATTTCCAGCCCTCCCTTCCTTGTTGGCTAAAAATCGTCACAAGAACCCGCTCGGCAATCCAGATCTGAAAAGCAAACACGCCGATGTACACGAACAAG
>Ga0187862_10002358_pt1 | contig 19232 bp, 15 predicted proteins | sample June2016WEW_10_1_FD_133003 | JGI IMG/M metagenome (GOLD analysis project Ga0187862, IMG submission 133003) | Peatland microbial communities from SPRUCE experiment site at the Marcell Experimental Forest, Minnesota, USA - June2016WEW_10_150 | ecosystem: Environmental > Terrestrial > Soil >...
ACTGCTCTTCACGCTGGCGGTTTCGGCCGCTTCAGCGATGATCTTTGGCCTCGCTCCGGCCTTCCAGATTTCCCGCCGCGACCCGAATGCCGGTCTTAAAGAAAGCTCGCGATCGGCGACTGCGGGCCGTGAGCATCACCGCTTGCAAAACTTTCTGGTGACCGCCCAGCTCGCACTATCGCTGATCCTGCTGGTCGGCGCGGGCCTGTTTGTGGAGAACTTCATCGAAGAGACGCAGGAAAGACCCGGCATGAATCCGCACAACGTGCTCACGGCAACGGTTGCGTTGACGGGTGCGAACTACAAGGACCCGGCGCGCCAGGCCGCTTTCAGCCAGAACTTGCTCCGCCAGCTTTCAGGCAGTCCGGAGGTACAATCGGCGGCGATCTCGACCGACCTGCCTTACACGTTTCCCGGTTACGCGCGGATTGCCGTCGAAGGCCGCCCGGTGCCAAAGACCGAGCAGCAGGCTCGGTCGGCTTACTTCGCGGTGAGCCCCGGTTACTTTGGCGCGGCCGAGATTCCGCTGCGCGAAGGCCGCGACTTCACTGTTGCCGATAACCGCGATTCCGTTCCGGTGGCGGTTGTGAATGAAGAATTCGCGAAAGAATACTTTCCTAACCAGAATCCGATGGGACGCCACATTGGGATCACGCATCCTGACGAGGCCACAAGCGGCTCAATGACAATTCCAAAATGGAGCGAGATTATCGGCGTGGTCGGCAACGTCAATGAATACGTGGGGCAGCGGACTCCGCGGCCTCAAGTGTTCGAGCCGCTCCTCCAACACCCTGACCCGTTGATGCAACTCCTGGTTCGCACGCGCACCGAGCCTGCCGCCTTCGCCGCATCCCTGCGCCGCGCGATATGGAGTGTGGACAAAGACCAGCCGGTTTCGAACCTCAGAACCATGGACCGAGTGCTCGAGGACTCCGGACAGGGAGACAACATCATGGCGGAGTTGATGGCTGCTTTCGCTGGGATCGCGCTGGCGATGGCTGCGGTGGGGATCTACGGCCTCATCGCTTATCTGGTTGGCCGGCGGATACACGAGGTGGGTGTGCGCATGGCGCTGGGCGCGAGCAAACGCGAGGTGCTGCTTATGGTGCTGCGCGGCTCGATGCGTATGGTATTGGTAGGAGTCGTCATTGGGTTCCTGGTTTCACTCGCGCTGCCGCGCCTGGTGACGGCCGCCTTTCAAGACGTCCATATGGACCATCGCAACTGGATCCTTGCCGCCACGCCCCTCGCAGTGATTCTGGTGGCGCTCACTTGCTCGTATCTGCCGGCAAGACGCGCCGCGAAGGTCGACCCGAATATGGCGTTGCGTTATGAGTGATGGAGGGATCGCCATGGGCAGGCTGGCGCAGACCTCTGACCTTTGAGGTCTGTCCCCATGGGCCTTCGGCCCGCGAAAGCTGATGAAAATCACATTCTCAAGGGTGGCGCAGACGTGCCGTAGTTTGGCATGTCTGTCCCCATGGGCCTTCGGCCCGCGAAAGCTCATGAAAAACGGTCACAATGACGTGCTGCAGCCGATTCGCGCTATCCCCTTTATTCTCAATGCGAACTCTGTTTGGCAGGTGGTTTTTCGACCCTGCGCCTGGCGGATGTGAAAACCATGGAGCAGCGTGTCGGCGAATCCTTGTCCACTCGCCGGGAACGGCTCCTGCTGCTCGGGACATTTGCGGTGCTCGCGTTACTGATCGCCGCCAGCGGTGTTTATGGCGTGACCGCGTATTCAGTCACTCGGCGGACTCATGAAATTGGCGTGCGATTGGCCATGGGCGCACGCCGTCAGGACGTGATGCGGATGGTGTTGGCACAAGGACTGCGCACAATTCTCCTCGGAATCGGTGTGGGCGTTGCGGGAGCACTCGCTTTGTCACGAGGACTAACGAGCTTCCTCTACAATACCCCCGCCGCCGATCCACTGACATTCGGCATCGTGTCCGTGCTCCTCGGCGGCATTGCCTGCCTGGCCGTCTACATCCCTGCCCGCCGCGCCACCAAGGTCGATCCCATCGTGGCGCTTAGATACGAGTGACTCGCGCGTAATCCGTAGCGGCGAGTTTACCTCGCCAAATGGCGGCGTAAAGCCGCCTCTACTTCAAACTGAGACGCTACCCTCGCCCCGTTTCGGCGGCGCAAGCTTTCTTGGCGTGCTACACTAACCCAGTTTAGGGCCCAATTCAAAATCGGAGGAGCAGCGTGACCAAGCCTATTGTGCAATCCGTGACCTTTAAGGCTTCCCCGGAAGAACTGTTTGAAATGTACACCGACTCGAAGAAGCATTCCGCAGCCACCGGAATGAAGGCGTCGGTCAGCGCCAGAACGGGAGGCAAGTTCTCAGCCTTCGACGGCATGCTGGCGGGGCGAAACCTCGTGGTGATTCCGAACCGCATGATCGTGCAGGCATGGCGCGCCACGCACTGGAAGGACTCTGATCTTGACTCCATTCTGGTTTTGAATTTCTCCAAAGCCTTGGGCGGCGCGAGAATCGACCTGGTCCATACAGGAGTTCCAGGCCACGACCACAAAGGGGTGACCAACGGATGGCCGAAGTATTATTGGAAGCCGTGGAAAAGGTATCTTAGCCAACGGACCAAGTAATCCGCGAGGAACAGTGACCTGCTCCCCATTCCCGCAACTTTCGCCTACAACATCGGCTGTCATTCCGAGCGCAGCGAGGAATCTCGCACTGATTCGTAATAATTTCGGAAACACCCGGGCAGAGCAAGATTCCTCGCTGCGCTCGGAATGACACCGCGACGCTGCATCCTAGGAGCCCGGTGGCATAAACCGCCAAAGTATTTCCTCCATCACGTTTGACACGCTGCTACAATGGCGGCTGCACACGGCGGCCGTGATGGCTGCCCCGACATCCCGGAGGACAACCAACGATGGATGCGATTGAGGTGTTGAAGACAAGGCGCTCGGTGCGCGCCTTCAGGAGCGAACCCGTACCGAAGAATACCCTCGAGGACATCGTTGATTGCGGGCGCCTGGCAGCGACCGCCAACAACCTACAACCTTGGGAATTCGTGGTCGTGACGGAACCCGCACTTTTACGCAAGATTGCTGACATCACCGATTACGGAAAGTTCATTGCGCGCGCCGGAGCGTGTGTGATAGTGCTGTCGAAAGACACCAAATACTACCTCGAAGACGGCAGCGCCGCGACCGAGAATATTCTGCTCGCGGCGCGCGCGCACGGACTGGGCTCCTGCTGGGTGGCTGGGGATAAGAAGCCCTATGCTTCCGAGATCTGCCGGCTCGTCGGCGCGCCCTCGGGCTGCAGGTTGGTTAGCTTGATTCCTATCGGCTACCCGGCGGAAACCCCGGAACCGCCCAAGCGACCGCGTTCCGAAGTTTTGCACTGGGAGAGGTATTGAGTGCCATGGGTGTCAAGCTCCAACTTGCGCTCGATTTCCTTGAGCTCGAGGAAGCATTAGGCCTGCTCGAAAAGGTCCACCCCTTTGCCGACATTATCGAGATTGGCACGCCCAGCGTGATCCGGTACGGGGTCGAGGCGGTTCGAAAAATCAAGCAGAGCTACCCCGCAAAGGAAGTGCTGGCCGATCTGAAGATCATGGATGCAGGCGAAGGCGAAGCGCGGCTGGGATTTGAGGCGGGCGCGAGCATCGTGACCGTTATGGGCGTCGCGCATGACGAGACAATACGCGGCGCAGCGCGCGCAGCTACGAAGTTCGGAGGGCGGATCATGGCTGACCTGATGTCAGTTCCCTCCCCCGCACTGCGCGCCCAGGAACTGGAGTTACTCGGCTGCGATATCCTGTGTGTCCACACTGCTACGGACGCGCACCAATCCGGCGAGCACGCGTTTGAGGATGTGAAGCTGCTCCGCTCCAAATTGTCAAAAGCCCTGGTCGCCGTGGCGGGGGGCATTGATGTGCTAAGCGCGGCCGCAGCCTGCGAGGCAGGCGCGGACATCCTGGTGGTGGGCAGTGCGATCGCCAACGCCGAGGACCCGCGCGAAGCGGCCCGCGTGATCCACGAAATCTGCGCGGCGCGGGCGCGGAGGTAGTTCATGGATTTCAGTGAAACCGAGAATTCGGTCCTCAAGGAACTCGGACAGACTCTTGAGCGAGTCGATCCCGCCGCCGTAGACGAGATGGTCCAGTTTCTCGCGGAAGCCAAGAGCGTTTTCGTCGCGGGCGCTGGGCGCTCAGGGCTGATGATTCGCAGCTTCGCCATGCGTCTGGCGCATCTTGGGCTCTCGGTGCAAGTGGTCGGCGAGGTGACGACACGCGGTATCGGGCAGGGGGACGTTCTGCTGGTCGCCTCAGGTTCGGGCGAAACGCGAGGAATCCTGGCCATGGCGCACAGCGCGATTGATCACGGAGCAAAGGTCGGAGTCATCACGATCTTTCCCGAGTCATCGCTTGCCCGGCTCGCGCAATGCCGGGTGCTGATTCCCGCGCCCACGCCCAAGAGCGGCCAGGATAATGCCGAGACCTCGATTCAACCGATGGGAACCCTGTTCGAGCAGAGCCTCCTGCTCACCCTTGATGTGATCGTGATGATGTTAATGGAGAAACTCGGCCGGACTTCAGAGCAGATGTTCAAGCTGCACGCAAACCTCGAGTGAAGCGACCGCGACGTATTTCCCCATCGAGGATCACGGTCGCCGCTTCACCTCCATGGCCTCAACATGGAGCGGCAAATCCTTCAATACTGTCATCCTGAGCGGAGCGAAGGATCTCTGCAGTTGTTCGTAAGGCATTGATCCACGGATAACTGCGGAGATCCTTCGCTCCGCTCAGGATGACAGACGCCTGTTTATTGCGGGAACTCGGTTGGCGGCGCGATCTTCTCCCACCCTTCCCCATTCAATGAATCCAGAAACGCCAGCAAATCCTGCTTCGTTTCCTCATCGAGATAAAAGGGTGTGAGCCGGGTATCAAGGTGAGGATTGGGCACGCCTCCTTTGGCGTAGAGGTCCAGCACTTCCCCGAGTGTCTTGAACCGCCCATCGTGCATGTAGGGAGGGCGCCTGGCGAGATCGCGCAATGTGGGTATTTTGAATTTCCCGAAATCTCCACGCTTCCTGGTGACGGCTTCGCGCCCGAGGTCGGGATTCAGCCAGTCCATTCCGATTCCCAGGTTGGCAAACTTCTCCGTCGTCATGTCCGGGCCTGCGTGGCATTCGGCGCATTCACCTTTGCGATTGAAAAAATCGAGACCGTCCTTCTGCTGCTTGCTGAGAGCGGACTTGTCCCCGGCGAGGTAGCGGTCGTACGCGGAGTTGCCGGAGACTATGGTGCGCTCGAAGGTAGCGATGGCCTTCGCGACGCGATCGAAGTTGATGGTGCTGTCTCCGAAGGCGGCCGCGAAAAGCGGGGCATAGCCTTTAATCCCTTGGAGCGTCTGAACCACACCGTCAGCCGTCATACCCATCTCATTCGGATTCGTCACCGGCACGATAACCTGCGTCTCAAGTGTGGGCGAACGGCCGTCCCAAAACTCTGACCTGCCCCACGCACGGTTAATCAACGTTTGAGCGTGACGCGTTCCCTGCTTCCCATTCACGCCTTTTGAAAATGGGGTGCTTGCCGAAAAAGCGTGCTGCGGCTCGTGGCAGAAGGCGCACGAAACGACGCCGCTTGAGGAGAGCCGGCCATCGAAAAACAATACCTTTCCAAGCTCGGCGCGGGCCGGTGAGTAGGGATTATCTTCCGGCCACGGAACAGGCGGAAGGCCCAAGGGAACCGGCGGCCCGGACGCCGCCGGCTGTTCCTTGCGAAAGGCCAGCAAGCCCGGCAGCAGGCACAACAGAAGCAAGGTTCCAAATCTGGCGCGTCTCCTCATGAGCGAGATCAGTCTATTTCTCCCTGGCCGGACTTCAGAAAGTGAGGCAAGCGCGGTGTGATAAATCGGAATCGCCGTCCGATAATCATCTTGACCAACAAATGATCGGTACTGCGCGTCACCCCCTCGCACACACCCAGGTTGAACTCCCAATTCGGCCCGAAGTCATAATCGATGGTCGGCACGATCTGGTGCTGCTGCAAATAAAAGGGGTCAAAGCCTGTAATAGACCCTAGCGATCCGTAGTATTCAAGCCCCGCACTAAGCTTGCGAGTGATGGAGTGGGCGGCCTTGAAGCCCGGTGAGAATCCGACGCCTTCATGAACGCTGGGCCCATGAAACGAGCGTTCGAGAGCCGGGTTAAACGCAAGGTACCAGGAGTGCCACTGTTTATCGATGATAGGGCGAATCTCCCATGTCCAGGTATCGCCCGAGAAGATGGGGCGCTGGTAGCCAATCTCGGTGGAAATGCTTACGCCTACAGGCCAATTCCATTTGTCTGGAACGCGAATCCGTGGACGAATGTGATCGCCGACCCATTTGTATCCCTGCCGCGGCCCCGCGCTGGTGAAGATGTAGAATCCCGTCTCAAACCACTCATTCCAGCCTTGGGTGATCTCGACCGTTTCGTGCAGTTGATGTTCGTCGGGAAGAACGCCGCCCATGGGCGTTTTGAAACCCTCGAACGTGAAATTGCTGTGCAGTTCCACCATCGTACGGCCAGGAGGAACGGTGTCCGCGCCGTAGACCTGAATCTCGTAGTTGCCCTGCCCGTAGAGCGGCGCGGAGGCGAGCACCAAGAGCAGCGCCATTCGGCAGCATTTCCCCATGGGGAATATTATTCTCTTTTTGGGTGAGTTTGCACAACTGCCCAGCGGCTGTCCCTTGGGCGCTGGGTAGGGGCGCTTCGCGAAGCGCCCTACGCCGGAATCTTCACAACTGCCGACCGGCGCCCGGGCGCGTTTATTCCCCCTACACTCCGGGCCGGGTGTCGAATAGAATGCTTAATGAGCAAGACAGCGAGGTCCATTGGCCGTAAAAGCGCGCAAGCTTCTCACTCCCGGTGATTGGCTGCCGATGGCGTGTTTGGCCATCCTGATGTCAGTGTTCGCGGGGGCCAGAGCGACCGCGGCCGTACAATTGCGCGGCACGGTGGTGGACGAGAACGGCGTGCCGGTAAACGCCGTCCAGGTTACAGTAAAATCCAAGAGCGGAAGCATCCAATACGCTTATTCGGACGACACGGGGCATTTCGAAGTGTCGGTGCCGGCGCCGGGCGAGTACCTCGTCAGCCTGAGCAAGCCCGATTATTTCCGCCTGATTGACCAGGCGGTGCCTTTACAGGAGGAGACGAGCGAAGCCTCCTTCACTCTCAGCCACGAGTTCGAGGTGCACTCCAGCGTCGAGGTTCGATCCTCCGCCAAGCAGATCGACCCCTTGGAATCTGAGCACCAGGAGATTTTCGATGCCCAGGACATCCTGGATCTTCCAACCTACAGCACGCACGACCTGACGGCATATTTGCCCATGATCGCGGGCGTCACTGAGGATAACTCCGGCGCACTTCACGTGTCCGGCGGTCGGTCGGGGGACGCTGAGTATATGCTGGACGGTTTCGAAATTGGCGATCCCGTGTCGGGCGAGTTGACCAGCCGACTGGATATCGACAGCGTGCGTGAAGTTAAAGTGGACGACGGCCGCTATGGAGCTCAGTACGCGCACGCCGCCGGCGCCGTGATGGAGTTCGGCACCTACGTGGGGGACGACCGCTGGAGATTCGGCACCACCGATTTCTTCCCTGCAGTCAATCTACAGCAAGGCATCCACCTTGGGAACTGGTACCCGCGCTTCAACTTCTCGGGGCCGCTGCACAAAGGCCGAGCCTGGTTCTCCGACGGCATCAGCCTCCAGCACACCTTTTCGTTGATTCAGGGACTGCCGCGCAACGGCGACACGCAGGAGCAGTGGTCGGGGGACAACCTCGCCCGCGTGCAGATGAACCTGACGCCTACCAACATTCTTCAGGGCAGCTTCCTTTACAACCAGAGCGTGTTTTCCCATCTCGGGCTCAGTTTGTTTACGCCTCTTTCGACGACCACGGATGACCATGCGCATCGCGAGTTTGTCTCCGTCAAGGACCAATTCTTCTTCGGCAGGAACATGTTCGAACTCGGCGCGGCCACGGACAATGCCACGCTGAACAACGAACCGCTCGGCTCTGAGCCATACGTCGTGCAGCCAATTACTGCCTCAGGCAATTATTTCCAGCGGCTGCTCCAACGTAACCACCGGGTGCAGGTGATCGGAAACCTGAATCTTTCCTCTCTGCGTTGGCACGGCACACACGAGCTGAAGGCGGGCTTCAATGCCGATGAGTTAGCCTTCTCCCAAGGTGCGGTCCGCGACCCGATTGAGACGCTCCGCGCCGACAATACTCTGCTGCTCAAAACCACTTTTAGCGGCGCGCCCTATTTTCACCTCGACAACACGCAGTTCGGGTATTTCCTCGAGGACTCATGGAAGGTGCTTCGACCGCTGATCGTTTCGATTGGCGGCAGGGCGGATTGGGACAAGATCATCGGCAAAACGATCTTCGGTCCGCGGTTGGCTGCCAGTTTTCTTCCCTTCTCGGACAACCGGACCAAAATCTCCGTGGGATGGGGAATCTACTATCGCCCCATCAATATGGCCTTGTGGAGTGCAGGGCTCGATCAAGAGCGGGTTGACACCCTTTACGACTCGACAGGCACTACGCCCGTCCTGGGGCCGGCCACGACGCGTTTTGTGCTACCGCCCGGCGGCCTTCGGCAGACGGGCTTCAACACCACCAGCATCGAGTTGGAGCAAAAGCTGGGTTCTAGCACCTTCGCCGGCGTTGCGCTGCTGCGGCGTGTGGAATCCGATGGGTTCACTTACCAAGACATTCAACCTGCTCCGCTGGGAGGACTGTTTCTGTTCGAGGACGAGCGCGGCGACCGTTATCGCTCAGGCGAGATCTGGGTGCGCCGCGTCTTTAGAAACAAGGCCGAGATTTACGCGGATTACACCCGCTCAAGCACGCGCAGTAACGAGGCCTTGGACTACTCTCTTTTGACTCCCTATTTTGTTCCGCAGGCGCCGGGCCGGCTGCTGTGGGATACCCCCAATCGCCTGATCGCCTGGGGGAAGTCGCCCCTGCCGCTCTGGGCGCTATTTTTGAGTTGCCGCGCGGAATACCGAACGGGTTATCCTCTCGATGCCGTGAACGAACAGCTTCAGTTGGTGGGTGCGCCGGGGCAGTTTCGCTATCCCGGCTATTTTGATCTGGACGTGGGGCTCGAGAAGCGGTTCCACTTCCGCGGCCAGGAATGGGCCATCCGCGTCAGCTCCATCAATGCCACCAATCACGACAATCCCAACGCAGTTAATACTTTTGTCAGCCCCTTCGCCTTTGCGGGAGGTCAAAGACGAGCTTTCACAGCACGCCTTCGCCTGGTGGGACGAAAATAACGTATAATTACTAGGACCCAATGATCCCTATAATTCTCGCATTCGCTTGCCTTGCCGGAGTTGGCCCACGGGACTCCAAAGAAAAGTCACCCACGGTCTACCAGATCCCGTTGCCTGAGCGGCCGGATTTCTCGGCCGTGGACTGGCTGGTGGGCGACTGGACCGGGAATACCACGGACCAGAGAACCCAAGGTGAACTGCACCTGTCCGTAAGCTATCAACTGGACAAGCATGTCATTCTCTTCCGCGGCGACACCACTTTGCAGGCGACCAAGACTTCTCCGCCGACAAAAGAATCATGGCTGGGCGTCCTCACTCCGGACCGGCGAGCGGGCGGGTTTTTGCTGCGTATGTTTTCAAGCACGGGATTCATCACGCGATATCGCTTGACCATCGATGGGCCGGAAACCCACATCAATCCTGAGGGGGGCGATCAGCCCCCGCCGGGTTGGCTTTTCCGAACCGTCATCAAGAGGACCAGCCCTCAAGAGTTTGTCGAGACCGTTCAGGTCGCACCGCCCAATAAGAGCTTCTTTGACTATTACACTGCTAAGCTGAGCCGCCTGACGCCTGACGAAAAGGCGAAAGCGGCTCCGGCCCCGCCCCATTAGACTTCCGTGGTGTAGAATCACAGATTGACCCAGGCGTCAAAGGGGCGACTTCGTTGTCAACACGCAAAAAGGTTCTTCTCGGCATTGTGGTTTTCCTGATCGTCGCATTGGTAGTGATCGTGGTGGTCGTTCCCCGGCTCTTTGATGTGGACCGCTACCGACCGCAGGTGGCAGCGCTCATTGAAACGCAATTGGGTAGACACGCTACGATTCGACACCTCACCCTCACTGTTTTCCCTCGCCTTTCGATTCGCGCCGATGATTTCACGCTGAAGAACCCGGCGGGATTTCCCCAGGGAGATTTCATAAAAGCTCAAAGGATTTACGCGGAAGTCGACGCGCTAAGCCTTTGGCGCCACCAGGTTGTTATCACGTCGCTCGATTTGGAGGGGCCCGCAATAAGCCTGCTTTCAGACCTCAATGGGAAATGGAACTCCGAAGATCCGCCCTCTCCCGCCGACCCCGCGCCAGACCCGCCCGGGAATAAGCCCTTGTTCACTTTGGGGATTATTTCCAATGTCAACATCAATAAAGCGAATCTGAGTATTGCGAACTTGCTGCCTTCAGGCGAGGCAGGACCAGCCTTCGTCGAAGCGGATGGAGTCTCGAGCCAACTGCGGCGCTTCGATCTCAACGCGCTCAGGGCGGGCTCCGACGCTCAGAATCCTCGAAGCGCTCTCGTGACAGTAGGAACGTTCGAGGTGAACACTCTGCATGTTACAAACCTGGTCGTGACGAATGCGAAATCAAATCTCCGCCTTTTCTCCGACCAAGTTCTCCTCGACGGCCTGGAATTCCGATGCTACGACGGCAGCGGCGGCGGCAACCTTGCCTTTGCTTTCGGATCTCGAACCACACGCTACCGCACGCAAGCGATCCTGAGGGGCGTGAACGTTGCGAAGTTGCTTGATGCGTTTCCGGATGTCCGCGGGAAGATGACCGGGGCTCTGGACGGGCACGTGGAGCTTAACGGCGAGGTGAACCATTCTCCCGATCCCCTGGCCGGTATGGGCGGCGCCGGCCAATTGACCGTCCGCGCGGGACGCTTGCCAACCTTGCAATTAAACGCCAACCTGCTTCAACTGTTCCGCGTGGCCAAGATGGGCCCGGCCTCGGGCGACCCCTATTCATTCTCCTCCATCGCCGTGGATTTCATTATCGCCAACAACAAGCTTCAGACCACCAAAGGCAACATCGTCGGCAACGGCGTGGCGATTGATGCCACGGGATCTCTCGGGCTCGCGGGCAACGGCAGCCTTGATTATCAAGGCGTGGCAAGACTTGCCACCAGCGATAACGCTCTAACCAGCATTCTGGGAGGGCTAACTGGCGCAACTCTTAAGGGAGGCAAGATGACCTTCCCCTTCAGCCTTAAAGGTACGTTTAAGAACCCGCAATTCACGCTGAAGCCGAGTGGCAGCCAAAATCCGGGGAGGAATCCATGAGTTCCGCTCGACCTATCGCTCTGGTCACAGGAGCATCGGCTGGCATTGGCGCGGCCTATGCCCGTCGGCTGGCCGCCGAAGGCTATGACCTGATCCTGGTGGCGCGGCGCGTGGATCGCCTTAAGGAATTGGCCACCGAGCTCGCAAGTCGGCATGGTGCGAACGCCCAGGCATTGCCCGCCGACCTGACGAGTGACACCGACCTCAAAGCCGTCGAAGAGTGCATCGCGCGCGAAGATCGGCTTGAATTCCTGCTTAACAACGCCGGCTTTGGGAGCAGCGGGCGCTTTTACGAGTCGCCTCTGGAACACGCAGTCGCCATGCACCGCCTGCACGTCATGGCCACCCTCCGCCTTGCACACGCGGCGCTCCGCAAGATGACGGCGCGCGGTAAAGGCACGGTAGTGAACGTATCCTCCGTGGCGGGTTTCATAGCCCGCCCAGGATCCGTCAGCTACAACGCCACCAAGGCCTGGATGAACGCGTTCACGGAGGGTCTTTACCTGGAACTGAAGCAAGCGCGCTCACCGGTCCGTGTGCAGGCCCTCTGCCCCGGTTATACGCTGACGGAGTTTCACGATGTCCTGGGAGTGGACCGAAAATTCGTTGCCGCGAGCTTGTGGACTCCGGTAGACAAGGTTGTGGACGCGTCTCTTGAGGGTCTAGCGCGTAACACGCTGTTTGTGGTACCGGGCTGGCGCTATAAGTTCCTCGTAGCCCTGCTCCGGCTGTTGCCATGCCCCCTTCTCCACGCTGGGAGTTCGATAGGCGGCAGGAAGGTCGACTAGACCGGCGACTCGCTGCCAAAGAGGGCCGTGGGCCTCGGGATGCACGTCGGCGTTGCGCCTGAGCATCAAGCCGATCCCCGCAGGTTAGGCCGCAGCGTCAGGGAGCCGTCGGCATTGAGCTGCTGATGACAAGCCCAACGGAGTGAATGCTGTACGCCTTTTACCTCAAGCTCTGCACGAAGCCTTAATTCTTTCCAGCTAACACCTTTCGGCAGAACAAACTGCGCTTGGCGGATTTTCCCCGGCAGCGGGTAGCCGGGGTCGAGGCTTCCTCCTGCCATCGCTTTTCCGTCGTCACCAGTAACGTAGACGCGCAACGCACCTGGCACGCCGGCGCACCCATCGTTCGCGAACCCGACGATCAAACCCTGACGGTCTTGTTCTCCATACTGCCAGATGAATGAAGGCCGCACGCGGTAACCGATGCGCCGGCTGATCTGGTCGATGCCCTGCGGATATTGATGGTAGTAACGCAGGATATTATCGGCGCTGATCTTGTGAAAATTCCAAAGCGACCAATAGTGGGGGCCGACGTCGATCACGTGTGCGATGACATTATCCGTGTAAGTAATACCTTCCTGGATGTGGAGAGCCGCAGGTGTGCCGTCGGACATTCCCACTTCGACTACCGCCCCCACCCACGGCGGCCGGTTGCTCAGAGTCTCAATCTGCTCGTTCTCGATAAAGATCGTGTCGGTGCGTAGCCAGTTCCCCGACCGGACGGTGCGATCTACAAGTTCGGAGTTGCCAACACGGCTGAAATCCGGCTGGGTGTTGGTCACGAGCGGCGTCCGTCGCCAATGCTCCGACTGCACCTCGAACATCTTGACCCAGGTTTGCTCGGCGGTTGGATAATCCGGAAATGGGTTATTCTGAAACGGCCAGGTGTGCCCCTCGCCCCAGAAGCCGTACATGAAGGTATCCATGAATTCGATCTGCGGGCTGCCGTCAAGTTCCGCAGCTAGCAATTCGTTGAGCTCCCGATAGCAATCTTGGAAATAGGGGTGATCATAACGAGGTTCATAATAGGCAGATTTCCTGCGCGGGCCCTCGAGCCCCGTTCTCCATTCCCCGATCAGTTTCACCATGGGGACTTTTTCGAGGACGAAATCCGGCAGAGCCTCTTCCGCATAATCGGGCGCCCGCATCTGGATGCGAAATCCAATGCTCTTGTTAAATCGCTTCGCCAGCTCGAAAGTGAGTTTCCAGTAGTCAGGGAAATCAAGCCGCCCGGGGCGCTGCTGCACTTCACGCCAGGTCGGCCGGAGATAGAGCTTCTCACCCAGGGGAAGCTTCACGAGGTCTTCGATCGCTTGCGGAATGTTATCGGATTTGATCTCCGCTGTTCCCATGTCCGCAGTGATGTACGTAATCAGCCCTTTGCCATAGTTGGGCACAACCTCGCTCGAGGGAGTCGTTGCCATCACCACGTCACCGCCCGGAAAAACTGCTTCGGGCGGATATTGCGGGAACGGGCCTTGATCCAACCGATCCGTGATCTTCGGTCCTGTGCCGAAATCATACCTATCCCAGTTGTGCGTGGGAACGAAGGCGTTAGCCCCCCCTGTACCAGTGGCTGCTAGAGTGGCTGCCCTTCCTCCGGACTTGAGAAAGCTTCGACGGTCCACGACGCGAACTCCTTTCCAGATCAGCTCGATCCCCGATCCACATTTTGATCCCCAAGAGTGGGGAGGTACTGTCCGCTTTCTGCTGTCTGCTGTGAAAACGCGTTGTCATTCTGAGCGAAGCGAAGAATCTCGCTCTGGCCCGTGAGCCAGCGAGAACGAAAAGATCAGGGCGAGATTCTTCGCTTCGCTCAGAATGACAGGGCGTTCATGGTTTCGAGGCGCGCATCAGTAGATGGGCATGAGCGACTGCTTTCTACTTTCGCTACCATCCACCGCGCGCTTCCAGCTTTGCGGCTTCTTCCCCAATCCGCTCCCAAGCCCGTTCCACGTGGCGAGATTCGGTATAGGTCTGGCCGACACAGAAGCGGATAGTGAAGCGGCCGTTCAGCTTCGTATGGGTCAAGTAGAGATCTCCGCTGCGGTTGAGAGCGTCCAGCAGAGCCTCGTTGAAGGCGTCGCCGGCGCGGTGGCGAAAACAAACTAGGTTTAACGGCGCGGGGGCGGCCAGTTCAAACCGTTCATCGCGTTGCACCCAGGAAGCAAACTGCTGCGCCAAGGCCACGTGGCGGCGCACGTGGTAACGCAGGCCCTCCACCCCGTAGTGACGGATCACAAACCAGAGTTTCAAAGCGCGAAAGCGCCTGCCCAACGGCACCTGCCAGTCGCGATAGTCAATGACTGCGCCTGATTCAGTGGCCTTATTACGGAGATAGTCCGGAAGAATGGATAAGGCGTCGATCAACTCCTTTCGCCGCGCCACGTAGAAGCAGTCGCAGTCGAAATTCGTGAACATCCACTTGTGGGGGTTGAAACAGTAGCTATCCGCGAACTCAAGGCCCTCGTTGATGTACCGAAACTCCGGACAGAGCGCGGCCGTGCCGGCCATGGCAGAGTCCACGTGCAGCCAGATGCCGTGTTCCTTCGCGATGCGCCCGATTTGCGGCAGCGGGTCGAGGGCGTTTGACGAGGTAGTTCCCACCGTGGCGCAAACAATGCAAGGCACCTTTCCGGCCTGCCGGTCGAGAGTGATTTGAGCCGCAAGAGCCTTCGGGCGCAGGGCGAGATTGGCGTCAACATCGATGTGCCGCAGGTTCTGGTCTCCAAGCCCGGCGATTCTCACGGCCTTTTCAATTGAGGAGTGACCTTGCGGCGAAGCATAGGCAATCAGGTCGCCTCGACAACCTTGCTTGTTGCTGGCATATCCGGTCGCACGCTCGCGCGCAGCAAGAATCGCGCACAGAGTGGCGCTGGAAGCGCTGTCCTGAATCACTCCACCACCTGTCGCCGAGGAGAGGAATCTCTCCGGCAACCCTAACATCCGGACGAGCCAGTCGAGCACGTGAGTCTCAAGTTCCGTGGCGGCGGGGCTGGTGGCCCACAGCATCCCCTGGATTCCCAGGCCGGACGACAGCAGGTCGCCGAGGATGGCGGGAGCGGAAGCATTGCAGGGAAAGAAGGCGAAGAAATTGGGTGACTGCCAGTGCGTTATTCCTGGCAGGATCAACTTCTCGACGTCGCGCAGCAGGGACTCGAACGGCTCACCTTGCATCGGCGCTTCTGCGGGAAGCGAAGCACGAATCTCACCCGGCTGAACTTGCGACAACACCGGGAAGGACTCGATGCGCTCATAATAATCCGCGATCCAGTCGATCGCCGCCCTGCCATTGCGGCGGAACTCCTCGATGCTCATGTGGTAGCTTTTCTCGTTCGGCATCCTCCGCTCCTTTGTCCGTCGTCCGTTGGCCGTGGTCAATCGCCCGCCCCCGCAGCCTTTGGAGTATACAACACCCTCACTGTCTAAAGACTCACCACAGAGTTCGTAAAGAGGCAGGGTGATCTCTGAGTTGCATTGCCGGCGCTCACTGCCTATCATAGTTGAGTAAGAATCTGCTGCAGGGCTAACTACACGCTGAGGCTCCTATGATTCTCCCTCTCACCCCGGTGCGGCTGAAACGACATGCGGCGCAGGTATTCGCTAACAAAGTGGGCGTGGTCTGCGATCAGCAGCGATTTACCTACCGCCAATTCAATGAGCGCTGTGACCGGCTTTCGAGCGCCCTGTTGAAGCTCGGAATCCAGAAGGGTGAGCGTGTTGCCTACCTGAGCTTTAATTGCCACCGGTTGCTCGAAGCGTACTTTGGAGTGCCTCAGATTGGCGCGATTCTTTTACCCCTGAACATCCGGTTAAGCCCCGAAGAACTCGTTTACATCCTGAACGACGCGGAACCGCGAGTTCTGTGCTTCGATCCGGAATTCATTCCCCTGGTGGACGCGCTGAGGGCGAAAGTGAAGGCCATTGAGTACTATGTCCCTTTGAGGGACGCCAAGCCAGCCTGGGCGTACCCCAAGTTCTACGACGAACTGCTTGCCGAGGCGGCGCCTGCGGAAATTGACTACCGCGGAATCGATGAAAACTCTGTTGCCGAACTCTTTTACACGAGCGGCACGACTGCCTACCCGAAAGGGGTAATGCTGACGCACCGCAACCTCTACCTGCACGCCCTCTACACTGCAGTGGCGTTGAATGGGAATGACAACGAGGTACATCTCTACACGGTTCCCCTGTTCCACGTCAACAGTTGGGGCGCGCCGCACATCATTACGCTTTATGGGGGACGGCACGTCATGATCAAGAAGTTCGACCCCGTGACCGTGATGGAGTTGATCCAGCGCGAGCGCGTCACCCGTCTCCAGGTTGTGGCTACGATGGTCATCGCCATGCTCAATCACCCGGATTTTTCGAAGTATGACTTGAGCAGCGTGAAGGAAGTGATGATGGGCGGAGCGCCGACCAGTACGGCGCTCGTCCGCGAGACGCAGCGGCGAATGCCAGGCTGCCGGGCCATCGGAGGCTACGGCCTGACCGAGACTTCGCCGGTCATCACCCTGGCCCGTCGCAAGGCACATTGCGCGGGCGACCCGGAGGAACTACAAATAGGCCGCCAAGCTACAGCAGGGTACGCTTTCGCAGGCTCGGAAATCCGTGTGGTGACGCAGGAAGGGCGGGACGTGAAACCGGACGCGGCCGAGGTTGGAGAAGTGGTGGTGCGCGGCGACGTAGTGATGGAGGGTTATTGGCGGCAGCCGGAGGCCACAGCCAACGTCATCCACGACGGCTGGTTTCATACCGGCGACTTGGCCACCATCGATGAGGAAGGTTACATCCTCATTGTGGATCGCGGCAAAGACATGATCCTGAGCGGCGGCGAGAATATCGCCTCGGCCGAAATCGAACGGGTCATCTACGGCCATCCGGCCGTCATGGAGTGCGCAGTCGTCGCCGTTCCCGACGACGCCTGGGGCGAGGTGGCGAAGGCCATCGTCACGCTCAAACCCGGCCAGCAAGCCGCCGACACGGAAATCATCGCGCACTGCCGCCAGCACTTGGCAGCCTACAAGGCGCCTAAAACGGTGGAAATCGTGGAGAGCCTTCCCAAAGGTGGCACGGGAAAAATTCTCAAGCGTGTGCTGCGGGAAAAATACTGGCAGGGGCGCCAGCGGCGCGTGCAGTGAATCCGCTTCGATCCGCTTCCATTCCGCCGGACGCCCGGCGTTGGTAGTGATCTAGTTTCTGTGTAGCGCCAGCCTCTAGGCTAGGATATGCCGCCCAACAGGTCGGCGCTACTACACTGCCCAACCTCAAAGCTATTACATCGGTAGCGAAAGTGCGCGCAGGCCCTCAGCAATGGCGCGCGCGATGTTGGCGACGAGGTCGGGTCGGCCGTTTACCGCATAAAGGCGGGGCGTTATCGCCCAAATCTCGCGAATGATGCGGTGCGGGACGGGCCTGGTTTCGCCTCGGCGCTGCTCCAACTCCGCCGTCAGCATCGGCAGGACCTTATCGCTGAGGCGCAACGCCGTGTCCACCACAAACAGAGATAGATCGGGCCGAAGCAGCCACACCCGCTCGAAAAAAGCGGCCACTTCACCGGTGGAGAGGTTTTTGGGAGGAGAGGACTTCAGCTCAACGTAGACCAGCTTGCCTTCTGCCGCCGCCACTACGTCCAAGTCGCCGCCGACGCCACGCGCGTGAAGCCTCACGCCCGACGCCACGTCGAAACCTAGCCTCCAATGGATCTCGCGCGCCACGTACCACTCGAGCGTTCCGCCGAAGCTTTTAGCGGGCCGGAGCAGCCTGTAGCGGCCCCGCTGTAGCCGCTCCGCCAGTCCCAAATCGACCAGCGACTCAGCGCATGCCTGGGCCTGCGCCGCCTCAAGGTATTGTGTCGCCTCAACCGGCGCAAACCCCTGCGCCTTCTGGATCGCCCCACGGAGAAAGAGGCGGAAGGCATAATGACGAAGCTGTTTCGCCAGTCGCTCGGCAGTCGTTTCGTCCAGATTCTCGCTGAACGGCACGTCGAGTTTGGCCTGCGAAGGTCGAAAACCCCGCCGAACCAGCATGGCCAGGGCTTCGTTGCGGGGTAGCGCGCCGTGTTGACTGCTCGAGGGACTGTCAGCCGCTGCCGCCAACTCGATCTCACGAGCAGTGGGCAGTTTTCGCATACCCATACTTCGCTCAGGACGATGGAAAGGCGCGGCTGAACTCCAGTCTATCCTTCGTTGCGGTAATCGAGCGCCGCAACCATTGGCCGGGCGTCGCGCCAATTGGCTTCAACTTTGACGTAGAGTTCGAGGAAGACTTTGGGAGGGAACAATCGTTCCAGTTCCCGCCGTGCCTCGCTGCCAATCTGCTTCAGCATCTCGCCTCCCGAGCCGATAATGATTGGCTTTTGCGACTCGCGTTCGACCACAATGCTTGCCTGAATGCGCGTGAGGTTTTCGCCCTCCTCGAAGTCGTCGATGATGACGGCGGTCGCGTAGGGGAGTTCCTGCCGAGTGTGGAGGATGATCTTCTCTCGAATGATTTCCGATACCAGAAAGCGTTCCGGCTGATCGGTGTACATTTCGGGCGGGAAATAGTGCGGACCCTCAGGCAGCAGCCTCACGACGGCGTCCAAAAGCTCCGTCAACCCTTCGCCCTTGAGGGCTGAGACCGGTATGATCTCCTCGAAACTATACAGCCCGGAGTAGAGCTGCATGAGAGGCAAGAGTTTCGGCTTCCTGATTCGATCGATTTTGTTGAGCGCCAGAATGGCCCGCGGCGCGTACTCTTTCAAGAGGCCCACGGCAAATTCGTCTCCATGCCCGTAACGCTCCGAGGCGTCGACAATCAGGATCGCCAGGTCCCGTTCCGCAAGCGCCTGACGAACGAAGCTCATCATTTGTTCATTAAGGCGGGAATGCGGGCGATGAATGCCGGGCGTGTCTATGAGCACGATCTGTGCTGGGGGACGATTGACGATTCCCAGGATTCGGTTGCGTGTGGTTTGCGGCACCGCGGTGACGATGGAAACCTTGGTTCCGACCAGGGCATTGACCAACGTGCTCTTGCCGGCGTTTGGCCTTCCGACGACAGCCACAAATCCGGATTTAGTGGGC
>Ga0187862_10002359_pt1 | contig 19232 bp, 21 predicted proteins | sample June2016WEW_10_1_FD_133003 | JGI IMG/M metagenome (GOLD analysis project Ga0187862, IMG submission 133003) | Peatland microbial communities from SPRUCE experiment site at the Marcell Experimental Forest, Minnesota, USA - June2016WEW_10_150 | ecosystem: Environmental > Terrestrial > Soil >...
TACTTTCACGGTGGCACAAGCATCCTCACAGCAAACGACTACAGCCTCTTCGACCTATTCGACTGCATCTCAGATTCCTGATTTTCAGATTAACGTGAGTCCGCCATCCCAAACCGTGCTTCAAGGTGAGACCACTTCATATGCGGTTAATGTTGCTGGTTTGAATGGGTTCAACTCGCAGGTTTCATTGTCTCTCTCAGGATTGCCTTCGGGCGCCAATGGGGGCTTCAGCAACCCCTCGGGAGCTCCAGACTTTGCTTCGACCCTCACCGTCGTATTATCAGGGGATGTTGCAACTGGTTCGTATACGTTGACGGTGACCGGGAGTGGAGGAGGATTGAGCCACGTGGCCAACCTGGTTCTAACAGTTAACGCAGCCGTAGTAACGCAATCCTCAGCTTCCTCAACTGAAACCTCAGCGTCTTCAACTCAAACATCAAGTGACCTGATGAGCCTGATCCAGCAAAACCAACTCCTCATACTCGCAGCCGTAGTCTTGTTGGCCGCCGTATTGATTGCGGTCGCGTTGCGGGGTGGACGAAAACCAACCTCTACCTAACCAACCGTCACGCGCAATCACGCCTACCATTCCGCCCCGAAGGGGCGCGGGTTTAGTGTGTGTGCGCACCATTAGACCCACACACACTTTTTCTGACGACGAACGACGACGGTTCAAATCACGATGCTCGCACCATTGATACCACACACAGACATGTTCTTACCTGACCTTGAGCATTCGGCCTCGGAGCTTGCTATGTTGATATCTATCCAAGAAGGAAAACGAGGAGTTTGCCAGAAATGCGGCTTCGAGAATTGCCCACGAGTTTAGTTGCACAGACAGGCAAGTATCACTCGGGTGCGCCCTCTGGCCGAACATAAAGCGTACATCAACATTGAGAACGTGGTCGCGACAGGTAATCTCCATCAGAATATTGACCTGAACTCTATTGTCCGCGTATTCCCTGGCGTCGAATATCGGCCTGAACAATTTCCTGGTTTAGTTTATCATTTGAAGAAACCGAAGTCCACTACCTTGATCTTCGGCTCGGGTAAAATGGTCTGTACTGGGTCGAAGTCGGAGCGGCAGGCTCACAAGGCCGTCATGAAGGTTGTGGACGAGCTCAACCGTAACGGGATCGTCATTCTGGGTAAGCCTGAGATTCAGGTTCAAAACATAGTAGCCTCGGCAGGTTTAGGCGGCCATATTGATTTGGAAAAGGCAACCTACTCACTGAAACGCACCATGTATGAACCCGAACAGTTCCCTGGCCTTATCTACAGAATGGACGAGCCCAAAGTGGTCATACTAATCTTCGGAAGCGGAAAACTCGTTTGTACGGGCGCCAAGAAAGAGGCGGAGGTTCACAGATCCATCGCAAAACTGCAAGACGCGCTTGAAGAGAAAGAACTCATAACCTACCCGTAACGCCGAATCGGAGGCGAAGTGCGACCTGATTGTGCATCGAGAATTGAACCGTTAGGTTTGTCGTTGAAGTGTGTGTGCGCACCACTAGTACCACATACAATAAAACGATGGTTCAAATTCTATTGCTCGCATATTGGCTCAATTGAAAGCGATTTGGAATGACGACTAACGCACGCGAACATGAGATAGAGATACGAAGACTCGGTGGCAGAGCGGACGCGGAGATATGCGCTCGTATGATGGCGAATTCGGAGCCTTGGATAACTCTACGACGGGATTGTGATGCGTCTCTGAAGGTTCTGACCGACCCTTCAAGAGAAGTCTACTTAGCCATGGTACGTAATGAGATCGTAGGATTCACTATTCTCACCATGCACGGTGCCTTTGTTGGCTATCTTCAGTCAGTCTGCGTTGCTCCTCAATGGCGAGGCAAAGGGTTTGGAAGCAAACTGATGGATTACGTTGAGAAGAGAATCCTAAGCGAAACCCCAAACGTGTTCATCTGTGTGTCATCGTTCAATGGCCGTGTTCAGAGGTTATACGAACGACGCGGCTATGAAGTCGTAGGTGAACTGAAGAACTGGATTGTTCCAGGTCACTCCGAGATTCTACTGAGGAAAACGATAGCCCCATTGACGGAATTCAAAAGGCAATAACCTCGTGTGTGTACGCGCACCAATAGACCCACACACACGACTACGTTTGGAACGAGTGTCCGAAAAGACTCATTAATTTAAACAGATGAGTTCAAGGTGCGAGGTGAAGTGAATGCAGTTTGTCGTTTTTGCCGAGCATCCTCCCGAACTGTGCCCCATGTCTAACGCAAAGACCCGACAGATGATGAAACAGGGCGCCAAGGAAATGCCCGACCTGGCCAAGAAGTTAGGCGTGAAAATTGTCACGATGAATGTCTACGGTCCCGAGCACGTCATACTGGCCGTTATGGAAGCTACAGACATCGAGGCTGTCAGGAATTTCATACTACAAAGCAGGCTCATCCAATGGAACACGACCAAAATCAATGCCACCTGGTCTTTCGAGGACACCCTGGCAAAATTGGATCAATTACCCACAATATTCTAGCATACGCTGTCTCAGATGAGAAAACCCGACGACTCGTTTCCCTTTCTTTTTACCAACCTCGATTTCAGTTAATTGGCTCCCATCTAAAGGCAAGTGCGGAAACCGCACTGACGGTTATTGTGTATGTGCGCGCACTACTAGACCCACCACCACTGTGACCAAAACAGAGAAAATTGGGAGGAGTTGAGTTGGTAGCTTCAATTGTGTTGTGTGCGCACCGAGAGTACCACTCACAGATGTCATCGTGGTCGTTTGCCTATTTCGAGGTGAATAAGTTTGTTCCAGTGTCGTTTGCCACAATTAGGGCACTTGACATAATACCAGGCGTAGCCTGGAATACCTCCGATACCAGCTCTCGCTCCAATAATCCAGCCAATCTTCTCGAATGGAGTGTGACATTGGGCACATCGCAGAGTAAGTTTTGGCGGCAATTTCATCAGGTCCTTGTTTTCGAGTGAGATCAGCATCCAATTATTTTTGTATGTGTGTGGTACTAGTGGTGCGGCCGACCAAATTTGAACCGTAGCCGCTCAGTCAACTTGTGGGTGGCCTTAATGGCGTCTTTGGACCGCGTCTTCGATACCAGATTATGAGCAATGCCTCGAACACGAAGACCGCCAAGCCAGTGACGAAAGATAACGGGAGGACTATGAGGGGAATGAACAACATCAGCCCGAAAAGCCCAATCAGGAAAGTCACGCCGTTGAAGGTCCACAGCCTCGACTCAGGATCCCGTCCCGCTGCGGCTATAGACATTCCGAGACTGCAACAGATCAGATCCGAGGAAACGATGGACAGTATGCTTACCAGAAGGACGAAGTAGGCGTCAGAATACCCTGGCCAGATCTGCGCGCGGAACGACTCGGGAGACTGCAGCATGAGCATCAGCGCTGTAAACGAAAAGCCGGCAAGCAGGCCCGAGACAACGAGGAGCTGTTCGTGCGGAACACTCTTTTCGGTCGTTTCGCTCATGAATTCAAATTCCACCCGTCGAATGTATAAACCTCTCCCGCCGTCGCCATTAGTCGTTAACATGATTTTCGTGTGTGTACTCGTGGTGCCAGCACTGTAATTTGAACCGTCGTTCTAGTTTGTGTGTGTGGGTCTAATGGTGCGGGCAACAGAAACTGAACCAAGAATCAGCCGATTAGATTCACGCATAGAGACGAATTGAGGTATGTTCATTCTCAGCTTGAATCCTACTTGCTTTCGGCTCACTTTCAGGTTAATTCAAGCCGAAACCATTATTGGTTGACGGTTCTAAACGAGGGTGTAAAGCTAGCCCGAGGCTCCGCACTGCGTCTACGGGTCATTTCACGATCCAAGCTTCTTATTGTGCGGGTGCTCTCCGAACGACCCGGTGAATGATGTGTTTGACGATATTGGAGAGATTAGAAGAAGCAGGAAGGAGTATAACCTGAAGATGTTCAGGAGCGGGGTTGGAACATTCGAAGAACTCGAGAACTTGGAAGCAAATGCACTTCGAGAAGGAGCACTTCCAAAGAAGTACAAGGAATTGATCGGACTGGGAATCAGCATCTGCGAAAAGTGCTACCCATGTGTCGAGTATCACGTCACCGCAGCCATGGAACTAGGTGCGACACAACAAGAGATTCTCGAAGCTACTGCCGTGGCTTTGGCAATGGGAGGAGCCGTTTCCGAATGGCCCGCCCGGTTTGTCTTCAAAGTGCTTGATGAACGAGCGCAAGATGTTGCGCAGCACTAGACCGGGGAGCTGTAAGAATTGGTTTTGGTTTTGCACGTGTAAGTTTGGGACGTGTAAAGTGTGTGTGTGGTACTAGTGGTGCGAGCGTCGAAATTTGAACCACGGATTTTCCGTCTGTGCGCGCCAATAAAATTACACCTGCGAAACTGCCTGCAACATACAAGGGCAAGTAACAATAGTCTTGATAGGTGTTCCTTCTCTCAAGGTCAAGTTCAATTCGCCCAGCTAGAGAGTTGTTCCGTCAAGAACTGCTCCTTTGGATGAAGTTGCGTGGACGAAGTCTGCGATCTTCGGGCGTCATGAATGAGGTCTACTAGATCGCGGAGGTGAGAGATGTTATGAAATTCTTGCTACGATTGCATATGCCAACAGAATCCGGAAACAAACTTCTACAGGACCCCAACTTTCCAAAGAAACTGGAAGGTGTCCTGAACCAAATAAAGCCTGAAGCAGTATACTTCACTCCAATTGAAGGCGAACGGGGCATCTACATGATAGTCAACCTACCCAGCGCCGACATGATAGCAACAATAGGCGAACCACTCTGGAATATGTTCAACTGCAAACTAGACCTTCAACCACTCATGGAGCTGAAGGACCTACAACAAGGACTGCAAAAGAAGTAGATTCACAGTGGGCTCTGCCCCACCCTCTCCCTTTTCCTTCATCATGATTACGAAGACGCCTGCGATTTGAACTGCCGCTTCGGGCTTTTTGTGTGTGTGGTAGGGATGGTGCGAGCAGTGGAATTTGAACCTCGAAAAGAAATGGGGGAGAGACTCTGGTGCCATGTTACTGAAACTTATTTCTTGTAGACATTGAGGAGTTGTCTTATTACGAATACTAAGGCGAGACCGAAGATTAGCCACGGGACGTGAAACATGTACTCGGTAAATGCTAGAAGCATCCAGTTTGGCGGCATTGCGCCTGTGTTATGGAGTCCATCGTGTATCCAGTTCAGGAGTGTGAACCAAAGTGCGATGAAGGAGAGCACTAGGAGCGAACCACGAATCTCCCTGGGCCATTTGGAGTAATTCATTCCAAGGTAGATCAAGATTACTATGCCAACTCCGAAGGCTAGGGCGTCCCATATGCTGAGAAATATGAAGGCTGGAAGCCATGACATCGGCGGCATAGCTGCGGGTGGGAAGATCCTTGGCTGGGTGAATAGAATCACTAAGGCCAATACAGCAGCGACAACTACGAAGCCAATCTTAGTCGTTCTTGCTGTCACTTTTTCACCTCCTACTTACTTCACGTTGGGTACTTACTGTCCCTGCATTCCCTTGGAGCTCGGACTAGCAGTCGAGAACACGGCGATGAATCGCAGCAAGCTCAAGTGAACTGCGGCGAAGTAGGTAGTTATCGCTTGCCATTCCGTAAGGCATGGTTGGGTGTTTGCGTGTGTGCACACCAGCTATCCCACCTACCACCCCCAAAAACGACTTAACTTGCGGAACAGTGACGCCGTGTCGGAGCGAGGTCAGAAAATTGGTTGCTAATTCTAGCCTGGAAGTACAGCTTAACGTTTTGATCCCACGAGGTAGATTGCAACGAGGACCAGAGCGCCACCGAGCATTAGCGATGGGGTTACTTGTTCACCTAAGAAAATTATCCCCATGATTGGAGCCAGAACAGGGACAACGAGTTGGACAAGCCCTCCGAGAGATGCAGGTATTTTATTTACTGTGGCGTTCCACAGAACATAGCTGAGCGCCGTACTGATCATACCCATGTACAGCGCTAGCCCAAGGTTCTGAATGGAAATGTTGGTAGAAATCGGCTGACCTAGAAGTGCAAGCGCTACCGAACTAATAATGGCGAATGTTCCCAAAATCAAGAAACTATTGTACGTGTAACTGAACGTTACCGTGAAATTCCTACCATACGCGGAATACAATCCCCACGATACGCCGGTCCCGGCCATCAGAAGAATGCCAAGTAGAGTAACGGAGCTTATCTTGCCGAAAGTTATGACCAGGACCCCGGCTATGCCCAGGAGCTGTCCCAAGACTAAACGCGGTGTCAACTGTTCTTTGTCTACTAGCACAGAATAGGTCGCCATTGCTAGGACTACGAAGGTATAGAAGATGAAAGTTCCCGCAGCTACGGATATGAAAACGTATCCGTAAGATATCGAAAACGCGTACGCCCCCAAGAAGAATGCGCCAGGCAGGTAGGAGGCGTTCGGCTTATCATGATGGAAGGTCTTCGGCCGCACAGATGCAAGGATCGAGAGGGTGGCTAGTCCGCTGACGAACCTGATTACGGTAAGGAGAAAGGGTGAGACTCGGCCTAGCAAGACCAGGTATCTTGTTATTACGCTGTTAGAAGCGAAGAATGTCATTATCACTAGTAGAGTAATCCAAACCTGAAGGTCTTTCTTCATTTCCTCGAGTCGCCGTCTTCGACCAGAATCTTTTCACGAATATAACCGAATCCTGGATGACCCTCTTTGGTTCAATTTCTGCCGTTCGCACCAGCTCTCCGTGTACACTTTGCAGTTCGGAAGAGAGTCACGAATCTCTGTTCGTATGCTTTCGTTGCGTTGCCACGTCGCGTGCACACGCGCGTCTCTTCCAATCATGTTAAACTCAAGATCTGCTCCGGCTGAACTGGTTATTTTTGATACGTTTCGCTTTGGTTGACAGGGCTTTTATGCTTGATGAACGTCCCGTTTCGGTATTCTTCAAACGCTACTCTTAGCTCATCTTGAGTATTCATTACTATAGGGCCGTACCATGCTACCGGCTCGTGAATTGGTTTTCCCGATATTAGTAGGAATCTCACTGCTTCATCGACGCTTGTAAAAGCCAATTGATCGCCTTCGTCGAAGATGATTACGTTTTCTGGTCCAATCAGGCAATCTCGTTTGAAATCGAAATAGTTGATGCCTTCGATTTCATATGCGTATGGATCTCGTTCTTGGTCGAAGTAAGCTCTTCCTTCGATCACATATGCGAAGACTACATGGCCAGTTTTCACTGTATGCGTGAATTTCGAGTTATTGGGAATTGTAACATCTAGGTACTCTGGGTCAGTAACGATATCGCGGACCGGTCCTTTGATACCATTCACTTCACCCGAGATGATTCGCACTTCGGCGCCACCATCCACAATAACCGTTGTGATTTGATTACTCGCGATCTCTCGATAGCGCGGATCCATCATCTTGTGAGAAGCGGGTAGGTTGGCCCAAAGCTGAAAACCTGACATTGATCCGTCTTTTTCTCCCTGAGGCATTTCTTGGTGAATTATCCCACTCCCCGCAGTCATCCACTGCACGTCGCCTGAACGAATCACTCCTTTGTTGCCCATGCTGTCTCCATGTTCAACCTCACCACGCAGAACGTAGGTTATGGTTTCAATGCCGCGATGCGGGTGCCAAGGAAAACCCTCGATATAGTCGGCAGGATTGTTGGAATGGAAATCATCCAGCAAAAGAAACGGATCCAACTCCGGAGCTTGATAGAAAGTGAAAGCTCTCTTTAACCGCACGCCAGCCCCTTCAACGGTGGCTCTACTCTTCAGTATTCTCTTGATCTTCTTAACGCCACTCATTTCGTCCATCGATCCTAGCTATCCTTGAATAAGTCGATAAGAGTTCTGGTTCATTTGGTGACACAGTTCTTTCCCTCTGTGTGTGCTCACCATTAGACCCAGCTTCCGTTCTATCCGTTCATCGAACTCTCGCATGCGTGGGTCGTGTTGTCTTCCGGATTGGACGCATTGACCTAGAATCCAACGAGCACGCTTCGAACTCTTCCTGCCGATATTTCCTCTCTACTCCCCCAAGATCACTGATTTGGGAATAGAGTTTACACTTGCTCCAGGCGGGGGTGAGGGTGAGAGAAAAAAAGGTGTAGAGAAGGTTGAGAATATTTTGGGTGTTCTACTTGTAGGTTTTCAGGTTGGCGTTGTCTTCGTTGAAGACCATTTCAAACATGCCCAAGACTGCTTTCTTGGTTGACGCGTCGTCCATGCCTTGTGCATAGAAGTCTCCTTCCACCACGACTTTGGTCTTGTTTCCCATCGGGGTGTATGTGTGTGTATTTCTGGAGCCTTTCATTGGTCCGGAGAGGACTTCGGTGGAGTGTCCTTTGGGTGGGTTCATGGTCATCTTCCAAGTTTCCGTGTGCGAGGATCCGTCCGGGTGCTTCACTTCGAGTTCGACCGTCATGCCTTTGTCCGATTGTTCGAGGACTTTGGTGAATTTCACTGCGCTATGTACATGGCCGGTATCGTCGTTGATATACTTCCAAACCTTCTCTAAGGGTGCGTCGAAGACGCCTTCGTCTGTTACGTGTACCATTTTAGGTCGAAAGGGGATTGCTATCTCGCACATTTAAGGGCTATGCAATTCTCTTTTATGGCAGCTCGAAGTCTGCAATCTGCAAATTTCCGTGTTCTTCCCCTAATCTGCTAGGAGCAGCTGGATGAGTAATTTCCTCAATTAGTCCGCACGCCTACTCCTAACGCACCCAGCCGATCGATGCATGCGAATTTCAGTTTGCCATTGGGAGGATTCTTTTCATGGTGCTGCGAAACGGTGGGAATGCCCTCTTGCTCTGACTGAGCTTCAATTTGATTAGTAGCTCGCACGTTTTGAGTCCGACAATGGCTGGGTCGATAACCGGCACGGCCAATTTGTCGGATAACTCGCTCGTGACACCAACCATGTTACCACACCCAAGAATTAGAACATCCGCGCCATCCTCTTTGATCGCTTTGCGTCCTTCCTCAAGAAGTCTCTCGATCATTTTATCGCGGTTCGCCCGCAGCTGCACGGCTGGAATATCAATCGACCGGATTGATGCACATCGGGACCTCATCTCGTAGAGTTGCATCATATGCTCAGTCATTGGTATAGTACTTTCCAAAGCGCTCAAATACGAAAACCTTCGTCCGAGCATGCAAGCGAGATGAAGGGCCGGCTCCATTAGGCCCACGACCGGAATTCTTAATCTCTCCTTGGCACCGTAAACGCCAGGATCATCCGCGCAAAACATGACGACTCCGTCGTACTTCTCTTCGTCTAGGCGGTCTATCTTCTCTGCAATGTGACTCAGCATCAAATCTGTAGCGAAATGAGTTTCCACCGACTCGACTCCTTGATCCATACAGACGACTTCTAATTCAGTATCATGATCCTTTACGGGTTCATACGCGTCTTGCACCATCTTTACAAGATCTACATCGGTCACAGGAACTGGTACAATAACGAGAATCTTCATTGCGGGACACACAGTCGCTTTGCCGCAATATATTTGGCGGAGTTACTTGTGATTTGCGGTATCTTGTCTCACCGTTTGGTGTGCCCCCATAATTCTATGGGCACAGGAATTTGAACCATCGCCGTTCGTCGTAGGCAAAATGCGCGTGGGTCTAATAGTGCGGACATGGATATCTAGTCTAGGATTTAGCGTTCGACTTTGAAACCGATCCTCACGACCGCTTGGAATTGACTCACTTTGCCTTCCTTGATGGATCCTCTGAACTGGGTTGCTTCGAACCATTGCATTTGCTTGACGGTCTTCCCTGCTTCTTCAACGGCGTTTCTAACTGCGTTCGCAAAGCTCTCATTTGATTCACCAATGACCTCGATAATCTTCCAAACCAAATCGCTCACCCCCATAAACCAAACAGTTGCATGATCGTCCAGACCTGCTATTTGTGTGTGTCACACAGCTATGGTCTGAGCAAATGAGTGCAGCGGGTTCATCAAAGAGTGCAGGGGGCTGGATTTGAACCCACGACTTGTAATGCCCGATATTTCTTTGCCACACAATCCGAGATAATTAGTTTGGAGCCTGGTCAAGGGCCGTGGTAATAGTCACGAAGGCATTCGACCCGCAAACGGCCGGGTTCCATCGCCCAGCCAACGGTCATGGCCATGAGTTGGAAATCGGGTCAGAGCTTTTTCACAACTTCGTCTGCGAATAGCTCTAATGCCTGAAGCTCTCTGTCGGGTTCGAGGTTCACAATTAAGTATTCTACCCCCACATCCCTGAAAGCTTCGACCTGCCGCCGCACCTCTTCAGGTGTCCCATAAATCGCGTACTCTAGACGCACGTACTCCTGGCGCCTAACCTCCGACATGTTCTTGACCGCTTCCGCCAATTTCTCCTTATCCTTCTCAATCACTATGCGGCCAACCTTCGATTTGACAATTGAATCGTAATCTCTACCAACCGAACGACAATGTCCTCTCAAAACCCCAAACTTCTTTTTCACCGTCTCCACAGAGCCGAAAATATTGCAAGCGTCAGCGTACTTTGCCACGATCTTGAGCGTCCGCCGCTCTCCGCCCCCACCAATCATGATCGGGGGATGAGGTTTCTGAATCGGTTTCGGGTTGCAGTATGCGTCGCGTACTTGGTAAAATTTCCCGCTGAACGTTGCGCTTTCCTCCGTCCACATTTTCCTGATTATTTGCACTGCCTCTTCGAGGCGTTGCATCCTTTCCTTTACAGGTGGAAATGGGATTCCGTAAGCTGTGGCCTCATCTACATTCCAAGCAGCGCCGATCCCCATGATTAGCCTACCCTTGCTTAGGACATCGAGAGTCGCGCCCATCTTAGCGAGAACCGAAGGATGCCTGTACACGATTCCAGTAACGAGGGTACCAAGCTTGATTTTCTCCGTCAATCCCGCAACAACGGCCTGAGTTGTCCAACTTTCAAGTATCGGCTCTTGAAGTTGGCCGGCACTTCGGATTTGGTGGAAGTGATCCATAACCCAGAACGAGTCGAAACCAAGTTTCTCAGCCCTCTGCGCAAGCGTTCTTAGCTTTTCGACGACTTCGGCGCCTTGCCCGTCGAATGTGAAGTTGGGATGTTGCAGGCCGAACTTCAATTTGAGAATCTCCCTTCAACACTGTATCCATTACTCGAACGATTACTTATCAACTTACCATGCATTTACCAAGACAAAACGACAGCGAGAACGACTCATTGTTGGTGCCTGTTCTTTGATCATCGGCTAATAGCGTGTTCATATTTCACAGAAGACAAAGTAACCTCCAATACTGGGTTCTGTTGCGGAGTAGGGTCTTAGCCTAAGGGTGTTGCGCGAGCGGGGCATGGTAGCGATTTTTGGACGAATACTTGGGAAGCTCTTAGAATATCGGCTAGTTCCTTAACTCATACCTCACTGCTTCTGTATGAAATATCTGGGTTGCACGCACTCTGCGTAGCGCTGAATTTCTTCCGGTTTGCTCAAGAAGAACTCATCAATTGCTTTCTTGCCTCCAGGATAGGCCGGTTCATCGTATTCGTCGAACACGATGAAACCCCCTCGCAAAACCTGCTGGTACAGGAACTTCAAGCAAGTCTTGTACGACTGGTAAAGGTCGCAATCTAAGTGCACGAGGCTGAAGTTCTCGTCTTTAAGGGAGGGCAGGGTGTCTTGGAAGAAGCCTCTTACTAGAGTGATGCGATCCGCGAACCCGAGACGTGCTATTTTTTTGATGAGGCGTTCGTAAGAAACGTCTTTGAAATGCCCTTTCTGGACGGCTGGATGGAATGATCCATCTGGCAGGGCATCTTGTTCGGTGGGTTTAGGGAATCCTTCGAACGAGTCCAAGCCGTACAGGTGCACGTTGATGCTTCGCAAGCTTAGCAGATGAGCCATGCCCAACAGCGTCTGACCAGAGTATGTGCCACATTCGATTATGGCTCCATCGAATCTCCCTGTGGAACGAACGATTCTGTCTAATGTGTAGAAACCCTTCCTGTGCTCAACCGTAGCAATGCCAAGAGCATACGTGATGATGGACGGGCACCGGGCCGGGCTCAAACGGTAAACAAAGGCGAGAATTGGCTCAACTAGTATAAGTAGAGCGCCCACAATTCGGATCAACAGTTTCATCGGGAAACGCCGTCGCATCATAACCGTCAATCTTTCCGGTAGCTTACAATCATTCCTCAGACAAGAAGAGTCTGGTGTTTTTCCATTAGAGTCAAGAATAAGTGGGTATGGGGGCAGTTTTGCCCTTGGTATAGAGAAGAAGATTTGATTAGCGTGTTGAATTTTCTTCGTGAACTTCTCTGACCGTACTAATGCCCCGCTGATGCAACACCGCTAGCCATGCCCGCTACGGTGCAATAGAACCCAATACTGTCTTAACTGTGGTCATGAACTTCCAAAAGGAAGCGCGTTCTGCCTGGAATGCGGGCACGGCCCAAAATTAAACCCAGGTTAAAGAAACAGCAACAGACCTCCCTCCGATCGAAGAATACAAAGCAGTGAAGATAATCGGACTAGGTGACGTCGTTAAACTGGCGGCGCAGCAGAATGTGCGCACCGCTAGGCCCGACGACGAAACCTGAGCCGCTGTACGGAGAGCGTTCGAGTTCGGCCAGTTAGCGTGAGCGAGGGGATGCCAGGAACGAGAATTACGGATTACGTGAATGTTGTCGAACTTCATGATGTCTCTGTGACCTTCGACGAAACTAGAGTCATACGGCATGTAGACTGGATCATTCGAAAAGGTCAGCATTGGGCGCTGATCGGCCCAAATGGTTCAGGCAAGACCACGCTCTTGCGGGTGATTAACGGATATCTCTGGCCCACCACCGGGTCCGCAGCTGTTCTCGGGAAAAAGTTTGGCGCTTGTGATTTGAGAGAGCTCAGGAAGTCAATCGGATTTGCAAGCTCCTTTATGTCTGACAAAACTCCGCCAGAACTACCCGTACTCCAGGTTGTTCTCAGCGGGCGATTTGCCAGCATTGGATTATACGACCGGCCCTCCACAAAAGAAGTCAAGAGAGCACGATCACTCCTCGGAAAAGTGGGCTGTCTGCAACTAGCGGCTAAACGCTACCATACATTGTCTCAAGGGGAGAAGCAACGCATCGTAATCGCTCGAGCTCTGATGAGTTCCCCCAAAATCCTGATCCTGGACGAGAGCTGTGCTGGATTAGATTTGGACGCCCGCGAGGATCTTCTGAGACTAGTGGATTCTCTCGGGCGATCGGCTACGTCGCCGACCATGATCTTCGCTACACATAGGGTTGAAGAGATAAGCCCAGTATTCACGCATGTGCTGTTGATCAAAAAGGGTCGAATTGTAGCTTCGGGATCAAAGAAGGCGGTACTAAACACCGAGAACCTTAGAAAAGGGTTCAGACGCGATTTGATCGTTGTGAGAAGAAAAGGACGGTATAACACCATACTCTCCTAACCGTCATCGATGGGAAGAGTACAATTAGAGAACGCAAGCCAAAATACTCACGCGAGCGTCTTCATCGCCGAGTCTAGTTTTAGTGTGTGTACCCTCTTATGCGGCCATTCAAAATCGTTGCCGTTTCCCTAATTTCGTGTGTGACTTTATGAAAGAATAACATGGTCGAGACGGCTTCTAATCGGTTCCCCAATCATAGTCAATATTTGAGCGGACGCCAAGTATGCCTGCGGCCCAGGCGAGGCAAGTGACCTGCCTCAGATATTTCACGTCAGGCAGGTTTCTCTTTGGAAGAACAGGTTCGCTTATGCGGCACTTGCCGAATTGGCATCCGGCGCATAATTTTCTGTGATCGGTCGACAGCGCCGAAGCAAGTGTTCGGATGTCCCACTTGATATATCGCTTTGACGTATTCAGTATTGAGTCTCTTTTGAAAGTGGTATGCCAATACTTCCGATAGAAGTTAACTGAACCTTTGCCATACCACTTGCGCTGTGCGAATAGCTCCTGCAAACTGTTGGGGTGAAGATGATAGACCACTGCTCTTGGTTCGAGGAGAATTACAACACCTTTCATCCTACGCAACTTGATAAACAACTCAATGTCTTCACAACTGAGGAGATCTTCACTGAATCGATTTCTCAAAAATAGTTCTCTGTCGAGGCTCAGGTTAGTTCCCGCCGCGCCATTCAATTTAATCATTCCATTCGGCTTCACGTTGTCTATCCAATAGTTTGTCAGGAAATGACTTTGGATAACACGAGAGAACTTTGTTCTCCGTGCACTTCTTATTGCGCCCTGAACGCCATCTAGATGTAAGTTGTGTTGGTACGCTTCGACGTGGTACGAGTTGAGGTTCCTGTTTGCGTAACAGTCTGAGTCTATGAAAAGAATTGTGTTGCCTTCTGCTCGTTGGGCACCAAGGTTTCGTGAAGCTCCTCCGAAGTGCGACTTTCCATTAACTATTAGAGTGACATCCGAAAATTCCCTGACGATTTTTCTCGTGTCGTCGCTTGAATCACCGTCAACGACGAGGATCTCATGCAGTGGAGTCGTTTGATTGACCAAGGAAGAAAGACATCGCCGAATAGTTCCAGCAGAATTGAATGTGGGAATGACTGCGCTGATTTTGACCGGAGCCAAGGTGCAGCAACAATTATTATCAGCCCACTAGTTCGCTAATAAGGCTAATACGTTGTCGAAGCAAGATTCGTTCCCGTCAAGAGACGAGTCGATTATAGAGCGCGACTCTGATACTCTGCTATTGTTCGATACTCGGACAGGCACCCTATACGAGACGAATGAGGTCGCTAGACAGGTATGGCGAATGTGCGATGGACGCCACTCTCTCAACGCAATCTCGAGGGCGCTCCGTAGTGCCTACCAGCGTAGCGATGGCATTAGACACGTAGACACCGACATTGATCAGTTTGTCTCAAGGTTAAGCAAACTACGTCTCGTTCAACTCAACTACCGGAACCGAGCTGCCGAAAGCCGCTCCCGCAAGAAGCTGCCAGACAAGAGTGCGAGTTGCTATCGTACTCCTAAGGTGAGGAAAGTTTGGAGCGACAGAACCGCACCCTCAGGATTTCTAGTAGAAATCTAAGGCACAGATGATAACTCACGAGAATCATTCTCCAAATCTATGGCCTACATGTACTTCTCTACTCCCATAGCGACGTCCTAAGTCAAGAGCTACTAAGAGATTTTGAGCCATATCTATGTGACACCCGGAAACGCATTGACGCTCGAGTTAACTTTCTTCCCAGCCACTCAAACAGGCTTAAAATCCCCATCGGCGCAGCCAGAGATGTCTACGCCCGAGACATGGAAATCTTCACGAAATCAAACATTCGATACTTGAGGTTCGGAAAGAGTAGCGCCGCAAGAATCAATCTTAGGACTGGGAGTGTTGACGTCTTTCTGGAGAGACGCCTCGAGAGAACTCCTATCCCAAGGTCCTTCGCGAAATGGTCCGTAATAGTTGGCCTCGAGGGCAAGAATCGATTTCCTCTCCACTCGTCAGCAGTTCAAGACAGAAAACGCATACGTATATTCGTGGGACGCTCCGGAACCGGCAAAACCACTCTACTGCTGCTTCACCTCGCGCGCGGAGACATTGTACTGACTGACGATGTACTCTTCCTTGGCAGAGGGGAAGCTTACCCGTTCTTGTTTCGAGGAAACGTACGCAAGGAAACTCTAAGCAATCTCCGCCGCTGTGGCGACTCGGTCAGCTCGCGTCTGAAGGCCGGATTGATAGACTTTGCGTCGATTTTTCCTTCTAGACTCGACCGAGTTCAGCTAAATGACGTGGCCGTGTATTACCTTAACGTCTGGCATTCGCGCACTAGCAGAATTCAACGTGTTAATCCTGGGCGAATGGTGGGTTTGCTCACCGACACTTACATTTCAGAAATGAACCAATCCTACTGGTTCGGTTGGCGCACTCGCGAAAGAATCTCAAAGGTCATGCAGGTCTATTCGAACTTTCTCGAAAACGCAGATTGCTATGAACTTCTAGCCGGAAGTGATTTGTCTCAATTATACAACCTTATACAACGTAGTTGAGACCAGGGCTCTTACAACAAACCATGGGAACACTCATGGACAGTGCTGCCTTCGACGCGAACAAGCAATTAGTGGAGGTACTAGCTAGAGGACTTGGGGTGGATCAAACCGCCACACCCTCCATTAGGAAGCAGAGTGCCACTCCTGCTTTGATGCTTGAAGCCGCAATCGCCAATGACGTTTTCTATCCGATCTACAATTGGTTGAAGCGCGAGTCCCTTAGAGACAAGACGTTGAAAGGAAGGTATGAGCGTCTATTCTACCAATACGTCACTGGTCAGTCTATCCAACAAGCAGAAGCAGCGAATCTCCTAAGGACCTTCAAAGAAAAAGGACTGGAAGTCATGCCTCTAAAGGGACTTTTTCTTTCCACTCAATACTACAAAGACCCGTTAATGCGCTACTCCCGCGACTGGGATTTCTTGTTCAAATCCAAAACCGATCGATTCTTCGCCGAAAAAGCACTAGTCAAAGCAGGATATCATGTCAGCTTCGCTCTGCCACTCCAAACGACATTCAGCAAGCGCATTTCGCGGTTCTCCGCTCATTGCGAGACGCATAGCGTCCCGATCTCTTTGACACTTTCGTTCGGGTATCCACTGTGGTACGACTTATGGTCCAGGTCACGATCGGCTCAGTTAATGGGCTCTCCCGCTCATTTGATGCAGCCTGAAGACGCGTTCATGGTACTGTGCGCTCACGCTCTTACGAAAGGACTACTTTCAATGCGAGATCTCATGGACTTCATTGTGATCCTAAGAGAATTCGACTCGTCCAGTTGGAATCATTTGAAGCGGCTTTCAGAGGCCCCAATTTGGCGGTACATAATTGCGGTTCCCTTGGTCATATATTCCACAATCGGCGAGATCCTCCTGTCAAGGGAACTTGTGCCAAAGGAAATGGTTCGTTTCTTTGCTACTGACACAAGCATCCGAATAGAAGATTCAAGGAAACTCGTCGGTTTTCTCCTTAGAGAGCATGGAATGCCCATTGACCTGCGGTATGTAATGAGGTATTTCGGCTATTCCGGGACACCATTATTCGAAGTTTACTTACTATGGAACGAAGGGCGCGAACTCACATTCTTCGGAATAATCAAAACAATATTCCTCGAAGGCTGTCAGAGTCTAGCCCTCGCAAGATCTGAATTGAACCAAGGATACGCGAAGAACTGTGTTCAATCCTATCTTTCAACATACATATTGCGATACTTCAGAAGATACAGAGCTGGAGCCGCGTAAGCTCTACGCCATATTGTTTGAAGTAACCTCTTCTGCAGACACTCCTGCGGGAACACAGTGCTCGCAATGCCAATTTGAATTAGTTATGCAAATCAAACCCAAAGACATATGTCAAACGCCAAGTGGGAAATACGCAGTGTCCCTGAATGAAAATTGAAAATGTGCCTTTTCATACTATTATGTGGTCCACGATATCGCCTACAGAACACCCCGGCGAACAAGGTAAGGCTCTCTGGAGGACCGTAACTGTTGGGAATATCCGTGTTCGCATGGTGGAATACTCGCCTGGGTACGTAGCAAATCACTGGTGTTCTCGCGGACATGTACTATTAGTGCTTCAAGGCGAGTTGATCACTGAGCTAAAAGACGGACGCAAGTTTGTTCTACAACAGGGCTCAAGTTACCAGGTCTCGGATGATGACGCGAATCCCCATAGGTCACGGACGGAGAAAGGGGCACAGCTGTTTATTGTTGATTGAACCTCAGCGACGAAACCCATATGACAATTGAGTCTGAGCCTGGCGTTCCAAGAAGAATATTATCTACAACAAAAGGGTCAAGTCGTGGGCGAGGGATCGAGCCTGGAACCTGCTGAAGGAGTGATCATCGACACTGTCGAGGATGTGATGGGCCAAACATCAGACACTCGCTACGATCTCCTGTTCACAAATAGCCAGGTAATTGCAGCCATCGTTCTTCACCCATCAGATCTCACACCAGCGTATACCAAAAGAGCCGGATTGCAAGAACTAGCAATGGGGGCTGCAATACGAATGCGGCAAGTTCGAGCGTTGTCGAGAAAAATAGAGAACGAGAGAAGACAGGGATTCAAGAACAAGACGCCGGACGCAATTCTTAGAACTCATAGGGCTAGTTTCAAAATATCTTACAAGGATATTTTTTCTGCGAAAGTTGTCGAAGGTCTATTTGGCGTTAGGCTTGAGTTCGACGCGTACGCGATGAATGGAATCCGCAGAAAGTTCAAGTTCAAATTGCATACAGCGGATCAGGAGAATGTGAGAAGGCTGCTAAACCTTACTCTGCCGGGCAAAGTTGTTTAGCTCACTCAATTATTTTGCGATTTCGTGTGATAATGACGTTCACGGTCGCGTGTCTCTTAGCGCTTATTGCCATTGTGCGGATAGAGGCGTTCGAGACTCTCAGCCACTATCGCAGAGCCAAGTGTTAGGATATCACTTAGTGATTGGAAATCGGTTGCACTAATAAGAAAGAATAATCGCAACTATTTCCGGTGCCTACAACGTCGACGGAGGAGACCGATTGGATCTGGAGGATTACCTGAAGAAAAATGGCGTTTGGCATAGATTCCTAGCCAAGCCTGAGACCATTCACACAGCGGATGCGTCTCGCGAAACAGGAATCCAATTGAACAGGATCACAAAGAATCTCGTCTGCAAGACTTACGACGGAAACTACGCATTGTTAATTGTTCCAGGGAATCGAAAAGTCAACTTGAGGAAGGCGGCGCAGGCATTGAATACGCGCAACGTCCGCCTGCTAGGCTTCGACGAGGCTGAAGCGGTTAGTGGTTATGCACCTGGAGGAACCCCCTCCATCCACCATAAAACCCGAATGAAAGTCGTTCTTGACAGTGCCTTGCTAGATCAAGAAACAGTTTTTTGCGGAGGAGGGTCGAGGGACAGGCTCCTTGAACTGAATACCGAGGACGTGATAAGACTGGACGATGCAATCGTCGCCGACATATCGTAGTGAATCCTCTGCCTCGTTCTCATAGCGTAGGAATATTTCCCTTCAATCAGTTCGCTCACGTCCGTGACCTCAGAGGAATCGGGACAGATGTTCTACGCGTAATGAGTCTCGTGTTGTTTAAGAGGCCGCTCGATCGATTTTCATTGAAAGAAGGTAATATTTGATGCGTAAAGAGTTACTTGCAATGCTAGTCATTTCGGGGATTCTCGTTCCATTAGCTTACCAACCTGTCAGTAGCCAGCTAATTTCGATAACACGGACAACCACCGA
>Ga0187862_10002367_pt1 | contig 19194 bp, 18 predicted proteins | sample June2016WEW_10_1_FD_133003 | JGI IMG/M metagenome (GOLD analysis project Ga0187862, IMG submission 133003) | Peatland microbial communities from SPRUCE experiment site at the Marcell Experimental Forest, Minnesota, USA - June2016WEW_10_150 | ecosystem: Environmental > Terrestrial > Soil >...
ATGACGATTGTCCTTTCATTACGAGCGAGACCCCAAAAGTAACCAGAAAAACGAAAAAAAAAGCCCTTGCAGCCCATGCTGCGTCTCCGACCAACACCCCAAATCCCAATATCCCTGTTATTATCGACAAAATTAGAAAGGTTATTGCCATCGAAAGAAACATGTCAGCCTCCATATAAATAGCAGGTCATGACTTTCGCCCTGCGAACAGTGTTGGTAATGACGTGCCGGTGTCGCATCCCTTCGATTTCCGCAGAGAGCAACGCATGGCAACCACAGACTAGCCGGTATCCATTTCAATTCAGCACTCTTTCGAAATCTATTTCCGCGCTCCAGCAGTTTGGTCTCAATAGGATTTTCTACCGGCCTTCCTTAAATTTAGGCATGATTTATTCTGAAAGAAACGCCAAGAAAGCTTATCCAATAACACCATCTGTCGGATCATTGTAGTGATTAACCTGAGCGAGAACCATTTCGGGAGTCACAACGGTGTTGGGCGGGTTGTTTGCGTAGTGGTTATGGCCTTCTTTATCTCCGGCCTTGATTCTGGCGATGTCAGCGCCGGCTGCATTGTACCATTTCTGGTATCCAGCACCTTTGGCGATAGCCAGGTGGGTTTCATCGTGCCAGGCATGGGAGTGGTTTGGAGTCAGGAGAAACAGTATAAAAAACAACAATCTCAACCTGTAACGACGCATTTAGAATTGCTCTTGGACTGCGGCTCAAAACAACCAGTTCTGTTTACGCAAATCAACCCTTTCTCTATCGATCTCCTTGGCCCAATTAGCTGTGCTGCCGTTTGTTAGCTTTCTTTTTGTCTTTGGCACTTTTCTTTGGAGCACTCCGATGTTTAACGTGCGTTCCGTTTTTTCGATGATATTCACTTTTCGTAACTGGTTTAGCCTTTTGCTTTTTAGAGTTGTTTTTTGCTAATTTCTTATGCGGTTTAGAAGGATAGTATGGACTAATGTAACGCTTATAGTCGTCTTCAAAATTAATCGTCCTCGGTTTGGAAACATTGTTAGAAATTATGGCCGAAGGCAAAAGCAGATGCACAGGTGGAGTCTTTAATATTCCGGCACCTGATGGGATAAATTGAACATACCCTGATTTTGAGCCATTGAATGAATAGAGCGTAACGTCAAAGCAACAGCTATCCCATGAAGGGAATTTTTTATCGTACCCGATATAGGTTAAATGTATCTGGTCAGAATTAACGGTGGCCTGAAAGTCAGTTGGGGAAAGTGTTGACGAATTAACTGCAACGCTATTGGGGATTAACCTGATTTGGCCGCTCTCAGGTGGAAAGATTATTTTGAAAATGTCTCCAGTTCTCAGAAAGGATGTCGATGAAGGATTTTTGTTGACAATGCATAGTCTTAGCCCGCTGCTCTGATCCTTTTCAAGAAGAGTGATTGAGAACTCTGGATCAATGAGATTCCCTGGTTGTTCCATTTTAACCGACGCACTCTGTGCCGATTCTGGTCTTGGCCCTTCGGGTTTCTGAGAAGTGGTTTTCTTTTGGTATTCGGACTCTGAATTAGCTTGGGGTGTGACGGATGGTGATTTAGCGGGCTCAAAAAGCTCACGTATGTGCGGAAGGATGTAAATAATTGCAATCACTGCCAAAAGGATAATAGACCATCTCGTCAAACGTATTTCGATTCTGGCAAGCAACCCTTCTCTAACATTCCGAGATAGGTCACCTATGACTCTCCTGCTCAAATCAACAGTCGGTATCGGTGAGTCATTCTTTTTTAGGGAGGGCACATTGTTTTTGAGCGAAGGTTCGGCTCTTCCAAGCTTGTTTCTCAGGCTATCCTTCATCCTTGAAACAAGATTTGAAATCCATCTACTCATTACGACCCTTTCGTATTCCCGATTCTTACCGAGGGAGAAAATCAGGTCTATTTCACCTTAATCTGTGAGGGACCCTTCACAACGATCGCTGGGCGGTCTTCATAGCTTTCTATCATCCTCGTTACACAAATCTCCTTCCCAGCATAGAGCGTTAGGCCGGGTCTTTGCTTCAACTCCCGCCGCCACCACCATTTAACCTACTGAAATACGTTTGACTTTCTTGATGGCACTAATTTGAGATCAAGATCCCGCTTTGTTTCCAGTGCTTTTCTCCCTTATACACCAATGGTGAGAACTGATGCCGCCCCCCGAACGCCGAAAGAGAGCTAAACGAATCCAATGAGGGACTGACGGTCCGAGCCGGACATCCGCAGTTTAGAGCAGTGACTCGAATTCCTCTTTTGTCAGTCGTGCCTGCTTAAGAATGTGAGCGAGCGTTGAGCGCTTGATAGGGCTATGCGCCGGGATAATCAACTTAAGCACTCCAGTGCGCGTGTGCTTGTGCATACGAATATGGCTGCCCCTCTGGCGAATGACCACCCAACTGTCCCGTTGAAGAGCTTTGATAACCTTTTCGTAGCCCAAGGTCGGGAGCTTGGTCATATCGCTATTTCAATGACTTCGGCCCCTGGTGTCGAAGAGAGGTCGTCTTCAACGGGTTCGAGGTAAAGCTCGATGGCTTCTTTAATGTTTGCCAGAGCCTCATCTCTTGTTTCGCCTTCGCTTATGCATCCGGGAAGGCTGGGAACGACGGCGGTGTAGCCGCCATCTTCACTCGGCTCCAGGACTACCTGAACCTTCATATTATTTCACCTCGCATCGTTTCCGATTCCCGTCCCTGGAAGCAGCATTGTCACTAAGTAGACCGCGGTTTGAACTCAACCGTATTATACTAAATTCGCACGTGAATGCGAGTGCGTAGTATGGAACGCCGAACTGACATGCCTATGCAGTAACTGCATTCCTTACTTTTTGTCGGACAACTGAGAGAAAAAGAAAGAGAATCCTGATACCATCTGTTGAGAAAGGCCCTTCAATCGGATTAGCCCCCATCCTTCACTCTGGACGGGGGCAAGGGTGAATTCAATCGGATACCTCAGACCCCCCTGACCACTATCCCCTTGTCATGAATCTACAAAACAGGGAACCACACAAAACGATATCTCACTTGCCTATCTTGACCCCAGTTGCCGTCCAAATCCCGTCTTTTTTAAAGAGTCTTCGGAGATGGACCGCATAGTTCCGTTTTTCTCTGCATTGAACAATCGAGTCAAGCTCTGTCTCATAAATGAGATTACAGGAGTTGTATGCAACAGATTTATCCATTGCCAACGCAGCGACATGGGCGACACATGCAGCCTCCAATCTCCACGGCTGGTGGCCTTTATCGACCGCCTCTTGAAGCCGCTTTTCACTTTCTCTGTCAAACTTCAACCATGAGAGCGCATCCCATGAACGGCGTATACGATCAGCAATGCCCTTGGCTTTTTGGTAGGTTTCAGGGGCTGAAATTAAACCCACGGTGTATACGATATCTTTCCTCAACGCTAAGGTTTGCTCTTCTTTCACGATACTGCCAGATTGCGGGCAGGTATAACGGACAATAAATTTCTCCGCCTCCAATCCGGCGAATCGCCTGATGCTGCGCTGCTCAAGTTCACAATCCTTGCCATGGTCGCAAACCCACCCAATGTGCGTGTCCACTATATCCCCAAGCGAATCTTCTTCTTCAGGCCAATAGCTCGCATCTACCCAAACGTAAGCCTTCGGGGAGCGGGAAATGACAATTCCAAATTCGTGATTAGGTGCTGGCGCTGGTAAGCAATATCCGACAATGCCGGCCGGGAGACGAACCTCGTAGCCGTAATCCCAGTTTTGATACACACCAGTGACTTTGGTTCCCTCTTCAAAGGTCGGGATAGGGAATTCATCACAAACGTCTTCACAGTCCGCCAGTTGCCCGGCCATCAAAACGAGGGCGAACGCAAATAAGAATAGAGCAGTATGCCGTCTCATCGAGTTTGCCTGTTGGACGCAGTGGACGATATCTTTGGAGGCTCGATGATACATTAGGTGGGCCGGTGTGCTAAGTCCATATTAGAAAGGCTTTCAAGGGAGTCAACGAGGCCATCGCCTTGCAGGAATCCGCTTTCAGTTTCTCTTGACACCGTTCATGAGAAGATTGTTAAGGTTTGGAATACAATAGCCCGAAAAAGGGGCAGTTGCGGTTCACTTCCCCAGTGGGCAATTGCCCCGTACTCTGGTGAATTACCCTCCCCAAACTTTCCCCAAACGAGACGACTTCTGGCGAAATTTGACGGATTTTAACGGACTCAAAACAGCCAGAAAGAGAGCCTATATCATCGTAAAAGTTGAAGTTTACTGGATTTAGCGAGTCAATCGATTAAGCCGGGTCTCGGCTTCAACTCCCGCGACCAAAGGCCGAAATAAAAAATGCCAGATCAGATGCCAGATACATCTGGCAAAAACCTGGCAAACTCAATAGTCCCAGCGGGTTTCGAACCCGCGTCTTCGGCGTGAGAGGCCGATATCCTAGGCCACTAGACGATGGGACCGCGAAAAAAATGGCTGGGGGACTAGGATTCGAACCTAGGTAGGCAGATCCAGAGTCTGCAGTCCTTCCACTGGACGATCCCCCAGAGGAGCATCAAAATATCCAACCATTGCTCCAAAGTCAAGGTGAAAGCTGGCTGGAGACAACCCTTCACCGCAGAGACGCAGAGGACGCAGAGCAGCTCCAGGCTGCAACCAAAGGTGAAAATTATTTCACGCTGAGGCGCGGAGCAAAACAACTGTTTAGAGGCATTTGCTTGTCAAAATTTCAAGAATTTGCATGTTAGCAATGCAGAGGACATCTTAGTGGTTCACAATACGGATAATGAGTCAATCCTCAGGCTAAGGCAAACAGGAGCCGCAACCAATTTTTCAATCCTGCTAATCCTGTTGCTGTCAAAAGAGCTTCCCTCAGCGTCCTCTCCACGACCTGTCTATGACCAGTCTCTGCTTCAAAAAGGCTTGATGGGTTTCGCTTCGCTCCCCCCATCCCGCCCTTTTCATGGTTTGGGCTGTCCCTTAGGGACATGAGATGCTGCGGTGAATGCATACGCCTGTAAGCCGCGTGCGGGCTGACATTGGCTATGCGAGATCCGGCTTTCTCAGCTTTCTTTCAAGCGCCTGCGCAAGATAGGAGAGCGGGTAGGTCAGCAACAGGTACATGAAGGCGAGCGGCAGGTAGGCTTCAAAAGTCTTATAAGTCGTTGCGTTTACGACTTCGGCCGCTTTGGTCAGCTCCCGGACCGAGATTACCGAAAGAAGGGACGAGTCTTTGATCAGCGAGACAAACTGCCCGGTCACGGGTGGAATGATCCGTCTGAAGGCTTGTGGAAAGATTACATATCTCAGTGTCTGCCATCCGGTAAGACCCGTTGAGAGAGCTGCCTCAGACTGACCACGATCGATAGACTCTATTCCCGCACGAACTATCTCCGCTATGTATGCCCCCGAAAACGCCGCCAGGGTGACAATGCCTATTACGACGGGATTGTCGTAGCCAATGGCCGCAGCAAGGCAGAAATAGAATATATATATCTGGACCAGGAGCGGGGTCCCGCGAAAGAATATGACATAGAGCCTGGCGGCTTCCTTTGCGAAAGCGTTTCCGGATATTCGCGCAATTCCACCGGCGAGGCCCAGCAGGTAACCGAGGCAGATGGCCCCCGTGGAGATGGCCAGAGTGTAATAGAGCCCATAGAGGTAGAGCCTTCGGTATTCCCAGACGATCCGCCAGTTCCAGGAGTACTCCATCCGGCTGAGAAGCAGGGTTAAACTCACGATAAAACCCGCCAGCAAGGCAGCGCAGGCGAATACGTTCACCCTGTCCCGATCTCTACTGAAGATCGTTGAAATACTTTTTTCGCAGTTCCTGATACCTTCCATCTGCTTTTATTGTCTCCAGGAAAATGTTCAACCAATTCAGAAAATCGAAATCGCCGCTTTTTATTGCGATCGCATAAGCTTCGTAGGTGAATGGTTTGAGAATTGCGTGAGTTGTTTCCGGGTTTTGGGCGTGGTGCATACTGATCGACAACTTGTCGAAGATAAAGGCGTCAGCCCGGCCCGAAACTACCTCCAGTACGCACGCAGTCTCTTCCTTGAACCGTTTCACCTCGGCTTTGGGGAACAGCCTGGCTGTAACGAGATCGCCGGTGGTGCCCAGTTTTACCGCCAGGATTCGGCCCTCAGCGTTTAACTGTGCTATTTCGGAAACATCCGGGGCACGTTTGTTGCTCAGGAGAGCACACAGGCCGGCCTCAAAGTATGGCTGCGTGAATGAGACTGTTTTTGCGCGCGTCGGAGTCCGGGTCATTCCGGAAATTATCATGTCTATCTTGCCTCCCTGGAGGGCGGGAATGAGGCCGCTCCATTCCATGTCCTTTATCTCGATTTGTACGCCGAGTTCCCGGGCGGCAATCTCTGCCAGGTCCACATCGAAACCGATGGGCCGTCCGTCGGTGTCCGCATATTCGAATGGAAAAAATTGGACCTCCATTCCCACTATCAGCTTATTGCGCTTTATCACATGGTTGAGAACGCTCGCTTCGTATAGTTCGAAAGTGGTAACCGCCAAACAGGACAGGGCCGGCAGCAGGACGCAAATACACACAGCGATCAGACATACCTTCAACCGGCCGGCCATATCTTTTCCCTCGATCCGTTTTTAAGGTACAAAGGGAGAATTCTCCATCTGAACCTGTTATTTTCGTCTAAGTACTATGAATCCCTTTTGCCATTTATTTATTAGCCGGGCAGGCATTTTTCCGGCAGGCTATGTTTTTTTTTCTTAGTATGCCGTAGGCCGTATTTATCTGCCTGGTTTTCTCTTCGGCGGCTCTCGCCAGTTCAGGTGGACGGTTCAGGAACTTATCCGGGCGATATTTCTTTAAATAGTGCGACCGTAATCGATAATCTGGTATAATAAGTTGAACGGGGCCTGGAATGAAATCTTCCATCGGAGGTTAGATTTATGACCACTGTAATGCCTGAAGGCGAAGCGTTGCGCAAGGCAGTAAAATGGATTTCAGCCGAGATCAACGACAACCCGGGCAAATCTGTGCAAAAACTCCTGCAAGAAGCCGTCACGCGATTTGACCTCTCGCCGAAAGACACTGAGTTTCTCATGTCTTTTTACAAAAAGGGGGGAAGTTCCTCAGAAGCAAATTGATTTGCTGCGCAAAGGAGCACGCTGAACGTTTTGGTGCCTTCTACAGGCCCGCCTGCACGAGGTCGTGCAACCTTATGATTCCAGCCACCTTATCGTCGCCGTCCAGGACCGGAAGCACTGATATCTGTGATGGGCGGTTTTCCATCAGGTTCAGGGCTTCGGCCGCCATTCGGCTTTCATGAATAACGACCGGATTTTTGGTCATCACCTGATCGATTTCGATGTTCAGCAGGTTTTCATGCTCTTGTACCGCTCGGCGCAGGTCCCCATCGGTAAAGATTCCCAGAAGATCGCCCAGCGAAGAGACAACGAGGACCGCTCCCATCGCTTTGCCGGTCAACGTTATAAGCGCATCCCGCATGGGGGTTCCACCCATTACCACGGGCAGATTCTGTCCCGAATGCATGATGTCCTTAACCCGGAAGAGCAACCGCCTGCCTAAAGCACCCGAGGGATGCAGCCTGCTGAAATCTTCACTGGAAAACCCCTTCAGAGTTAGAAGACACCCAGCCAGCGCGTCTCCAAGGACCATCGCGACAGTGGTGCTGCTGGTAGGTGCAAGGTTGAGGGGGCATGCTTCGGACTCTACGGTTGCATCCAGGCAGATATCACAATCCCTGGCAAGAGTGGAATTGGCTCTTCCAACTATCGCTATTGTTTTAAGGCCCAGCCGCTTGAACATTTGAAGCAACTGAAGAATCTCGGCGGTTTCACCGCTGTTGCTGATAAACAGGCCAAGGTCTCCGCGCTGTATTATCCCCAGATCTCCGTGCATTGCCTCAACCGGGTGAATGAAAATCGACGGCGTGCCGGTGCTCGAAAGGGTCGCCGAAATCTTGCCGGCGATAATTCCCGATTTCCCCAGCCCCGTTGCGATCAACTTTCCCCGCATCTCGTTGAGGCATGAGACAGCCCGTTCAAATTCGGGACCGATTCGGGCATGAAGGCATTCGAGGGCGGATATCTCCTTGCGGATCAAATCTTGCGCAAGGTTGAGACATGAAACCATATCTTTATCTCGCTGTTACAGAAAGCAACAGGCTAAGCAGATTGCCCCTGCAAACCAGGTCAAGCTCTTGAATTGAGAAAATTTCTCAAACTGAATTGAGCGTTGTTTATCTTAAGTTTCTTGCGGATATTTTTCCGGTGGGTACGCACCGTACTCTCGGCAATATGCAACTGTCTTGCTATTTCTTCAGTCGTTATGCCATTTTTGATAAGAGACGCAATCCGCAGTTGGGTGAATGAAAGGGTCATCGCAACGCGGGAGTCCATGGCGAACCCGGAAGTCAAGTCTTCAATCTGCGTAGTCAGCAAATCAAGTTGGGCCCGATACTTGTGAAGGACCTCATCGTTTCTCAGCTTCGTCACCATGGGTATTATGAGACTTCTTAGTTTCAGGGCGATACGCGTTTCGATTTCCTCTCTCTCCCGCTCGATATTTTGAGCAAAAATCGACAGTGCCCTATTGGTGTCGAGAAGTTGTGTATTCAAGTTTTCAAGCCGCTGCTGCTGACCGAGCAATTCCGAGCGGCTCTGTTTGAGGTCGTCTATCAGCTTTTTTGCTCCCCTCTCATTTGCGAGGGCCTTTAAGGCCCTCAATACCGAATAGTAGAGCAGCTCATTCTGAAAGGGCTTCTCCAGCAAGTCGAAAGCGCCGAGTTTCAGTGCCCGGATAGCAGTATCCTTATCGGCGCATCCCGTAATGACTATAATTTTTAGATCACTGCCAAGTTGCGGGATCAGGTCCAAGCCACAGACATTGGATATGAAAACATCGAGCAAGACTATATCGGTTTTATTGTTCCTGACATTTTCAAGTGCGGCTTCAGGCTGGGTAAAGCCCTCCGCGCTAAGACCCCAACTTCGAATGGTCTCGCAGAGAGTCTCGCAGACGAGCTCGTCGTCGTCCACTATTGTGGCCCTGGAATTCTTGAAAGCCTCCATAACGTTCACTTTCAATCAAAGTCCTACAGCGGATGCAGAGACAGGGCACGCCACTTTACCTGATTTAAAACTCTCGACCCGGCGAGCCGTATCACCCTTTCACCCGGGCAACCCTTCCAGCTTAGGCAAAAACAGCATTCAGCCCGCCTTTCCTTCTCGTAGTTAATTACCAGAAAACGAAACTGAGCGCAATATATTACCTATTTGGTGCAAAATGCGATATTATACAATCCGTTATTTCATTCGGAAATTTATGCCTAATTATTAAGTTTTATTTTCGGAGAGTGAATCAATAGTGAGGATGGTTCCGGCAAACAGGCTGTCCGATTTTTCATGATTACTTATCAAGGTGGTGCTGAACTGAAAATGGCCAGGGTGCTGTTAGTTGAATATGACCAGACTTGGCGGGATATTGCTTCGGAAGGCCTGAGCGCGCAAAAGCTCGAGTTCTGTTCCGCTCTGAATGAGGCATACAAGCGACTCGAAAAAGAAGCATTCGATGCAATAGTGGTGAGCATTGAGTCTAACTACGAGGAAAACATACGGAACCTCAAAGATAAACTGCCCCCCCATACCCCTTTACTAATCGTAAGCGAGCAGACGAAGACCGAAACGGTGGTCCAGGCAATCAGGGCCGGCGCCTTCGACTTCATTGTCAAGCCTTACAATTCCACCAGGATCAGAATTGCTGTTGAACAGGCGGTCGAAAATCGAGCTTTAAGAAATGAAATCGACTACCTGCGGCGCACCCAGGACATACTCTACGATTTTGACAGGATAATCGCGGCAAGCCCTGCAATGCACAAGGTTATCTCTACATTGAAGAGGATTGCGGATTCGGAAGCAACGATCCTCATAACTGGAGAAACCGGGACCGGAAAGAGCATGCTTTCCGGTACGGTGCATTTCAATAGCCGCAGACGCTCAAAGCCGTTCATCAAAATCAACTGCGCCAACATTCCGGAGACCCTGCTGGAAAGCGAGTTGTTTGGACATGAAAGAGGGGCATTCACCGGGGCCACCAAGACCAGGACCGGACGCCTGGAACAGGCGAATGGGGGCACCGTTTTCCTGGATGAAATAGGCGAACTTACTCCCGCCTTACAGGCAAAACTGCTGCGGGTACTGGATGAAAAATGCTTCGAGCGGCTTGGCGGGAACCAGACTATTCGGACAGACATCCGTATAATAGCCGCAACACATAGAAACCTTGAGGCCAACGTGGAGGGCGGGAGCTTCAGAGAGGACCTCTATTACAGGATCAATGTATTGAGAGTGCACCTGCCTCCTTTGAGAGAGAGACGGGAGTGCATCGGGCCCCTTTCCAACTACCTGCTCCAGAAAATCTGCCGTGAACTGAAAGCAACTTTCAACGGTTATGCGGCGGGAGTCACTGAACTTTTCAAACGCCATCACTGGCCGGGGAACGTGCGGGAACTTTCCAACACTATCGAAAGGGCCGTTCTGCTCGAAGAAAGCGGCCTGATAACGCTGGAAAGCGTCTCTCTTTCAGGCTTCTCGCACAAACCCAAATCTTCTTCAGAGCCTCTGAAAAACCTCGAGACAAGCGAAAAAGACCTGCTCCTGGAAGCCCTCGATCTCAGCGGATGGGTGCAGAAAGACGCTGCCAGCCGGCTGGGAGTTACCGCGCGCAAGCTAAACTATATGATTAAAAAGCACAGCATAACTCATAGCCGCTGGCGCAAAAACAGATAGACGCGCGCGTGGGCAGGGAACAACGAGCGGGAAGAAAAGACCTGATTCGGCTTCCTGCTTCACGCTTTTTCCTTCCTTTCACGCTTTTTCCTTCCTGCTTCAACGCTTTTTCCTTCCTGCTTCCTGCTCCCTGATTTTCATTTAAGTATTCTTTCAAAGGGTACGAATTATTGTTGGAATGTAATTTATATGAAGCACGAAATTCACTCAGTTCCATCATATTGGGGGGGAAGGATTTCATGAAATTCCGTAATTCTCTTAAAGTCAAGCTGATGCTTATGTGTGTGGTGATAGTTACAGTACCAATCCTGATCATCGGCGGGTTCAGTCTGCAGCAGTTCCGCTCCTTCGGGGACAAAATCAGTGAACAATCCTTTGCGGCATTGGAAAAAGCGGCGCTCGACATCTTGAAGACCGGTGCCGCCAGGGACGGGGCCGCAGTTGCAGGCCCCATCACCCAGGCTGAGAACGACCTTTTGAGAATGGCGGGGTCCTCCAACGTTCATGGATATCTCACGGGGGTATCCGGAGAAAACGAAACCTTGAACCGCCTTGTCCAGAAGGAGGAAATGCGAGTCGTTGAAGGCATTGTCAGGATGTGCAAGGCCCACCAGAGTATTCTGCAAAAACAGGTAAACGCAAACCTGGCGGTTGCCGAGCGAGTCGTCTCCGTACTGGGGCCTATTACAGTTTCTCCTGTTATAGAAACCTGGACGGCGGTGAACCAGTTCACCAAAGAGCAGCAGACAGCAGCGCTTCCGCAGCTCCGGCTCGGGGAAACAATCGTGGAATCGAATGACAGCTTCGATAAGCCGACTCCTGTTGTGGACGATGTGCACGAACTCGTTGGAGGCACGTGCACTATTTTTCAAAAGATGAACGACAGTGGCGACATGCTGAGAATAGCCACGAACGTGAAAAAAGCTGATGGAAAACGAGCGATAGAGACTTTCATCCCGGCGGTCGGCAAGGACGGCGCACCCAACCCTGTCGTAAGCACCGTACTGAAAGGGGAAACCTTTCACGGACGCGCATTCGTTGTCGATAGCTGGTACACAACTGCGTACAAGCCCCTTTATACGAAAGACGGCCAAATCATCGGGATGCTCTACACCGGCATAAAAGAACAGGATTCAGCCGAACTTGCGGATGCTGTCGTTAACACGAAGCTGGGTCAATCCGGTTACGTTTTTATCATGGATTCCTCCGGAACCCTGCTGATTCACCCTCGCTCGGATCTGGTAGGCAAAAACGTGATTTCCGATCTCAAGATAAATGAGTTCTCGGAGATTCTTAAAACGAGGGAAACGGGGAAAATTCTGACGCTTCAATATCTGTTCGAAGGGAAGAGCAAGACACTGGCCTATTCGTATTTTCCTGAGTGGGAGTGGGTTGTGTGCGTCACGACCCCCGCCCAGGAACTCTATGAGGATGCAGCTAAACTGTCCAGATCTTTTCTCGAATCCGAACTGGTGGCTATTGCGAACGATGCCACGGTGGAAATCGACGGGAAAAAACAGCCCTTGTACCGCCAGGTACGCTACCTTGACGAAAAAGGCCTTGAAATAACCAAGGTCCAGGATGGAAAACTTTCCAGCGACAACAAGTTCAAGGGAGATGAGACCTGGTTCAAGGAAACCATTGCGCTCAAAAAAGGCGAAATCTACAACTCGGGCGCTGTTGTAGCGGGAAACACCGACAAACCCGAGATGCGTTTGGCCACTCCCCTTTTTGTGGGCGATAGACTGCGGGGCGCAGCCGTTCTTTCACTGGACTGGGATATTGTCTGGGGGATTCTCAAGAACCGTGTATACGGACGGAACGGGTATGCGTTCATAATCAATGAAGCCGGCTGGGCCGTGAGCCACCCGAAATTCGGGCTTCTGAACCCGATGAATTTCGCTGACCCCTCTTTGGGAAAACTCTCTGAAATCGTGCGGAACCGTATGACCAAAGGCGAAACCGGAACGGGGGAGTACGTTTTCGAGGGCGTGAGGAAATTTGTCGCTTACGCGCCGCTTAAAGTCGGAAACAAGACCTATTCTATTGGCGCCAGCGGCCCTGCGGACGAATTCCTGCAACTGGCGAGCACTATCAGGCAGGACACTTCGACCGATACGGACCGGGTCCTGAAGATAGTACTGTTTTCCTCTGTTGCCCTAATATTTTTGGGGTGTCTTGCAGGCCTTTTGACCAGCAACAAAATTTCCAACCCACTGAGCAGGACGATCAAAGGGCTTTCCGAAGGAAGCGTTCGGCTGACCGCTGCCTCTCAGCAAATCAGTTCGGCAAGCGCTCAACTTGCTCACAATGCCTCCTTGCAGGCGGCCTCCCTGGAACAGAGTTCGGCGGCAATTGAGCAAATAACTTCTTTGGCCAGGCAAAACGAGGAAAGCCTCGGACATCTGTCCCGGTTGAGCGGTAAAACGGTCGACGGAATGAATGCAAGCCACGAGTCTCTTGTCAGGACCATGGATACAATGTCGCTCATTTCCGCGTCCGGCGAGAAGATGGCCAAGATAAACAAGAGCATCGACGAGATAGCTTTCCAGACCAATCTGCTGGCCCTCAATGCGGCAGTCGAGGCTGCAAGGGCAGGAGAAGCGGGAGCGGGTTTCGCGGTAGTCGCTGACGAAGTAAGGAGCCTCGCACTGCGGGCGAGCAATGCGTCAAAGGACACACAGGAACTGATCCTTTCTGCCCTCGACCAGATATCGAGCGGAAACGGGCTCGTGAAGCAGACCCTCCAGCAGTTTGATCTTATGCAGGCGGACGGCAGGAAAGTCAAGGAGCTGGTTACAGACATTGACCAGGCCATGCACGAGCAGACCCGAGGCATAGAGCAGGTCAATATCGGGCTTCACGAGATGGATGAGGTGGTCCAGCGCACCGCCTCAAACGCGGAGCAATCTGCTGCGGCGGCCTGTGAACTCGAAGAGCAGGCCGATGACATGCGAGACAGCGTGGCGGGCCTTCAGAAGCTGGTTGGCGTTAAACAAGGAGAGGAGCCCAAGAAGCCTTACGGCGTCAATAAGGCAAAATCTCCCGGCCTTGAACGGCGCACCACCCATCCCACCAGGAGAAGCACGAGCGGGCCTCCGCTGCCAAAAACTCCGGGCCTGGAACAGCGCCGCATTGCCAATCCCACCACGAGGAGCACGAACCGGCCTCCGTCGCCGAAATCCGTTCACTTGACGGACTATTTGGATCAAAAAGATATATCTTAAAATGAAAGGAGCAAGGAACGGGAAGCAAAGACCTGTTTCCGCTTTCCGCTTCCCGCTTCCTGAATTAAATTCTTCCAACCGGCATCAGGAGAAGCGGGCTTTCATTACCCTGAAGACCCAAAGCCTTTTTAACCTCATCGTCGCGAAAAGCGCCGACCACGACGGTCCCAAGGTTGAGCGACACGGCCTGGAGGTGAATGTTCTGAGCTGCATGGCCCGCCTCCATGAAAATGTAGCGTATTCCCCGCTCGCCATATTTGCGTGTGGTGCGTTCGAAAATGGCGAAAATCGCTATCGTCGCAGGCGCGAGGGAGATCATCGACTGGCCAAGAGCTGCCACGGCAAGGTCGTGTCTTATATCTTTTTCGTTCTTATACAGGATTGCGTGATTCCCGCAATCGTAACTGTAGGAACCGCATGGCAGTCCATCTAACCTGCCTGCTACGAGTTGAATTTCCAAAGGATAGAGCGCCCCGGCAGAAGGACAGGTCCGGTAGCCGCCCGGCCGGATTATCCCCTGCGCAGCCCAGAGGAGCTGGGAAATCTCCTTCAAATCCAACGCGTCTTCCTTATAATGCCTTATCGACCTTCTCCCCAGAAATGCAGCCTCGACGGAAAGCTTTCCATCATGAGCAGGCGCCGGCAGTTTTATCATCTTACCCGCAACATTCATGACCCCCTCCAACTATCGGTTGTTTTCTCTTATTGCACGGGACGGCAACAGGATACAAACTTGAAAAAAGTATTTTAAAGACACTGGATATGTTAATATAATGGTTCTGAGTGCCGAAAAAACCTCTTGGCCGTGCTAGACGGGGAGCTAGCGGTGCCCTGTAGCCCGAGATCCGCTTCAGCGGGGTTGAATCCCCTTTCGAAGGGCCCGGAGCTGAGCAGCCCGTATCTAATTCCGGCACCGGTTGGACACCACGCAACAGACGAGTACGAACCCCGTCAGGTCCGGAAGGAAGCAGCGGTAAGTACCCCCGGCTGTGTCGCGGTCCAATCTAACCTGGTTACCGGAAGGTGTGCGGTCTGTGTTGGCCAGTCCGACGGAGGGTGCACGGCCAAGTCCTTTTTTCAAAGCACACGGAGGAAGCAATCCCACCTTACATTTTGCTCGCAGCAAAACACTATCAAAAGAGCTTCTTGCAAAGTACTTTCGTTCATGCTTCGATAACCCGGCCACGAACGGAAAAGCAGTTGCTTGCGTAACCGTTGCCTCGAAGGGAAGAAACGGCCCTTTTAGAGAAGCTCCCAAACATCTGTTCGAGGAGGTCATTATGAAAGCGTCTTTGTCGGGTGTTTTTGCCCTCGTTTCTGCCCTGTCGATTATCTGCATTCCTGAAGTTTTCGGCCAACAAGGGATGCCCGCTTTCTCGGATGTCGACCGGATCTTTGAGGCCCGATGCATTAAGTGCCACGGTGGAACACGCCCTGCAGAAGGCCTTCATCTGGATAGTTACGGCGGAGTAATGGCCGGGGCAAAAGACATGCAGGTTATCGTCAAGGGTGAGCCCGGCAAAAGCGAGCTTGTGAAGAGAATCAAAGGAATTTCAAAGCCGCGCATGCCCAAAGACGGCCCTCCATGGCTCTCTGAAAATGACATCACCCTGATCGAAAAATGGATAGCCGCCGGCGCCCCGCAGTGAGCACCGTGCCCCACCTCACGAGGCGCCGGGAGCCGCCAGTTTCCACGCTCCGCGTTGGGGGTTGCATTGCATTTGCGTTTAGGCGACAATTAAACGGACATCAGAGATCGGATGTAAGAGGCCGAAAATTCCACCTTCCTCATCTGTCATCCGTCTTCTGTCATCGGACTTCCATAGGAGCCCGCAATGAGATTGCACTACATTCAGCACGTACCATTCGAAGGACCGGCCAATATCCAGGGTTGGGCTGAAAGCCAGGGCTGGCAAATATCGGGAACCCACCTCTACAGGCTGGAAAAACTTCCCGGCACTGATGACCTGGACTGGCTGGTGATAATGGGCGGGCCGATGAATATTTATGAAGAGAAGGAATACCCATGGCTTGCCGCGGAAAAAAGGTTCATCGAAAAAGCCATAGAAAAGGACAAAATTGTGCTCGGTATTTGCCTGGGCGCGCAGTTGATCGCTGACGTCCTCGGGGCGCGGGTCGTGCGCAACAGGTACAAGGAAATTGGCTGGTTTCCGGTAAGTCTTAGGCCCGAAGGCCTTGCATCCGTGCCTTTCCAAGGCTTTCCGGACGAATTCCAGGCCTTGCACTGGCACGGCGATACCTTCTCCCTTCCTGCCGGCGCGGCCATGCTGGCCGAGAGCGAAGCCTGCCCGGCCCAGGCGTTCTCATCCAATGGCGGCCGGGTGCTCGCCCTTCAGTTTCACCTGGAATCGTCTATCGACAGCATTCGTGCGCTGATTCAAAATTGTTCCGATGAACTTGTAGATGGTGAATATATTCAAAGCGCTGACGCCATTTTGGAAAAAAGAGAAAATTTCTCGAACATCCACAGCACCATGCTCCTGCTGCTCGAAAATATTAGGAAATCCTTTTGACGTTCTCTATGAGATGCTCTGTGAAGCTCCATGGAGTCTGCAAAATTGCACGTGGTCAGCACCCTGGAGTCATACATGAGCTTCTTTTGAGCCGCATTCGACCCCGCATTCTCGGTCGAACTTCTTTCTTATCCCCTCAAGCCTTCGGCGGTTCACCCCGAAATCCCAGTAGCCAACTCTCGAGGCGGAACGCATCTGGATCGCCCGGCTCTCCCTGTCTAGATGGAATTCCACATCATCCACAAATCCGAGAAGGCTTCTGAATTCAGCTTTGATATTTTCCTGATCGGTTGCGAGGACTGTCACTCTATCCATTCCGGAAACAATCGCTCTGAGGCAGTCAAAGACCCCTTCATTCGCTGAGCCAACCGGCAACGGAGCAATCATGTGAGCTTCATCAGTGCTTTCGCTCGATACGCAATTGGGAGTATCGGGACACCCGGAAACTCTGCCACCATTTGGACCGGAGGTTCTGGACGGCTTATCTGGCTGAGATCCATTCATGACTTTTTCCTTTTTTGAGATAAAGACAGACTTGCAATTAAACCCGCCGCGCGCAGTGCGCCTCAATCTAAAGGTATGGACACATAAGCCCGTCAGCAACAAAAGAGCTTTCTTTTTCTTCACGGCAATCCATGCCCTATCTTGGGTCATGTTATCGAACTGCAAAACAATTACTCTCGCATTTCGCAATCTTCCCGGCATGCAAACGGCGGTCATGCTCTCTCACGGTTACCATCTGGACGGAATCATGATATCGAGCTATTGCAGAAATGCCGCACAAGTAACTATTGCGGAGAGCTGCATTAACTTCTATAGCGATTCTGTTGGGTCACCGCAGGGAAAGCGGAGGTCCTGAAACCGCAAAAACCAGTCCTGTTGGCCTACTACTTGCCTGTTTGGGAGGGGTCTGGGATAATCGAATGAGCCTTCCTGGCGTTCCAAGAGGTCTTTCGGGTGAAATCTGGTGCGAAATGCGCTTCAGCATCCGTTAGTGATTAAGTTGACTCATCATTCAGGATTATAGGTGTGAATGCCGGTAAACCCATCAGGATTCATTATTTCATTCTATCTCTTTTTTGCGATTTAGTGTCCATCCGGAGACCCCGGAGGAGAACTCCACGCCCTGCGAGGTTTCTGTTCGGAAATGATTTAATACAGGAATTTCGGTCAGGTATTTTTTAACAGGAGGGGAAAGATGCCGCATTACGATACAGCCTTTTCAGGAATGGCAAGCAGCAGGAAACTTACCAATACGGAACTGGTGCGGGCCATCCGATTCATGATTGCCGCCGAGTACGAGGCGGTCCAACTGTACATGCAGCTCGCTGAATCCACGGACAATGAACTTGCAAGTGCAGTCTTGAGGGATATTGCAGAGGAGGAACTGGTCCATGCCGGAGAATTCCTGCGGCTCCTGAAAGAGCTCGAACCCGAGGAGGAAAACTTCTACAGGAAGGGCGCGCTGGAAGTCGAGGAGTTCATAGAAAAACTCAGAGAGAAATAAGCCGGCATCGCCCTAGAAATCGGCCCAGCCTACAACTTGGACCGAGTACCGAAAGCTCGGCAAATAAAATAATTCCAGGATCCCCAAGGTGTGGGGGATGGGGGATATGCGCCATAAGCGCTCAAATAAAGACGGGCAGCTACAAGGAAGAAGCCCGTCATTCCAGCGGGGCCTGCCCCGGAAGTGTCCAGTCCGGGGGCCGGAATCCAGAGCCTTTGATTTTTATTGTAATATCAATAGGTAAGGGCACGGAGCACCCGATACAGTGATCCCTGCGATCATCGATTTCCTCAAATGATCCCCGAAGGCATCTCTTTTTCCGGCAGCCCCGGCTCGTTGCTGATCCCTTCAGAGGGGTTACGCGGCAGCCAGGCCCCATCGCGCATCGCGAAAGACTTTAAGGCTTCCAGCAGCGAGTCATAATCCGTCGGGCCGTCGTAGCGTGCTCCGTTGATAAAAAAGGTCGGCGTGCCGTTAACGCCGCTGCGGATGCCGCTCTGGCGGTCCTCCTTGATGCGCTTCTCAGGAACGCCTTGCCTGATATCGTTCCCTAATTGTTCGAGATTCAACCCGATCCTTTCAGCCCACATGGGAATGACGTCCGGATCGAGGAAGGCCTGCTGTTCAAAAAGCAGATCGTGCATCTCCCAAAACTTGCCCTGTAGCGCAGCGGCTTCCGCCGCTTCGGCCGCGACCAGGGCATAGGGGTGCATCTGGGTCAGAGGGAAGTTCCTGAACACAAATCGCATCTTCTTCCCCAATGTCTTCTGCAGGCGCTTCACGACGGGATAGGCGGCCCCGCAGTAAGGGCATTGATAATCGCCGTACTCCACCAAAGTCAAAGGTGCGTCGGCGGGTCCTTCAGCGTGGTCATGCGCTGAAACGGGCTGGGTGAGAGTGGCTGATTCTTCCATCATACCTCCTGACTTGGACACCGAACAAGTTTCCGTCCGGAAACGGTCCTTTTCCGAATCGAAAACTGCCAGTGATTTATAAGGTGAAATTCTCCTACGTTCATCCGGGTTTCCGGATGGACACGAACTAGTAGAGTGATTCCAAATTAATGTTGCAATAATTTGCTTTTCATGTAATTTTCCCACTCCGGAGGTTAAACTTAGACGGAGGAGGGAAAAATGCCATTTCAAAGAACGAGGCCGGCAC
>Ga0187862_10002380_pt1 | contig 19125 bp, 16 predicted proteins | sample June2016WEW_10_1_FD_133003 | JGI IMG/M metagenome (GOLD analysis project Ga0187862, IMG submission 133003) | Peatland microbial communities from SPRUCE experiment site at the Marcell Experimental Forest, Minnesota, USA - June2016WEW_10_150 | ecosystem: Environmental > Terrestrial > Soil >...
CGACCACTGCCATCGGGCCCGGACCCATCATGCAAGTGCTGGTCTGGTGGAAGGTGGTGCCGGCGGTGGCGCGGACGTGTTCCAGCAAATCCTCGTCGGTTGTGGCCTGAGGTCCCGGCAAGTACTCCGTGGTGACCCAATGGCGCATCGCTTCGGTGGCGAAGATGCTGCGGATCACCCGCAGCCCGGCAACGATGGTTTCCTTGTCGCGCTGCGTCGAGAGGTAATTGGGCTGCATTGCCGGCGGGCGCGTCGGATCGGCGCTGGTGATGCGCAGCCAACCGCGGCTCTCCGGCCGGCATGGTATCGCCACCATCGTGCAGGCCGGAAATCTGTGCATCGGATCGCCGGTCCGTTCGGCGCTGCCGGCGAGGAACTGATATTGCACGTCCGGACTGGCCAGTTCCGGCCGGGTCTTGACGAACAACCCCATCGGCCCAGCACCGGTCATCAGCGGACCTTTGCGAGCCAGGATCCATTCGGCACCCGCATACAACCGGCGCAACCAATTGTGATAAATTTCGTTCATCGTCACGGTGCCGTCGATGCAGCGGTAGATCATACGGCCGCCGATATGATCCTGCAGGTTTTCGCCGACGCCCGGCAAATCATGCACCACCTCGATCCCCACCGATTGCAGCAACCCTCCTGGCCCGATCCCGGATAGCTGCAACAACTGCGGCGAGTTGATGGCTCCACCACACAGCAACACCTCTCGCCGCGCCTTGGCGTCGTGCATGACGCCGTTCTGGGCGTAGCGGACACCGACGGCGCGTTTGCCCTGCATCAGGACTTTGTGGGTCAACGCGCGCACTTCGACGCGCAGGTTAGGCCGGTCACGCGCCGGGTTCAGATAACCAACCGCGGTTGAGCAACGCCGTCTGCCGCGCACCGTCAATTGCAGCGGGCCGACACCTTCCTGCTGCGCGCCGTTGAAGTCGGGATTGAGCGGATAACCGGCCTCCTGAGCGGCTTCGATAAAAGCCTCATGCAACGGATGATCGGTCTTGAGGTCGGAGACACCGAGCGGTCCGCCTTTGCCGTGGAATTCGTTGCCGCCGCGTTCCTGATCCTCGGCCTTGCGGAAATACGGCAGCACGTCGTCATACGACCAACCGGCATTGCCGAGCTGACGCCATAGGTCAAAATCCTGGCTCTGGCCACGGATGTAGATCAGGCCGTTGATCGAGGACGATCCGCCAAGGGTTTTGCCGCGCGGCCAGGAAATGCGGCGGTTGTTCAGCTCGGGGACAGGTTCGGTTTCGAAATACCAGGCGACCTTGGGGTTGTAGATGTTGCGGTAGAACCCGGCGGGGATGTGGATCCAGGGATCGCTGTCGTTGCCGCCGGCTTCCAACAGCAGCACGCGGTTCCTGGGATCGGCGCTCAGACGATTGGCCAGCACGCAACCGGCCGATCCGGCGCCGACGATGATGAAGTCGTATTCTCCGCTGATGGTCACGGTGCACTGCCCCTCCCCTGATCGGGCGCAGTCAAGCCGATGGCGAGGGAATTGGCCAGTCCTGACCGATGCGTGTCCTGGGCCGATGCGTTCAGAACAACCGTCCCGACGCGATCTTTGCCCCCTCGTTCAGCGACGCCAGTTTCGCCCACACCACATCTTCCGCAACCCGGCGACTGCCTGCCGAGGTGTCGAAGCCGCAATCCGTCCCGGCCTGAACCTTGGTCGGATCGCCCACCACTTCCGCCACGCGTTCGATGCGGTCGGCGATCGTTTCCGGATGTTCGACGAAGTTAGTGACTGAATCGATCACCCCGGCAACGATGATCTGATCCTTATCAAGCGGGAAATCCTTCAGTACCCGATATTCATGGGCATGCCGAGGATTGGCAAACGGAAACACGAACCCGCCGACATTCAATTGCCGTAGCACAGGCATCAGCTCCTTCAGTTCGACGTCGCAATCGTGCGGGCCTTCGTAATTGCCCCAGCACACGTGCAGGCGCACCTTTTCGCGCGGAATGTTGACCAGGGCCCCATTGATCGTCCGCACCACGCGATCGACGAAACCAAGGAAATCGTCCAACGGTTTTTCGTGCCAGGTGTAATGCCGTTCCATTGCCAAATCGGGACAGTCAAGCTGCAGCAGGAACCCGTGTCGCACGATGGTTTCGTACTCCACCTGCAACGCGCGGCCCAGAGCGTTGAGGTAATCCATTTCGGTCGGATAGTAATCGTTGCGCATCGCGGCGGCGACAATCCCCGGCGACGGGGCGGTCATGAACGGCTCGGCAAACGGTTGTGACATCTTGTCCAGCGTCGCACGGAAGTCGGCGCATTCCTGCTCGACGGCGGCTCGATCTTGGTATTGCACGTCACCGATCGCGGTGGGCAGGCCTTCGCGCGCGCTGATCGGGCGCTGCTGTGCGACGTCCCGGGCCATCTGGGCTTTGAACAGCGGATATTTATCGACATCGCCACGAGGCGGCCGATCCCAACTGCCGCCGAACCCGGTCATCCGTCCGCGCACGTAAAGAAAAAACGCCTCGCGCTGCTGTTCGCCGTTGTTGCCGATGTCGATGCCGGCATCACGCTGTTTGCGGACGACATCCTCCATCGCGGCGTGTCCGACCTCAGCGAGTTCGATATCCACATCCTCGCCACGAGCCTTCCGTACGTACAATTCAACCAGAGACGGTGGCCGCGGCAGACTTCCGGTATGCGTGGTCAGAATCCGACTGTCGCTGTGCAGCATTTTGTGTTTCCCCCGTTACGCGCCGCGCAGACGCTCCAACACGCGGGAGCGGCCGATCAACGGCAACAGGGCTGCAAGTTCAGGCCCTTGCTCTTCCCCCGTCAATATCAGCCGCAACTGGGTCTGGTTATCTGCGCTGGCATGCTCCGGGATCAGCGCGAGCCACGTTGCCCAGGTGGTTTCGCTCCAAGGTTCTTCGGGCAGCGCGGCGCGAGCGGCATGGACCAGGCGAGCCGCACCGGCCGGGATCGGCGGAAAGATCGTTCCGCTAACGACATTCCACCAATGCCGCGCCTCGGTCAGCAGATCGATATGGCCGCGGATCGCAAGCCAAAACGTCTCGGTGGCGCCTTGCGGCAGACGATCCACAACCGCACCAAAGTCGCGCCGCGCCAGAATTTCTCGATTGAGCGCCGGCAATGCCGCCGGGTCAGGGATACGCGTCAGGTTACGCAGATTGAACCGCGCACCACCGCAAAGCCATGTCACCAACGCCTCTGTTTCAACGCCATCATTGCGAAAATTGCGAATTGCGAGACGGCCGGTGTCGCCGAGATTCGGCAACGTTGCGAAGCCAAGGGTTGCAGGATTATGGCCAAGTGCCTGTAACAGATCGATATGGATGCCCCCCATGGCATCACCTTCATCGGCGCGTATCACATGGGTGATGTGGTCGGCAGAGTCGTCAACGACCGCGGTCAGCGCAGCAGCCGGTGTGCCATCGGCAGCGACCAGAATCGGGTCGGAAATCGCCGTCAACTTCGCCTCGCGCCGGCCGGAGATCGCATCGTTCCAGATCAGCACACGATTGGTCAGGCGAAACCGCCAATAGGGACGCTTGCCGCCGGCTTCGGCTGCCTCGCGCTGTTCCGGGGTCAGCTTCAACATGGCCCGGTCATAGACGTCGGGCTGGCCACGGCGGATCCGGTATTCGCGCTTGGCTCGCAGTTCCGTTTCGGTTTCAAAACATGGATACAGCCGGCCAATTGCCTTCAACTGCTCGACGGCCCCGGAATAATCGCCAGGTTCGCCGACCGCGTCCCATTTGATCCCCAGCCAGCGCAAATCAGCCGTGATCCGGTCCTCGCCAGGCGGCAGGCGAATGGCGAAATGTCCCTTATTGGCGCGCGCAAACAGCGCATTCGCCAGCGCCGCGCGTGCGCCCGTGACCAACAGCCCACCCGACAATGGAGCGATGAAGCGAACGCGGGTCATTCGTCGGTATCGTCGTCGTCCAGCTCCATCCGCCGTGGATCGAGCGAACGCCAGTCCCGTTCCTCCGCCCCGGCACGATGATCGACAAAAGTGCCGAGCTCCGCGGCGCTGCGCCAACCGCCCTCACCTGCATCGATCACTTCAGCGTCTTCGCCAAATGCGAACCAGGCGTCGAGCACGTCCTTTGCGGTCATGCCAGTCACACGGCAACGTTCGACCGAATCCCGCACGTAGCGGCGAGCGAAAGCGTTGGCGTGCATGAGAGTCGGGAATCCGCTGATCTCCTCAACGATATTGTCCGCGGCACCGCCCGACAGGTCCAGGATGCGAACTCGCCAACCACCGTCGGGCGCGAACAGATCGCCGCTCATTGCTTGACGGCCCCGGCGGTAAGGCCGGCAACGTAATGTTCCACGAAAAACGAATAGATGATCGCCACCGGCACCGAACCCAACAGAGCCGCGGCCATCAACTGACCCCAATAGAACACGTCGCCTTTGACCAGTTCCGCAATGGCACCCACGGGAACGGTACGGACATCGGTCTGGGTGAGGAAAATCAGTGCGTAAAGAAACTCGTTCTGTGCCAATGTGAATGCGAAAATCCCTGCCGAGATGAACCCGGGCGTGCACAGCGGCAGGAACACTCTGAACATGGTTTGCAGTCGCGTCGCTCCATCGATGCGTGCGGCGTCCTCCAGTTCATGCGGGACCGAGCGAAAATAACCCATCAGCAGCCAGGCACAAAATGGAATAAGCAACGTCGGGTAAGTCAAGATGACCGAAGTCAGCGTATCGTTCAAGCCGAGCTTGGTAATGATGTCGGCAAGGGGTATGAACAGCAGCGGCTGCGGTACCAGGTAGGTGGCGGCAACGCCGAAGGCGACCAGCGCAGAGCCGGCGAACCGCATGCGTGCGAGAGGATAAGCCAGCATGACGCCGAACACCAGTGAGATGGCCGTCGAAACCGTGGCCACCAGCAAAGTGTTCCAGGTCCATTCGAGAAAATTCGTCTGTGACAGCAAATCGGCATAATGCTTCAATGTCGGATGGTAAACAATCAGCGGCATAATCCTACGGTTGTACAATTCGCTGTTCGGCTTAAGCGACGTCACCGCCATCCAATAGAACGGAAACAGCGTGAAGATCATGTAGGCGCCCAACGGCAGCCAAAGCCGGACCGATTTAACCCGCCAACCGCTGCGTTCGACCATCATGATTTGTGCGGTTTCATGTAAATTGACATCGCAAGGATGATCAGCGCCAACGGCGGCAGCATCGCCAATGCGACCGACGCTCCGAGGCCAAGCTGACCGGCGCCCATGGCAAGGTCGAAGGCATAAGTTGCAAACAGATGCGTGGCGTTGGCCGGACCGCCGCGGGTCAGCACATAAACCAGCTGGAAGTCGGCAAAGGTGAAAATCACCGAAAACATCGTCACGATGTAAATCACCGGCTTCAATAACGGCAACGTCACATAATAGAACCGGTCCCACGTGCTGGCGCCGTCGATCGTCGCCGCCTCATACAGTTCCGGCGAGATGGTTTGCAGCCCGGCAAGCAAAGTGATCCCGTAGAACGGCAACCCGCGCCACACGTTGACGATAATCAACGACATCATTGCCAGATGCGGATTGCCCAGCCAGGAGGGACCAGGGTTGGCGATATGCAGATTGCGTAGGAACCAGTTGATCGGTGCAAAGGCCGGATCGAGGATCCACATCCAGGCAATGGTCGACAACACGGTCGGCACGATAAACGGCAGCAGCACCAAAGCGCGGACCGTGTTCTTGAATTTGAAGTCCTGGTTCATCACCAGTGCCAGGCCAAGCCCACCAATCATCTTCAGCACGGTCGCGAAGAACGTGTAGACGAAGGTGTTCTGCACTACCTGCCAGAACACCGGGTCATGCGCGTCGGCAATGAAATTTGCCAGCCCGACAAAGGTTCCGGGTCGCGCGACCGGCCGGTCTTCCAGACTGAGCCAGACGCCGTAGACCAGCGGATAACCCACCAGCAGCAGCAAAAATACCACCGGCGGAATGATCATCAGCCAACTGAATACGTCCTCACGTTCGGTCCAGCGGCGCAGGCTCGACGCCTTCCGCAGGACCGGAACGTAAACGGCGGCGGGCAGCGCGGTGGTCGACATCGTCAGACCGGCTTGAAGATTTGTTTGAGTTGGGCGGCGGCGTCGCCGATTACCTCCTTGGTGGATTTGCCGGCGCAGGCCTTGGCAAACATATCGACGACGACATATTTGGCCACGCTTTCGCCCTGCTGACGGCTGATCGGCGCCGGCCAGCCCGGCAAGTGCGAGGTTGCCAACGAGTCGCGATAAGGCAGGTTGCGCGGCTCTTCCGTCCACAGTGATGCATTGTCGAACATGTGCAGGAATGGCGCGTAATAGCTGACCGCGACGTCATACCACCCGGTGACATTCTTCGGATCCATCAACCAAACCAAGAAGTCCTTCGCCGCCGCAACGTCCGGAGCGTAGGTGAAGATCGAATGGCTCCATGGTGCCAGAATGTGAAACCGTTGTCCGGTCGGCCCCTTCGGATTGAGTGCCTGATTGGTCACCTTGCCGATATCGGGGAAGTCCTTCTTGGCGATGTACAGGATGCTTTCCGCATTGTTGGTGCAGGAGATTTGTTCGGACAGGAACGCCTTGTTGTTGCTCGGATCGGTCCAACCCAACACGTCCTCGAACATGGTCTTTTGGTAGAACTCGCGGCAAAAATCGACGGCGCGCGCGGTCTCGGCCGAGTCGATGGCGACCGTCTTGCCGTCGGTGTCGACCTCCCGTCCACCGTACGACCAAAGCAGCGGATACAGCCAACCGTGATTGTCGCCGAAGCCGTGGCCGAGTTCGAAGCCGAACGGCCGGCCAGCCTGTTTCAGCTTGATCCCGGCTTCCAGCAGGCTGTCCCAGGTGTCAGGGAATTCCTTGAAGCCGGCCTCCTCGAACCAATCGGTGCGGTAATTCATCAATTGCCCGACATTGCCGAACGGAATGGCTTTCCATTTGCCATTGACGACCACGGCTTCTTCCACCGACTTTAGCCAGCCACCGCCCTTCTTGCCGATCTCATCGGCGATGTCGCTGACATCGACAAGCTTGTCGTCGAACAGATAGGGCCAGTTGAAATAGATGCAGGTCATGTCGGGGCCGGAACCAGTCTCCGCCGCGGTGGTAATGCGGGTCTGCAGGCTACCGACGCTGACAATGTCATAATTGATCTTGATGCCGGTGGCTTTTTCATAGGCCGCGGCCATGGTGTTCTTGATGTAGGCGTCGTATGGCGGAATGAACGAACTCTCGTGCATCAGCGTCATGCTTTTTGGCGCGGCCTGCGCCCGCGCGGCGCCGAGCAATCCGCCCACCGTCGATAACGCCGAGATTTTCAACACGTCCCGCCGCGACGCGGCACGGATGATGTTCGCCATTTGCCCACCCTTCTCTGCTTCCGCCTGCCGACGGATTGTCATTTGTCACGGAAACGTGTTTTTGCCGCGCAGCTGACGTTAGAGGTCGGGAATCGCTGAAGTCAACCGTGAACCGCGCCCGTGACAGCAAGATGCGCCGCAACTGCCGCACGGCGTCAGGCACGCCGATGGTCTTTGCCACCTGCGCATGGCGCGGTCGGAGTGTCTGCAGCCGGACTATCCAGGCCGGCGCAGCAGGAACTCGCGGCCAAGTTTCACCATCGGCTTGCCGTCATATTCAACGATGTCGGCGGTGGCATAGGTTTCATGCCATGAATCCGGAATGAAACTGCCGGTGCCGACCACGTCGATCGGCGCGTTCGCGTCCGCCATGACCCGGCATTTCGCAGCGCCGAAGCCGGAGGACGCGACGATCCGCGCCCGCCGGTAACCCGCTTCGTTCAACGCTTCCCGCATACGCCAGATCGCCGCGGCAGAAACCCCGGTGCCGATCAGGTGACGCAGTTCCGCGTCGTCGCGATAATGCCGGATCGCCCCCGGCGCGTGGCGTTCCAGCACTGCATAGCTGGTCGCCGGATCGAGGCCCTCCAGGAACCGCCCGCCGTGCGTATCCAGCCGAAACGACAGCCGGCCGGACGCCGCGAGATCAGGGAACCGCGCACAAACCGCGATTGCGTCAGTGATTTCATAGCCGAAATAGTCTGCCAGCACAGTCATCGGCTCGTCGGGAAACGTCTCATGAAACATTTCGGCGGCTCGCAATGTGCTGCCAGCGTAACCGATGAGCGAATGCGGCATGGTGCCGAAGCCGCGTGCAGTACCGAACCAATGCGCAGTGCCGTCGTTGGCGTTGCCGATAAATCCGACGGCACCCTCTCGCTTCGCCGCGGCGCTGCCGACCGAGCAGGCGTAAGCCATCATGTCTTGCATCTCGGCGCCGGCGCAGTGCCGCGCCTCCATCGCCAGGAACGCAACGTTCGGCAGCATCAGACACATTTGCCAGGCATTGTGGGCAGCGACGCAAACGGGTCCGATCTTTTGCAACAGGATCGTCTCCATCTCCGACAGATGCTGCATGCTGCCGGTCAAATAAGCGAGCGGCTCGCCGGCGCCGACCCATTCGCCTTCATCATGGGTCCAGGTCAGTTCGATTTCGATCGCCCGTTCCTGCGCCGCTGCGGCGATCCACTCCGCCATCAGTCGGGGTGCGCATATTACCGGGCGGCGCAGGAATATTGCATAAGTGACGCGTTTGTCACCGAAGCGTTCGACGATTTTCCGTGTGCGCGTGAAATAACTATCGGTGCGGGCGGCGATATCCGCGGCGATGTCGGCGCGCCCTTCCGTCATGGCACAGTCCAATCAGGCGTTCCGATCCAACGTGGTGCGGCACCAGATGGCCCGGCCAGGCCCGGCCATGAGGAGAAAGAGGACGCGGGCCGTAACAGAAGCGATCCGGGCCGTGACGGGTGGCCCGGACGCAACGTTGCAGCCGGTTTCACTGCGCTGCGACACGCAGCGGCGAGACCACCGGTGCACGCCGGCGCTTCAGTTCCTCCGCCACGAGGAACGCAAGTTCCAGCGCCTGTTCGGCATTCAGCCGCGGATCGCAGAAGGTTTCGTAACGCTCCGACAGATCGGACTCGGTCAGACGGCGCGCACCGCCGGTGCATTCAGTTACGTCCTGACCGGTCATCTCGACGTGCACGCCGCCGGCCCAGGAGTTTGCGGCCTGATGGATGTCGAAGAAGCCGCGGACCTCACGGAGGATTTCGTCGAAGTTGCGAGTTTTCAGCTTCGCCGACGTCGTGGTCGTGTTGCCGTGCATTGGATCGCACACCCAAACGACCTTGCAACCCTCACGCTCCACTGCGCGCACCAAAGCCGGCAGCCTGGCGCCCACCTTGTCGGCTCCCATACGGCTGATCAACGTGATACGTCCAGCTTCATTCGCCGGATTGAGGATGTCCAAAATCCGCAACAAATCATCCGGCTCCTGCGTCGGCCCGACCTTCATGCCAAGCGGGTTCTTCACCCCGCGCAAAAATTCGACATGTGCGCCCTCGACCTGACGCGTGCGATCGCCGATCCACAGGAAGTGTGCCGAGCAGCCGTACCAATCGCCGGTCGTTGAATCGATCCGGGTCAGCGCCTGTTCATAAGGCAACAGCAATGCCTCATGGCAGGTGTAGAAATCGGTCTCCCGCAGGTCGCGCGTGGTGTCGCCGGTCATGCCGCAGGCGGTCATGAACGCCAACGTCTCATCGATCCGCGCCGCGAGGTCGCGATAGCGTTCGGCCAGCGGCGAGGCCTCGACAAAGTCGAGATTCCAGCGGTGCACTTCATGCAGGTCGGCATAACCGCCCGAGGCGAAGGCCCGCAGCAGGTTCAACGTGCTGGCAGACTGGAAATACGCGAACTCCATGCGCGCCGGATCCGGAACCCGCGCGTCATCCGAGAAATCCGGCCCGTTAATTATATCGCCCCTGTAACTGGGTAGTGTGACATTGCCTTGCACCTCCAAGTCCGCCGAGCGCGGCTTGGCGAACTGGCCCGCCATGCGGCCGATCTTCACTACCGGCAGTGAGGCGCCGAAGGTCAGCACGACAGCCATCTGCAGCAGCACACGGAATTGGTCGCGGATGACGTTGGCGGTGAAATCCGAAAAACTTTCCGCGCAATCGCCGCCTTGCAGCACGAACGCGCGGCCCTCGGCAACGCGGCCGAGATGTTCCTTCAGGCGCCGCGCCTCACCGGCGAACACCAGCGGCGGGTATTTGCCAAGCCGGCGCTCCATCTCGTTGAGCTTCACCGGATCGGGATAAATCGGCTGCTGGCGGATCGGGCTGTCACGCCAGGTGTTCGGCGTCCACGTCGCGGATAGGGCTCTGGTGTTCATCGTTGGTCTCCTCGCGCTGGGTTATGTCGCGGATCGGCGGATTTGGCCATTCCCGGGGTAACCTCCGCCATTTGCGGCGGCGGAGGTGGCGGCATGGCCGGCTGCGAAATCACGTCGAAGTCGAACTTTGGGAAATCGAATTTTGGTCGCGGCATCGGAGGCTCCTTTGGTTTGGGAGGCCACCAGTCCTGAGCGGGGAATTGAGATGCCGGATATCCGGACATAAAAAAGCCGCCCTGAACTGGCGGCTTTGGGTTTGGCTACGAACGTAGATCCCTCACCGCCGGTGCATACCAGCGGTACCAAAATCGGGAGATCGGTAAGGTCACAATCGCGGCCATGGCTGGCTGGTACCCGAACTGACGCGATGAGGCAAGAGGGGCCGGACAGGAATTCGCGGTTACATTTGGCCTACGGCACGCTCGGACCGAGGCCCGCCCCAGGAACAGTCCCCACATCGGCTACGCCGCGCGGACCCGTCCGGCTGCCGACTGACCAAACAAGTTCTTGATGACGGCCCGTGCCTCGTCATTCAGTTTGAATACAACGCCCATATGTGTGCGCTCGCTGGTCGTTGTCGCGTGCCGAACGGTTAACTGCGAAACCGCGCGGAGTAGTACCGTCCAACCACGCCTTGGGTGGTTGTGATGAGTTGCCATGGAGCACGATGTCGTCGGCATTGGCTGCCCAGGGGGCAAGCCGGGCGGCTGCGAGCATGGCCGCGAACAATCGCCACATAACAATGTCCTCCATCTGCGCGCGGCGGCTCGACCTGAAAGGTTTTAATGCCGCGTTAAACAGATGCCTGGCCATCTGGCACATGGCGTCCGAGCGCAAGCCGCTGTGGACGAACCCGACCCGGTCAAAGCTGTGGCGACGAACCCATGTGCAGGGCGTACGTTTTTCAGCCAGGGTAACTGTGACGTGGAGCCTCGTGAGCGGGCACAGGCGCGGCAGCATCCCTGCAGAAGGAGACTGCCGCACCTGGTCCGGTCATCGCATTGCCCCTCGCGATGAGAGGCAATACGACGGCAGAATCAGCGATTGATCGGAGCGAACGGCGCGTCGTTCATCAGATTGTTGCGCTGCGCGATCAGATACCCGGCCTCGGCGTTCTTCTGCATGAAGGTCTGCCATTCCGGGTCAGCCATCATCGCGGCGCGTTTCGCTGCCCGATCTGCGGCGTCCTTGTAAACCCAGATGTGCACATAAGTGTTCACTTCACCTGACTCGGTGATGAGATAAGCGAGCGGCTGCCCCAGATGGCGGGTCTGCGGCTTCCAGCCGAATTCCTGATAGAGCGCCATCTGTTTGGCCATGGTGCCTGGCCTGACAGTGTAAGTGCGATGATCGACGAGCATGGGGTGTCCCTTGTGGAGTGAATGGATACCGCGCCTGGAATGGCGCAGCACGGTCAGCAAAGCACGGATCGCGCCAAATGCCGAACCACGACGGCGGCGAGCATTTCGCATCCGGTCTGATCCTCGGCATCGAACCGTGCCAAATCGGGACTATCGAGATCGAGCACGCCGAGAATTTTGCCGTCCCGCAGCAGCGGCACGACCAGCTCGGATCGCGAAGCGGTATCGCAAGCGATATGACCCGGGAATTGCTCGACATCCGGCACCAGGATCGAACGACGCTGCTGCACGGAAGTGCCGCAGACGCCACTGCCGATTTTGATCCGAACGCATGCCGGCCGTCCCTGAAACGGGCCCAACACCAGCGTATCGTCACGCAGAAAGTAAAACCCCGCCCAGTTGAGACCGGGCAAGGCATGGTAAATTGCCGCGGCGGCATTGGCGGTGTTGGCCGTGGCGTCGGTTTCGCCGCTCAGCAGCGCGTCCAGCTCCTCTGCCAGGTCGCGATAGAGCGCGGCTTTCCCGCCGCCGTGCCCGAATTGGGTCCACGGCGCCGGCCGTGTCGCGTCATGCATGGCGCGACTTAACGGCGGGTTTTGCCATTCGAGGCATCCCGCAGAATGCTGCGGATGTCCTTAAGATAGGCCGTCCCCGCCGGGGTCCGCTGCACCAGCACGCTGCGCCGATCGGTTGGATCCGCCTTGCGGCGCACCAGATCGAAATCCGCCAACCGGTCCAACGCGCGCGATATCACCGGTTTCGACACGTCGAGCGCGGCGGCGAGGCCGCGCACGGTCTGCGCGTCGCCCTCAAGATAACAAGTCAGGAACACGCCGAACTGCCGCGCCGACAGATCCGGACCGTCCTGGCGCACGAGCGCGACGATGGTATCCCGCAGGACGTTTACCAGACTTTCCGTTGTTTCACTGCTTGCCATTGGCCCGACCTTTCCTGGATTCCAGTCATAGCGTCACCTGGTAGGCAGGTCCGGTGGCGACCGGGCGGCACATAGGCAAACCGCTGGGGGGACGCAGGAGGTTCAGATACCGCGCCGGTCGCCAGTCCGCATCTGGGCAATGCGTTAAATCAGCATGCACCCTGCCGCCTGTCGGTTCCCCTGCGGCCACGTTACGGTTTGGACAGAATCGATTCGGACGCCCCCACGCCCACCGTATCGATCTCCCAGCGGACCAGATTGCGCGTTCCATTACGAACGCTTCACGTGCCCGCAATCAATCTCCAGCCTACCAACAGGACCGTGATATTCCAGCGACCCCGCAGAACGTAAAGTGCTACTTTTACACGGAGAGTCAAGGCCAATCGTTCAGGTTCGGGTTGAAACAATTTCTGTTCCGTTTGAGAATCCAATTAACGCTCCGCGCGATGGCTGAGTGGCAGCCTGAGCTTTGACGAAGGGTAATTACTGCAAGATCGAACACTTCGCGGCATCACCGCAGAAACGACGACCACGGCTGGCACCGGCGTCAGTGGCAACCGCAGATGCGACAATGCCGATGACGGACGCCGATGCTACGGCGCGTGCAACAGAAATGACGATTATTTGACGCCGCCGATCCATCGGCGGAATCGCCTGGATATCGGCACCGGTGCCTCGTTCGATTGGTCAGTTCGGCGACGGCGCCGGCACTGCGAGCGAGGCACGGTACCCTGGTGCTTCCAACGACAGCGCGCTGCCGCAGACGTGATAACCCTGGGCACAACGTTCATCCCCACCATTCCATGGAACAACACCGGATCCTGGTGAACGCCGACCGTCGCAGGCGTGCGTAAGATCATTCCGTCCAGAGGAAGTAACAAGAAGTAACAATGGCAGGCACGGCAAGATCTACGCCGCCGGTTGGGCGGCAGAGCTCGCCGGATGCAACAGCTTCGCAACGTTTGATTTACATCAAAGCGACGCCGCAGTACGGGTGGCAGCCTTGGCATCGACAAATTCCCCATCAGGAGACGCCATCCATGACCACCATGACAATGCCGACGACGATCGAACGCGCCCGGAGCAAGCCGGCTCGCGGTGTGAGCCAACTCATGCCGTTCCTGTTGGCCATGGTTTTTCTGGTTGCGACCGGTGTTGTCTCAATGCTGATTTCCGGGCCCATGCACTGACGCTGCCTCAGCCTTCCCTCCCAACCGGTTGGCATGGGTCGAGGGCAGCAGGACAGCGGTCAGGCCCTCACCCCGTTGGTGAATGATGCGCGGCCATTCGGCCGCCAACGTTGTCGTTGCGTGCGACCGGACGGCATGCCAGGCCACCCAGTACGCCAGGCTCCTGCCCCAGGCTCCTGCCCCAGGCTCCTGCCTACGTGGCAGGTTCCGCAGGTAGCGGGACGCGCTTTCGCCGACGGTAAGACCGACGCAACACCGGATCCTGCCACGGATCGGGCACCCGAGCCGCGACCAACACGTCGACCGCTGCTGCTCCCGCGGCAAGCAGGCTCTCGCTGCAGGCCCCGGCGGTAGCGCCTGAGGTCATCACGTCGTCGATCAACAAAACCCGGCGTCCCTCCAACCGGCCGGCCCGCCGCGGCCGTACGGCAAACGCCGTAGCGACCTCATCCCGTCGCTCCGCTGCCGTCTTGCCGTCGAGGTTTTGCGTCGCCGTAACGCGCGCCAGCGCGTCGACCAGCACATGCCGACCGGTCATCGAGCCCAGAGCCTGCGCCAGCAACGCTGCCTGATTATATCGGCGAACAAACAGCCGGCGGCGATGTAACGGAACCGGAACCAGCACATCGGCCTGGCGCAACAACCTGGCCCCCGACCGGGCCATCAACCGAGCCAGCAGCGGGGCGAATTCGATCCGATCGCCATGCTTGAACGGTAACACCAACCGGCGCGAGGCGTTGTCGTACCGCAACGCCCCTCGCGCGCGCTCGAATGCCGGAGGAGTGTCGATACAGCGCTGACACAGACCACCCTCTGCCGCGTGCCACGCCAGATCGAACGGCACGCCACAACACAGGCAACACGGCTCGCCGCCGGAAGTCAGTTCGCCGAAGCATGTCCCGCACAGCAGGCCGGGCGCGTCCACCGGTACTGGGCAGAGCATACAGGTCGGCGGCAGCAACAAATCCAGCGCCGCCGCAGCAATCGAAGCCAGCCGGGAGGAGCGGAAAACTTCAGTGCGCGGCAGAGATTCCGAAAGCAATGCTACCGTCCCGCTGGATTTCGTTCACGAGGTCGATCTCCCAGGTCAGATACGCGTTCATCGCCTCCTCGACACCTGAATTCCGGTCGTAGGCACGCAAATAAAAGTCGATGCAGGCATCGTCTGGCGGATCGGTCCGGTCGGCAACCACCGGATGGCCCGCAGCGCGCCAGGCAGCGGTGCCGCCGTCCAGCACCACGACGTCGGCTTTGGTCAGGGCCTTGACCTCGGCATGCGCGAAGCGAGCCATGACCCCGTCCGGCGAGGTCAATACGATTCGCCGTGCCGACGCCAACTTTGCCACCGTCGGCACAAGCCGGCTGCGCACGCCCCAGACCGCATGCTCGATATGGCCGGCACGGAAGTCGATGCTGCGCGCAAGGTCGATGATTGCCGTACCGGGCTCGCGTTTCGCCAATGCTTCGGCACTGATCGTCGGCGCCTGCGGTGCAAGGTCAGGCAGTCCGCTGCCGGTTTCACTGCCAAGGGCGTTGTCCGCGACGAAAACGTCCTTGTTGCCCATCTGGCGCAACCACGCGGCAGACATGCGAGCGCGAACGCCGGTGTCGTCAACCACCACGATGCGGGCGGCGCGCACCGCCACCCAATTGTCGGTGCCCTGCACCAGTTGCCCACCAGGGGCGCTGTAGCTGCCTTTGCGATGGCCGGCGCGATATTCGCTCGGGTCGCGAGCGTCCAGCACATACAAGGTGCGGGTCTTATCAGCCTCGAACTCGGCAAGCTGCGCCGGCGAGATTTCCCGCACACCGGACTCTGCGGCGAAGGCTTTCGCCCGTTGCAGCGCCAGGTCAGCAGTGCGCGGCGTGCCGGGGACAAACCGCTCTGGGCGGCCGTGCTCGCATTGCAGGCCGGCGAGCTCCCATCCCATCGTCCCATTGCGCAGCGCCACGACTTTGTTGGGAATGCCGGCGCGGCGCAGGCTCTCGGCGCCCATGATGCTACGGGTGCGGCCGGCGCAGTTGACCACCACCAAGGTATCCGGGTCGGGGGCGAGGTCACCAATACGATACGCCAGCTCGGCGCCCGGCATCGGGATGCCGGTGGGGATCGACATACGGGTGAATTCCTCCTGCGTGCGGCTGTCGAGCACGATCATCTTGCGGCCGCTGTCGATCCATTGCTTCAGTTCTGGCGGGTCCACGCTTTCGGTACCGTAATGGTGCTCCACCCACTCGCCGAACGCTTTGGAGGGCACGTTCATGCCGCTGAAAATCACGTAGCCGGCGGCCTTCCAGGCCTTGGTGCCGCCGCCAAGCACGGCGACATTGCTGTAACCGTTGGCCTCCAGCCACGTGGCGAGGTCGGTAGCAAGGTGGCCGCCGCCGTCGGTGACACAAATCCGGACGGACTTGCGCGGCAGCAGCGTGTGGGCGCGGGTCTCACGGTGCGCCATGCCGAACGGGACAGCCCAGAACAGGTGATCGGCGCCGAATTCCCCGTCCTCGCGCGCGTCGAGTACGGCGAGTTCCTGACCGTCGGATATCCAGCCGCACAGCGTTTTGGCATCGATCTGTTGCATGGTTCCGCCCTCCCGTTGGCGGCACGACCGTAGCGGCGGGCGGTGGCGGTTGGCAACCACGCGGCGTGCGTGGATCCGCCCCTGTGGCGGGGGCCTTTCCGGCCTGTTCTGGCCCGCCCGGTGGCGCTGTGCCAATCTTGCCTGGCGCCGGTTGTGGTCTCCCGCAGGCGTTTCGCATCGGAGGAGGTTGCCATGGCATGTGAGGGATTGATCAGCCTGCCGTCGGCGCGGCCGGTTGCGGAGTTGCTCGACCGGCTCGAAGCCGCGCTGGCAGCGAAGGGGATCACGGTCTTTGCCCGCATCGATCACGCCGCGGGTGCCGCCGCTGTCGGCATGCCGCTGCGGCCGACGAGCGTGATGATCTTCGGCAACCCCAGGGCCGGCACGCCATTGATGCAGGCGGAGCAGCGGATCGGCCTCGATCTGCCGCTGCGGATTCTGGCGTGGGAAGACGCCGAGGATCGCAGCTGGTTGACCTATCATGATCTCGATTGGCTGGTTCGGAACCACGGCATCGATCCAGGCACGATGCCGCCGGTGGCAGCAATGATGGCGCTGTTGCATGGCCTCGCGAGCGAGGCTGCGGGCTGAAAATGTCTCCGGCATGGCCCGGCGGCTGAGGATTGACCCGGCTTTCCATCAAGGCCTGGGCTCTCCGTCAAGGCCTGGGCTTTCCATCAAGGCCTGGGCTTTCCATCAAGGCCTGGGCTTTGCGGTGCATCATCACCCGCGGTGGGCCGGAGCGCTGGCGGTGACTGGATATCAGGATTTCTGCACAGGCGGATCGTTCCATGGATGCAATGCTGGTATTCGATCGGATCGCGGTCCGCCGCCATCGCGACCGCGCCGCCGCGACGATCCGCTCGGTTGAGGACTTGTTGCGCGACGGGGCGGAACGGTTGCTGGATCGGTTGGATGACATGACCGGCACGTTTGGTCTGGCGCTGGACATCGGCGGCCGCGGCGTGGTCGCGCCGTTATTGCGGGCACGCGGGATTGCGGTTGTGTCGAGCGATCTGTCGCTGCCGATGGCTCGGCTGAACGGTTTGCCGGTCGTTGCCGATGAGGAGTTCCTGCCGTTTGCTGCCAACTCGTTCGATCTGATAGTCGCGAGCCTGGCGTTGCACTGGATCAACGACTTGCCCGGTGCACTGATCCAGTTGCGGCGCGTGCTGCGGCAGGACGGTTTGTTCCTGGCGTCGATGCCGGCATTGGGGACGCTGGCCGAACTGCGGGCGGCCTTGACGCGAGCGGAATTGGCGCTGGCCGGAGGCGCATCCCCCAGAGTGTCGCCGTTTCCCGATGTGTCCGACTGCGCCGGGCTGTTGCAGAGGGCAGGATTCTCCGCACCCGTGGTCGATGTGGAGGAGATCGTCGTGCGTTACGCCGATCCCTTGCAGATGTTGCTGGATTTACGCGCGGCCGGGGAAACGAACGCGGTGCGGGCCCGATCGCGAACGGCGGCGCGACCGGCATTGTTTCCGACCGCATTTGCCGAGATGCGTGGCGACGATGGGCGTTTGCCATTGACGCTACGGTTGGCGATGATGACGGGTTGGGCGGACACCAGGCGGGATGGCGGCAGCGCCGCTGCGCGTTAATCCCGATACCCGGTCAGGGCATATGCAGAGGTTGCAGTTTCCTGGCGATGAACTCCGTGTCGCGCAGCACGCCCTTGCTGCGCACAACGGACTTATCGATTGTTTTGGCAACCGGCAGAATGACTGCCTCGCCTTATTGCGGCACGGCACCGCTCATCCAGGCCATGCCGGGTGAGAGAGGCATATGTCAGCCTTTCTGCCAGTTGATATGACACCGGACGCAGCCGGCGGCGGCCACAGATTATCGCCCTGCGACCAACGCCGAACCGCGCCGGGAGTTCATATCATCCGCTCGCTCGCTGTGGCCTGGCCGCCGGCCACCATCGTTTCGTCGCTGTCGAGTGCCATCGGAACGCCGTGTGTCTCGACACCCAGAACGACGAACGACAGCGCGACCAGAACCATGGCACCGGAGAGGAACAGGATGGCGGGCATCACCGCCTCGGCCGTCGCGTGTGGCGAAACGATGTTCCCGCTGCCGGCGATCAGCGCGAGGCTCAACGGTCCGAGGATCTTGCCCACGCCATTGGCCGCCTGGCCCAGTCCGGACGACCGCGCGCCCATCCGGACACCGAACAGTTCGACCGTGTACGGCGCCAGGTTGGAGAAGCCACCGTCAATCCCAAAGGTCGAAGCGCAGAGCAGAATGACCAACAGCGGCACCCCGCTGACGAACGAACTGTTGAAGATGGCCGCGGCGGCGAGCGCTCCGGCAGCAATGAAGCCGAACAACACACCACAAACCCGCCGACCGATCATCGGGGAGATGAACGTGACGGCGATCTTGCCGACCACCCCGGAACCCGCGACGAGGACGAAATACCCGGCCGCCTGTGGCACCGATATGCCCAAAAGCAAGGCGACAATCGTCGGTCCCCAGAGATAGACGCCGTAAGCCGCGGTCGAGGACCCGCCCCAGATGATCACCGTCTCCCAGAACCGGCGCGGGCTGCGGTACAACTCGCTCAGGCTGGCGCTTGGTGGGCTGAGCGGCGGCAAGGTGGGCAGCGGCACCTGCTCGACCGCCAATCCCAGTTGGCCCGCCACCTGGGCGCGGGCCTCGGCAAAGCGCCCCTTGGCGGTTAGCCAACGCACCGATTCCGGCACGACGAACCAGATCACGATGCCGACCGGCACCGTCAACGCGCCGAGCATGGCCACGCCGCGCCAGCCG